>Ga0185317_100007_pt1 | contig 113113 bp, 92 predicted proteins | sample DevilsHole_FD_128020 | JGI IMG/M metagenome (GOLD analysis project Ga0185317, IMG submission 128020) | Groundwater microbial communities from Devils Hole, Nevada to study Microbial Dark Matter (Phase II) - Devils Hole (SPADES assembly)... | ecosystem: Environmental > Aquatic > Deep subsurface >...
TGCGTGCGGTTCATCGACCACACCGGCACGTCGAACTCCTTAACGCCGGGGAACATCGCCAGTCCGTCGTTCCAGTTCACGACAAAGAGCGGGTCGGCGAGCGCGGCTTGTTGCTGGCCCGGCGGCGTGATCGGCGGGCCAGGTGGCGTAGGACGAGGCCGCGACTGTGGCCCGACGCCCGCGCCACTCCCGGCGGTGCGAGCCAGGATAGCGCCGTGGTTCGGGCCGCTCTGCGCCGCACCGTAGGTCAGACGTTCAGCCTGACCCTCTGCTCGCTGGCCGCGCCGACTCGTCGTCTCAGCGGCTTCGTCGCCGCGTGAGTCTCGGCGACTTGGCAAAACGGGTGTACGTGTTTGCCGGTGTGGCGCTGATGACGGCGCAGGTTGCGTCGTTGATGATGTTTCGGTAGAGCTGGACGTCGAGGGCGCAATGTCGGCAGCTCGATCCAAAGCGGTGTCGAGCCACCGCACTCCAGAGGCGGTGCCGGCAACCACGCGCGGGCGATGATAGAGGCTTGACGCTTGAGACTGGAGGCTTGAGGGAGAATTCCCTACTCCCAAATCCCTACTCCCTACTCCCTACGGCCTGCTGCAGCGGCACGGCATCCTCGATAACCGAGTCAATCGCCGACGCCGCCATCGTCGATAATCCGAATCCCACATCGCTTGTCGTGGCGGCAGCAAACCGGCCCGCATCACGCTGATAATCTGGAAAAGGGGGGGGGGCAGGCGGTCTGTTCGGTGACCGGTCGGCCGCCTGTCTCGCTGCGGGATTGTCGTGTTGTCGGAGTCGGGTTTGAATATCTGGTTGTTTCATGCCTAGTATCACCCGGCCGGCTGCTGCTGGGTTACACAGTGAAAGGCGCCGAGACCCCAGATCAAGTCTCGTGCGGCAATCCCCACGACGCGGCGATCCGGTAACAGCTGCTGCAGCGTTGCCAGTGCGCGACTGTCGGCGGGGTCGTCGAACAGGGGAAACAACACGACGCCGTTGGCGACGTAAAAGTTGGCGTAACACGCCGGCAGACGCTGGCCTTCGTGGTAGATCGCGCGGGGCATCGGCAGCGTGACCACGCGCAGCGGCCGACCGTCCTGGTCGGTCATGGTCTGCAGGCGCCGCAAGTTGTCCTGGAGCACGTGATAGTTCTCATCGGCCGGGTCGTCTTCCACGACGGCAACGACGGTCGTCGGATTCACAAAACGCGCGAGGTCGTCTATGTGGCCGTCGGTGTCGTCGCCCGCGATGCCGTCGCCCAACCACAGAATGTTCGTGACGCCCAGGTAGTCGCGCAGATACTGTTCGATCTCGGCACGGGTGAGCTGCGGGTTGCGGTTCGGATTGAGCAAGCATGATTCTGAAGTCAGCAGCGTGCCGCACCCGTTCACCTCGATCGAACCGCCCTCGAGCACGATGCCGGGCTGAAACAGCGGCAGGTTCAATAGGCGGGCGACATGTTGCGGCACCGCGTCGTCCAGATCGAACGGCGGGTATTTGCCGCCCCACGCGTTGTAGCCCCAATCGACCACAGCGAGCTGCCGGCTGCCGGCGCCCGGGCGCGTCAGGAAGATCGGGCCGTGGTCGCGACACCAGGGCTCGTAGGCGGGAAACCGGTGCAGAAACACTCGGTCTCGCACCAGATCGCGCGAGCGGGCAAGATGCTCGCGCACTTCAGCCTCGTGCGGCTCGTCGAACACGTTGATGTGGACTTCTTCGTGCGGGCTGAGCAGCTCGGCCATGCGGACCCAGTACGACGGAATCGCGTCGAAACGGCCGGGGAAACTGATTCCGTCGCGGCGCGGCCAGGTAAGCCAAGTGGCCGCGTGCGGATCCCACTCGGCCGGCATGCGGTAGCCGAGAGTTGAAGGAGTTGAAGGAGTTGAAGCAGGTGAAGAAGTCGAACGAGCCTGTGCCATGATGGGTGCCTCAGCGTTCAACTCCTTGAACTCCTTCAACCTCTTCAACTTCTTCAACTCTCCCCAACTCTCTCCAACTACTCCCTCGATTCGCCAAACCGTTTCGTCAAATCGCCGTACGCGTCGATCCGTCGGTCGCGGAAGAACGGCCAGTTGCGGCGGACGTCGTCGATGCGGTCGAGATCGCACGACACGACAAGAACTTCCTCGCGATCGTGCGGCGCGCGGGCCAGCACGCGGCCTGATGGATCGGCAACGAAAGAGGCTCCCCAAAATTCGAGGCCCGCACCAGGACCAGGCTCGAAACCGACGCGATTGGGCGCGGCCACAAACAGCCCATTGGCGATGGCGTGACTGCGCTGCACCGTCTCCCAAGCCGAATGCTGCGCCGCGCCGTGTTCCGCCTTCTCGTGTGGGTGCCAGCCGATCGCGGTCGGGTAGAACAGAATCTCGGCGCCCGTCATCGCGGTCAGCCGCGCGCCCTCCGGAAACCACTGGTCCCAGCAGACAAGCACGCCCACGCGGGCAAACCGAGTCGCGAAGCTCTGGAAACCAAGATCGCCCGGCGTAAAGTAGAATTTTTCGTAGTACAGCGGGTCGTCGGGGATGTGCATCTTGCGATAACGACCGACCAGGGCGCCGCCCGAGTCGAAGATGACGGCCGTGTTGTGAAAGACACCGGCCGCGCGTCGTTCGAACAGCGAGCCTATCAAGACGACGCCATGCCGCGCCGCCGCGGCCGACAACGCCTCGCAGCTCGGGCCGGGAATCGGCTCGGCCAGGTCGAACAGTCGGGCGTCTTCGGCCTGGCAGAAGTAACGCGACCGGAACAGCTCGGGCAGGCACACGATCTGGGCGCCCTGGGCGGCCGCGTCAGCGACGGCGTCGAGCGCCTTGGCCATGTTTGCCGTCGCGTCGTCCGAGCAGCTCATCTGGACGAGGCCTATCTTCACTTCGCGATTGGGCATCAAGTGTCGCTCAGCATCGAAACAATGAAACACAGAGGCACAGAGAACACGGAGATTCTCAACCACATTCCTCTGTGTCCACTGTGCCTCTCTGTTTCTTTGTCTTTTTCCGCATTACCAGTTCCACTGCAGCCGGACAAGCTACGCGCCTTCGATTTGGCGGATCTTGTCGACGCGTCGTGCGTGGCGGCCGCCCTCGAAATCGGTGCGCAGCCAGATGTCGATCATGCGATCGATCAGTCGCTCGCCCAAGAGGTCGGCCGAAAAGCAAAGCACGTTGGCGTCGTTGTGGCGGCGGCTCAGTTCGGCGGTGATGTCGTCGTGGCACGCCGCCGCGCGCACGCCGCGGACCTTGTTGGCGGCGATGCTCATGCCAATGCCCGTGCCGCAGATCAGGATGCCGCGGTCGGCCTCGCGATTGGATACGACCTGGGCCACGGCCAGCGCGTAGTCGGGATAATCGACAGACTCGTCGGTCGCCGCGCCGCAGTCTACGACCTCGTGACCGAGGCGCTGCAGCAGCTCGACGACGCGCCGTTTGACCGCCGATCCGCGATGGTCATTGCCTATGGCAACTTTCATGGTGAAGCTCGTCGATGATCGGTTTCAGATTCGTCTCGATCTCACGGGCACAGCGGCGGTAGGCGTCCACGTCGAGACCGACCGGATCGGCCACGCCTCCGCCGTCGCGCCGCAACAGTTCGATGCGTCCGGTCGCGTCGGGCGCCCAGGCGCGCACCTGGCGCAGGTGGCCGTCGGTCATGGCAAAGATGTAGTCGGCCTGGAAAATCGTCTCGGACGTCAACCCGTGCGACACGTGGTCGCTGAGGTCGATGCCAATCTCGCGCATGACCTCGACCGCCTCGCGCGACGCCGGTGCGCCGTTGTACGCGGCGACGCCGGCCGAAATCACCTCGTAGCCCTTTCGGGCCAGTTCCTCCGGACGACAGCCTAGTCTCTGGGCGAGCAACCGGCGACAGATGCGCTCGGCCATTGGGCTGCGACACGTGTTGCCAGTACAGACAAACACGATCAAGCAGCTCGCCAGCCGCGCGATCGCGTCGACCGTGACGACTCCCTCGCGCACCAACTCCCACCGGTCGGCCGAGACGCGCACCACGCTCGGCGGCTGACCGTAGTGGCACGGGCCGTCGTCGACGACCAGATCGATCGCCGCGCCGAGGTTGGCGACTGCCTGATCGGCGCTGGCGGCAATCGGCTGGCCGGGGCGATTCGCGTTCGTCATCACCAGCGGCCAGGGCAGCAACCTCTGGCAGTTGGCTACGGCGCCGTGCGCGGGCACTCGCAAGCCCAGCGTCCCGGCTGGGCAAACCCAACGGCGCACCTCGGCAGGCAGTTGTCGAGCCAACCCCTCGTGGGCCGTCTCGTTAAACACGAACGTCACCGGCCCGGGCCAGCAGCGCCGCATCAGCCGAATCCCCAGCGAGCGGGTTCGCGGCACCCAATCGCCCGCTTCGTCGCCACTCTTCACGGCCAGGCTGAGCGGTCGGCCGGCATCGCGCTGCTTCGCCTCGACCAGACGCTGCACTGCCGTCACACTCAGCGGGCTGGCCGCCACCGCGTAAACTGTATCGGTCGGAAGGGCCACCAGACCGCCCTGGGCCAGTCGCTCGACCGCTCGATGGACTACATCACGAGGGTCGTCGGCACCCCGAAGGTCCAGTACCTCGGGCTTCATGTTTGTCCTTCCGCGTCCGGCGACAACCGGTGCAACTCCATGTCGCAGTTTCAGACGTGCTCGCAACTTGCCCTAAATGGCTTTGCGTGATCCTGGGAGTCCGCAGGGACAGTAGCCCGACGCGCCAGCGAGGGACCGGCCTGATTTCTTGTGATTTCGCCATGTGCTCCCCTCGCTGGCGCGTCGGGCTACTGTCCCAGAATCGTGCAAGGCTATTTAGTGATCTTCAACGCGGCCACTATAACGGCCGTCAAAACAGAGCGTCAAGCTTTCGTCGCGTTGTGCGACCGCCGCGACGCAGGTACGATCCGACCAACATGATCGCGACCTACGAAAACTCAGCGGTTCGGTTCAACTACCCGGAAGGCTGGACCGTCGACGAGACCGAGTCCGAAGACGGGCCGACGATCAGTCTACAAAGTCCGTTTTCGATGTTCGTGTTCGTCACGCTGTACGATCGCACGCGGTCGCCTCAGGACGTCGCCGACCAGGCGCTGGCGGCGATGCAACAGGAATACTCGGAGATCGACGTCGCGGCGGTCGAGGAGATGATCGCCGGCCGAGCGGCGGTCGGACACGACGTAAACTTCTTCAGCCTCGACCTGACCAACACCTGCTGGATTCGAGCAATGGCGACCGCGCGGCACACCTTGCTGATATTCGCGCAAGCAAACGATCTCGATCTGGAGACGGCCGAGCCGACGCTGCGGGCGATTTGTGCATCGCTGAAACTCGATGAGAACAACCACGAATCACACGAATGACACGAATACGAAGCCAGCCGGCACAGGATGGCCGGGTGCTTGACCCGGTCCGGCCGCCACGGATAGGATGTTGTCAGTGAGGTCGTGCGAACGTGGCACGACGGGCTAGAGGCCTGAGACTGCGGGAGGCTGGACTCCGGCAGACAGGCAGTCTTTAGCTGAAAGGAGGTGGTCCAAAGCATGTGTACCAACCAGAGGTGGCTGTTCTAGGACAGCCGACGGGCTGTCCTGCCGCGCAAGTCGTGGCCCCGTCGGACAGCCACACGCTACTGGAGGCCGGGCGTATCCGTCCGGCCTCCGCTTTTTCAAATGTCCGCCCCACGTCCACCTGCGTGGACAAGAACCAGCGCCCCCAAAAAACCGATTGCCGCCGCGACGGTTTTCGGTTATTCATTTAGTCCGTTCCAGGGTTGAGAAAGCCATAATGAGCAACGCGACGCACCGAACCCGATTCACCAGCTCTGCGGCAGACGCGTGGTTTGGCTTCTACTTTACCTGGCAACGGTCCAGGGCCGTGGAGAGTCGCGACTGACAAGCAAGCACAACGAGACTCAAGGCCCTGGACCAGGTGGTTCAGGGCCTTTTTTTTTGGCAATCCGAACCGCGAGCGTCAGCGACCGGCCGATAGGAGGAACCAAACATGATTGTCGTCATGAAACCGCACGCCAGCCAACTTCAGATCAACCACATGATCGAGAGGATTGAAGCCATGGGCCTCAAGAGTCACGTCATCGTCGGGACTGAGCGAACCGTGATCGCCGCCATTGGCGAGAAACGCGACGGCGCCAAGCAAGCACTCGAAACGGGCGACGGCGTCGACAAGGTCGTCCCGATCCTAGCGCCGTACAAGATGGCCAGCACCGAACTGTGCAAAGATCGGACGATCGTTCGCACGCGGAAGTTCGAGTGCGGCAACTGCAAGATCGGGGTGATCGCCGGCCCGTGTTCGGTGGAGAGCGAGGAACAAGTTCTGGCGATCGCACGTTCGGTGAAAGATGCCGGGGCGACGGCCCTGCGCGGCGGCGCGTGGAAGCCGCGGACCAGTCCGTACAGTTTTCAGGGGCTGAAGCAGGAAGGACTGAAGATGCTCGCCGCCGCCCGCGACGCCACCGGACTGGCGATCGTCACCGAGGTCATGGCCCCCGAGCACGTGCCGATCATCGCCGAGTACGCCGACGTGCTGCAGATCGGCGCACGCAACATGCAGAACTACCTGCTGCTGCAGGCGGCGGGCGACTCGGGCAAGCCCGTGCTGCTCAAGCGCGGGCCGGCCGCCACGATCGACGAGTTCCTGCTCGCGGCCGAGTACGTGCTCGATCGCGGCAACAGTCAGGTGGTGCTGTGCGAACGCGGCATCCGCACGTTCGAGGATCACACGCGATTCACGCTGCCTCTGGCGACCGTGCCGTACCTGCATGAAAAAACCCACCTGCCCGTGGTGGTCGATCCCAGTCACGGCACGGGCAAGGCAAGTCTGGTCGCCACCATGGCCCGCGCGTCGATCGCCGCCGGCGCCGACGGACTGATCGTCGAAGTCCACCCGTGCCCCGAGGCCGCGTGGAGTGACGGTTTCCAGACGATCACCTTGGACGCGTTCGACGCGATGATGGCCGACTGCCGCCGGGTTGCCGAGGCAATCGGCCGGTCCATGTGATATGATCCCGCCCTGCAACGCGGTACTGAGAATTGACCACGAAAGGAGAACCCCATGCATCGTCCGCTGTTCGCGTTGGCTTGCGGAGCGTTCGCCCTGTGTCTCATCGCCGGGTCGTCGGCGCTGAGCATCGCTCAAGAGAAATCATCAGACAAGAAGGAGTCGAAATTGAAGCCCGGCACATACGCACATTTTGCAACTACGGAAGGGAACTTCACGATCAAGCTGTTCGAGAAGGAGGCGCCTAAGACCGTTGAAAACTTCGTCGGCCTGGCCGAAGGGACCAAGGAATGGACTGATCCCCGCACGAACCAAAAAGTCCAGAAGCCGTTCTACAACGGACTGATTTTTCATCGTGTGATCGCCGGGTTCATGATCCAAGGCGGCTGTCCGCTCGGCCAGGGCACAGGCGGGCCGGGCTACCGATTCGCCGACGAGTTTCACCCGTCGCTGAAACACAACAAGGCCGGCATCCTGTCGATGGCCAACGCCGGACCCGGCACGAACGGCAGCCAGTTCTTCATCACGCTCGGACCCACGCCACACCTCGACAACCGCCACTCCGTTTTCGGCGAGGTAGTCGACGGCATGGACGTCGTGAAGAAGATCGGCTCGACCAAAACCGACGCTCGCGACCGGCCGGCCAAGGATATGGTCATCAACACGGTGAAGATCGAACGAGTGAAGTGAGCGCGCGAGCTTGACGCCTGCCAAAGCCAAGGGGCACGGCCCGAGACGGAGCCGTGCCCCTGTTTTTTCTTGCGTGCTACTACGATACCTACTCAGGAATCTTGTCCAGGTACTCGACCTTGGTCTTCATGGTCTGCTCCTGGCGAATCGGAATGTTCATGCCGTTGGCGTCGACGTTCAGGTCGCCAGCCATAACGACGGTGTCGTCGTGAACCAGGATGCGGCCCGCGACGGGATCGAATTGAATCGTGCTGTTGCCGCTGGTCACGTTTAGGGTCCCGGTGACCTTGACGCCCATCATTTCAAGGTTGATGTCGATGGATCCGTCGCTCGTGACTTCGATCTTGGCGGTTTCTTTGTCGCCGACCTGGTCCGGCCCGACGTAGCGATACATCGACTTGCCTTTGACTTTGCCGATTTTGGGCAGTTCCAGATCGTACGGCCGGTCCCACGTGTCGCCGGGCTTGACCGCCTTGCCGCCGATCCGCGGGAACTGCTGTTCGAGTCCCAGTTTGGCCGCCTCGTCGGTGCCGCCGTTGGCGAACTGAGCGGTGAGCGGATTGCCCTCGAGCAGGTCGCGGATCTGATCAACGTACCCCTTGACGTCGACCACCTCGCCGTCGGGCTTGATCGTGGCCTGAAAGGTGATGCCGCCCAGGCGTTCGTACAAAGGCGTCAAGGCGCCGCCTAGAACGCTCGACTTGTCGCGTTCCGATGACTGCGAGTCAAACACGTACTCGCCCAACGGACCGACGTTCATCTTCACTTTCAATCGCTCGCCCTTGAGCCCGAGGTGGAAGTTGCCCTTTTCGTCGACGTCTTCGACCGTGACGGTCGAGATGGCCTCGCTCTCGATCGTGTTGTCAATGGTCTGGCCCATGATGGTCTGAGTCTGCTTCACTTCCGACTTGGCGCGCAAGACCATCTTGTCGCCCTTGACGAACTTGTATTTGAGTTCGACTCCGTCGTTGGCGACAGCGGCGGACGCCGCCAGCGCGACAACCAGACCCAGCGCAGCGCTCAGGGGACGCGAGAACATGGTTACCTCCCGTTAGAAAGGACTCAGGGTCAGCGAATACGCGACACAATAGCCTCGCTCGGTCCGTTTTGCCACAAGGGATTCGCTCGCCGCCAACGAATCTTATCCCAACCCTCACGCCGAGTCGTCCGGCACTGGGAAATGACGGCACATGGCGCGGACCTCGCCGCGCACCGTTTCCTGTACAGCCGCATCGTCGGGGGCGGCGAGCACCCGGGCGATCCAGCCGCCGATCCGCTTCATCTCGGACTCCTTCATGCCGCGCGAGGTCACGGCAGGTGTGCCAATGCGCACCCCCGACGGGTCCATCGGCTTGCGCGGGTCGAAGGGAATCATGTTCTTGTTCACCGTGATGCCGGCGCGATCCAGAGCGTGCTCGGCAATCCTTCCGGTCAGCCCCGCCTTCGCGGTTACATCGACCGACATGAGGTGATTGTCGGTGCCCCCAGAGACGATTCGGAATCCCGCGCGAGCCAGTTCATCGGCCAGCGTTCGAGCGTTGGCGACCACTTGCGCGGCGTACTGCTTGAAGCTCGGCTCAGCGGCCTCGCGGAAGCAGACCGCCTTGGCCGCGATCGTGTGAGCCAGCGGGCCGCCCTGCATGCCGGGGAAAACGGCCGAGTCGAGTTTCTTCGCCCAATCCTGTTTCGAAAGCACGAAGCCCGAGCGCGGACCACGCAGCGTCTTGTGCGTGGTCGATGAGACAAAGTCGGCGAACGGCACGGGACTCGGATGACACCCGCCCGCGACCAGGCCGGCGAAGTGGGCCATGTCCACCACGAACACCGCCTGCACCTCGCGGGCGATCTCGGCGAACCGCGCGAAGTCGATGTGGCGCGGATACGCACTGTGCCCGGCCATGATCAGCTTCGGCTTGTGCTCGCGAGCCAGTGCGGCAACCTGGTCGTAGTCGATCCGCTCGGTCTCGCGAGCGACGCCGTAGGGTACGACCTTATAGATCTTGCCCGAAAAATTCACCGGCGACCCATGCGTCAGGTGCCCACCGTGGGCCAGATTCATCGCCAGAATCGTGTCGCCTGCCGCGAGGCATGCAAAGTACACCGCCATGTTCGCCTGCGACCCGGCGTGCGGCTGCACGTTGGCGTGCTCCGCGCCAAAGAGCTGCTTGGCCCGGTCGATTGCCAGTTGTTCAACCTTATCGACATGGTCGCAACCGCCGTAGTAGCGCCGGCCGGGATAGCCTTCTGCGTATTTGTTGGTGAGCACCGTACCCATCGCGGCCATCACGGCCCGGCTCGTGTAGTTCTCCGACGCGATCAACTCCAGCCCATCGCGCTGCCGCGCCTGCTCGGCCTCGATCGCGTCCCAAAGTTGCGGATCCTGTTGTTGCAGAATGTTCATTCTCCCCCTCGATCTACTGGGAACGGCTGCTACTTGGCGGCCATCTTCCGGCGCAGGTACGCCTCGATGAAGGTGTCGATGCGGCCGTCGAGCACATCTTGCACCTTGGCGGTCTCTTCGTCGGTGCGATGGTCTTTGACGAGTTGATACGGCTGCAACACGTACGAGCGAATCTGGCTGCCGAACGCGATCTCGCCTTTCTCGTCGTACATGCGGTTCAGTTCACTCTGCCGCTTTTCTTCCTCCATGCGCAGCAGCTTGGCCTTGAGCAAGCTCATGGCCATCTTGCGGTTCTTGTGCTGGCTCCGTTCGTTCTGGCACTTGACGACGATGCCGGTTGGCAGGTGCTTGATGCGTACGGCCGAACTGGTCTTGTTCACGTGCTGGCCGCCCGCGCCGCTGGCCCGCATGGTCTCGACCTCGATGTCCTCTTCCCGAACCTCGACGTTGATGTCGTCGTCCAACTCGGGCATCACGTCGACCGACGCAAACGACGTGTGCCGCCGCGAGTTCGCGTCGAACGGGCTGATGCGGACCAGGCGATGCACGCCGGTCTCGCCCTTCAAATAGCCATAGGCGTAGTCGCCGCGGGCTTCGAGCGTCACGCTGCGCACCCCGGCCTCCTCGCCCGGCGATAGGTCGACGATCTCGCTCTCGAATCCGCGGTCGTTCAGCCACTTTTGATACATGCGGAACAGCATCTGCGCCCAGTCGCACGACTCGGTGCCGCCCGCTCCGGCGTGGATCGTGATGAAGGCGCCGCGCAGGTCGTGCGGTCCGGCAAGCATCGCGCGCAGTTCGGCCTCGTGCAGCAACTGCGTCACGCGATCGACCTCGCCGCGCAACTCGGCCTCGGAGGCCGACGACCCGTCTTCCTCGGTGAGTTCGGCGAGCGCGGCAAGGTCATCGCCGGCAGACACGACGCCGCTGAACTGCTTGAGCGTTTCGGTGAGCGACTTGAGTTCTTGGATGTTGCCCGCGGCGGCCTCGGCGTTGTCCCAAAAGCCGGGCGCTGCCATGCGCGTTTCGATCGCCGTCTTGCGGGCCTCCTTGGCGGGAAGGTCAAAGAGAGTCGCGGAGACTGACAATACGACCGGCGATGTCCTGTACGTTACGCTTCAGTTCGGAATCCATCGAGTGTCCCTTCAGAAGTGGCCTGACGACTACCCTGACTGGCCGAATTATAGCCCGCGCGACCGGTGGCGTGCAGGCCAACATTCTTTCATTGTGCGATTCGTGGTGCCATTGGCGCAGGTTATCGCGCGTCCGCCGAGCCGGGCACGACGCGAGCCAAGTCCTCGCTCAGAATCGACGGGCACCAGTGCTTCTCGATGTGTTCGACCACCAGTTCCGTCCCGCGTGTGTGGCTGACGTAGGGCGGTCGCCGCGGGTTGTACATCGCGTCGGTCAGATCGCGCACCAGCACGACGTTGATGCCGAGCATCCGAAGCTGGCGGATTCCGAACGGCCGCCCGAGCACGCACATGTTCGTGTGCACGCCCATCATGGCGATGTTCGTGATCCCCTCTTGCCGGCAGAAGTTGTAGATCTCGACTCCCGAATCGCTCACGCCGTCGGGGCCGACCATGTCGATCGCCGGGTGCTGGTTCTTGTAGTTGCCGACCGCGGGCGGCGGAATCGGATCGTCGCAGCCCTTGTCCGTATCGTCGATCGGCAGCGCTCCTTCCTTCTTCGGGTCGAGGTAACACCACGGTTGAATCGGCACGGGCGGCTCGACTTGTGGCGCCTGCATCATGCGTTTGCGGAACTCGGTGTCTTGATATGTCTTCATCGTGCCGCTCGGCGCGTGAATGATCTGGACGCCGTGCGAGCGCGCCGCTGTGATCACCTGGTTGACCCGCGGCGCCATGGCGTTCACGCGCTGTTTCGCGCATCGGCAGTAATGATCGTCCCACATGTCGCAAATGATGATCGCCGTCTCCGCGACGTTCCAATCGACGACCGTGCTGCGCTCTTGGTACTCACCCGATCCGGCTCGCGTCTCAACTCGGCCGCGCAGGTTCAACCGCAGCTTGCCCGGCACTTTGGCGCGGTTGGGGATCATCGCCGTTTCGTCGGCGGCCGTGGCGACCGGTCGCGAGCACCACGCCGCAAACGTCATCGCTCCGCCGAACAGCACCGAGCAACTCACCACTCTCGCAAGCAAACCACGCTTCATGTCTGACTCCTTGACCAGGACGACCACTTCGGCGCGGACGCCTTGGCACGACTTGACGGACCTTTGGTCAGCCAGTCTATTCTTGGCTTGTGCCTTTGCCAACCCGCGCGTGTGGAGACGGTCCTGGCCATGAATCCATCTCGAACCAACTTCGCTTGGGTGCTGCTCCCGATCGTGCTGCTCGCCGGCTCACTGCCCGTGCTGGCCCAGCAGCGCGAAGTGATCCCGCACGCGCAGGACAAGCCGCCCGGCCCGCCGCTCACGCCGGCCGAGGCCATCCAGAAGATGAGGGTGCCGCCGGGGTTCGCGGTCGAACTTGTCGCCAGCGAACCGGACATCGTCAACCCAATCGCACTGACGTTCGACGAGCGCGGCCGCATCTGGATCACCGAGAGTCTCGAGTATCCGCGCTCCGAGCCGGGCCCGGGCCGCGACCGCGTGAAGGTGCTTGAAGACACCGACGGCGATGGCAAGGCCGACAAGTTCACTGTGTTCGCCGATGGACTGAACATCCCGTCGGGCATCGCGGTGGGCCACGGCGGCGTCTGGGTCGCCAACTCGCCCGACATCCTGTTCATGCAAGACACCGACGGCGACGGCAAGGCCGATCGGCGCGAGGTCGTGGTCACCGGCTTCGGTCGAGCCGACACGCATGAACTGCCGAACTCGCTCACCTGGGGACCGGACGGTTGGCTCTATGGACTGAACGGCGTGTTCAACCCGAGTCGCGTCGAGCAGGATGGCCGGCGCTACGAGTTCACCTGCGCACTGTTTCGCATCCACCCGCGCACGCGGCGGTTCGAGTTGTTCGCCGAGGGCACATCGAATCCGTGGGGCGTCGCGTGGGACACCGAGGGCAGCGCGTTCCTCTCGGCCTGCGTGATCGACCATCTCTGGCACCTGGTCGAGACCGGCTACTATCACCGCCAAGGCGGACCATACCCGCCGTTCACCTGGAAGATGGAGTCGATCGTCGAGCACAAGCATCAGAAGGCGGCGTACTGCGGCATCCACTTCTTCGATTCCGACGCCTACCCGCCGCAGTTTCGCGAGCGGCTCGTGATGGGCAACATCCACGGCAACTGCATCAACGTGGATCGCCTCGAACGGCGCGGCGCGACCTACGTCGGGCGCGGCGAAGACGACTTCCTCACCGCCAACGACGCATGGTTCATGCCGGTCGTGCAGAAGACCGGGCCTGACGGATGTCTGCATGTGCTCGACTGGTACGACCGCTACCACTGCTATCAGGACGCGCGTCGTGATCCGGCCGGCATCGACCGGCTCAAAGGCAGGCTGTACCGCGTGCGCTACAAAGACACGCCACGTGCGCCGCGATTCGATCTGGCGAAGGAATCGGACGACCAATTAGTCGAACGGCTGAAGAGTCCGAACGTGCTGTTCCGCGATCTTGCACAGCGGATGCTCAGCGAGCGACTGGCGGCGGCGACCGCCCAACGCGGGCCGGCCGACGGCCAGAGTGTGCTCGCGCGGCGGCTCGAACAACTCGTGCTCGATGCCGCGGTCGCGCGCAAGTACCGCATGCACGCGCTGTGGTCGCTCGTCGGAGCAGGGCCGCTGGAACCCAAGTTCCACGCGGCGCTGCTGAGTCACGCCGATGCCGGCCTGCGCGCGTGGGGCGTGCGCGCAGCCGGCGCCGGCGACACGGTACACGACGCGATCCATCGCCGCATCGTCGAACTCGCCCACGATGCGTCGCCCGACGTGCAGCTTCAGGTCGTGATCGCCGCGCGCAAGATCGCCGGCCTCAACCCGATGCCGCTCTGGCTCGACATCCTCTCGGACTGCCGCGACGAGCGAGTCATCCCGCCGATCGTGTGGCAGAACCTGCACCCGATGCTTGAAGATCGCGCCGGCGAGTTCGTCGCGTTGGTTGCCCGCGATGATGTCGCTGGCTCGGACCAGAAGACCCCCCCTGCCCTGGCCGCCCTGATCCCGCGTGCGTTTGACCGCATCGTCGCTCGCAAACAGTTTGACGCCGCGCTCGTGGCCAAGTTGCTCGCCGCGACGATCGACGGTCCGCGGGCGGACAGCGACGTCGCCCGGCGCTGCATCGGATCAGTTGCGGGACGAATCCACAACCGCGAATTGACCGGCAAGGACCTTGCCGCCGCACGCCAGTCACTTCAGCCGCTGCTCACTCGCGCGATGACGGCCGGCCCCGAAGGCCCGCTCTACATCGAGGCGGCGCTGCTGTCGAATCTGCTTGGCGATCCAGCAGGTCGAGCCGCCGCGCGGCAGGGCTTCGCGGCCGCCGCGCTGCCCGAACAACGGCGGCTGCTCGCGCTCGACGCACTCATCGCCGTCGGCGATGCCGAAACACTCGACGCGGCCGCCCGCGCACTGCCCGACCCGAAGGCGGGTTCGGTCGACTTTCGCGGCAAGATGCTGGCCTCGCTCGGTCGATCAGATTCGCCGCGCGTCGCGACTATCGTGCTCGCCGCGTTCGACCGCCTCGAACCGGAACTGCAGCCGCGGGCCGTCGAGTTGCTCACGCAACGCACCGCCTGGGCCAAGCCGCTGCTCGCAGCGATCGCCGACAAGAAGATCGCTGCATCGGTATTGAATCTGAACCAAGTGCGCCGGCTCAACGCCAGCAGGGACGAGGAACTGATCAAACTCGTCCGGGCGCAATGGGGCACGGTGCGCGAGGACCGCAATCCGGGCCGCGAACAGGTCATCGACCAGGTCCGCTCCTTGGTGCGCAAGAGTCCGGGCGATCCGCACGCGGGCGTAGCGGTGTTCAACAAGGTCTGCGCCCAGTGCCATAAGATGTACGGCGAGGGGACCGACGTCGGACCCGACATCACGTCGAACGGCCGCGGGTCGTTCGAGCAACTCTTGTCGAATGTCCTCGACCCCAGCCTGGTGATCGGCGCCGCCTACCAAGCGACGACCGTGGCCACGACCGACGGCCGCATCCTGACCGGCCTCCTTGCGGAAGACAGCCCACAGCGCATCGTGCTCAAGACGCAGGGCGGCAAGCTCGAGACCATCCCGCGCTCGCAAATCGACGAGATGAAACTGAGTGCGCTGTCGATGATGCCCGAAGACCTGGAGAAACAACTGACGCCCAAGGAACTCGCCGACCTGTTCGCGCTGCTGATGCTCGACAAGCCGCCCAGCGACCCGAGCGCGAAGCTGTTGCCCGCAACATCGCCAGCGCCGTAGCAGCCGTCGGTGGGTGTGCAGCCAGGCCGACCACCTGAAAGGAGTGAGTGATGTTCCTCAGCAAGGGTTTCCCGCGGTTCATTCACGTGGCGGCAATCGCCGCGGTACCATCTGTATCGGACGGATCGTCTTGCTGGCCCGGACAAGGTCCGCACCGAAGGCCGACCAACCGATTGCCACCGAAGTTCGTGAGCAACGCTAGGCGCCGCACAAATGCGACAGCCGACGGATGAGCCCAGAGTAGTCCTGGTCGCCGTCACGGCCGGTGGTTTCTATGGATCGTAGGATTTCGCGTATCGCATCCACCAACGCCGCCAGAACAGCAACCGTGTCGGGCGTCATCGCGAGCTTGCCGTCGCGCATCTGCTTGAGCACCACGACCGCCCCCTTTTGACGCCGACATTGTAATCCGAAGTGTGGCCGAAGGCAGCAGTTCAAAACAGAAATGGCGAGGGTCGCCGTTGGTCAACGGACGACCCCCGCCGTGGTTGTGCCCCGGAAACGTCCGGGCGGCTACCATGCTCCGGCCCCGCACTGTCTTGACCTCATGGGTCTTGGTAGTTCACTTGCTCGTGGCTGTCGTTGCGGGTGTCGAAATCCGTGATTTGGTCGTGTTGCCTTTCTTGTTCGGAGGCGCCAAGTCGTCTTGGAAATTGTCCGCACCAGATCCGCCCTTCATCTTGTCCTTGCCCTCTCCGCCGCTCAGCGCGTCGTTGCCGGACCCGCCGTCGGCTGGGAAACGTCCGACAAACTTCAAAACGAGATGAAGCGGATCGCGGTCTCGGTGCGAAAGCGAGCGGTGAACGAGTCGGACCTGTCGGACGCGATTCGCTCCAGCTCGCGCGGCTGCTCGCCACGCGGGCCGGGCCTGACACGCCCGCTGAAAGACGAGGCGACGGCGCTCGAAACGCGGCTCATTGAAGAGGCGCTCGGCGCCTGTGACCGCAATCAGATGCAAGCGGCACGCAGGCTCGGCCTGAGTCGCCAGGGAATGATCAAGAAGATGAAACGCTACGAAATTCGCCCGTAGCTGCGATCGGCGAGCGTTTTGCAATTCGGCCACGCGCACGCAGGCCGCGTACGCCACAATAAGCCACCGCCTAGGAAACCGAGCCGGTGATCGCCTTGCCGATCTCGTAGATTTGTTGCACGTCGAGCACCAAGTCATTGCGCTCGAAGAGGTGAGCGACCGCCGCCTTGTGGATTTTCATCTTGGTGCCGCCAACGCCGATCGCGCCGTAGCACTTCACGCCGTTTCGGTCGATGCCCGCGTCCGTGCCGGCGATGGACTCGATGCCGAGCGGCGGGACCGCGTTCAGATCAATGGCCACTCTCAGTGAATGGCCAGCGGAGAACGCGGCGGCCGGCATGAGGCAAACACCGGCGCCACCGGCCGCGATCACGATCTCGGCTGCGTCGACGACGGTGGCGAGGTCGACGGGTGACGCGGTCGCGACCGGATCGAGTTGTGCGCCGGGCGACGCGGCCGACACGGCGTCGCACACGGCCGCGGCCCGGCCGCGATCGCGCGAACCGACGCGGACGCGGGCGCCTTCGCCGGCGAGAATCCGCACGACACGCTGACCGACCGGGCCAGTCGCGCCCAGCACGAGCGCGGTCGCGCCGGCCAACGTGCAGTGCTTGCGCGCGGCTAGCACAGCGGCCGCCGCGGTCGTGTTCGCGCCGTTGGCGTCGAGCATCAGCGACACACGCAGCGGCCCGAAGAAACTTGCCTGGGCCGCCGCCAGCATCTGCTCGCCGACCGAAACGCTGCTGCCGCCGACGAACACCGCGGTGTACTTCAGGTCCTTGGGGCCGCGCGTGAAGATCGCGCCGTAGACCAGATTGCGCACATCATCGGGCCGCACAGCACCGTAGCTAAACAACTCCTCGGCCCCCGCATCGATCGCCGCCACTCGGTCGAAGACGCTGGGCTGCGGGTCGCTGTCAAGCTGGATCAGGATCTTGCGCTTCTCGGGCATGTCCAGGGGTTGAGGGGCTGAGGATTAAAAAGTGCTGAGGGGCAGGTCAACTCGCGGTAGCGATCTTCCATTCGTCAACCCCTTCAACTTCTCAACACCTCAACCCTCTTCTATCCTTCTACGCGAACGGGTGCTTCGCCGTGTCCTTCTTGGCTGTGATCTCGTCGATCTTCGGTTCACCCCGCATCGCGCGCGCGATCGACAGTTTCGTTGCTTCGTAGTTGTACTTGTAGATCTTGGCGTTGTCCTTGGCTTCCCAGTGAATGAATACGCCGCAGACGATGACCAGGTTGTCGGCTTCGCTCTTCGGAATCACTCCCTCGGCGACCGAGTCGGCGACCGCTTTGGCGACTGCAGCCTGAGCCGGCCCGAACATTTGCACGGCCTGTGCCGCGCCCTTGATCGTCACTTTGGTGATGAGCACCGTGGCGGGCTTGCAAATGAGGTTCGGGGTCAGCACGGCCAACAGATTCGAGTGCCCCGCCGACTGCCGGGCTAGGGCATCGGCAAATGCATGGCCGACTGGGCCGGCCTTGTCGCCGATCAGCAGATCGATGTGTGCTATTTCGTTGCCTTCGCCGACCAACGCTTCACCGACGTACATGGACATGGTGGTCTCTCCTTGGTTTGGATGTCGAACGAGTGTGCGGGACTCGAACCAACCGGCTGCCGGCCCTTGCCGACTGCGGGATGTTCTATATCGTGTGAGCGTGATGAATGCAAGTTGCTGGACCAGTCGATGAACGTCATCTTGGTGGGTGCAAGCACGCGAGCGGCGGCGTATTCGGCGCTGCGTGCTCGACTGCGCCCGATTTGTGCCGACCTCTTCGCCGATCACGACCTGGCCGATCGCTGCCAGGTCTCGCGCGTGGCGATGCGGGACTATCCGGAGGGCCTTATCGAAGCGGTTCGCGCGAGCCCGCCGGGCGCTTGGGCGTACGTCGGTGCGATCGAGAATCATCCGGCCGTGGTGGACACGATCGCCGCCGAGCGACCGCTCTGGGGCAATGGCGGAGCCGTGCTGCGACGCGTACGCGACCCGTTTGCCGTGGCCGAATGCCTGGCCCGCGCGGGACTGCCGCATCCGCAGTTACGACGCGTCGGCCCCGGTGCTCCACGGGCGGAGAGTTGGCTGGTCAAGCCGCTGGCCGGCGCCGGCGGGCGAGGCATCGGCGAGTACGGCGTGCTCAGTACCCAGCAACCCGATTTGCCGGGCCGCGTCGGAGACGGCGCCGCGGACGAGACGCCACGCCCAACCCATTTTCTTCAGCAGCGAATCAGCGGCGTCTCTTGCGCGGCGGTGTTCGTCGCCAATGGCCGCGATTGCGTGCTCGTGGGCGCCACTCGCCAACTCGTCGGCGAGCCGACGTTTCACGCCAAGCCGTTTCACTACTGCGGGAGCGTCGGCCCAATGGCGATCAGCCGCGCCGCCGAGCAGTGTTGTGAGGCGATCGGCGCCACGTTGGCCTCAGAGTTCGGGTTGATGGGCCTGTTCGGCGTCGATGCGATCCTGCGTGGCGACGAAGTTTGGCCCGTTGAGGTGAACCCTCGCTACACCGCGTCGATGGAGATCGTCGAGCACGCCTTGCAGAGTCCGCTGTTTGGGTGGCACCGCGACGCTTGCACGTCGGGCGCCCTGCCCGCGGCGGAGTGGGTCCGTGGACTCCGCGAGCAGGCGGTCGGAGTGCTCGCGAAGGCCGTACTGTTTGCTCCGTGCGACCTCGTCGCGCCGGACCTGGCGGAATACCTGTCGCCGACGCTCGCCGATTCCGGCGCCTGGCCATTGCCGCTGATTGCCGACATACCACCGAGCGATACGCCGATCGCCGCCGGGCAACCGATATTGACGGTGTTCGCCGCACAGCCGTCGCCACAGGCCGCCGAGCGAGCGCTCATCGAGGCCGCAAACCGGCTGTACCGCCGACTCGGCCTGTGATCGCGACACACCGCCCCCCGCCAAATCACGGTTGCAGGTCCGGCAGTCCGATCGTTAACGCCGTAGCGACGCACTGAGTACTGCTCCACACTGAATAGGGTCTGAAATCGGCTTCGGTCGTTTAACCCGCAGCCGCAGGCGAGGTGTGGCTGGCGTTTGTTGTGCCTCGCCTGCGGCTGCGGGTTAAACGAATTCAAACCCCTTTCAGTGCGGAGCGTCGCCGGTTCGCTTCGGTTGACTTAGCCGGGGTCATCTTCCACAATCGGTTCATGACCGAGACATTTGTGCTGATCCCCGGCCGCACAAGCCGTCAGGGCACGTCGCTCAACGAGGGCAAGTTCACTGCAGAGTACCTGGAGGAGACGAGCACGCTTCAGATCAACGCAGCCGACATGCGGCGGCTCGGCCTCGCCGACGGCGACCGAGTGAGGCTGCGAAGCGATCATGGCCAGGTCGACGTGCCGTGCCGCGGGGCCAAGGGCGACGAACTGCCGCCCGGCCTCCTGTTCATCGCGTACGGCGACGCATCCAGCCGCTTGATGGGCGGCGACACGCACGGCACGGGCATGCCCGACTCGAAGGGGATTGATGTGACGATGGAGAAGACATGACAGCCGTGAATCCGCAAACGAAGACCGTCGAGAACGCCACGTGTACTTTCTGTGGGTGCGTCTGTGATGACATGATCCTCACGGTCGAGGGGAACCACATCACCAAGGCGAAAAACGCCTGCGTGCTCGGCAATGCGTGGTTCTTGAACCACCACATCGAAGAACGGGCGGTGTGTACGATCCAGGGCGAGCCTGCCACGCTGGACGAAGGAGTCGAGCGTGCGGCCGAAATCCTGACGCAGGCACGTTACCCGATCGTGTACGGCCTCTCGGACACAACGTGCGAGGCGCAGCGAGTCGCCGTGGCAATCGCCGATCGCGTCGGGGCGTGCGTCGACACGACCACGTCGGTCTGCCACGGGCCGAGCGGCATGGCATTTCAAGGGGTCGGCGAGGTGACCTGCTCGCTGGGCGAAGTCAAGAACCGAGCGGACCTGGTGATCTTCTGGGGATCGAATCCGGCAGAGTCGCACCCGCGACACTTCACGAAATACTCGATCATGCCCAAGGGGCTGTTCGTGCCGAACGGCCGCAAAGACCGCACGGTCGTGATCGTCGATGTGCGCAAGACGAAGAGCGCGAAGGCGGCCGACATCTTTCTGCAGATCAAGCCGCGCAAGGATTTCGAGGCGCTGTGGGCGCTACGGGCGCTGGTCAAGGGCGTCAAGCTCGGCCCGGAGATTGAGGCCGAGACCGGCCTGTCGCTGGCCGCGCTCGAAGACCTTGCCGAAAAGATGAAGAAATGCAAGTTCGGCGTGCTGCTCTTCGGCATGGGTCTGTCGATGACCCGCGGCAAGCACCTGAACGTCGAGGCCGCGCTGGCGCTGGCCCGCGACCTCAACCAGTTCACGCGATTCACCGCCAAGCCGATGCGCGGGCACGGCAACGTCACGGGCGCAGACAACGTCGTGTCGTGGAGCACCGGCTTCCCGTTTGGTGTATCGCTCGGCCGCGGCTATCCACGATTCAACCCCGGCGAGTTCACGACCGCCGACACGCTGGCGCGCGGCGAGGCCGACGCAGCCATGATCATCGCCTCGGACCCGATGTCGAACTTCAGCCAGCCGGCCCGCGAGCACCTCGCACGCATCCCGTCCATCGTGCTTGACCCGAAAGAAACCCCCACCGCGCGGGCCGCCACGGTCGCCTTCTGTACCGCCACGTACGGCATCAACACCGCCGGAACCGTCTACCGCATGGACGACGTGCCGATCCCGCTGCGCCCCGCGTTCGATTCGCCGTATCCGAGCGACCTCGACGTGCTGACGCGGATCGAGCGGCGGATTCGCAACGGTCATTGTGATAAGCTGAGTTCGGCAGGCGGCCATTGACGCCGAGCCCAAGACCTCTGGAGGACCGATCATGTCTGTCTCCTCTTGGCCATCACGCCCGTCCGGCTTCGGTGAACCGGCCTGGGACATCGCGACGCTGTTTCCCAATCAAGGCACGTGGAGCGAAGAGGAATACCTCGCGCTGGACACAAACCATCTTGTGGAATTCACCGACGGCTACTTGGAAGTGCTCCCCATGCCAACTACCACACATCAGTTGATTGCTGCGTATCTGTTCGAGACTCTGAAGGCGTTCGTGGCGAAACACAGTCTCGGCTTGGTCCTGTTTGCCGCGCTCAAGATTCGTATCCGCCCAAACAAGCACCGTGAACCCGACGTGCTGTTCGTGTCCCGCGCGCACGAGAATCTCATTGGCGAGGAATTCTGGACCGGGGCCGATCTGGTAATGGAAGTCGTGAGCAAGGACAATCCGGAGCGTGACTGGGTGAAAAAACGCTCGGACTACGCCGAAGCGGGCATTCCGGAGTATTGGATCGTGGACCCGCACCGCGGCGTGATTGTCGTGTTACGCCTCGAAGCCGGCCGTTACGTCGAACACGGCGAGTTTCCACGCGGATCGCGCGCGACATCGGTGCTGTTGCCCGGCTTCGAGATCGATGTCACCGCCGCTCTGGCGGGGAGACAATAGTCCGCCGCCCAACGTTCGGATGTGCGAGCCATGACTAAATGGCTTTGCGTGATTCTGGGAGTCCGCAGGGACAGTAGCCCGACGCGCCAGCGAGGGACCGGGCCTGATTTCTTGTGATTTCGCCATGTGCTCCCTCGCTGGCGCGTCGGGCTACTGTCCCAGAATCGTGCAAGGCTATTTAGGACACGCTGGGCCATTCACCGCGTGCTGCTCCTATCCCCGCGGTGGGCCATACTCGGTGCCCTCATGGGCCTTGGCTTCATGGTGGGCAAGGGCATCCAATTAGTGGACTCGCCCGCGAAAGCGATTGATCAGTGAACTGCGTAAACTGTTGAGGGAACCCTGACACACAACCCCGGCCGACGACAATTCGCCTTCAGCTTCGGGCGTTGAGCACTTCCAGCATGTCGGCAAACTGCCGCTGATAGCAGCGAAAATCGCTCCACCGCCGAAAATCGATCTGGGCAACGCCTGCTGCCGGCGGCAACGATTCGTCGAGCATGAGCACCACCGTCTGAAGCCCGCCCTTCTTATCCGTGCCCGCCAATTCCGCGGCTACGGTCGGATCGGTCGCCGCGTTGCGCGACCAGAGCACAATCGACCGGTCGTGCAGTCGCACGGTTTCGTCGAGCGGCGGTGCATCGGGCCGCGCGTGGCGGAACCAACAGCGAATTCCGGCGGCCTGCAAATCGTTGTGCAGCCGGCGGGCGAGTTCGGCGTCGGCGGGCGCGGCACAGATGTAAATGGAATAGAAGTCGACCGGCCGGGCACTGGCGATGATCGACGGCAGGTAGCGAATGAAACTGTCCGGCAGACCGACGCCGCGCAGGAACCCCGGGGGGAGCAGGTGGCCATAACGCAAGAGCGCGTGCGTGCCCAATTCGCTGGGGCCTTCGTGAATGATCTCGTCCAGCCCAATCACGCCCTCCAATTCCGCGTCGACCAGCTTGGTGCGGTCGAGCACCGCGCCGCCCAGCCGGGCGTGCGACAACTTGGCCGCTTCGAGGTCGGCGCCCGCGAGATTAGCGCCGCTCAGGTCCGATCGCACCAACACAGCACCGCGCAGTGACGCCGAGCAGAGCAGCGCGCCGCTCAAGGTGCCGCCGCCCAGTCGAACGTCGTTAAAAACCGCCCGGATCAAGTGCGCGCCGTCGAGCGACGCCTCTTGCAGCCGGCTGCCGGTCAGATCGGCCCCCACGAGCCGCGCGCCGCGCAGGTCCGCGTGATCGAGCATCGCGCCGCGCAACACGAGGCCGCTCAGGTCGGCATCGCGCAGGTCGAGCGACCCGCCGCGCCAGTTCCACGTCGCGTGCGCGCCGGCCTCGACCAATCGCACATGTTCGAGATTCGGCATGAATTCGCGGTCGGCTCCGAGTAATCTCTCGGCAGTTTCAGCACACACGGTCACCAGTTTCTTGCCTAGCGCAGAAAGGTGCAATCCATGAAACGCTCCGTCGTGTTGGTCGCCTTCGCGTGCGTCGGGTTCGGTGTTGCGTTGGGTATGGCGCTCAGCGGCGATTCGACCGCAGGCTCACTCGCGGCGGCGACGGAATCGCGCGATAGCTCGAACAACCATTCGGTCATTCCGCCGGACGACGGCAAGCTCCGCATCATCTGTTTCGGCGCCCATCCTGACGACTGCGAGATTCGCGCGGGCGGCGTCGGGGCGATGTGGGCGGCGGCCGGACATCATGTGAAGTTCGTGTCGCTCACCAACGGCGACATCGGCCACTGGCGCGAGGCCGGCGGACCGCTCGCCCGCCGCCGACGCGCCGAAGTCGAGCGGGCCGACAAGCTGCTCGGCGTCGCCAGCGAAATACTCGACATTCACGACGGCGAACTGGAACCGACGCTCGAAAACCGCCGCAAGGTCACGCGACTCATTCGCGATTGGAAGGCCGACATCGTCATCAGTCACCGGCCCAACGACTACCATCCCGATCATCGCTATGCCGGCGTGCTCGTGCAGGACTCGGCCTACATGGTTGCCGTGCCGTTCTTCTGCCCCGACTCGCCGCCGCTCGAATCGAATCCGGTCTTCCTGTTCTCATCGGATTCGTTCCAGAAGCCGAACCCGTTCCAGGGCGACATCGTCGTCGCGATCGACGACGTCGTAGACAAGAAGCTCGACGCGCTCGACATCATGGAATCGCAGTTCTACGAAGGCGGCGCGCTAGGCTCCGCCGCGCTGGTACCCAACGATCCCAAGGGACAACAGGAACGGCGCAGGCAGGTGCGCACCGGCTTCGCGAATCGGTTCCGGTCGATTGCCGACCGCCACCGCGCGGGCCTGGTGGAGTGGTACGGAAAGGCGCGGGCCGACAAGGTCCAGCACGCTGAGGCGTTCGAGATTTGCGAGTACGGACGCCGGCCGTCGAAGGAGGAGATACGCCGGCTATTCCCGTTCTTCGGTGAATGAATGCCAATCAGAGAGACAGGAACCCGGAACACTGATCTTCGCTTATCTTCGCTGATGGTGAGGATTGTCTGAAGTCTTCCTTGATCACTTGGGCCTGTGTATTGGGGTTTCGGCAAGCATTGGTTCCAGTCGGTGAACGCGAATCTCCACGCTGGTGGTTCGGCCTGGTATCTGGCCGACGTAATGAACGGGGTAGCCGAGCCGTTCGTCACAGCGCATGCGCACCCAGACCGGAGACGGCGCCGATCCGGCAGCCGCCCGAGCCGACTGTTCCGACACCTCGAACTCGCGCTCGATCGTCTGGAACAGTCCGTCGACGGTGTAGTAATGTGGGTCGCCGGGCGTGGCCGGCTGGCCGTTTCGCGTGATTCGGGTCGCCTCGCCGTGGCGCACCTCGACGAGATATCGCCCCGTCTGGGCGCCGCTGATCTCAAAGTCCAGGTCGTAGCTGGCGATATCGGCCGCGTCCCACAGCCTGCGCGCCTCGGCCAGCCGCTCGCGCGTCACCGGCTGCGTGCGGCCCGGCAAGAACGGCACCGCGACGATCAGCGCCGCAACGCCCACCACGCCCGCCCAGAGGGCAATTGCTCTTGGCTTTGTCATTCGGCTCATTAGATGAACTGATCCGCCCGTCGGCAAGCGCCGGTCTTGAACCATTCGAGGGAGCGGGATAGCCTCAGCACCAGTTCAAGTTCAGAACGTCGTTGTGAACACTCGTGTTCTGGAGTCGTCATGATCAAGACCCTTGCCGCCTTGAGCAATTTCCTGCGGGCCGTCGTCTCGGTAGTCGTCGCCAGTGTGCTTGGCCTCGGCGTGTGGCTGGGCTATCGGGCCATGCACGCCCATGAACTCGAGCTGGCGAAAAAGGAGCGCGAGCTACAGGCCAGCCTCGAGCAGATCGATACACTCAACAAGCAGATCGCGACGCAGCAGGTCGAGATCGAGCGGCTCAACACGATCCGCAAGCTGCTTAAGGTCGATCACCGCATCGCCGAGATCGTGGTGCTCGACCAGTGGCCATCAGACGACAAGAAGCAGGTGGTGACTCGGTTCCAGTTCACCGAGGTCGATGGCCAAGGCCGGCCGCTGGCCGAGCCGCGCGAGTTCCGCATCCTGGGCGACGTGGTGTACATCGACGCATGGGTGGCCAAGTTCAAAGACGAATACGTCGAGCAGGGCGACCCGCTGCGCGGCACATCGCTCTGCATCTTCCGGCGACTCTTCGGCGAGTTTCAGGAACCGAACGACGGCTACGCCCTCGACCCGGTCGGCTCGCGCCCGGTCGCGTACAGTCCCGGCGACGAGATGTCCGACCTGGAGAAACAGGTGTGGTCGCACTTCTGGGAAATCGCCAACGACCCGTCCTGGGCCGACAAGCTGGGCATCCGATCGGTACACGGCGACGCGCCGTCGATCAAACTGCAGAAGGGTCGGGTCTATCGCATTCGCCTTCGCGCGTCCGGTGGACTTGACATCCCGCCGAGCGAACCTGCCGAACCAAAGGGTGACGAGTCGCTCTGACCTCGCCACTGGCTACGCCAGAATGCCGCGGACAACCTCGCCTTCCACGTCGGTCAGTCGGAAATCGCGCCCTTGGAAGCGGTACGTCAGTCGCTCGTGGTCGATGCCGAGACAGTGGAGGATCGTGGCGTTGAGGTCATGGACGTGGACGGGGCTCTCGGTGATGTTGTAGCTGAAATCGTCCGTCTCGCCGTAGACCGTGCCGGGCTTGATGCCGCCGCCGGCCATCCAGATGGTGAAATTGCGCGGGTGGTGGTCGCGGCCGTAGTTGTCTTTGGTGAGCGTGCCTTGGCTGTAGACAGTGCGGCCGAATTCGCCGCCCCAGACGACGAGCGTGTCGTCGATCATGCCGCGCTGTTTCAAGTCTTTGATGAGTGCGGCCGTCGGCTGGTCCATTGCCTTGCACAACTGCGGGATCTGTTTCGGCAGATTGCCGTGGTGGTCCCAGCCGCGCAGGAACACTTGGGTGAACCGGACGCCGCGCTCGGCGAGCCGCCGGGCCAACAGGCAGTTGTACGCGTACGTGCCCGGGTCTTTCACTTCCGGGCCGTACATGTCGAGCACGTGCTGCGGCTCGCCCGAGATGTCGGTCAGTTCCGGCACCGACGCTTGCATGCGGAAGGCCATTTCGTACTGGGCGATGCGCGTGACGATTTCCGGGTCGCCTTGTTCCGCAAAATGCTGCTCGTTGAGTGCGGCGAGTCCGTCGAGCATGCGGCGGCGCACGTCTTTGGTCACGCCTGGCGGGTCCGACAAGTACAGCACGGGGTCGCCCTGCGAACGGAGCGAAACGCCCGCGTGAACGGTCGGCAGAAAGCCCGATCCCCACAGGCGCGAGAACAGGGCCTGCGACTGCGAGCCGCTCGCCAGCCGCGAGTGCAGCACGACGAACGCGGGCAGATTCTGGTTCGGACTGCCGATGCCGTAGGACAGCCACGCGCCCAAGCTTGGCCGGCCCGGAAACTCGCTGCCGGTCGTGATGAACGTGATCGCCGGGTCGTGATTGATCGCCTCGGTGAACAGCGACTTGATGATCGTGATATCGTCCACAATCGTCGCCGTGTGTGGCAGAAGTTCGCTCAGCCACGCACCCGACTGCCCGTGCCGTGCAAACTTGAACATGGTCGGCGCGACCGGGAACCGGGCCTGGCCGGACGTCATGGTCGTGATTCGCTGGCCCATCCGCACGGAATCGGGCAAGTCCTTGTCGAAGAACTCCGTCATCTTCGGCTTGTAATCGAACAAGTCCATCTGCGACGGCGCGTCGGCCATGAACAGCCAGATCACCCGCTTGGCCGTCGCCGGTCGGTGGAATCGCGGTAGGACGCCGAACGTGTCGCCGCGGAATGCAACATCCGTCGCCTCCCCGGCGAGGAGGCGCGGATTCAAAACAGATCCGAGCGCCGCCGCGCCGAGGCCGGCCGCGCAGCGACTAAAAAAGTATCGTCGAGTTTCGTGTAGAGTGAATTCAGTTTGTGGGTCCATGGGATGCATCTCAAATCTTGGCCAATTGCGTGGACGAGTCACGTTCTTCATGTGCCGCCCCTACGACGACGAGTCTTCAAGGAATTCGATCGTCGCGGCTTCGCTCGCCGATCCCGTTTCGTCGCCAGGTCCTTTTTCCGCGGATTGGCCTGCGGAATAAGGTATCGGCTCTCGGACGATCCGGTCCGAGCATTGTCGATGAACTCGGCGATGATCGTGCCAACTATCTCGGTTGAACTCTTCATGGCTCCCTCAACAACACGGGCTGTTCAGCAATTACGATTTCATTGTACCGGAACCGGGTCAAGTAAAGTCCGGGCTCGGAAAATGTGAGGTCCGTGATGCGAAAAACGACCGCATGCACCTCAAGCGGATCTCTAGGAAAGGCCACACGTCGCGTCTTCGTTCGGACCACGCGCTGTCCAGAGTCGGCATGAATTATCTCCACGTATAGGTTTGCGGGGCCACGGGATTCGGTGAGTTGGACAAATACGCACATTTCTCGATAGCGCAGCGGAAACGGCGGGTATTCGACCGACCGAATCGCTGTCAACAGGCCAACGATTGTGATTCTATGTGGATTCGCAGGATCAGCCTGAACGTCTTCGCAAATAATCAAGTACCGGACAACCGGCGCGACGCTGGACATCCATCACTCCTTCGTGATCGTCTCGTCCAGATTCAAGATCAAGTTGGCCATCATGGTCCACGCGGCGTGTTCGCCGGGGTCGAGTGACTCGTCGCGTTTCGATTCGCCGATCGAAAGAAGTTTCACCGCGGCGTCGCGGTCGGCTTGGTAGTGGGCCAGTTGCTGTTCGTAGAGTTTGACGAGCACGTCGAGTTCGCGCGATTGCGGGCGGCGTGCGGTGCAGAGGCGGAAGCCGTGGGCCAGTCGGTCGTGCGGGACCGAGCCGGCTTCGGTCATCATGCGGCGGGCGAGTTGCCGCGAGGCTTCGACGTACTGCTCGTCGTTCATGAGGGCGAGTGCCTGCAGCGGCGTGTTGGTGCGCGGGCGGCGGACGGTGCAGGTTTCGCGCGACGGGGCGTCGAACGTCATGAGCGCGGCCGGCGGGCTGGTGCGTTTCCAGAATGTGTACAGGCTGCGGCGGTACAGGCCGTCGCCCGCGTCGCGCTTGTACTCGCGCGTGTTCGAGCCGAGGAATCCGACCGCCTCCCACAGGCCGGGCGGCTGGTACGGTTTCACGCTGCGGCCGCCGATCTTGTCGACCAACAGGCCGCTCGTCGCCAACGCCGAGTCGCGGACCACCTCGGCGTCCATGCGGAACCGCGGCCCGCGCGCAAGCAGTTTGTTCTCCGGATCGCGCCGCGCCAGGTCCGCCGGCACCCGCGACGACTGCCTGTATGTCGACGACAGCACCATCAGCCGCACCAAGTGCTTCACATCCCACGGCGTCGATTGCGGATTGCCTGCCGCCGATTGCTGATCGCCAGCCATGAACTCGGCCGCCAGCCAGTCGAGTAGTTCGGGGTGGCTCGGCCAGTCGCCCTGCGCGCCGAAGTCTTCGGCCGTCTTGACGATGCCGCGGCCGAAGAACTGTTGCCAGAACCGGTTCACGGCCACGCGAGCCATCAGCGGCTGCGACGGGTCAACCAGCCAGCGGGCGAGTCCGAGCCGATTCTTCGGCGCGTCGGCAGGCATCGGCGACAGCACGGCGGGCGTCGCGGCCGTCACCTTCTCTCCCTTGCGGTTGTACGCGCCGCGGATGAGCAGAAACGTCTCGCGCGGCTGCGGCATGTCGGCCATGACCATCGTCTGAGGAGTCGCCGCGTCGATCGACTTTCGTTCCGCGTCCAGTCGGTCGAGCTGAGCGCGGATCGGATCGAAGATCGGCCGAGTGCCGGGGTGAATCCGCTCGACGAAGTAGTCTCGCACCAGTTTCTTCTGATCGGCGTTCCGTTTGTCGGCGTCGACCTTGATCGCATCGCGCACCGGGCTGGGCACGTCGGACTGAGGTCGGGCGCGTTCGTACGCCTCCCACGCGAGCTGCGACTCGAAGGCGTCGCCGCCCTGAGGCGTGCGCGTGACGATGCCCGCCTTGTCCCAGAACACGGTGCCTGCGTTTTGCGTGAACGCCCAGCCGTTCAGCACGCTGCCGGGCTTGAGGCCGACGCGGGCCGCCTCGACTTCCAGGCGCGTCCACTCGCCGACGGCGGGCAACGGCCCCATCGCGACGCGGGCAGGCGAATTTGCCGCGCCCCAGGGAATCGAGTCCTCGCCCCAGAACGCGCGATGTTCCCACGTGCCATCGTTGAACTGCAACATGATCGTCTTGGGCGGAGTGGCCGGATCGAGATACACGTAGGCGAACAACTTGTCGCCCTCGCCGACCCGCAGACCGGGCGACGCCTCGGTGAAATAGTGCTGACTCAGCGCGGCGGCCGATCGGGTCGATGCACGTTCGCCGCAGAACACGGGTCCCTCAGTCTTCGAGATGAATTTCCACTCGCTGTCGCCGTGCGGCTTGGCGCCGCTCGGCAACGAGTCGTCGATCCACACGAACTCGGTCGGCTCCGCCGCCTTGGCGGCCGCCCCAGCCGGCTCGACGTAGGCCACCTTGCTCGCCAGGTCCGCGACGTTTTTGCGGGCCAGACCCAGTTGAACGTCCAAGTACGCGAGCCGCGATTCTTGCTCGGGCGTCGGCAGTTTCAAGATCGGCGGCGGGCCGATCTGGTTGCCGTCCATCGCCGCGTCGGCTGCGCTGCCAAAGAACGCGAAGAGCTGATAAAACTCCTTTTGCGTGACCGGATCGAACTTGTGATCGTGGCACACCGCGCAGCCGAGCGTCAGCCCGAGGAACACCGTGGCCATCGCCTCGGTGCGATCGACGGCGTAGCGCACCAGCACTTCTTCGTTGATCGAACCGCCCTCGCTCGTTGTGACGTTGCAGCGATTGAAGCCCGATGCGATCTGTTGCTCGCGGGTCGCGCCGGGCAACAGGTCGCCGGCCAGTTGCTCGATCGTGAACTGATCGAACGGCAGATTGCGGTTGAACGCGCCGATCACCCAGTCGCGGTACGGCCAGAGCGCACGCTCGTTGTCGAAGTGCAGGCCGTGCGAGTCGCCGTAGCGGGCGGCGTCGAGCCAGTAGCGCGCCATGTGCTCGCCGTAGCGCGGACTCTTGAGCAGCCGCTCGACGAGTCTTTCGTAGGCGTCGCCTGAGTTGTCGGCTAGGAACGCGTCGACCTCGGCCGGCGTTGGCGGCAGGCCGGTGAGGTCCAAGGTCACCCGGCGAATAAGCGTCGTTTTGTCGGCGGGCGACGAAGGACCGAGGCCCTCTTGTTCGAGCCGCGCCAGCACGAACCGATCGATGGCGCCGCGGACCCAGGTCTCGTTCTTCACCGCAGGCGGCTGGGGTCGCTTGACGGGAATGAACGACCAGTGCTCGCGATACTCCGCACCCTCGTCGATCCAGCGCCGCAAGAGTGCGATCTGATCATCGCTCAGCGTGCGGCCGGTGCTGGGCGGCGGCATGCGCACCGATTCGTCGGCGGCTGTGATGCGCGCGAGCAGTTCGCTTTCCGCGCTGCGGCCGGGCGCGACCGCCGTGCGGCCGCTCTTGAGCTTCGCGGTGGCCCCGTCGAGCTTGTCCAGACGCAGCCCGGCCTGCCGCTGTTTCTCGTCGAAACCGTGGCACTTGAAACAGTTGTTCGACAGGATCGGCCGGATGTCGCGGTTGAAATTGACCCTCGGCTCGGCCGCAGCCGTGGGACGCGCTTCCAGCCTGCCGGCCAGGTCCTCGTTCGACGTTGGCAGGCTGGAAGCCTGCCCCGCGGCGGACGACGGCGCGGCGCGATCGAGCGCGATGGCGGCCAAACTGCAGAACATCATGGCGCGGATTGCTGGTTTCATAGTCAGGTCTCAACCAAGGCGGGCTACTAGCGTGGGCTATATATTAATGAGGCCGCCGGGTTCGTTGGTAGACGGAACGGTTGCAGCTTACCCTCAGGCTTCGCTAGACTCGGAAGCCAACTGATCGCCAGCGATGCTCCCGGACGCCGGACGCGAAGGGACGGAACAGGAGCCGACCATCATTGTGGGCTTGGCTGACAGCCTCGTCAAACCGCCGATCCAACTACGCTCACGCGCGGCGAGCGCCCTTCTCTGTCGAGACGCTCGAAGCTCGCACGCTACTCGCGGTCAGTCCGATGACCGCCGCCGAGCAGCACATGCACGAGCTGATCAACCTGGCTCGCTCCGATCCCGACGCCGCGGCCGCGCGGTACAACACGGCGCTGAACGCAGGTCTGGCGGCCGGCACGATCACATCGGACGCCAAGCCGCCGCTCGCGCGGAACGACATGCTGCGCGAGGCGATGGAACTGCACCTCAAGGACATGCAACAGAACGACTTCTTCGATCATGTTGGGTCGAACGGCTCAACCTTCGACGAGCGCATCGTGGTCGCCGGTTACACGCCATTCCAGACGATCGGTGAGAATATTGCATGGCGCGGCACGACCGGCCAACTGGGCAGCCTGATCACCCAGGCCGAACTGCTGGTCAAGGGCTGGTTCGAAAGCTCCGGCCACCGCAAGAACCTGATGAGTCCGAGTTTCAAGGAGGCCGGGTCGAGCCTGATCAGCGGCCCCTACTTGCAACAGGGCGTCACGTGGAACGCCGCGATCTCGGGCCAGGACTTCGGTACACGAAGCGGCAACGCGTTCCTGACCGGACTCGGCTGTACCCAGAAGAACGCGACGTTCAATATCTGCGACGTGACGCATCCAGTGACCGGTGCGACCGTCCAGGCCGTGCGGCAGAGCGACAACCAGACGTTCACCACGACGACTGGCGACACGGGCGAATTCGATCTGCGCATCCCCGCCGGCACATACACCGTGACCATCAGCGGCGGCGGACTCAACGGTTCGATCCAGACCAACATCGTCATGGCCAGCCAGAATGTGAAACTCGACTTCCTGTCGAGCCAGGCCGGCGGTGGAGGCCAGCAGAACCAGGCCCCGACGCTGGCCACGATCAACACGCAGAACGTGTCCGTCGGTTCGCAGGTGAACGTGACGGCCAACGCGACCGATCCCGACGGCGACGCGATCACCTACAGCCTCGACCAGGCCCCCGCCGGCGCGACGATCAACGCGAACACCGGCGCGTTCTTGTTCAACGCCGGCACCGTCGGCTCGTTCACCGTGACCGTGCGAGCGACCGACGACGGCACGCCGAACCTGAGCGACACCGAGACGTTCACGATCAACGTTTCTCAGGCGGGCGACGTGACGCCGCCGACCGTAACGAACCTGGTCGCCAACTTCGTGGCGAACAAAGTGACCGGCTTCAGAATCACGTTCAGCGAGCTGCTCGATCCGACTGAGGCCGTCGACCAAACCAACTACACGATCAGGTCCGCCGGGCGCGACAAACGGATCGGGTCGGCCGACGACGTGAACCTCGCAATCGGGACGCCGACCTACAACGCCGCCGATCGCACCGTGGTTGTGCCGCTGGTCAAGAGTCAGAAGGCGGGCGGCTTCCGAGTCACGGTCAATGGCACGACCAGCATCACGGACCTGGCCGGCAACCGGCTCGATGGCGACTCAAGCGGCGCGGCCGGCGGCGACTACCAGCAGGCCATCGTGGTCGGCAAATCGTTCAGCTTCAAGGAATCCGACGGCGACCAGATCACGCTGCGCACGTCGGCCGGCGTGATCGACCTGCTCCTGAACGCGGCGGGCGACCGCGGCACGCTGAACCTCGTGGCGGCCGTCCCGGCCACACTCACGGGCAAGGTCAAACGAATCGGCGCAGCCGACGGCATCTTCCGCCTGCTCACGATCAACGCGACCGTGGCCGTCAACAACCTCCTGCCCGCGACGTTCGTCGTCGGGCCGTGAAGCACACCGCCGTCGGGCGGCCTCCAGTTCCTCTATCGGAAAGTCCTGGCCGCGGCCGCGCGGCCCTCCGCACTACCGCGCCGCACCGACCATGCGTACGTCCACTGGATCAAGCGGTTCATCTTCTTCCACCGCGTCCGTCACCCCGACACGATGGGCAAAGGTGATATCGGACCACGCGCTGCCGCCTCTGGGTGCGTCCGCGCGTTGCCCGGCACAGCGCCGACGGACTACCCTTGCGACCGGCACCCTCACCATTCCCCATTCCCCGAGTCGCGAGTGAGATGACGCACCGTAGAACGCTACAATCGATGTACCATTGCCCCACTCGAAGTCTCGAAGTCTCACGGCGCAAGCCCAGATAGAACCCATACGTTGGGCCAACAATACAACCGACCGAAAGGAGACTCCACGTGATCCTCCGAATTCTACGCCGAGCACTCACGGGACCACAGGCCCCACGCACCTCGAAGACCTTGCGGACGGAACGACCCGCTCGCAAGCGCCTCGAAGTGGAGTCTCTCGAGGCTCGCCTACCGCCGAACTGCCCGCTAGGCCAAGATTGGGCATTCGATCTCGATCATGGCACGTACTTCAATAACGTGTACGCGAGCGAAGGTTGGCACTGATGTACCAATCCCATGAAGGGGATGGCGCTCGACCCGTCCCCGTCGCGAAGGCAGAGACCCATTACTTAGCGATAGCGACGCTGAAACCCGGCGAAGACGGCAAGCAGAAGGAGGATTGGACGATCGATCCCTCCTCTCACCTCTTCGTAAACCCTATGGTTTCCAATGACACATGGCCCGAATGGCAAGGACACTCCTATGAAGAAGCGTACCGCTGGCAATGTGAAATATGAAACTAGTGTGACCCAACGTGTCACCCCATGGCGGCTCTGGGGGTCGTTGTGTCTGGTTGTAGCGGTAGGCGCGTCGGTGCACTTGCTGCTCGCTGACAAGCAGTTCGCATCGGCGCAAGCAAGGCAAGGTGCCATCGTCGCGCGTGGAGAACCTCAGGCTGGCGTCCGTGCAGAACTGATCCTTATGAAGCGCCAGTTCCGACCCCTGGAGCCCATAGATTTGACTATTCGGTTTCACAACGAAGATGACGCTCCCGCGGCCATCATGTCGAGCTACATACCGTGGACCTACCACTGGGAAATCTCGGATGAATCCGGAAAGGACATCCCCCCCCTAAGCTCATCGTGGGGCCACGGGTTCATTGGACGCACATCCAGTCGGCTGATCGCGCCGGGCGGCGAGTTAACTGAGTCAGTAGTACTGAACCGATACTTCGATCTCACAATGGCAGGCCGGTACTGGCTTCGAATTCTCGCGGGACGGTTGCCGGCGGGTATCGAGTCGTACGCTGAACTGATTGAGACCGGTCGGCAATCGATGCCGATTTGGTCCGGAACGATTTCATTTGAGATCGAGCAGGAGGAACCGAATCGCGTTGCCGAGGCAATCAAGACAGCGGTCGTCGTTAGCACGGAGCACGAAGGTATTCGAATGGAGGCGGAGGTGGATCGGCAGAAACCGTCGCCATTTGAACCAATAACGCTTGTACTGCGGGTGACGAACCATTCAGGCGGATTGCTGGGCGTCTCCGACACTAAGCCGTGGATAACATACTCTCTGCAACGAACCAAGCTATCGAAGCGTGCACGAAAAGACGATCGCGAGTTTTTGATCATTCCGCCAGGGCCGCGGTCGGTAGACCGCGGCGGGCACGTCACGCCCAGCGATCACCTGGGAGTCGCTCCGAAACGGCAGGGCGAGCGTGCGGCCGACGTCATCGCGATGGCCGACGGCTTCCTCGTCGACATCCAGCGTTCGATGCCGGGCAATCCCGACCCCGCCGCGCGCGGGCGCGACGCAGGCACGCACCGACTGGTCTTCGAGCACTCCGGCACCTTCTACAGTTACATCGGCCTCGTCGATGAACTGGCCGATCACGTGCTCGACGCGGCCGGCGGCGACGTGCGGCCGGGTCCGCCGGTTGGGTTGCGTCTGCCGGTCAAGGCGGGCGAGGTCGTCGGCAGGCTCACGGGCGACCACGGTCTGGACTTCGCCGTGATGAACACCGAGGTTTCGCTCGCCGGGTTCGCGGTTCCCGAGCGGTTCCAGATGCGCGACATGTGGAAGATTCACACGGTCGATCCGTACGACTACATCGACGAACCGATGCGCGGCCGGTTGCTCGCGCTCAATCCGCGCCAGGCCAAGCCGCTCGGCGGCAAGATTGACTACGACGTTGACGGCCGGCTGGTGGGCAATTGGTACCGCGAAGGCAGCGGCGGGTACGCGGCGCGACGCGGGCAGCTCGACTACTGGGTCGGCCACCTGGCGATCGTGTATCATCACATCGACCCGACCAAGGTCACGGTGTCGGTCGGCGACTGGCAGGGGTCGGCCGCGCCAGTTTTGGGTCGCGGGCAACGCACCTGATCCGGCCACGATCTCGACGCAGACTGGGCCGGTGAAGTATGAACTGGTCTGGCCGCGACTGGGCAGTGCGGGGAATACGTTTGAGTTGCCTGACCCTGACCGCGTACACGGCGTGTTGCTCGCTGAGTTGACCGGCCAGCGCACGCTGCGCGTGGAGCTGTTCGTCGGCAAGCGGGCCGATGAGGTGGACGGCTTCACCGACGCCGCGGTGAACTACGAGCGATAGGGAGAAGGCAGTAGGGAGAAGGCAGTAGACAGTAGCAGAACCGACAGACTCGGAAGGAGCATCATGAACAAGGCCGATCTGCAGTCGATCTTGGACCACTCGCGAAAAAAGACGATCGAACTTCTCGACTCGATCGCCGCGTTGCCCAGCTCGGCCGCGGTGCTGGGCTGGCGGCCGGGGCCGGGGCGAGCGCACATCGCGTGGCAACTGATGCACATCGGTGCCACCGACGATCGGCATCTGAACGTGCGGATGCGCGGCGGCGAACCGGCGGCGGCCGAGTTCGTCAGGCGGTTCGCCGGCGGCAGCACGCCCGATGACGACATACCCGGCATTGAGCAGATTCGTTCGTATCTGACCGAACGGCGTCGGGCGCTGGCCGAACACCTCGCCGGGCTGCGCGACGCCGACCTGCCGACCAAACCGACTCCGCAGGCGCCGTGGCCGTACGAAGAGTGGTTTCGCGTGCTCGCATGGCACGAGGCGCATCACCACGGCCAAGCCCACCTGACGCTTAACCTGTACCGCTCGACGCACGGTGCTTGATTCTCTGGTGACCCCGCTTTCCAACTCAAGCAAGGAGAACCCACCATGACTATCGCTCGCTCGACTGCAACGGCGCTGCTGCTGGCCGCCTCGATCGCCACCGCCGCACAACTGACCGACGCCGAAAAGAAGGAAGGCTTCGAGTCGATGTTCAACGGCAAGGACTTCAGCGGCTGGCGATTCAACAGCGGCAAGGGAGACAACTGGGAGGTACAAGACGGCGTCCTGGTGCTCAAGGGCGGCAGCGACCACCTGGCGAGCGAAAAGGAGTACCGCGACTTCACGATCCGTTTTGAATGGCGGGCGGAGAAGAAGGGCTACGACAGCGGCTTCTACATTCGTTCGGGCAAGAACGTCGGCGCGAACCAGATTCAGCTCGGCCAAGGCGGCGAGGGCAGCCTAGGCGGCGTGCAGGGTGCCAAGGCGGTCCCGAAGATGCACAAGCCGCCCGGCGAGTGGAACGCGTGGGAAGTGACCTGCGTCGCCGACAGGGTCACGTTCGTGGTTAACGGCGAGAGGGCGTGGGAGGGGACGGGCTTCCAGGCCGAGAAGGGCTACTTCGGCATCCAGGCCGAGGGCCATCGACTCGAATTCCGCAACATCCGCATCAAGGAGATCAAGAAGCCGTGATGATCGGTTGGCGGGAATATGCCGCACACGGCCATGAATGAGACGTTTTCGTTTATCGCCCAGCCGAAGGCGCCGGCAGAACATGGTTGGGATTGTTCATCTCCGGTCGCCTGCGGCTCCGCGTTAAACGAGTGAAACCTGCCGCGTGCGGTATAGTCACCAGCCATTTGGCTGAACGAAACCGAAATCGCTTCCTTGTCTTGCTGGGCTGTTCTGGGCGGGCGCAACGATCTCCGAAGTCAGTTCAGAACGCGGCCGATCAGCAGGCGGCAGCCGACCAGGCAGAGCGCCAGGGCCAGGAGGCGGACGATGACCGAACCGCGCACGCGGCTGGAGAGCATCGCGCCGAACGGGGCGCCCATCATTACGCCCACGGCAAGGTACATGGTGTGATCGAGTCCACCATCGAACGAGCCCTGGGCCAGGTGCGCGATCGTGGCGACCAGCGATAGGACCATCAGTACCAGTTGCGACGTCGCCGTGGCCACGTGCGGCTGGAACCCCAGCACCAACACCAGAAACGGCACTTGAATGATGCCGCCGCCGATTCCCATCAGGCTGGAGAACAGGCCGACATAGGCGCCGACCAGTGCGCCGGCCAGCGAGTTGAATCGGGTCGCTGCGCCGGCAGCGGTCTCTGCCGGGTCGCCCGCAGTCCGAGCGGCCGGCGCGACTCCGCTGCGACGCAGCGCGAGCCACGCGCCCGCGGCGAGCAGGGTGACCCCGAACAGCGGCTCGAACTGAGCGCGATCGATGCGATGGGCCAGCACGGTGCCGAGCACGGCGCCCGGCGCACCGGCCAGCGCGAACAGCACGCCCGCAAAGTAGTCGATGCGCCGCATGCGCGCGTAAGCGATCGTGCCGGTGTAGGCGTTGAAGAAGACTACGGCCAACGCGGTGCTGGTGACTGCGGCGGGCCGATCGTCGGTGAGCAGCAGCAGGGCGGGCACGAGCACGAAGCCGCCGCCGGCGCCGACAAGCGTGCCGTACAGCCCCACGGCGAAACCGAGCGGCGCCAACTGGGCAAACTCAGCGAGCGCGGCCGTCATGTCCGGCTCCGTTCAGATTTGATAGTCCCACGGGTCCAGCGCGGGTCCAGCGGTGGGCGAAGCCGCGTCGCCGCGGCGCGGCCGCATTCGTTCCCGCCACACGAGCAACAAGACGCGATGCACCGCGTACCCCCAGACCGCGGGGAAGACCAGCGCAAGCAGGATCAGCCAGCCGGTCCGAGGCATCGTCAGATTCCCGCCCCGACGGCGAATTCCATCTCCACGTCGAGCGGACGGCGTACGTTCTCCTCGGCGAACGCGTTCATGTCGTAGAGCATCGTGTCCGAGTCGGCGAACTCGGCGACGCTCGGACGAGCGGCCTCGACCTCGACGGCGAGCGGTCGCGAGTGATGAATCATGTAGCCGCCGCTCAGCGGGTCGTGGGCCGCCGGCTGCACGACGCCGCTCCATGTCGACGCCCGCGCCAGCAGTTCATAGCGGCCGGGCATGGCGACCTCCCAGAGATACTCCCACATGGTCCACGAGTAGGCCGCACGCGGCCCGACTGGGCTGGCGGGCGCCCATGTCTTGCCGGCGTCGGTGCTGACCTCGACCGCCGAGACCGGCTCTTCGCCCGCCCACGCGACGCCGAAGATGCGGTTCGTGCCGATGCCAAGCGGCTCGCCGGCACGCGGCCGAATGATCTCGGACTTCACGCGCATTGGACCGATCACGGCCAGTTCCGTGCCCGCCGCCGTGCGACGCTGATAGGTGTATTTCACCGACTGGTAGTATCCGCGAAACGGCCGGTCGATCAGCTCGACGCGAGTCAGCCACTTCACCGACGAGACGCCGTACCAACCGGGCACGAACAGCCGCGCGGGGAAGCCGTGTACCGGTTCGAGCGTCTCGCCGTTCATGCGCAGGGCGACGAGCGTATCGGGATGCATGGCCTTGTCGATTGGCAGGCTGCGCTGAAAGTGCATGGGCTCGGGATGGTCGGCCTCGGCGCCAACGTCGGCGCCTTCGAACAAGACCTCGGCCACGCCCGGCTTCAGCCCGGCGGCTTCGAGCAACACTCGGAGCGGCACGCCGGTCCACTCGGCGTGGCCGATCGCGCCCGCGCCCCACTGCACTCCGGGGGCCGCGGGCGTCAGGAACGAGCGGCCGTTGCCGGCGCACTCGACCGTGGCGAACACCGTGCGCTCCGGCAACTCGCACAACTCGTCGTACGTCCACTCGCGCGGCCGCTCGACCAGCCCGCCGAGCGACAGCCGCCATGTGGCCAAGTCGATCTCTGGCTCCGAAAAGTGATTGCGCACGAAGAACAGCCGGTTTGGCGTTACCCAGCTTCGCATGTTCTCCAACGGCATCTCGCTGTTCTCGGGCGCGGTCGTGACGAACTTGCGAGCGGCGTTCATCGCGGTGGTCTCCTTGTTGTTTGTTCACACTTCAGATTCCCGCCCCATGTGCGTACTCCCACACGGGGTCGACGAACTCGGTCACGCCCGGGTCGGTGAGCGAGTACTTTCGCATCACGACCAGCGGCGGCGAGTAGACGTGCAGCGTGATGAGGTCGCGGCCGGCGGGCTGCAGGTTCGACATCTGATGGATGTCGTCGTCCTGCGAACCGAGCACGGCGCGCGTGGGCAACTCGCGCGTGCGCGTCGGGTAGATCAATCCGGCGGCGGCGCGCGCGAAGATCGTCTCGGTCGCGACGCCATCGATCACGCGCACGGCGCAGCTCGAACCCGGATGATCGTGGATCGGGCTGCGCCGGCCGCTGCGCCAGCAGAGCACAAGTGCATGATACGCCGGCCCGCTGCGCACCAGGTTCCGCTGGTACGCCGTTCGCCCGAACCGCACGAAGTCGGCAAGGTCGCCGGCGGCGACATCAAGATCGGCGAGTGCCGCCGTCAGATCGTCCAGCGGGGCACGTTCCGAGAACTGATCGAGCCACACAAAGAGTTCACCCAGTGTCGAGGCCATCGCCAACTCCCGGTGTTGAGTCGGCAAGATTGTGCCAGATCGACCGCGTCGAGTTCAAGAGTCACGGCGCCTCGCGATTGGGTGTGCGACGCACTTTGTCGCATCGCCGGCGATTCGGGCATCCTGTGACCTCTACCATCAGGTACAACCCCACGTGCGGGGCCTACACCAGCAATCCTGCGCACGATCCGATACAATCTCCGGCCGCCCAGGGGCAGGACCGACGCGGTCGCCGGCCCACGAGGTCACGAATTCGGTTCTCCCACTCCCCCGTCGGCGGGGGAGAGGGGCAGGGGTGAGGGGGCACAGAAGACTTGATGACTAAAATTAGGAGCCATGAGTATGAAGACCAGTATGCTGCTCGCTGCGTTCAGTCTGGCCACGTGGGCGTCGGCGGAAGACGGCGGGCCGGTCGTGTCCGAACGAGCCAGGGCGATTCACGCGGCCGGCATGCTCATCGACGGGCACAACGATCTGCCGTGGGTGGTACGCGAAAAGGAGTTCGACTTTGCGAAGCACGACATCGGCCGGCGGGTCGACCACGACCACACCGATATTCCGCGGCTGCGCGCGGGGGGCGTGAAGGGACAGTTCTGGAGCGTCTACGTACCCGCCGACCTGGCCAAGACCGGCGGCGCCATGCGAGCCACCATGGAACAGATCGACGTGGTCTACCGTATGGTCGCGCGATATCCCGATGCGTTCGAGATGGCGTTGACGGCCGACGACATCGAACGCATCGCCGGGGCCGGCAAGATCGCGTCGCTGATCGGCATCGAGGGGGGGCACTCGATCGAGAACTCGATCGGGGCGTTGCGCATGTTCCATCGCCTGGGCGCTCGCTACATGACGCTCACTCACTCCGACAACCTCGACTGGGCCGACTCGGCGACCGACGACCCGAAACACGGCGGCCTGACCGAGTTTGGCGAGGAGGTCGTGCGCGAGATGAACCGGCTCGGCATGCTGGTGGACATCTCGCACGTGTCGGCCGAGACGATGCGCGACGTGCTGCGGGTCGCGCGGGCGCCGGTGATCGCGTCGCACTCGTCGGCGTTTGCGTTGTGTCCGCACCCGCGCAACGTGCCCGACGACGTGCTGAAACTGGTCGCGGCGAACGGCGGGGTCGTCATGGTCAACTTCTACTGCGGATTCATTGAGCCGTCGGCCGCCGAGTTGTCCAACCAGTGGCGTGAAGTGCGGCGCAAGCTGCGGGCCGAGATCGCCGATCGGGCCAAATACCAGGCGGCTCTCGACGCATGGGAAAAGGAACACCCCTTGCCACGGGCCAAGCTATCGCAAGTGCTCGACCACATCGACCACATCGCCAAGGTCGCGGGCGTCGATCATGTTGGGATCGGTTCCGATTTCGACGGCATCAACTCGACGCCGATCGGTCTCGAAGACGTGTCTACATTCCCGCGCATCACCCAGGGGCTGCTCGATCGCGGCTACTCGGCCGAATCGATTCACAAGATCCTGGGCGGCAACGTGCTGCGAGCGCTGCGTCGGGCCGAGCAGGCGGCCAAGTCGATCGAACGCGAACGCCCGCCATCGCTCATCGTGCTTCCCTAGGCGCCTCGATAGCGCCACCCGGCTTCGGCCCCCCTCGGCTCCTCTGCGATCTCTGCGCCTCTGCGTGAAATCCTCATCAGAAGGCTCACGCAGAGGCGCAGAGTTCGCAGAGGAGGAGTTTCCTTGAGAGCGGATCAATCGCCGGTACGAATCCACTCTTCGTTGAACGCGGCGTGCTTCATGCTCTTGCCGCCCGCGACGAAGTAACTGTACACGGCGTGAATCGTGCCGTCGCGGCCCTGGATCACGGCGGGATAGTGATACGAGCCAGTCAAGTGTCGCTCCAAGTGGCGGGTCCACTTCCAGGTGCGGCCTTCGTCGTCGGAGAGCGACACGGCCAGGCTGTTGCGGCCGATTGTCGTGTCGTTGTAGACGAGCACCCAACGGCCGTTGGCGAGCCGCACGCCGTCCAGGCCGCTGCCGGGATTGAGCAGCTCGCTGTCGCCGACGGGGCCCCACGTGACGCCGTCGTCGTGCGACTCGCAGACGCGGACGCGATCGCGCGGGCCGTTCTCGCGCATGTAGGCCACCAGCGTTCCGTCGTCGCGACGCAGCACCGCCGGCTGGATGTTGCCGAAGCCGATCAGCGGCTTGCTCGCGTACCACGTTTCGCCGCCGTCGTCGCTGATCGCCATGATCGAGATCGAGAAGGTATCGGTGTAGAGCGGCAACAGGATGCGGCCGCTGGGCAACACGGTCGGCTTGCAACGCGGCTGCCAGCCGAGCCGCTGATACAACCGGTCGCCAAGCCGCACCCGCGCCGTGTCGATCTCTTTGCGCGTCGCCTCGGGCAGCGGCTGCTTGAGACCGGCCAGCCACTCGTCGAGCATTTTCACGGCCTCGTCGCGGAAGTCGTCGGGCTTGAGCAGGATCACTCCCTCGCGGTCCCACCGCGGCGCCCCCAGCTCGGCGAAGTCCGACGAGCGGCGATAGTTCGTCAGGCACGATTCCCACGTGTTCGCCAAGATCGTCGGCCAGAACAGCCACAGCCGGCCGCGGCCGTCGATCATCATCGTCGTGTTGCAGTCGGGGAACCCCGGCCGATCGGCCATGAGGAACGCCTCGCTCCAGTCGGTCGTTCCTTTCTTCCGCCTCGCCCCGAACACGGCGACATCGTCGCTGCGTCGCTCGCCCGACCCGCGGTACCACGATACGAGCAGATCGCCATTCGGGTACTCGACGATGCCCGGCGCGTGATTGTGCTTGTCGTGCAGCGGAAATACCAACTCCGCCTCGTAGCGCGGCGTGTCAGCAAATCCGCCGCACGACCAGATCGTCAGAGCCAGGAAGGCCGAACGCATTGCCGCCTCCGAGAAGGACGTGATCCGCGTGATGCTCACTCCGTCGCCGACTTACTTATCTCGCCCACGGAATGTGCCAGCCTTCGGACTTCAGCCGAATGCGGTACAGGCTCACGTCGATGTTGATGTAGAGCGTATTGCGGTCGTCGCCGTTGCCGAATTCGACGTTGCCGGGGATGCCTTTCGGCTCTTTCGCGCCGCTCTGAGACGGACCGGTCGGGATAAAGGCGATTTCCCTGCCGGTCGGGTCGATCACTTGCACACCCGGCCGTGCGAGGCTGCGCACCGTGAGATACAGGTTCCCTTTCGTGTCGATTGTCATGCCGTCGCAGCCGGCCTCGCTGCCGAAGTCGACCAGCGTTTTGCGCGGGCCGGAGACGAGCCCGTCGGGGCCGAGCGGGAAGGCGTAAATCTTCATTGCACCCGTTTTCGGCGGCGGTGCGTCCGGGTCGATTCTGTCCGTGCCGTTGTTGTGGTCGCCGACGTAGAGCGTCTTCATGTCGGGGCTCAGTGCGATGCCGTTCGGCTTCTCGCAATCGTGCGTGACCTCGACCACGGTGCCGTCCGGGTTGATGCGATACACCGCGCGATGCTCCAGCTCGCGCGGCTCGTCGCCGAGATAGCGCGGGTCGGTGAAGTAGATGCGGCCCTTAAGGTCAATCGCGACGTCGTTCGGTGCGTTGAATCGCTTGCCCTTGTACTTGTCCGCGACCACCTCGCGTTTGCCGGTCTTCACATCCCATCGTGACACGGCGCGGCCGCCCTGGTCCGAGCCTTCGCACGCGATCAAGAATCCCTTGGCGTCGAACATCAGCCCGTTCGACTTGAGGCTGTCTGCGCTGAACACGGTGGTCTTGTTCGTCTTCGGGTCGAACCGCATGATCAGCCCCTTGTCCTTGCCGACCGGGATGTCCGAGAAGTAGATGCTGCCGTCGGGCGCCACGGCCGCCCCCTCGGTCAGTCCGCCGTTGATCTTCGCCTCGCGAGTGAACAGCAGTTCCAGCTTCGCACCGTCGGGCACGATCGAATTCTCTTCGACCGCCGCCGCGGGCCGCACGCCAAGCACACCAAGACACGCGCACGCGATGAGCAAAGAACGTCGCAACATGGCATTCCTCCGTTGGCTGTCTCTTCGATGTTGATCTATCACGAAGGCCGCTACGCTCTGCAACTGTACCGACTTGTGGGGCGGACATTCATGTCTGCCGATGCAGGCAAGAATGCCTGCTCCACCGTTCGGATAGCCGCCGAAACTGCCAGCAGTGTACTCGCTCGTTGTCGCCGCACAAGTCGCCGCGCGAGGCTCTCGACCGTCTGCGACTCGCTCCCTATGATGCGGTCATGTGCATGCTGGCGATTCTGTTTCGCGTGGTGAACGACTGCCCGGTGATCGTGGCCGCGAACCGCGAGGAACTGTTCGACAGGCCGGCGACGCCGCCTGAGCCATGGCCGGCCGAGCCGCGTTTCGTCGCGGGCCGCGACCTGCGAGCCGGCGGCACGTGGCTCGGCGTGAATGAGCACGGCGTCCTCGTCGCCGTCACGAATCGCCCAAAGGCGCTGCCCACGCCCGCGTCACAGTCACGTGGTCTCATCTGTCGCGACCTGCTCGCCTGCCCGACGGCCGAGGCCGCGTGCAACCGCGCCGCCAGCGAACTCGGCACGCACGTCTACGCCGGTTGCAATGTGCTCGCCGTCGATGCCGAGCACGCCTGCGTGATCCACGCCGGAGACTCCCTTCGGTCGCTCACGCTGCCGCCAGGCATGCACGTACTCACCGCGCACGATGTCGACGAACCGGACGACGCGCGCACGGCCTACGCGATTCGATGGCTCCAGTCGCAATCAGCGAGTGGCGTAGACGCCTGGCTTACGCTGCTCCCTCAGCTCTGCCGGCTGCACGGAGCGACTGACCGTCCGCCGATCTGTCTTCACGCGCACGACCGCGGCACGGTTTCAAGCTCCATCATCGCGCTGCCGACCAGCCACGGCGTCGCGCAGTGGCTACACGCCCAAGGCCCGCCGTGCACCAGCTCGTTTGCGGATTACTCAGAACTGCTCGCCGGGTTGATTCGCTCGCGAGCTTGAAAAAGACCGGTTCACAATCACAAAACGAGATGCTAGAATTCCGCGCGCTGGCGACTGCACGCGACAGGCGTGGTCCATGATCACGAGCAGGTTTGTCGTCAGTCGATCACAAGGGGCCGTAGCTCAATTGGTTAGAGTACCGGACTGTCGATCCGGTGGTTGCGGGTTCGAGTCCCGTCGGCCTCGCTCACGAAAACCGCTGACAATGATTGTCAGCGGTTTTTTTTATTCTGATCGCTCTTCGCGTTCCAGCTCCTTGACGGTCATAGGAAGACTGATACCATCGCCGCCGAAGCGGACACTTCCGCTCGATCGGCGACGCGAACTCCGTCGAGACATGAGCATGCCGGAACGGTTGCTGTGGTCGGTGCTGCGCGGCAAACAGAACGGGTTCAAGTTTCGGCGGCAGCATCCGCTCGGTCCGTACATCGTCGATTTCTACTGCCGCGAGGCGCATCTGGTCGTGGAGGTAGATGGCGGCACGCACTACACAGCGGAAGCGATCGAGTACGATCGCCGCCGCGACGGGTTTCTGCGCCGGCTGGGGCTGGATGTGTTTCGAATCCCGGCCACGGAGTTCGGTGACAATCTCGAGGGCGTTGCCATCGCGGTGCAGGCGCAGTGCCGGCTGCACGCCGAGTCGGTGGAAGGTGCGCAGTGGGTACAGGCGGGTTCGTTGGTGCCGGGTGATGTGGTGTTCTGGATTGGAGAGGAGCATGGGGATGTGCCTGACAACAGAAGAAATCCCCCCCTCAATTTCCCCGCGGACGGGGGGAGGGCAGCGGCGCGGACGGCGTCCACGACCACTCCGCCCCAGGCGTCGTCCGCGGCGACTCTGGCCCCCTCCCCGTCCGCGGGCAGGGTTGGGGTGGGGGTTTCTTCTCTTCACGCCATTCACATTGAAGACGTTCAAACCGAATGGTCCGAAGAAGAAGTGTACGACCTCGAAGTCGAAGACGCCCACTCGTTCCTCACCGAAGTTTGCGCCGTGCACAACTGCGGGAGCGGGACGACGGCGTATGTGGCGGAGCAGTGGGGGCGGCGCTGGATCACGATCGACGTCAGCCGCGTGCCGCTGGCGCTGGCCCGCCAGCGACTGCTCACCGCCACCTTCCCCTGGTACGAACTGGCCGACGAGCCGCGCGGGCCGGCCGGCGGATTCGTCTATCGCCGCAAACAAAACGCCAAGGGGGAAGAAGTCGGCGGCATCGTCCCGCACGTCACGCTCAAATCCATCGCCAACAACGAACCGCCCGCCGAAGAAGTCCTGGTCGATCGCGCAGAAACCACCAGCGGCATCACCCGCGTCACCGGCCCGTTCACCTTCGAGGCCACCATCCCGACGCCGGTCGATTGGGAAGGCGTAGGGTGGGCATCGCCCACCACACCCGCGGACGAAGCCGAAACTGGTGGGCAGTGCCCACCCTACGCCGATCACTACGCCGATCACACTGACCGCATGCTCGAAGTGCTGCGCAAAAGCCCCGTGCTGCGGCTGGAAGGGAACAAGACCGTCACGTTCAAAAACGTCCGCCCGCCGGCCAAGACGCTGTCGCTATGGCCGAGGCGCTGGTGGTTAATCAGAGCCGCGACCGTGAGGGGGCGGTCAAACGGAACGGCGGGGCCGCACAACCGGTCGCTGACGCTCCCGGCTCTGATGGCGTGCCGGTTGCCTTCGTCTTTGGCCCGGAAAACGGAGCCGTCAGCGAAAAGCTCGTCCACGAGGCGCTCCGCGAGGCCCACCTGAAATCGTACTCGCACCTCTACGTCATCGGCTTCGCGATCCAACCGAACGCTCGCAGCCTGATCGACAACTCCGCCCAGATGGGCACGCTGCCGGCGACGTACGTTCAGACGACGCCCGACCTCTTGATGGGCGACCTCTTGAAGAACATGCGTTCCAGCCAGATCTTCTCCGTCTGCGGCTTGCCGGAGATCGAGTTGATCAAACTCAAATCGAAGGGTAAGAACGGAAAAGGCAAGAACGGCAAGAATGGGAACGGCGACGCCAAGTACCAAGTCCGGTTGCTCGGCCTCGACGTGTTCGACCCGATCACGATGGACTTGGAACACAAGCCCGGCACCGACGTGCCCGCTCACGGCCGACTGGCTATGCAAGACTACGAACCCCTCGAACGATCATTAACTCACAGTTCGTGCGGAGAGAGCAAGTTAGGTTGCAAGTCCGTTTCGTCGCATCGCCGCAGAACCCAGCCGTGCCCGAGAGTGGAGCCGTGTTCACATCCAGCTTGGTTCGTTAGAATCCGGCCCGTGTGAAGCGACAGGAGACACCCGGCCAGGGACGCCACGATGCCAGATAAGTTCTACATCACGACCGCGATCGACTATCCGAACAACCGGCCGCACATCGGGCACGCCTTCGAGAAGATCGGCGCCGATGTGCAGGCGCGGTATCGGCGGATGCAACGGACCGACACGCACTTCCTGATCGGCAACGATGAGAACACGGTCAAGGTGTCGAAGCGGGCCGCCGAATTGGGCCGCGACACCAAGGACTACGTCGACGAGATGGCCGGCCACTTCAAAGCGGCCTGGCGCAGTCTGGAAATCTCCAACAACGACTTCATTCAGACCTCCGAAGAGCGACACAAGGTTGGATGCCAGAAGTTCATCCAGAAGGTGTACGACGCCGGCTACATCTACAAGAAGGCGTACGAGGCGCTGTACTGCGAAGGGTGTGAGGCGTTCAAGACCGCCAAGGATCTGGTCGATGGGCGATGCCAGAACCATCCGAACCAAGACCTGCGACGACTCCAGGAAGAGAACTACTTCTTCGCGCTGTCGCGGTTTCGCGACCAGTTGCTGCGACTGTACGCCGACCGCCCCGACTTCATTCAGCCCGAAACGCGGCGCAACGAGATCGTCAGCCTGGTAGAAGGAGGCCTCGACGACATCTCAATCACGCGCACGCACATCGACTGGGGCATTCGCGTGCCGTTCGATCCGGAGCAGACGATCTACGTCTGGTTCGACGCCCTGTTGAACTACATCACCGGCGTCGGCTACGGCACCGACGATGCCATGTTCCGGCGCTGGTGGCCGGCCGATATGCACGTGATCGGCAAGGACATCACGCGATTTCACTGCGCCCTGTGGCCCGCAATGCTCATGGCCGCGGGCGTCGAGTTGCCGCGCCGCGTGCAAGTTCACGGCTTTGTGCTGATGAAGAGCGAGTCGGGCGACCTGGTGAAGATGTCCAAGTCGATCGGCAACGTGGTCGACCCGATGGACCTCTACGGCCGGTTCGGCGCCGACGCCTTCCGATACTTTTTCATGCGCGAATGCCCGTTCACCGGCGACGGCGAGTTCAGTTACGAGCGATTCATCGCGGTTTACAACGCCGACCTCGCCAACAACCTCGGCAACCTATACAGCCGCACGATCTCGATGTGCCTGCGCTATTTCGAGGGCACACTCGACGCCGCGAGCGCAGCCGCCGGCAGCGGCGACGTCTTCGAGGGGACCGATCTGGCCGGCGTGGTTCGGGATGTGAAGTCGCGGATCGAGTCGTGTGAGTACAACATCGCGCTGGCCACGATCTGGCAGCAAGTGCTCGACCCGGCCAACCGCTACATCGACCGCACCAAGCCATTTGAACTCGCCAAGAAGGACAAAGACGCCTGTCGCCGCGTGCTCACGAACCTCGCCGAGGTGCTGCGCGTCGCCGCGATCCTGACCAAGCCGTTCATTCCGGCGACGTCGCAGAAAATCTACAGCGCGTTCAACTTCGCCGCAGCCTTTGACCGCATCGAAATCGACCGCGCCGCCGCTCGACCGACCGCCACGGACCTCGCCGTCACCGCGGAACTGAAGGACGGCAAAGTCCCACCACTATTCCCACGTATTGAAACCTGACCCACCGACTGAAGGAGTGACCCGCCGTGCAAACCGCCCGCCTCGTTGCCCCATCGCTGTGTCTTTCCGTCCTGATCGCGTCGTCGGCCGCCCGCGCCGAGAACTGGCCGAGTTGGCGCGGGCCGACGAGCAACGGCATCTCGACTGAGAAGAACGTGCCGACACAGTGGGGTCGCGACCAGAACATCGCGTGGCGGCTGCCGTTGCCCGGTCAGGCCGGCGCGACGCCCGTCGTGTGGAACGACCGCATCTTTCTGACATCGGTCGATGGCGGCGAACTGGTGCTCATCTGCGTCGGCATCGACGGCAAAGAACAATGGAAACGCAAGGTCGGGTCGGGCGACCGCAAGGTGCGCGACGACGAGGGGAACATGGCCTCGCCGTCGCCGTGTACCGACGGCAAGCACGTCTGGGCCACGTTCGGCACCGGCGACGTCGCGTGTTTCGACTTCGATGGCAAGCAAGTCTGGCGGCAGAACCTGCAAGACCAGTTCGGCCGGTTCAACATCCAGTTCGGAATGGCGTCGACGCCCGTGCTCGACGGCGATCGGCTGTACCTGCAGATGATCCACGGCGAGGGCAGCGCCAAGACTACCGAGGCGACCGTGGCCGCCATCGACAAGCGGACCGGCAAGGAGGTGTGGCGGCAGAAGCGAGTGACCGGCGCATACGACGAAAACGAACATTCGTACGCATCACCGATGCTCTACGACTTTGGCGGCACGAAGTTCCTGATCACGCACGGGGCCGACTACACGATCGCGTACGATCTCGAGCAGGGTCGCGAGTTGTGGCGATTGGGCGGCCTGAACCCACACGACGACCCGAAGCGTCGGTATCACAACACGCTGCGGTTCGTGGCGTCGCCGGCGGCCGCCGCGGGAATCGTGGTCGTGCCAACGGCGAAGAACGGCCCCGTGTTCGCGGTGCGCCCCGACTACAAGGGCGACATCACCGCCGTCGACGCAGCCCAACTGTGGATGCGCCCGGCGAACACGCCCGACGTGCCGTCGCCGCTCATCCACGACGGCCTGGTCTATCTCTGCCGCGAGAACGGCAACCTGCTCTGTGTCGATGCCACGACCGGCCAGGAACTGTACGAGCAGCGCACGGAAACCGACCGGCATCGCGCGTCGCCCATCTATGCCGACGGTCATGTCTATCTGACCGCGCGCAAGGGGACCGTGACGGTCGTCAAAGCGGGCCGCAAGTTCGAGGCGGTCGCGAGTAACGTGCTCGACGAGACCACGACCGCGTCGCCCGTCGTCTCAAACGGTACGATCTACATTCGGACCTTCGACGCACTCTGGGCGATCAAGCAGCGATAGACGTGTCTGAAAGGAGAACGCATGCGAGCTTGGATCCTGGCAGCCGCAGTCAGCGGTGTGTGGGTACTGGCATCAACGGACGAACCCGCGACGGACAAGGAGAAGCAGGTCCGCGCGGTGCTCGACGACTGGCACCAGGCGGCCGCCGCGGCCGACGAGGTGCGTTACTTCGGCCACCTGGCGACGAGTGCCGTGTTTCTGGGCACGGACGCAACGGAGCGGTGGAACCTTGAGGCATTCCGTGCGTTTGCGAAACCATACTTTGCCAAGGGCAAGGCGTGGACGTTCAAGGCAACTCGCCGCGCGGTGATGTTCTCGAAGGACGGCACGGTCGCGTGGTTCGACGAAGACCTCGCCACCGAAGTGCTCGGCCCCTGCCGCGGCACGGGCGTGCTGGTGTTCGACGCCGGCCGCTGGCAGATCACGCACTACAGCCTGTCGCTCACGGTCCCCAACGACGTGTTCGACGACGTGAAGAAGATCATCGACGCGGCCAGCAAGCCGCCGAAGAAGGAAGACTGACCGTGGTGCGGCGTGTGGGGCAGACATTCCGGTCTGCCAGCTTGCGGCAGGCAAGAGTGCCTGTCCCACGTCAGGTCCCCGGCGAGCGATGAAAGTGTACGTGACGCCACGTGCCGTCGCGGCGCTGCCAGACGCGGGTCTCTTCGTAGCGCTGGGTCTGCATGGCGCCGCTGGAATCGACGCATTGAACCAGCCGCACGTAGCTGACGACCGCCGCATCGTCGCCCACCATCCGGACGTGCGGCGAGCACAGCGTGTTCGCCCGCTTGCCCGCGCCGCCGCCCAACTCGAAGTAGAAGCGGTGGAACTCCAGCCCCTCGACCAACTGCCCCCGTGCCTCAGGCTCGAACGCACTGAGCGACGGGTCGCACAGCGCCTCGTATGCCGTCCAGTCGGCGCGGGCGATCGCGTCGAGCAACCGGCGCGTCATGTCCAATAGCGTGTCCGCAAGGTCTGTCGGCAAGGCGCATCGCTCCTCTAGGTCACAATCAACCAACCACAAAGGACACCAAGTTCACAAAAGGAAAACAGTCGCCGCCGCATGCTCACGCCGGCTCATGCCTTGCCCGTCGGCCTATCTCCGATCTTTGTGTCCTTCGTGCCCTTGTGGTTCATTCTCAGCGATGGTCTACGTCGGCAACTGGTCGATCAGCAGCTTCGCGAACTCAGGCCCCTTGCCTTGTTCCTCGTGCTTGAAGTAGACGAACGCATCGGTCCAGTTCGCTTGCAGCTCGGTGATCTTCTCGGCCCAGCGGGCGATGTCGGCCGGCTGGTAGCCTTCGTCGCGGAGTCGAAAGTAGCCGTAGTCGGCCGTGGCTACGACGGGCGTCGACATCTTTTCGCTGTCGGCGATGCACAGCGCGATGTTTCTTGACCGCAGCCGCGAGAACACCTGGTCGTCGTGCCACGACTCGTGACGAAACTCCATCGCCGCGCGGACGCCCGCCGGCAGCCATTCCAAGAAACCGTCGAGCACCGCGAGGTCCCTACGCAGAAACGGAGGCAGTTGAAACAGCAGCACGCCCAGTTTGTCGCCCAATGTCTGAACGGTCTCGCAGAGATAACGCACCGCATCCTCACAGTCCTTCAGTCGCGAGTCGTGGGTGATGCGGCGGGGCGCCTTGAGCGTGAACTTGAAACCGGGGGGGGTCGCCTCGGACCAAGCGGCGAGCTGCTTCGCCGTCGGTGCGCGGTAGAACGTCGCGTTGATCTCGACCGTCGTGAACCGCTCCGCGTAATAAGACAGCATCTTGGCCGCCGAGAACTTCTCAGGGTAGAAGCTGCCGCGCCATTCGGGATAGTTGTATCCCGACGTCCCGACCCAGTTGCGGCACGGCGCCACGGACCTGCCAGTTGCCTTGGCGGCTGTCATGGGCACAAAGTCTATCTCGCCGGCCGCCGCTCGGCGAGTGGCCGGACCGCCGTGTTCCATGAGATTGCGGGGCGACCGCTGTCGGCGTCGCCTCGACCCGCGCGGCGTCGGGGAACTTTTGGTTGACACCGCGCGGCGGCACCGCTAGGTTTGGGTCCGACGCCTAGCCGAGCCGGAGTGGCGGAATTGGCAGACGCACCAGCTTGAGGGGCTGGCGGCCCACAAGGCCGTGCAGGTTCAAATCCTGTCTCCGGCATTCGTTCGATTGAAGGCGCGCCACGCTTGTCGGCATGCGCACGGTCAGCCGCACGTCCTTCTTGTCTTCGCCCGCCCTGGGCTTGTTGGACAAACTGGCCAGACGCATGCGGGCCGGTGCACCACACTGCTACGCACACCGCGACGTGGGTTGCTCGACGGTGGGCAGCAGGTGCAGTTGGCCGGCCGAGTCGATGTAGCCAAGTTCCGACGTGAACAGATGCCCGTCCACCGCGGCCGGCGGCGCTGTGCCGGGGCTGGTCACAACGACTTCGCCCGGCGCCAGCGGCTCATTGACTACTGCGGCCCGTTCCGGCAAAGCGCGAGGAAAGCCGCGGAAACACACAAAACTGCCAAAGCTTCGGGCAACACTGCTATCGCGCACTTCCATGTTCCACCTCGCTAGGGTTGTACACACGCCGGGAATCGGCGACCGGCACTGTCGCCGTCGCCGACGTATCGGTTGATCGTGATCACACCTGTTTCAGCACGATGACAGAACGTCAAGAGGTGCCGGGCCGGCAAGCGAACAAGGCGCGCGGCCGACCGATAGAGTTGATCGTAGCTTAGGAACGGGGCCGAAATAACTTCCCGTTCACTCACAGTAGTCCGACGCGCAAGCGAGGTGATCTTCTTGCCGATTCCTCGCTCGCGCGTCGGGCTACTGTCCGCCCCAAAGCGGGAAGTTATTTCGGACCCGTTGCTTAGGCCGTGACGGTCCGTGACGGGAGCGAACCGGGTCTCGCCGTTCCGCGTCGCCGCTTCGAGCATGCCGAAAAGCATGACCACGTCCTCCCTGACCGTTTGTTGCCGCTCTTCCGGCAGAAGGGGCGGTGAACATAACCCAAGCCCCCAAGTCGGTCAATAACGAGTGCCACACGGAACGCGTCGCGCACCATTCGCGATCAGCGAACGTAGTAGACCCGATGACGTCTCCAACCTTGCCGGGTGCAGTTGCTAAACAGCAGCGAGTACTGTAAACCGGCGCTCCGCCAACTTTGGGGTGCAGGCGTCCGCCTGCCGGATCCTGCACCATCTGTTGGGCAGGCGGGATGCCTGCACCCCAATAATCCCCAAGGTTGGCGGAGAGCCTGTAAACCGAACTCCCCACGGAGAAACGAAACATGCGACTCAACGGGATCGTCTACTCACTCCTAGCTGTTGTCGTCATCGTCGGGGCCGCTGCTTGGTTCTACGGAGCGTCGTTTGTCGCGGGCCCGCCGGCTGGCCCAGGCATCACGCCCGTTTCCGGCGGCAGCGTCGCACCGGGACCCAACCTGGCCCAACTGCTCCGTGCGAACAGCCGCGGCGTCGGGTACATGGAACAGTACAACTACGTCGACGCCGAGAAGGCGTTTCGCGAAGTCGTCGACATGTCGCCACAATGGACCACGGGCCGAATCAACCTGGCGATCGCGCTGCTGAATCAGAACAAGCCCGAGACGTTGTCCGAGGCGACCACGCTGCTGCGTGCCGTCTTGCAGGACGAGCCGGACAACCCTCACGCCCACTATTCGCTCGGCATCATTCTGAATCAGGCCGGCGACGCCGCGGCGACGCCGCATTTCGAGGCCGTGACCAAGATCGACCCAACCGACGCACACGCGTGGTATCACCTGGCCAAGTGCCGAGAGCCGGACGACCCGGAGAACGCGAAGGTCTACCTGCGTCGCGCAACAGAGCTGTCGCCGAACCTGTCGAGCGCGATCTACGGGCTGGCGATGCACGAGATTCGCGCCGGGCGACGTGACGAAGGCCAGAAGCTGCTGAAGAAACACCAGGAGCTGTCGGCGACGAAGTGGGACGAGAAGGCCGAGATCAAGTACGGCCTGATGGGCAGGTACGCCGATGTCATTGGCCGCGACGAATCGCATCCGAAGCCGCCGACCGGCCCGCTGCCGCTGTTCGAGCCGGTGAACGAATTGAAGGTGCAGCTTGCCGAGGGGACTCGCTGGGCGACCGCGGCCGACTTCGCCGGCGACGTGGTTCTGGAACTACGCGGCCGAGTCCGCGCCCGTTTCGGCGTTGCCACGGCGACGCTCGATTTCGACGCCGACGGCCGGACCGACATCCTCTTGCTCGGCGCGGTGGTGCGAGACGGAGCGGTCGGCGACCTGTTGCTGCGTAACGAGGGGGGCTGGCGGTTTGACGACGTGACGCGCGAGGCCGGTCTCGACGCCGCACGCGCCAGCCTCGGCTGCGCGGTCGGCGACGTGGACAACGACGGCCGGCCGGACCTGTTCATCGCCTGCGCGGGACCGGGCCGTCTGTTTCGCAACGCGGCGGGCAAGTTCGTCGACCTGAGCGATACGGTTGCCATCAACACCGGGCCGCGCATCAGCCCGAGCGCCGCATTCGTCGATCTCGACCAAGACGGCGACCTTGACATCTACGTCGCCCACTACGCCGCACTCGATCACGCCTCGGCCGCGTTCACCACCGATTCGCCGGCGGCGATCGCCAACAGCGTCTATCGCAACGACAGCAAGGCCCGCGCGGTCGAGCGCGACGCGGCCGACGATTCGGGCGGCGCGCCGCTCGATCTCGCATTCTCGTCGGTCTCTGAGCCGGCCGAACTCGTCGCCGGAAAGCGGTCCATCGCCGTCGCCAGCGGCGACTTCGACAACGATCGCGACGTCGATCTGTGCCTCGTGCACGACGCCGGCCGGCCGACGCTGATACTGAACGACCGACTGATGCAGTTTCACCGCCAGGAGATCGCAAGCGACGCGGCGCCGGCTGCGACATACAACGGCGCAGTCGCGTGCGACTTCGACAAGGACGGCCGGCCCGATCTGTGGCTGGCCAACCCCGCCGGCCGCGCGACCCTGCTGCGGAACGCCGGCAAGTCGCCCGACGGCGTCAAGTTCAACCCGGGCGCCGCCAACGTCGAAGCGATGCGGCACGGCCGACTGATCGACGTCGATCTCGACGGATGGTTCGACGTGGCGGGTCTGGCCGGGTCCGGCGTGCAGCTCGCTCACAACGAGGCCGAACGATTGGCGCTCGCCGCGGACGCGTTCGGACTGAAGGAGTTCGCGGGCGACGCGGTCGAGTCGGCGGTAGCCGCCGCGATTGTTTCCGACTTGGACGGCGACGGACCGGTCGACGTGCTGGCGATGCGGGACGGCGCTGAGCCGGTCGCCATGCGCTCGTTGGGCAACAAACATCATTGGGTCAAGCTGCGGCTGACCGGCATGCGCGACGCGGGGCAAGAGATGCGGACCAATCGCGACGGCGTGGCCGCTCGGTTCACCCTGCACGCCGGCGATCTGTGGGTCGAGGCCGATCAGGGGAGCCAGATCGTCGGACTCGGCGCGGCCTACGAGCCGGTGCTGGTCGGCCTCGGACCGCGCAGCCAACTCGACGTGGTCCGCGTGCGCTGGCCCGACGGCACGTTGCAGGCCGAGCTGGGTCGCCCGGTCGATGAACTCGTCACGCTAGGCCAGGAACAACGCAAGCCGGTGTCGTGCCCGCTGCTCTTCACGTGGAACGGCGATCGCTACGAGTACATCGCCGACTTCCTCGGCGGCGGCGGACTTGGCTACCTGCTCGAACCGGGCGTCTACAACCTGCCCGATCGCGACGAGGCGGTGAAGATCGAGTCGGACAAGCTCGCCCCCAACGACGGCCGCTATATCGTGAAGATCGCCGAGCCGATGGACGAGGTCACGTACCTCGATCGGCTGGCGCTCGTGGCGGTCGATCATCCGGCGGACTGGACTGTCTTCCCGAACGAACGCTTCGCGCCGCCCGACTCGCGGCCCGACTGGCGGTTGTTCGCGTATCGCGAACCGATCCACGTCGAGCGTGCGACGGACCACCACGATCGCGACGTGACCGAGACGCTGCGCCGCTGGGACCGCGCGGTGGTCGACGACTTCAAGCTGCTGGGCGCGTGGATCGGCTATGCCGAAGAACATGCGGTGACGCTCGACTTCGGCGAGCGGCTCGCACCGTTTGGCCCGGCCGATCGACTCGTGCTGTACCTGGCCGGCTGGGTCGAGTATCCGTTCTCGGAGACGAACTACGCCGCGTCGACGGCGGGCGTGAAGCTCATGATGCCCACGATCGAGCGGCTGAGCGACGACGGCCGGTGGCGGCCGATCGTGCCGGCCGCCGGCATTCCGGCGGGCTCGCCGAAGATGATGACGCTCGACATGACGGGCAAGTTGATCGGGCCGCGCTGCGTGCTGCGGATCCGCACGAACATGCAGGTGTACTGGGATCAGATCTTCGTCGCGCCGGCCGAAGACGACTCGCGGCTGCGCGTCACCGAACTCGGCGTCGTCGACGCGGAACTTGGCTACCGCGGCCACTTGCAGGAGTTCTCGCCCGACGGCGCCAGCCCGACCCAGCACGACTACCATCGCGTGGATGCCGCCGCTCTCGTGCGCCAAAAAGGACGCTACACTCGCTTCGGCCCGTGCCGCGAACTGCTGACCGGCGACGACGACCAGTTTGTCATCTTCGGGGCCGGCGACGAGCTGACGACTGAGTTCGACGCCGCCGCACTGCCCAAGCTGCCCGACGGTTGGCGTCGCAGCTTCGTGCTGCGCACCTGGGGCTACTGCAAGTCTGCCGACGTGCTCACCGCGCATCCCGATACGGTCGAACCGCTGCCGTTCCGCACGATGTCCGGCTACCCATTCCGCGCGGGCGAATCGCCCCCGAACCGCGACAGCCAAGCCAACTACGTGCCGTCGTTCAACACCCGCGTAGTCGAATGAAGGGACCGCAATACTCAGTTTTGTGTGCCGCGCCGCAGCCGGTCCATTTCCGCCATTAAGGAGCGCACCTCTCGTTCGAGATTTCGCGCCTTGGGTGAAAATGATCTACCGTCAACTCGGCGCCTACGTCGGATTCGCGAACGCCGCAATAGCCACAGCGGAAATGAAATCGCCGACGCAGAGCTTTGCGTTCTCCGGGATTCATGACCGTTTCGCAACTGATGCCACCGGCCCATCCGCGTCGATAATTTCGGCCACCTCGTTATCTATTGCCTTGCACTCCGCATCGGCTTCCGCAAGCACGGCTTCCAATCTCCGCTTCAAGGATTGCTTGCGGCGCACGAGCGATTCAATTGCACGGTTTTTTTTTCTCAATCCACTTGCGCTCACCCTGTAATCGCCGTGTCGCGGCGCCGAGATAGCTCGCCTCGTGATGTTCCGCTTCCTTAATGAACCCTGTCAACTCAGCAGACTCGCGAGGCGAGAGCTTCGCGGTTGCTTCTCGCTTGCGAAGGTCTTGAAACCTGCGGCGTTTCTTTGCGTTCCACATTTCATGTCTCCCTCGGTTGGCTAAATGGCTTTGCGTGATTCTGGGAGTCCGCAGGGACAGTAGCCCGACGCGCCAGCGAGGGACCGGGCCTGATTTCTTGTGATTTCGCCATGTGCTCCGTCGCTGGCGCGTCGGGCTACTGTCCCAGAATCGTGCAAGGCTATTTAGGTTCCAATCTAGCGGCCGTCTCGGCCGACGTCAGCGGCTGGCTGATTGCCGACGGCTGATCGCTCGCTGTTTGGCGCCGCCCGAACGGTGACCTAGACTTGATCGGACGAAGAAGGAGAACGGCGACGAGCGTTGAGTGAGCGAACCCATCCGCATTTCATTCTGGCGACCAGGCCACGCCATCCACGCGAATCGTCGCTCGCATTCTGCGGACTTGCCACTCCGTGCAACTCGACGCGACTGATCCTGGACCGGCGTCCCTGGCCGGGGAGGTGAAGTCATGAGGTGGTTGCTGAAGGCTGACTACGAGCTGACCGATCCAGTCGAGACCGAGCGTGCCGCGGCCAGTCGCAGCCGCCGTCGAATCCGGGGCCGAACGCTACTCATCGTAGCCGGCTCGCTCTTGGTGGGGCTATTGAGCCTGCAACTCTGCGGGCGTGCCCGATCGGGCGCACCAGGTTCAGACGACGCCGCGGCGAGATTGTCTTCGATGAGAGGCCGCACCGCCTCGTTGTCGTGGCGACTGCAAGAGCGCGTGAATCGCGCGTTGCCGCCGGGTCGATTCGGGACGATCGTAAAAATGGCGGCCGGCCTAGTGGCCGCAGCGGTCTTCCTGAGGATGCCGACCCGCGTGTAGGCAGTGTGCGATCACCTCGGGTCGGACTCGCCGGGGCGTTTCGTCGTCCGGACGAGACTCGGCGGATCGACCTCGGCCAAGATCAGCATTTCTTGCACGGGCGTGGTGAGGCGCAGGCCGCCGCGCGACGCGGACAGACCGGCAGGTTGCAGCCCGGCGCTGATGAGCATGCTCTGGTTGACCGGCCATCGCACGGTCCGCTCCAGCAACGTGGCCGAAACCTCAGGTACTTGCACGGTCGTGGTCTGGTTTCCGGTCGACAGCGGGGCGACGCTCTGAGCGTGATGCAGTTTACGCACGGCACGCGTCGTGAGCTTCAAGTTCAGGTCGACGTGCGTGCCGTCGCCGGCCCAGAGCGGCGTGAACGCGAAGCGCAGCCCCTCGTGCAGCTTGCTGACGACGGGCTGGTAGCCGATGTATGAGCCGCTGGCGAGTTCCAGGCTGGAGATGTAATTCACCGGGCGGTCGGTTTCGACAAACGTTGGCGCGCCGTTCGACGCCGCGACGTGACGCTCGACCAAGAACGTCGCGCCGCGAACCGCTCGCAACCGCTCGCGAACCAACGAAGCGTCCTCGCGAGCGATGAACCAGATGTGCTGCCCGTCTTCGCCGATCGCAACGGGCTTGAGCAGGTGCGACAGTCCGTTGCGCCAGTTCAGGTCGGTCGTCACGACGATATCGACGTCGACCGAGACGGTTGATTGGATGGGCCGCACGAAGCGATCGACGATCTCGGCGACCTGGTCTTGCACCTCCGGTCGGTGAAACGCCCGCAGCCGGCCGCGCGACGTGCAGAGCACGGCTGGGTCTTCGCCATGCCAGGTCTCTTGGCCAGTCTCGTGCATGATCCAGTCGACGACCGCTCGCTCCGGCCGTTCGGCCGACGTCAATCGCATCGTGTATGGCGCCAGGTTGTAATCGCGCCACACCTGATCGGCGCCGGCGGTCTGGCTGTCTCGATCGTCGTTCGGCTCGACCGATTCGCGCGATCGGCTGCCGGACGGCAGGCGATCTGACCGTTCGGTGGCTCGACGAGCCGTCTCGGGCTGCGTGGCATCGCGAGATTTGCCGCCAGCCGACTGCCACTCGGCCTCGGCCGCCCTTCGGGCTGGACGAGGCGACGACGCGTCGCGGTCTTGCGCGGCGAGCGTTGCTGGGATCGAGACCGCCGCCCAAATCCCAACGGCGATCGTGGCAAACCGCACATTGAAATGAACATCCGCGAGCATGATGCCTCCTCACTTCGGCCGACGCGCAGGGCCGCCGCTGAGCGCGTTCGCGCGGACAACGGGGCTGTTCCGGTTCCGATCAGAGCGCGCGGATTATAGATGTATGGCAGGAACCTTCAAGCCCAGGGCGCGGTCATTTCGGTTGTCGTGCGCTTCGCCGTCTCTCAAGTCCCACCTTGACACCCCTAGCCGACCTCAGTACTATTCCTCAGCCGCAACAGCCAAGCAGACTATAACTTAGGCTTGCGGTTGGGATTGCATCGGACGGCTCGACGGTTAGACCGGCTGCGACGTCGATAACGGCGTGCGGCGGTTGTCGTCGGGGGCTATGGAGAGTATCGCCTTTGGCGGTCGATAACGCATGTTTGTTGATTGGGAGTCGGACCATGAGACGGCTTGATCGTGGAGTTGGCATCTAACATGTGCCAGACCCCTATGTCCAGCGTGTGCTCTGGGTTAGACGTGCGGCGGACCGAAGGCGGCCCCAGTGGCTAGAGGAGGCTCGACGCGGGTACGGCCCGAGTTTGGCGCGTCGAAAGTGGGACTTGCTCCCACTTTTTTGTTTCTATGGACACTGAGGTCCGGGGGACCACAACGTATGAACGGCGAAGTACTGCGACTGGTCGACAGCATCCACCGCGACAAGAACGTGGACAAGGAGATTGTCTTCCAGGGTATCGAAATGGCCCTGCTGTCGGCCGCCAAGAAACACTACCCCGAAACCGACGAGGTCACCGTTACGATCGACCGCGAGACCGGTTCCGTATCGGCAACGCACAACGGGGCCGCATTCTCGCCCGAGGTTCTCGGCCGCATCACCGCTCAGACGGCCAAGCAGATCATCATCCAGAAGATTCGTGAGGCCGAACGCGATTCGGTGTACGACGAGTACGCCGCCCGCGTCGGCGAGATCGTCCACGGCACCGTGCAGCGACTCGATGGCGGCGCGATCACCATCAACCTGGGCAAGACCGAGGCGATCTTGCCGCGTAGCGAACAGATTCCCGGCGAAACGCATCATGTCGGCGAACGCATTCGGGCCGTGCTGGTCGACGTGCGCAAGACCAACCAGCGAGTGAAGCTGATTCTGTCTCGCACTCATCCCGACTTCGTGCGACGCCTTTTTGAGTTGGAGATTCCCGAGATCGCCGAGAGGGTGATCGACGTGCGCGCCCTGGCGCGCGAGGCCGGCTATCGCTCGAAGGTCGCCGTGCTGTCGATCGACAGCAAGGTCGATTGCGTCGGTGCGTGCGTCGGCGTGCGTGGCACGCGGATCAAGAACATTGTGGATGAACTGGCCGGCGAGCGGATCGACATCGTGCGATGGAACGAATCGCTGCAGGTCATGATTCCCAACGCGCTGCAGCCGGCCGAGGTGGAAGACGTCATGCTCTTCGCGATGATCGGCCGCGCGATCGTGCTGGTGAAAGAAGACCAACTCTCGCTCGCGATCGGCCGCCGCGGCCAGAACGTTCGGCTGGCGAGCAAGCTCGTGGGGTGGGACATCGAGATCATGACCACCGAAGAACTCGACGAGCAGATCTCGCGGGCAGAGGGCATGTTCGCCACGATACCGAACATCGACCCGGCGACCATCGATGGGTTCGTCGAGCAGGGATTCCTGTCGTTCGACGACCTGTCGATCATGGACCCCGAGGAAATGGCCACGATCGAAGGACTGGACGTAGTGAAGGCGACCGAGATCGTCGAGTTCGCCGAACGCGAAGCGGAACGGATCGGTCGCGAAGCCCCGCCGCCTCGGTCGAGGGCCGTCGCCGTCATGGAGGCCGAGGCCGCCGCCGAGTCTCCGCCCGATGAGACTGCACCCGCGGCTGCTGCCGAAGCCGAACCAGCCGCCGCCGACGCACCGCCGGAAACTGGCAACGGGGAACCGGTCGACGATGCCGAAGTGCAAGAGCAACAGACGGCAACTGGAGACGCGGAGGGTCAGACGCCCTAAGGCATCGAGTCGATAGGCCTGCCCCATACCAGCACCCAGCCCGGATAATCTAGCCGTAGGAGTCCTTTGGTGTCGGTTCGCATCTACAAACTGGCGCGCGATCAGAATGTCGATAGCAAAGACTTGGTGGACGTCTGCGCGCAACTCGGAATCGACGTGAAGAATCACATGAGTGCGATCTCCGAGGAGGATGCGGCGCGCCTGCTTGCGGCGATGAAAAACCGCGGCGTCCGCGCGACGCCAGCCGCAACCGGGCCGACCGGATCGAGCGCGCCCCCCACGGCGACGCCGATCCGCCGCGAGGACTACATTCCCGCCAGCGGCATCGCTGGCAAGGTGCCGGAGTTGGGGCGACCTGCCAAGCCGGCCGAGGAGCCAAAGAAAACAGGCGACGTCCCCGCCACGAGACCGAAGGGCCGACCGGTCCCCCGCATGATCGCCCGCGCGCCGCAGCTCAAACCGCTCGCGCCGCTGAAGCCTGAGCCGGCCGCTCCGGAACCGCCCAAGGCCCAGAAGCCGCTCATGTCGCTTTCGCCCGCGGCGCTGCGAGTCACTCCGAAAGAGAAAGACCGCCCCGCCGCCCCCCCGGCCGTCCCACCGACCGCGCCGGCCAAACCGGCCGCGCCCGCCGCGCCGGCGGCCGAGGCCAAGCCCGCTGCGAAACCGACCGGCCCGAGAGCTGCCCCCGCGACACCAGGAAGACCACCTGGTGAAGTTCCCGCCAGGCGACCGATCAAGGGCAAGCCCGCTCGCGTCGCGGAAGCGGAAGGGGACGAGGAAGCGCGTCACCACGGGCATCGCGCCGGTGCCGTGGCCGGTCGCGAGGAACGGCAGAAGCGCCGCGGACGACGTGCCGTCGAACGCAAGCAGCCGGGCGAAGGTGAGGATCTCACGCGAACGCTGATCGACGACGAGCCGGAGCCCGCCGTTTCGCGTCGCCAGCGCATTCGCAACCGAATGGCCGCGGCAGGCGCCGGCGTCGCCCGACCGGCCCATCTCGTGTTGCAGTCGCCGGTCACCGTCCGGTCCCTTTCCGAGACCGCTGGCATCAAGGCCAACGACATCCTGCGCAAGCTCATGATGTCGATGAACGTCATGGTCAATATCAACTCGGCAATCGACGACGACACGGCCCACCTGATCGCGATGGAGTTCGGCGTCGATCTGGAAATCAGGAAGGCGCAAGACATCGAGCAGCAGGTGGCGGCCTCGGTCGAGGACCGTCCCGAAGACCTGCAAACGCGGCCGCCGGTGGTCACGTTTCTGGGCCACGTCGATCATGGGAAAACGTCGCTGCTCGACGCACTGCGCAAGAGCAACGTGGTCGCGAGCGAATCGGGCGGCATCACTCAGCACATCGGCGCGTACCAGGTCGAACACAACAGCAAGCGGGTCACGTTCCTGGACACGCCCGGCCATGAGGCGTTCACCGCGATGCGGGCGCGCGGCGCCCACGTGACCGACGTGGTCGTGCTGGTCGTGGCCGCCGACGACGGCGTGATGCCGCAGACCGAAGAGGCCGTCAGCCACGCCAAGGCCGCCGGCGTCCCGATTGTCGTCGCGATGAACAAGATCGACTTGCCCCAGGCGAACTCAAACCGCCTCATGCAGCAACTCTCGTCGCTCGGCCTGTTGCCGGTGCAGTGGGGCGGCGACATCGAGTTCGTCGAGACGAGCGCTGTCACCCGCCGTGGACTCGACAAGCTGCTCGAGACGATCGTGGTCACCGCCGAGCTGCACGACCTGAAGGCGAACCCGGACAAAGCGGCCGCCGGCACATGCCTCGAAGCGTCGTTGCACGAGACGCGCGGCGTGTTGGCGACGGTGCTGGTCCGCGAAGGCACGCTGCGGCGCGGCGACCTGGTGCTGTGCGGCAACTCGTACGGCCGCGTCAAGGCAATGTTCGACGACCACGACCGGCCCGTGAAAGACGCCGGACCAGCCACGCCAGTGGTCGTCTCCGGACTCGACGTCGTGCCCGCCGCGGGCGACCGGTTCCTCGTGATGGACGACCTCGACAAGACGCGCACTGTCGCCGAACAGCGGCGCAATCGCCAACGCGCCGAGTCGCTCAGTCAGACTCGGCACGTCACGCTCGAAACTCTGTTCAGCCGTATGACCGAGGATCAGGTCAAGGAGCTGCGCTTGATCCTACGCGCCGATGTGCGCGGGTCGCTCGAAGCGATCAACAAGGAACTGACCAAGCTGGAGCATTCCGAGGTGGCCGTGCGCGTGCTGCACGCCTCGGTCGGCGGAATCACTGAGAGCGACGTGATCCTGGCCGACGCCTCAGACGCCGTCATCGTCGGCTTCCACGTCGTGCCCGACGAACGGGCCCGCGCGCTGGCCGAAGAGAAGGGCGTCGAGATTCGCCGCTACGAGATCATCTATCAACTGACCGACGAGATTAAGAAGTCGCTCGAGGGCATGCTCACGCCCGAACGCAACGAAGTGGAACTCGGCCGCGCGCTGGTGCAGCAGGTGTTCAAACTGTCGCGAGTCGGCGCCGTCGCCGGCTGCCGCGTGCTGCAGGGTACGGTCGAACGGTCGGGCAAGGTCCGGCTGATCCGCGAGGGCCGTGTCATCTACCCCGAACCCGGTTCGGGCAAGGAAGCGAACATCGGCAGCCTGAAGCGAGTCAAAGACGACGTGCGTGAAGTGCGCGAAGGCTACGAGTGCGGCATCAAGATCGCCGGATACGACGACCTTAAGGAAGGCGACGTCATCGAGGTCTACAAGATACAGGAGACGCAAAGAACGCTGTGATCGTTGGGACCGTGAAGTTGCGGTTGATGGTCCGCGAGTCGCGAAGCCTGAAGGAAAAGCGACGAGTGATAAGCTCGATCAAGGACCGACTCAGGAACGCCTTCAACGTGTCGGTCGCCGAGTTGGAAGAACAGGATTCGCACCAGACCGCCGTGCTAGGCGTCGCCATCATCACCAGCGACAGGCGATTCGCACAACAGGTGCTCGCCCAGGTGGTCAACGCGGTGCGCAGTCACCCAGTTGCCCAACTGCTCGATTATGAGTTGGAGGTTTGAACAGAGTGGCCGAACGCAGATTGGAAAGAGTGGCCGAGGCGATTCGCGAGGTTGTTGCGCAGGCGATCTTGTTCGAGATGAAGGACCCGCGCGTTCAGGGGGTCACGGTCATCCGCGTCGAAGTCGCCGGCGACCTACGCAACGCCAAAATCTACGTGTCGCTCATGGGCGACGCCAAGCAGCAGAAGCTAACGATGCACGGTCTCGAACACGGCCGCGGGTTCCTGCAGGGCAAGATCGCCGACCGACTCCAGACTCGCTGGACCCCGGTCATTCACTTTGTGGTCGATGAAAGCGTGAAGAAGAGCATCGAAATCTCGCGACTCATCGACCAGGCAATGGCCACCAGCGTCGCCCCGCGCTCGGCCGAGCCGCCCGAAACACAGAACGATGTGAACGAGTAGGCCGCGGCGTGTGTCGCGCGATTCGCACACAGGATGGTCAATAAACACGATGTCCAGTTCCAACAAAGCAGCCGTCGTCGAGAAAGTGTTTGCCGTTTTGCGCAAGCAATACGACGCACCGGGCAAGCGTGAGACGCTGCCCGTGCTCGAAGAGTTGATCATGGCCGTACTGACCGACGGCGCCACGACCGAGCAAGCCGACGCCGTCTTCCAGTCGCTCAAGAAGAACTACTTCGATTGGAACGAAGTGCGCGTCAGCGCCGGCGCCGAACTGCAAGAACACCTCGGCGAGTTGCCTAACCCCGAACAGCGGGCCTACCGGCTCAAGGCCTGCCTTAAGTACATCTTCGAGTCGACCTACGGATTCGACCTCGAAGCCTGGCAGAAGATCCCGATGAAGGAGGTCGCCGCCAAGTTCGAGAAGATGCCGCACGTCTCCGACTACCTGGTCTCGCGCGTGATTCGGGACGGCCTCGGCGGCACGGCCATGCCGCTCGACACCGCAGCCGTGAGGGTATTCACACGACTCGGCGTCATCGACGAAAAACACACCGCCGAAGAACTGTCCGCCAGCCTGGCCCGCCGCATCCCACGCGCAAAGAGCTTTGAATTCTGCCACGTGATTTCCGAGTTCGCCGGCGACCGGTGCACTGCCGCCGAACCGCACTGCAAGGGATGCTGCCTGCTGGAACTCTGCCCCACCGGCCAGCGCCGCGTCGCCGAACAAGAAGCCGCCGCCGCCCAACGTCGCGCCAAGCGAAAGGCCAAGTCAAAGCCCGCACGCGCGCGGGCCAAGGCAAAGTAGTCGGTGCGAGCAAAACACAAGGCGCGGCGCCGCACGCCACGATGCCGACGACCAACACGTCCGCCCACCTCACCGAGGCTCGGCTTGGCAACATTTCGAGGCCGGTGATAAGATGCAGCCGCGCCAACGCGCGACTCATAAGGAGGCCCGTATGATCAACATCCGTTTCGCCGTCGTTCTGCTCGCAACCCAGCTTGCGATCGCACTGCCCACAGGCAGCTCCTGGGGCAATGAGACGAAGAGTCAGCCGGACGACAAGTCGCGGCACTTCTTGATCACCGGCGAGGAGCCTGCCGAGCCGTTCGTGCCGCTGCGGCCGCGAACCATGGAAGACACGCGGAAGCTCGAGGCCATCAAGCACTACTGCGTCGGCGTCTGGTACGAGACCGAGTATCGCTGGCCCGACGCGATCGAGGCCTACCGCAAGGCCCTGGAGCACGATCCCAAGAGTGTGAAGCTCTACAAGTCGATCATCAAGGTGTGCAGCGTGGCCCGACGGCCGCAAGACGCGATCAAGTATCTGCGCAAGGCCGTCGACGTCGCGCCCGACGATTACGAACTGCTCGGCCAACTCGGCGAAACGCTCGAAGAGGACGACGCCGACGCCGCACTCGGTCTGTACAAACGGGCCGTCGCCAGCTCGAAGCTGCCCCAGAAACACCCGATGGCCGTCGTGCTCAAGCTCAAGATCGGCCTCATCCAAACTCGCATGCGAAACCATGACGAGGCGGCCGAGGCGTTCCTCGACGTCATGGAGGCGATCGACCATCCCGATCAGTACGGCCTCGATACGCTGCGCAACCCGCCGCCGTTCCTGGCCAACCGAGCGCAAACCTACGAACAGTTCGGCCACGTGTTTCGCCAGGCCAAACGATACGACGACGCGCTGCGGGCCTTCCGGTCCGCCCAGGCGTCGGCCCCGCGCCGCGGCCGCTTCGACCTGAACATCTCGCAGGTCTACATCGACCAGGAGAAGTACGCGCCGGCGCTCGAACACCTTGAAAAGTTCCTGGAGAAGGAAACCCCGCACGGCAGCCAGCCCTACGAGTTGCTCGCGCAGGTGATGGAAAAGCTCGGCCGATCCGACGAGGTGCTGCCGCGCGTCCAGGCTGCCGCCGAGAAGGACAGGTTCAACAAGGGGCTCCAGTATCTGCTCGGCACGCTGTACGAAAAAGCCGGAGACACCGAAAAGGCCAAGGCGATCTACCTCGCCGTCGTGAAGGATCCGCCCGACGGCCGCATCTACAAGTCGCTCGCAGGCATCTACCAGAAAGAAGATCGGCTGCGCGACCTGATTCTTTTGTTGGGCGAGGCCCTGCAAAAGAACTGGGAAGGCCAGGCCGGCGCGGCCGACTCGGTGAGCGAGCAACTCAAGGGGTTGTCGGCCGACCCCGAAACCGCTCAGCGCGTCATCGAAACCGCGCGGCAGATTCATGCGGAAGGCCCGAAGAAACTGAACCTCGGCGCCAGGTTTCTCGTAGCCCAGGTGGCACAAAACGTCAAGGACTACGACGCCGCGGCCGAGTTCCTGCGACTCTGCCTCGAAGAGCGGCCGAACCTCGCCTTCCTGCACCGCAGTCTCGCCTCGGTCCTCGAAATGGGAGGCCACACCGACGCGGCAATCGCCAGCGCCAACAAATCCATCGAGATTGACCCACAAGAAATAGAGGGGCACAGCACGCTGGCCTGGGTCCTCACACACTCCGGTCAGTATCAGAAGGCCATCGAGAAATACGACCAGATTCTGAAGGACTTCGCCGACAACGCAGAGGTCGTCCGCCGGGTGCGATACATGCTGTCGAACGTCTACGTGCAAACCGGCGAGATGGAGAAGTCGGAACAGGCGCTCGAGCAGATCTTGAAGGAACATCCCGACGACGCCGCGGCCAACAATGACCTCGGCTACCTCTGGGCCGACCAGGGCAAGAACCTGGAACAGGCTGAGAAGATGATCCGCAAGGCGCTCGATCGCTACGCCGCCGAGCGCGATCCGGGCGAACCGGAAAAGAACGCGGCCTACCTCGACAGCATGGGCTGGGTGCTCTACAAACTCGGCCGGCCCGAAGAGGCGGCCAAGTTCCTCGAGGAAGCGATCGCCGTGGACGAAGGCGCCGAGGACGGCACCATCGTCGATCATCTCGGCGACGTGTACATGCGGCTCAAACAGACCGCCAAGGCCAAAGACCTTTGGCTCAAGGCACAGAAGATACTCGAGGCCGCCGAGGGGCCGCGCCGTGAAGAACAGCGGCTCAAGGAGATCAAACAGAAGCTCAAGAACCTCGAGGAACAGAAAGACAACCCCGGCGAGATCAAGCGCGAGCGGAAAGAACCGCTGTAAGCAGGAGCACGCATGGCTGGGCATTCACACGCAAAGAACATCAAGCACAAGAAAGACGCCGCGGACCAGAAACGCGGTAAGCTCTTCTCGAAGATATCACGCCTCATCATCGTCGCAGCCAAGCACGGCGGCGGAGATCCCGAAGCAAACCTGAAGCTGCGCTACGCCGTCGACAAGGCCCGATCGGTCAGCATGCCCGTCGATACGATCGACCGCGCAATCAAGAAGGGGACCGGCGAACTCGAGGGCGGTCAACTCGACGAGGTGCTGTACGAAGGCTACGGGCCGGGCGGCGTGGCCGTTCTCTGCGAGGCGCTCACCGACAACCGCAACCGCACGGCCGGCGAGGTGCGCAAGACGTTCGAGGTGCACGGCGGCAAGGTCGGCACGGCCGGCTGCGTCGGCTGGATGTTCAAGCCGATGGGAGTGTTCATCGTCGAGGCCAAGTCGGTCGACGAAGACCGCCTGCTCGAAGTCTCGCTCGACGCCGGCGCTCAAGACGTCAAGCGCGTCGACGACATGTTCGAGGTGGTCTGCGAGGCCACACAGTTTCAGGCCGTCAAGAAGGCGCTCGAATCCGCCCGCATCGCCACGACCAGCGGCGAAATCTCGCAACTGCCCAACACCTACATCGACCTCGACGAAGAGACCGCTCGCAAACTACTTCGCCTCGTCGAAGCGCTGGACGACATGGACGACGTCCAGAACGTCTACTCCAATTCCAACATTCCCGAAGCCGTCCTGGCCGACTCGGCAACCTCGTAGCGCGCCACGCGACCCAGTCCCCGCGCCGCCAACTGTGTTTCACCCGCAATTCTTGTCGACCTCGTACCGGTCGATCACCTGGCCTCTCGTCGTGATGAACTGATACGAGATGTTCTGCGTGGTCGCTTCGACTAGCATGGCGCCAAAGCCGGCGTTGTAGCGCACCGCGCTGCCCTGGTGGACCGACAGGAATGGATAACGCGACTTGCCCCCCAAGCCATTGACGAAATACGGGAACCCGTCGATCACGAGCCGTTCGTAGTTGTGGTCGTGGCCCGCCATGACCGCGTCGGCGCCCCAGGCCTCGTAGGGCCACTGAACCCAATCGTGTGGACCGTAGCGGCCCGACGCGTATGGCGAGTGGTGCATGAACACGATGTCCCAACACGAATCCGACTCCGCGAGCGCGGCCTCGAGCCACTGGCCCTGGATCGAGTCGCTCGCGACGCCGTCGGGTTCGTCCGGGTCGCTGTCGATCGCGTACAGGTGCACCGGGCCCGACGTGAACTCGTAATACCGCTCGTTGCCCGGCAGCGTGAAGTAGTCGCGGTACGGAGCGGCATCGGCGGCGTGCCAGTCGTGATTGCCGAGCGACGGGAAGAAACGGTTCGTGTCCGCCCCCGGCCCATAGCCGCCGCGGTATGGATCGATGTAGTCGTGATAGAACTGGCCGATGTTGCGATCGATGGTCGTCGCGGCGCCGTCTTCGTAGTTGTTGTCGCCGGTCGTGATGATAAAGTCGGGCTGCCAACCCATCACGAGTTCTGCGACCTCGCCCGCCTTCTTGCTGCCCGTGCCGTAGTCGCCGATCACCGCAAACCGCACGCTGGCCGGCCCGGCGGGCGATTCGGCCAGGTCCAGCACCAGCTTGGGCGACCGGCCGGCGACCTCGCCGCCGGCGAACCGTGCGCGGCCGCCCGCACTCTGGATCGCAAAGCTGTACGTGCCGGCGCCCGCAACCACATCCGTCACGTCCCACTCGTACCACATTCCGCGAAGCACCGCGTTCACCGAGTCGACCGCGTCACCGACCGTCGCCGGCTGGTTTGCCCACGTCAGAGCCGTTTCGGTCCAGTCGCTGTTGTCGCCGGCGTAAAGATCGACGCCGCCCGTAGTGGTCGCCGTGGCATAGAGCCGCACAGCCGCCCGTTCGATCGGCCCGGCTAGGCCGGCGACCGTAAACTTGAGCCACGCGTATTTCAGCGGATCGTCGCTGACCTGGAGTTGTTTGGATCGCGAGTAGTTCTTGGTGGTCGCTGCTGCCGACGTGTAACCGTCGTCCGCCGCGTCAATCACCGTTTCGCGCGCGAGCGGCGGAACGTCGAGCACCGGCAGCCCGCCAGGCAATCTGCGGCACTCCAGTCGTTCCACTTCGAGTGACGCGCACTTCGTCGAGATTCGTCGTCGATGGTTGAGTTCACTCACCACGATCGCATCCTTGCGCGCGTCTACTCCACGGAGCTGGCGGTCACGATGATCACACTTGCGTTTTCGGGCAGGCGCACGTCGGGGTCCACGGGACGAATCAATCCTTTCTCGACGACTCCGAGGAAGGCCTGAGGCCGACGCCGACGCCGACGCCGACGCAGGAATGCTTCGGCTGGCTCCGGTGTGGCGCCTGGCGACACTTTGAGCGGTGGCAGGTACTTCTCGGCGGCGATCTCATCATCAAGGAGACGCCGCTCGGCGCTCCGTTCATCTGGACTGACAGTGGGCATGGTCGAGGGCCTCAATACGCAGTGATGACAAATACTGGAACCGTTCCAACTCATCGATCACGTCAAACGGCTGTTCTTCGTCTCTATCATAACGCCATATCACCCAAATGCGACGCCCCGCCGGCGTTTCGGCGAACATTTCAAACGACCCGTCGCTTCGTCCCACCAGTTGATAGACACGGTCAAAGGCCGCTTCCACCTCCTCGGCAGACAGGTGATGTGCATCGATCTTCTGCAGATTCCACTCGATCCACTTGAATCGCCTCATTGGAACCTCGTCTGGCCCTACCCCGAGTCATCGGGGTGGAACGTACCCCGCAGGCGCGGTCACGACCTCGAAGTCCGATCCCTTCACGCGCCGCAGTTCGTCGTGCAGCACGGGCACACGGTCGTCGGCCGACACCGACATCGCCCAATCGAGTCCATTGTCGGCGACGAACATGCCGTAACGCTTCAGCGCGACGAGGATGCTTTGCACCTCGCGCGAGAACGACGACGTGTCGAAGTCCTTGCGCAGCCGGAACCGCTCGCCCATGCGCGGCAGGTTCTCGTCGGTCAGCCGGCTCGCGAAATGGGTCGCCGGGTACACGTAGGCTCGCCGCGACCGTCGCACGGTGAACCGCAAGGCATGGTCGATGACGCCGCGCTTCAGTTCGTCGTGCCGAACGATCGCCGGCAAGATGGGCAATCCGGCCGCGTCGGACGAAGTCCAGCCGTCCGGGCGCAGTTTGTTCGACGCCAGATCGAACACCGACGACTGTTCCGCCGTCCAGCCGACGTCGGTGCGCGTCAGCCTGTAGAACTCGTACAGCCTGCGATTCGCCGGGTCGAGCACGATGCCGTGGCGGTCGGCGTCGAGCGACGGCTTGCCGCGCTGCACGTCTTGCAGCGTCAGGGCGCGCAGCGCGGGGTCCCGGCGAAACGACGCCGGCCAGCCCTCGATCGGCACGTTGTCCGCGACCGGAAACGGGCCGCGGTCCGACTCGTCGGGGTAGGCGCTGATCTTCACCTCCACCTTCCGCTGGTCCGGCGGGACGATCACGAACGCCATGTCTTGGTTGTAACGCAGCGGCTTCGTCGCCCCGATCGACTCGATCATCCGCCGCGAGTTCGGATGCACAGGCCAGTCCTCGATCAGCGTGTTCCAAGGATTGTCTGCGGGGAACAGCTCAACGCCGGCCATGATCGCGTCGGCCGCCGGCGTGTTGTACGGAACCGGTCCCGTGATCGGCTGCGGGCGGGCCGACTTGATACGGGCGATGCGGGCCGGGTCGGACTGGATGACGTACTGTGATTGATCCTGGCCCCGCAGTTCTCCTGACCGATCGCCCAGCACGATCACCGTCAGCAGGCAGGCCTCAATAAACGCGAGTCGCACGGCAAATCCTCCTTCGGGCGATTAGTGTACTCACGCCGCTCCGACTGCAACACGCGAGTTCAGCGGCGACGCAGCACAAACACGGTGTCGGTAATCTCGTCGTTCAGTTCCAGCGGCTGATCGATGTCGAACCAGAAGTCGTAGACGTCGCAGAGTTCAAGCTGCGGCACGGCGCTCAGCAGTCGGCGAAATTGGGCGGCGGTGTACATGCGGAACTGAAACTCGTGGCACAGGCGCGTTTCACGGCGCGGCGAACGGACCCGCATGCTCAGCCGCAACGTTTCCAGACGCCGCCGCCGGCTCGTTGAAACGACTCGCAACGTCACGCTCAGGCGAGTCTCGCCGTGCCGGGCCGTCCAGCGTTCCAGCGACTCCTCGGAGACGTCGAGCGGCAGCAGGTGCAGGCCAAGAATGTAGATGCCGCCCGGACGCAGACACCGGGCCACGCATTCGAGATGGCGACGCGCGGCAGCTTCGCTGAGCAGGTGACGAAACGTGTTCCACATGCACACAGCCGCATCGACCGGCCGATCGAGCCGGAAGTCGGCCATGTCGGCCTGGAACACGTGGGCACGCAGGCCACATCGCCTCAATCGTCGCCGCAAGTATTCCAAAGACGGCGAGCTGAGGTCGAAGCCCGTCACGTCGTACCCGCGTCGGCTCAGCGCCACGACCAACCGCCCGCCCCCGCACCCCGGCTCGACGATCCGCCGCACGCGAAACGGGCAGTACTTGCGGCACGCCGCTTCAACGAACGCCGCCTCCGCTCGCGTCTCCAAACGAAACGCAAGATCGTAGTATCGCGGGAAGTCGTACCAGCTCGACCGGTCCATCGCGATCAACATAGCGACTTCGCCCAGCCCGCCCAAGGTGCAGGGAACCGATCCCGCCCAAGGTGCAGGGAACCGATCATTCACAGGAGGCAACAGAGGAAACGGAGGATCCTGGCTCTGCGCCAACTTTGGGGCGCAGGCGGCCCGCCTGCCGATTCATGCGCCAGATGTGAGGCAGCCGGTACAACCACACCACAATCCCCCCAAACATGGCGCAGAGCCAGAATTCTTCTTCTCTGTTTCCTCTGTTGGCTCCTGTTCAACTGTCCCCCTCGCAGCGACCGACCGACGCGCGGCAGCGCGCCGAAGTTCGCCTGTCGCATTTTGGGCCGCGTTCATTTAGCATGTCGGCCCGCTGGTGAACCCAAGGAGAACACGATGCGCACGACATGCCCTCAGCCCGCCAGTTCCATTCAGCGCCGACACCATTGGACAGGTACAATCCCCTGTTGTCTCTGTTGTCTCCTGTTCCAAACGGTCCACCTCGCGGCCGACGAGCCGGCGGCAAAGCCGCAGTACGAGGCCGACGGCATCCACGTGCCACAGGCGGCGGCCGACGAGCCGAAACGGACCGAGATATCCGTGCGGCTGGCCGCCGAGTACCTCGAACACGGCACGATCGCCTGGAACCAGAAGCGAAGCTGCGTCACCTGCCACACAAACGGCATCTACATGACCGTGCGACCGGCGCTGACTCCGTACCTCGGCCGGCCACGCGACGACGCTCGCGAGTTCTTCGTCAAGGTGCTCAAGGACAAGGCCGCGACCGAACGCGAGAAACTGCTCAGGAGCACGCTGCCGGCCCAAGTGATCTACACCGCCGCCGGACTGGCCGAGTGGGACGCACACGTCACCAAGCAGCTCTCGCCCGAGACCGACCAGGCGCTGCGACTGATGTTCGACATTCAGCTTGAGTCGGGCACGTGGGGCACGCTCGATTGCTGGCCGCCTTACGAGTCCGACGCCTATCACGAGGCGACCGTGGCCGCGATGGCCGCCGCCACCGCACCCGGCTGGCTGGCGAATCTCAAGAACGAAAAGGTGCTCGCCGCCGTGGACCGTCTGAAGAAATATCTGCGCACGCAGTCGCCACCGCACGACTACGGCCGCACGTTGCTCCTGTGGGCTTCGACGCGCGTGCCCGACCTCATCGACTCGAAGCAGAAGAGCGAGCTGATCGAGATGCTCGCCAAGCACCAGCGGCCCGACGGCGGCTGGTCGATTCGGACGTTTGCCGCGCCCGAGGCGTGGGGCAACGGCGGCCGAGCCAAGAAGTTGCAGGCTGAGCCGGAATTCGCCGATCCGCCCAGCGACGGACATCAGACAGGCTTGGCGATTGTGGTGCTCCGCGCGGCCGGCGTCGACGCCAAGGACGAGCGTGTGCAGCGCGGCGTCAAGTGGCTGCTCGCGAACCAGCGAGCCAGCGGCCGCTGGTGGACACGATCGCTCAACACCGACACGTATCACTTCATCACCTACAGCGGCACGGCGTTTCCGCTGATGGCACTGGCCGCGTGCGACGCGATTCCCGATCCGACCGCGGGCGGCTGTCGCTGATCGTGGTGCGGGCTTCCAGCCTGCCGTTGGAGTTTCCGAATATGTCGCCCCTCATTGCCATCACCACGTACGCCCGAATGCGGATGGCCAGTTTCATCTGCCGCGCGAGTATGTCGCCGCGGTCCGGCGTGCCGGCGGCGTGCCGGTGCTGGCGCCGCCCGGCGAGTCGGACGCGGACGAGCTGCTCGCCAGCGTACACGGACTCGTGCTGGCCGGCGGCGGCGATGTGGACCCATTTCATGCGCGCGAAAACATCCGCGTCAACGCACTCTGTCCGGGTCCGCTGCAGACTGAGCTGCTGATGAAGGTGCTGGACACCGACGCCAAGCGTGCGCGGCGGCTCGTCCACATCCCGATGGGCCGGTTCGGCCAGGCCAAGGAAATCGCGCAGGCCGCGCTGTTCCTCGCCTCCGACGAATCGTCGTTCGTCACCGGTGCCGATTTCCTCGTCGACGGCGGCATCACCGCCGCGTACGTCACGCCGGAAACATGACCACGACCCTGCCCCTGGAATTTGGAGGCACCGTGTAGGCTGGGTGCCGCACCCAGCCTACTGGCTCACCCGTAGTTCTTGGGTGGCGGCCGCGGCGCGCGAATGAAGGCGTGCGCGGGCGGATCATTCTCGTGCCGGTGTTGAACCCGTCGGCGTTCTTTGCCGGCACACGCGAGAGCGCCGACGACGGCGTGAACCTGAACCGCGCGTTTGTCGACGGGGCGGGCAAGACTCCCGCGCTGGCCGGCATCACGCCTCTCCCCTCTGGGGAGAGGGTCGGGGTGAGGGGTGCGAAAGTACGTCGCGCAACTGGACCAGCACTCGTCCGATGTCATCCGTAGCCGGACTCGAGCCGGTGCGGTATCATTTGGCCTAAATAGCCTTGCACGATTCTGGGACAGTAGCCCGACGCGCCAGCGAGGGAGCACATGGCGAAATCACAAGAAATCAGGCCCGGTCCCTCGCTGGCGCGTCGGGCTACTGTCCCTGCGGACTCCCAGAATCACGCAAAGCCATTTAGAGATGCCCGCCCGTGAGTTCCAAGCCCGCCGACTCATGTTGAGACACGTGGAACAACCCGCACAGGCGCAATCCGCGCGACGACCCGGTTCGGTCCGGCGTGTCGCACTCGCGTGTCTGGCGATTGCGCTTTGGCGGTCGACGCCGGTCCTCGCGCAGGAGTCCACCGCCGGCGGTCCGAGCGATTGGGCGGCCGAGCGACGGTTCTGGTCGTTCGAGGCGCCGGAGCGGCATGAGCAACCGACCGTGGAAAACACCGGGTGGCCCCGCCGACCGATTGACTTCTTCGTGCTCGAGCGATTGGAGCGCGAGGGTGTCGCGCCGTCGCCAGAGGCGAATCGACGTATGCTCATTCGTCGTCTTTCGTTCGACCTCGTCGGCCTGCCGCCGACGCCCGACGAGGTCGATGCGTTCCTGAACGACGAACGGCCGGACGCTTACGAGCGGCTCGCCGATCGACTGCTCGAATCGCCGCGGTTCGGCGAGCGCATGGCGAGCATGTGGCTGCCGCTCGCTCGATACGCCGAGGACCAGGCGCATCAGGTGGGCAGCGACACCAAGTTCTTCTACCCGAATGCGTACAAGTACCGCGCGTGGGTGATCGACGCATTCAACCGCGACGTGCCCTACGACCGGTTCATCACGCTGCAACTTGCGGCGGACAAGGTCGAGCCGGCGTCGGCGACCGACCTGGCCGCGCTGGGGTTCCTCGGCCTGGGTCCGAAATACTACAACCGCAACCGGCTCGACGTGATGAGCGACGAGTGGGAAGACCGCGTCGATACGGTAGCCCGCACGTTCCTTGGCCTCTCGGTCGGCTGCGCCCGCTGTCACGATCACAAGTTCGAGCCGATCACGATGGCCGACTACTACGCGCTGGCGGGCGTGTTCGCGAGCACCAAATTGGTCAACCGCCGGCCGAACGGCGAGGTAGAGAAGGGCGAAACGCCGGCCGACAAGGTGGACGCCGACACGCTGCACGTCGTCGAAGACGGCGACGTACAGAACCTGAACGTGTTCCTACGCGGCAACGTGGAACAGAAGGGACCGTTGGTCGAGCGGCGTTTTCTGCGGCTCCTGTCCGACGATGCCGCGCGGCCATTCGCCGAGGGAAGCGGGCGCAGGGAGTTGGCCGCTGCGATCGCCAGCCACGGCAACCCGCTGACGGCCCGCGTCTTTGTGAATCGCGTGTGGGGCCAATTCTTCGGCCGACCGCTCGCGGCCACGCCAAGCAACCTGGGCCACTCCGGCGAGCGGCCGACGCATCGCGAACTGCTCGACGATCTCGCCGTGCGCTTCATGGATGGCGGATGGTCGATGAAGTCGCTGGTGCGCGAGATCGTGGTCTCGGCGACGTACCGGCAGACCGCCCGCACCGACGCGGCCAAGTCCGCCGCCGACCCCGCAAACGAACTACTCTGGCGCATGAACCGACGTCGCCTGGCGGTTGAGCAGTGGCGCGATGCGGTGTTGTTCGTCTCGGGACAGCTTGATAACGGCGGGGGCAAGTCGCTCGAACTGGACGACCCGGCCAACCTCCGTCGCACCGTGTACGCCCGCGTCAGCCGGCTCAAGCTCAACGACCTCTTGATGCAGTTCGATTATCCCGACGCCAACGTCCATGCCGAGAAGCGTTCGGCGACGACGACGCCCACGCAGCGATTGTTCATGATGAACAGTCCGTTCATGCTGACCCAAGCGAAGGCGCTAGCCGATCGCATCGGGTCGAGCGACGCGAGCGACGACACGGCACGAGTTCGACTCGCGCACCGGCTGATCTTCGGGCGCGAGCCGGAGTCGCTGGAACTCGAACTTGCCCTTGGCTTCTTGCTCAAGCCGAGCCAGCCCGACGTGAGTCGCTGGGAACAGTACGCGCAGATGCTATTGGCGTCGAACGAGATGATGTACATAGATTGATCGCGGAGATCGCAGATGACGACTTTGAACTCGCGCCGGCAAGTGCTCCAGCGCATGTGTGCCGGCTTTGGCATGGTCGGACTGGCGGCACTGATCGACCCGCGAGCGGCCTCGGCGGCCGGTGCGTCGCGTGGTCCGCATTTCGCGCCGCGGGCGAAGCGGGTGATCTTCCTGTTCATGAACGGCGGCCCGTCGCACGTCGACACGTTCGACCCGAAACCGGCGCTACGCGATTACGCCGGTCAGCAGCCGAGCGGGGCGCTGTATCGCAAGAGCAAGGGGTCGGGATACATGCCGTCGCCGCTCGAGTTTCGCCCGTGCGGCCAGAGCGGCATCGAACTCAGCGAGACGCTGCCGAACATCGCGCGGGTGATCGACGAATGCTGCGTGATCCGGTCGATGCACACCGACGTGCCGAACCACGAGCCGGCGCTGTTGCAGATGCACACGGGCAACGTGCAGCCGATTCGTCCGTCGCTCGGCTCGTGGCTGCTTTACGGCCTCGGCAGCGAAAACCAGAACCTGCCGGGCTACGTGGTGCTGCGGCCCAGCCCGAAGATCGTCGTCGGCCCCGCACTCTGGAGCAACAGCTTCCTGCCCGCCGAGTTTCAGGCAACCAGCGTCGTCACCGCCGACACACAGGTCGAAAAGCTGATGGCCAACATCCGAAACCCGCGACTCAGCTACGCCGAGCAGCGTGAGCAACTTGACTTGCTCGAACAGATCAACCGCTTGCACATGGCCGGCCGCGACGGCGACGCGCAGCTCGACGGCCAGATCAAGGCGATGGAGACGGCGTTTCACATGCAGCGCCAGGCGATGAGCACGTTCGACCTCGCGCGCGAGCCGGATCACGTCCAGCGCATGTACGGCGATTCGGTGTTCGCACGCTCGTGCCTGCTCGCGCGGCGGCTGGTCGAAGACGGCGTGCGGTTCGTCACCGTCTACTACACCAGCACCGACAATCAGCCGTGGGACACGCACGCCAACCACGACGAGCGGCACCGCAAGCTCTGCTCCGACAGCGACCGCGCTACGGCGGCCCTCATCGCTGACCTGAAGGCCCGCGGCCTCCTGGACGAGACGCTCGTGGTGTGGAGCGGCGAGTTCGGTCGCACGCCGTACTCAGAGATTCGCGAGAACAGCAAGGACAAGGCCGGCCGCGACCACCACCACACCGCCTTCTCGACCCTGTTGGCCGGCGGCGGTGTGCGCGGCGGAACCGTCTACGGAGCGTCCGACGAACTCGGCATGAACGCGGTCGACAGCCCGGTCCACGTGCACGACCTGCACGCGACCGTCCTGCACCTGTTGGGCTTGGACCATGAGCGTTTGACTTACCGATACGCGGGCCGCGACTTCCGACTGACGGACCTGAGCGGCCGCGTGGTCCGTGAGATTCTCGCGTAACGTGGGGCGGGCTTCCAGCCTGCCGACAACGAGAGGTTGGCAGGCGGGAAGCCCGCCCCACTCACCTGCAAACACGATTCGTATGATGCGACAGCCCACACCCTGCCCTGGACTGCGACGAATCTCGAGACGCGAGATGCTGCAGGTTGGCGGCATCGGCGCGTTCGCGCTCGGATTGCCGCGCGTGTTGCAGTCGGCCGCGGAGTCGGCGGCGGCGATCACCGCGCCGAGGGCCGATTCGTGCATCCTTATCTTCCTGAACGGCGGGCCGAGCCACCTCGACACCTGGGACATGAAGCCCGACGCACCGGTTGAGATTCGTGGCGAGTTCAAACCGATCGCCACCAGCGTGCCGGGAGTTCAGTTCGGCGAGCATCTGCCGCGCCTGGCCAGGTGGATGCACCACGCGACGGTCGTGCGCTCAGTACATCACTCGGTGAACAACGCGCACGCGGCCGCGGTGTACACGGGCCTGACGGGCCACGATCGAGGCGACGCGACCGTGGCGATCGGGGCGGGCGCAAACGACTACCCCGCGATCGGGTCGGTGATCACTGCCTGGGCATCCCGGCGACTCTGGAACTGCGCGACCGGCTCGACCGGCCGTTTCAGCTTGTGCCGTGGGGCAACCCCATACTCGATCTGCGCGCGTAGCGTTACCAGTCGTAGCGCCGGCAGAACATGGCTGGGATGTGCATCTCCGGTCGCCTGCGGCTCCGCGTTAAACGAGCCAAACCTGCGTGCGGTATATTTACGCGCCGCTCGTTACCAGATCGCACGGCCGGTCCGCCGTGCGTCGATTGCGGCGTAGTTCGGCGAGCGAGCCGGCGGCGATGCGACGCCCGGTCGGGCGCGAGCCGCGCCGCTGCCGGAGCCGGATGTACCGGGCGCGGGCTTCGGCATCGGTGTCGGCGCCGGAGCGGGTTCGCCCTCGGGTTTGGGCTCGGCCTTCTTCGATTCATCGGGCGGGCGATAGCCGCTTTCGCGCTGCGATGCTCCGTTGCCGCTCGGGACCGCGCAGTTCGACGGAGCCGCCACCGTCACCGGGTAGCACGACCGGTAGTAGACGACGCCGTCGGGCGACCAGTACGACGACACGTAGGTTTGCGGCACGTAGTACGACGCCGAGTAGGTCGTCGTGCAGCTCTGCACCGGTTCCGTGGAACATCGTTTGGACCAACTAGTGACCGGGACCTGGTAGCTGCGTTCCACGTACTGGGTCGAAGGGACCAGATACGACTGATAGCAGCACGTAAGCGGGTCGTAGTAGCTGCGGCGCACGTACGAGACCTGAGGCTCAACGACTGTCTGGGTCTGATAGATAGTCTGCGGCTCGTAGTAGCAACGTTGGACGTTGACCGTGCTGCACGACGTGGTGGGGCAGGCCGCGGCCACGGGCGCGGCAACCGGCACATAGTAGCTGCGTGCCACGGTCGGACACGACACACACGGGTCATAGTACGAAGCGGTGTACGCTCGACTGCACCAGCACGCCTCGGCACTGCCGGTGCTCCACATGGAAACGACTGCCGCCGCAAGGCCGGCCAGAACGCGCAATGGCCTAATCATGGCGTCTCTCCTCAACAGGTGCTTGGCTCGACGAAGTCCTCGCCGGTCACGATCCATGGTCCGCGCTTACCTCGGAACGTTCGTCAAGAATAGGCTAACCGGTTCAAGCGATAGATCAAGCACAAACTTCATACATGACTGTCCCCCCCGGCGAACGCCGGAAGTCGGCGATTAATGACCGTGCGTGAAAATTCGCGCACGGTGATTTTGTAGGTGTCGCCGGGTGCATACCCGTAATTTGCATTCGTCGCTCGCTTAACCCGCGGCCGCAGGCGAGGTCGGCATCGTGCGAATTGCACGGATCAAACACGACCTCGCCTGCGGCTGCGGGTTAAACGAGCGAGGCGCAGCTACGGAAATACACCCGGTGTCGCCTCACCCCTACCGTCCGGTCACTTGATACCGTGCTGCCGGAGGCAACGGTTTTTTTTTCTTCCTGATTGGCACAGTCTAATGGTGTACCCTAGTTTAGTGCCAGTGAGCCAAAGCTCGCGCCGTGGCGGACCGCAAGATTGGTCGAGCGGATTGGGGTTTGGGGGACTGAGATGTCGCTTGATCTGAATCGGGTGTTGGCGTCGGAGAACCTTCCGAGCCTGCCGGCGGTGGCGGTGAAGGTGCTGAGGATCTCGCAGCAGGCCGACGCAGACCCGCGCGACCTGATCGCCGTGATCAAGGGCGACCCCGCGCTGGCGGCCAAGGTCCTGCGCACGGCGAACTCATCGCTGCTTGGCGTCGGGCGTACGATTTCCAGTGTCGACGAAGCCGTGATGTCGCTCGGCGCCGTCGCGCTACGGACCGCGGTCTTGAGTTTCTCGCTCGCGGCGAACACGTCAAAGCCCGGACCGATCGCCGAGCATTACAAGCTGCTGTGGCGCAGGTCGCTGACTCAGGCCATCTCGGCCGATCGGCTCGCCGTCGTACACCGACTCGGCGCACCGGCCGAGTTCTTTGCTGCCGGCCTGCTTCAAGACGTGGGCGTGCTGGCGTTGCTCCGCACCGCGCCGGAGGAATACTCGGCCGTGATGGAAGGCGAGGCGAACGACGATCGCCGGTTGGTCACGGAGATCGAGCGCGCGCGGCTCGGATTCACGCACATCGACGTGAGCGTCGAGCTTTGTCGGCGTTGGAAGCTGCCGGACACGCTGGTCTTTGCGATCGCGCGACACCATGACGCCCTGCCGGAGCTTGAGTCGCTGGGCAACGAGGCCGATTCGGCGATGCCGCGGGCGCTGGCGGCGGCGGCCCTGATGGGCGAGCAAGTCTGCCGGCCGGCGCAGCGATTGGTCCACGCACGGCTGGCCGCGCTGAGCAGCCGGTTCTTTGGCATGGACGCCGACTCCCTGAACGCGCTGACGGCGGATGTGTGCGCTCGTGTCGGCGAGACGGCCGACCTGTTGGCGCTCGACGTCGGCGACTACCCGTCCTACGAAGCGATCACCGAGGCGGCCAACGCCGAACTGGCCCGCATCGCGATCGAATCGCACGTGGCCACGCTTGAAGCAGGCGCCCGCGCCCAGGCCGCTCAAGCGGAAGTGCAGAAGCTGCAGGCCGAGCGCGACCAGCTCGAAAGCGCCGCGTACCACGACAAACTGACGGGAGTCCACAACCGCCGGTTCTTCGAACAGATTCTGGAACACGAGCAGGCCCGATGTAGCCGCTACGGCGACGCGATGGGCCTGATCTTTCTGGACATGGATTTCTTCAAAAAGGTCAACGACACCTACGGCCATCGTTGCGGCGACGAGGCGCTGCGCCTGGTCGCTCGCGTCATCCGAGCTTCGGTGCGCGATTCAGACCTCGTGGCCCGATACGGCGGCGAAGAGTTTGTGATCCTGGCGCTGAACATCACCAAGACCGACCTTCGCGAGTTGGCCGAGCGAGTGCGCGGCGCTATCGAGGCGTCGGAACTGCGCTGGGCGGACCAGACGATTCGCCTCACGGCCAGTCTCGGCGTCACGCACTGCGACTCGCGCGCGAACCAGAATCTCGCAGCAACAGCACTGGTCGAGGCCGCCGATCGCGCGCTCTACGACGCCAAGCGCAGCGGCCGTAACCGCGTGCAAATCGCCGTCTAAGACTCGAAGACACTTCTCCACGGCGGTTGCCGCTTGCTGGCCGATCCGGTCATTGCTTCACTCGACTGTACTTCGTCTCGACCGCCTTGGCCTCCTGTCCGTCGGGCGTGATGTTGTACGCGGTGATCGTGAGGTGATCGTCGTCGATGAGTTCAAAGGCCGTCTTCCAGCCCCACGGCGGAGAATCCGGGGCGGCGTCGTAGTGTCCCTTCACGGCGAACCCGCGCTCCGTCGCTTCGCCCTCGGAAAACATGATCGCGTAGTTCATGTGGAAGTCATCGACCCACGAGACTTGAAACCGCTTCGTGATCGAATTGAGTGCGATCGTTTCCTCGCCGCGGCGCGGTTTCCCCTGAATCGCGCCTTCGTACGTGTGACGCAAGAACCGACCCTCAAGTATCGGACGGATTTCGCCTCGGACCTTCGACTCGTCGGCGAGCTTGCCCGGCTCAAACCAAGTCTGGCAAGTGCCCTCCCAGGAACCCACGAGCGACTTCAGTAGATCCTTCGGCATGATCGGCTTCCTTTGGCTAAATGGCTTTGCGTGATCCTGGGAGTCCGCAGGGACGTAGCCCGACGCGCCAGCGAGGGACCGGCCTGATTTCTTGTGATTTTCGCAATGTGCTCCCCTCGCTGGCGCGTCGGGCTACTGTCCCAGAATCGTGCAAGGCTTGGCGGAGTCCCGCGTGGCAGCCGTTCCGGGCGACGCGAGAACGATGCATGTCAACTATGCAGACATCTCAATCAACTTCATGGCCCACTTCCTCACTTGAACTCTGGCGCGTTCATCGCTTCGGATCCTTCGCTTTCAAGAAGTCGAACACTTCCAGAACCGTGGCCGGTTCGACTCGATAGCGAGTGCCCTTGCCTTCATAGAATCCGTACCGCTCGATCATGTAAGGAACCAGCAGTCCGTATCGCATTTTCTTGCCGGTTTCCAGGTTCTCGACCGTGACGTCGGCGCCGCTCACGGTGCCGTCCATGAACGGCGAGGGCTGCGAGCCTTTCGCGATCGCCGTTTTCACCTTGAACCGTCGGCCGTGGTAGACGATCTGGGCCTCTTCGTTTTTCTGGTGCCACTGCCAGCGCCCGATCGACCCGATGGCGTGTAGGTGCTTGGCCAGTTCCTGGTGGGTCAGCCCGCGCTCATCCACTACGAACCGATTGTCGGCGGCCAACACGTCGAGCAACTTCTCGTCTGGACCGAGGAACCCGGCGGTCGATCCGACTTCGGACGAAGCGCCGGGCCGCATGTCGTTCTCCAGGTCGTCGATCGTCCGACCGTTGATCTCCTTGAGTCCCGCGATGCTCGCGGTGTCGTTCTTGCCGCCCACAACGAAACCGGTCTTCGCATCCTTTGTCGGCGCTACGGGCGTGACGTAGTACTTGGCCAGTTCCAGAAACTGTGCCAAGTCGGGCTGCTTGTCGTCGGCCGTGGCGTGCGCGGCCGACACCGCTAGACCCGCCGCCAAGACCAGTACCGTTCCCGTCGCGACTCTGACTCGCATGATGATGACCTCCGCGATACGTGCCGTTGAGCCGAACCTCTTGGCCGAATCCGAATGCGGATTCCATACCGCACGCGGCCATGAATAAGACGCTTTCGTTTGACGCCCAGCCGAAGGCGCCGGCAGAACATGGTGGGATTGTGATTCTCCGGTCGCCTACGGCTCCGCGTTAAACGAGTCAATCCCGCCGCGTGCGGTATGTCAAGAGGCGCGGTGCGATTCCATTTGGCCGACCGACTGCTCGCGCGAACGTCACGACTGCCACCACAGGCAGAGTCGCGAACGCCGTGGGTCATCGCAGCACCAGCACGTCGGCGACATCCAGATCGAACGTCGCTGCCGTCTGGCCCGCTTCTCGAACCACTTGAATGGGCGAACCCGACGCGAGCGACACGTTGGCCGTCGGCACGGGCAAGCTCACCGTTACCTTCAGCCCCTTCACCGGCCGGCCGCTCCAGTTGACCAGCGGCACCGCGACGCCATGCTTTGATTCGATCACTGTGGCCTCCACGAGCGGTTCGCTGCAGGCGACCGGCCGTGCAACCTGGGCGGCGCCGAGTCCGATCACAAACGCGGCCGTACGGTCAAAGGCCGTCGGGAGTAGGTGGCACATGGCGTCGTCGGCTGAGCTGCGGTCCACGGGCCGCAGCGGGATCGCGGGTTTGTAGTACGACAGGGCCGGGAGAAACGCGCAGTAGATCGCGCGGCCTTCGCCGACGCGCCGCACCGTTACGGCGGGCGAGCCGTCCTGGAACTGACCCAACGCGTCGGCGCCCGCGAGTCGCACACGGCTGCGCACCGCGAACACGGGCAACTCGGCGGCGCGATCGGTCAAGTTCATCGCGACCTTGTCGATCGACGCGGCGAACGGCAGGTCCTGCTTGATGTAGCGCACCGCGCCATCGGGCGGCGCGTCGAGCACGGTCTGGTCGACTCCCAGCAGCGTTCGCAGTGCGGCGTTCGGTTCGTTGTTCTCGTCCCACATCCCCGCCCCCGCGGTGGCCAGCAACACGCCGCCACGCTCGACCCATGCGGCGATCTTGGCCGACGCCGCCCGCGAGACGTGGTTATCGGTCACGTACAGCGCCTTGTACGAGTTCAGCGCGCCGTCCAGCGCGTCTTGCTCGACGACCACGTCGAGCGTTGTCTGTTGATGGATAATGGCCGTGTACAGACCACGCTTGGCGGCGGCGAACGAGCCGGCGTTGTCGCCCCAGATGTCGGCCGTCTCGCTAAACCAGAGGCCCACCTGGGCGGGCCGCACTTGGCCGTCCTGCACGATGTCTTCGAACGTGCCCAACTCGCGAAGGCCCGCAAGCACGGTCGCGTACATCGGATCGTGCGTCACGTGGTTTTCCGTGTACGACGCCTGCACCGGCCGAAACTCGAACAGGTTGACGATCTTCATTCCGTGCCCGATTGCGTCGTAGAACAGTCGCCGCCACATCGCCGGGTTGTTGCCGGGCCAGTGCGGCATCACGTAATACTGAATCCGCGCGTTCGGTTTGCCGCGCACGCCGGCGCGGAACAGGTCGAGGTTGATGTTGTTCATCTGCGGCGTGCCGACCGGAACCTGCCAGATGTAGTCCTCGCTCCAGGGCATGGTCATGCCGTCTTCGCGAAAACACGTGACCCATTTGAACACCTCGCCCAAGTAGGCGTGGGTCGCGCCGCCGTGGTGCGGAGAGAAGTTCGCGCCGATGCCGGCGTTGGGCAGGCGGCGACGCAGCACGTCGGTGCGCTTCTTGATCGCCTGAATTCCGTAGTGATACAGGAAGCGATTCGACCAGTAGAACAAGCGCGGCTCGGCGGCCTTGGTCGCCGCGTCGGGTTTGTAGACGACCTTGGTCCAGTCGGCGCCGGCCGCGGGAACCACGTCGGCTGGCCGCACGCCCTGGCCCTGGAGGTAGGCGTGAAACTGAGCCGCGACGTCGCCCGCGGGCGCGGGCAGGCCGATCTCGTCGCCGAGGCTCACGCTCGCGATGGACTTGGCGCGGTCGCCCAGCTTGGTGCAGTACTCGTCGAGCTTGTCGTCGGGCACACCGCGCACGTCAATGTAACCGAGCGGCAAGCCGTCCGTCGCCGTCGGCTCATCCGTCGTGGACGCCAGCGCGAACATCTGGATGAACTCGCGCCGCAGCGTCGAGTACTGCGCGTCGTCGCGCGGCTCGAACGTGTAGCCGTAGATGGGCGTGCGCTGTGGCGTCTTGCCGGCCGCCGGCTGAGCCTTGAGAAACATCATCAGGTCGGTGAGCACCTGGCGCGGGTCGCGCACAAGGCGGCAGTAGCGCGTGTCGGCATGGAACGCCAGATCGATCCTCGCCGCGCTGCCCTCAATCTGGTCGATTGATTCGATATTGCCGTCGGCTGCCCGCACGCCGAATTCCAGCTTGTAACGCGGCGACGGGCCATCGACGCGGAAACCCCACTGGCCGTCGTTCAACGTGTCGAGCAGTCGGCCGACTTCGGTCCACTCGGACGTGCCGCCCGCGGCGACTTCCAGAGCGAGTGGTTTCCAGTTTCGCAGGTGGACCCAATACGGCGAATGCTGCTGACACGGCCCGGCCGGGAACTGGCCTTCGCGCACGGTCACCGGCGAGCCGCCCAGGTTGTGGACCTTCAGCCACACGTCGCCTTCCTGGGTCAGCATGCCATCCAGCGGCAGGTAACTCTCCTTCTCGATCCGCATCTTCACTTGCTCGTGGTCCTTGGTCAGCATGACCAAGTCGACGTTTCGCTTCGCTTGCGGGCCGGGCTGATCGCCGGCAATGAGGCTGATTCGCGCGAGGCCCGGCTGCAGGTCGGCGACGGCGTCGTGCCCTTCCCACACCACGTTTTCGACTGCGCCCCAGTCCCAACCGACTTCCTTCTGCAGCTTCTGGCCGAACGCCCAGATCTTCAGATTGTCGCGCGCCCCGTACAGCCGATCGAGCGTGACGCGGCCAGCCTGTTCGACGCGGATGCGGAACTGAGTCTCGAAGCGATACGCAGCCTCATATCGAGCGAGCACCAGGTACTTGCCGGCTTCGGCGACGCTCACCTGAATCGTCGCGATCGACTCGGGCCCGTTTTCCGGCGCGCCCAGGAACGCCTTGCGACTCAGGAACGTGTTCGCCAGCGTAGCCGCGTAGTAATTCTCACCCCACGGCCTCGCCTGCCAGCCGGGCGACTGCACCTGAAACTCTTCGCCTTCGGCTACGATCGTCCCATCGGCCTGCGCCAACACCGCCGGCCGCACGCGACCGAACACTTGTGCCGCGGCTACTACATCGACTTCACCGCTCGAGGCACGGCCGCATGGACAAAGGGAGCTGCACAGCATGGCGAACCAAACGACCGACGGCCTGTTCATGGCGTCACTCCAAAGGTAGGTACGTTGGTGAGTAAAAAGGTGAGGTGCAGATTCTGCGGTAGCGCTGCCGGGATTGCAACGCTGCGAGAAACTCCACCGAACAAGGCAGCCAACCGGAAAATGGCGAATGTCCGCGGCCGTTGCCGGCCGATCATATCAAAGAATGCAAATCTGTTCTTGACTTCGTCCGGCATCCGGGAAAAAGTATCTGCGTGGCTGGGGTTACTCCGGTGACGCAACAACGGAAAGGAGCATGCCATGCTGACTCTTTGGGGAAACCGTTCTGGCACGGATTGCGAAGGAACGACGCGACGCGACTTCCTGCGAGTCGGTTCGCTCGGCATCACCGGCCTGAGCCTCTCCGGACTGCTGCGGGCCAAGGCACGCGCCGCGGCTGCGGGACTGAACACCAAGGATACCTCGGTCGTTTGGATATGGCTGGGCGGCGGTGCCACTCACATCGAGACGTTTGACCCGAAGCCCGACGCGCCGAGCGAGTTTCGCAGCGCCGTCGGCGAAGTGACCACAAACGTACCGGGCATTCAGATCGGCGGCCTGTTCCCCGAGATGGCCCGCATGGCCCATCGCATGGCCTTTGTGCGATCGTTTGCGCACGGCAACTCCGGGCATGCCGGCGGCACGCACTTCGTTATGACGGGTGTGGATTATCCGCCGGCCGACGCGGGGATGCCCCCGATCAAGCCGTCGTTCGGCTCCATCACCGCAAAGGTTCGCGGCACAAACCACCCGGTCACCGGCATGCCGACATACATCCGCCTGAGCGGCCTGTACGCCGATGGACCCCATTGGCTTGGCTCGGCGTGTTCCCCGTTCGATGTTGGCGGCGAGGCGCGCAACAACATGAACATCGCGGCCAGCGTCGATCGCGTGGGCGACCGACGGCGGCTGCTTGGTTCGCTCGACAAGGCCGATCGCACGCTGGATCGTAGCGGGCTGATGACCGGACTAGACGCCTTCGAAGGTCAGGCGTTCAATCTGATTCTGGGCCGCTCCAAGGAGGCGTTCAATCTGGACCTCGAAGACCCGCGCACCCGCGATCGATATAAGGCGTGCGGCCACGGCTTGGGCGAACAACTGCTGCTGGCTCGCCGCTTGTGCGAGGCGGGCTGCGCTTTCGTTACGTTGAACTATTCGAACGCCCCGCAAGGCTGGGACATGCACGGTGGACAGGGCCAGTCGAACTTGGCGATCGACGTCCAGTGCCGCCAAGCGTGCCCACCGCTCGATCGCGCGGTAGCCACGTTCCTCGAAGATTTGTCGCAGCGCGGCATGTCGGAGAAGGTCCTGCTCGTGATCACCGGCGAGTTTGGTCGCACGCCGCGCATCAATCAGTTCGCCGGCCGCGACCACTGGGGTCCGCTCTGCACGTTGGCCTTGGCCGGCGGCGGACTGCGCATGGGTCAGGTCGTGGGCGAATCGTCGGCCAAGGCCGAAGTGCCGAAGTCGACGCCGATCACCCCAAAGGACCTGATGGCGACTATCTTCCACGTGCTCGGCTTTGACCCGCAAACGCAGTTCATCGACCAGAACGGCCGTCCGCAGTACCTGCTGCCCGACGGCGCGCGGCCGATCAGCGAACTTGTGTGACGGCTCAGGACGACAATGCGTGGGAGGGGACGTCCGACCACTCGCGATCGATCACGCCAGGAACCGTGCCAGGACGTTGCGGGTGATCTTTGAGACCTTGTCGTCCACGGGCAGCGAGCTACACCAGGTGATCGATGCGGCGGAGAAGACCGCGCCGCCGCTGTCGGTTTCGTAGGTGACCATATCGGCCCCGCCGTCGTCGACGTTCAGGCCCTTGGCGATCAGTTGCACGTTCTTGGGCGACGAGGGCGATATCTTGTCCGTCTCGTGCCCCGACGCGCCGCCCGGGCAGCGCATGTGCAGGCTTCGCTCGCCGAAGAGTTTTCCCTTTTTCAGTCCGGTACCGGCGAAGACCCAGTGCGAATCGTCGATGACGCGCAACGGCGCGCCGGTCATCGCGCCCGCCTCGGTGAAGACGACGCCCAGCAAGTTCGCCTCCGATTCGTGCCGTAGGTGCATGCGGCTCTCCAGCCCGCGGCGCAGCATCTCGCGCTTGTCGCCGTTGCGCACGATCATCCGTGTCGGGTCGGGCAACTCCACCTCGCAGTTCAGTCCGTTGCCGCCGAGGTACACGAGCTTGCCGCCGCGGCGCCGCACCCAATCCTTCAGGTCGTCGTACATCCGGCGCGACCAATACTCGGGGTGCGGACCGAGCACCAGCACGCGGTAGTCGTCCAGCTTCAGGTCGCCGAAGTGAAACTGGGTCTCGCTGTAAAGGTCGTAGGAAAAACCCTCGCGTTCCAGCCAACCCAACAGCCGCCACTCGGCCGGCGCCAGATGGCAGGCCGTGCGGCCTTCGATCGGATCGGTGATCTTCTCACCCAGATCGACGTGGTTGAACGGTTCAGGCCGATCGAACGACAGCGCGTCGTAGTCGTCGCGATCGTAGAAGATATGGTCTGGGTCGGTGTAGCGGTCGAGGTCCTGTCGCGAGTTCACGGTGGGCGTGGGCGGAAAAGTCGTGGCGTGGATGTAGTTGCTGCGCCCGCCGAAGCTGTTGTACGCGTTCCAATTGATGTTCGACGCGAGCACGGCGACTCGCGATTGCGGCCGCACGGGCGAGACGACCCACGGAAAGGCGAACGCCGCGCCCGATCGCGTGCTGGCGTGGAAGTAATACAGACCGCTCCGGCCGGGCGCCTCGACGAACTGGTTGTGAACCTTGATGTTGTAGCCCTGTTTGTTCCACTCGACGCCCGTCTGGGTGTAGTCTCCGTCCGGCGTGATTTGCATGGTGGCCCGCGGCCCGTGCTCATCGAACCAGCCCAAACTGCGCACGAGCTGCTTCTCCCAGCCGTAGCGCCAGAGTTCGAGCTTGAACGCCTCGACCGCGTGCACGCGAAACTCGGACCGCTCGCCGGTCCGCACACACTTGGGCCACACGTAACCCAACAGGCAGTCCGACAAGAGACGAAAGTGGTATGGCCGACCCGGCTCGACCATCATCCGCACCGTCTTCGATCCGAAGCCTGGCTTGAACAGAGTCACGCGATACGGACCCGGCGCGAGGTCGGCGTGTACCGCCCCGGTCGCGCGCGATCGCGCCTCGACCGAACCGGACTCACTGACGAACTCGAGCAACACGTCGGGCAGCGCGACGTATCGTTCGTCGCTGACGTAACCGATCAACATGGTGTGGCCTCCCAAGGAAGTCGTAGTGCAGGCGGCTCGCCTGCGGCTTCCTTTCACGACATTGCAGGCGGGCCGCCTGCACTACGCTCACGAAAAGGAAAGTGCCGCGGCTGGCGTCCTACATCAGTCATGCTCGACTTTGCTGTTTTCCTAAGCGGATTTGTAGGGTGGGACAAGCGCAGCGCCGGCCCACCAATCTGACCCGGCCAAAGGGTGGGCCGGCGCTGCGCTTGTCCCACCCTACGCCTACTTTGGGTTGCGGGCGCAGCCCGCGCTATGGATGAAACGGTGGGATCTCGGCGACGCGGCGGCCGTCGATCATCTCCTGCAGGTACTGGCTGACACGATCGACAATGCGGCCGATGAACTCATGCCCCTTGGCCACTGTCGCCATTGCCGGGGTTGGGTCGGCCTGGTCGGTCCACATCTCGGTGCGCACGTTCTCGGGGAACGCGGCCAGGGCGAACGACGTCTCGAACTCCTGCGCATGGCCGGGTAGGTCGTAGGGCACGCGATGGCCGCTCTCGAGCAGATCCTTGGCGTCATCGACGTTCAGTGTGTCCCAATACGGCAGGAATTGCAGGTTTACCTGGTACTTGCGCAGAAACTGGTCCCAGATCGCGTGGCACGGTCGCACGTTGCCGCCGTGGCCGTTGAGCACCAGGATGTTCTTGAACCCGGCGCGGTACATGCTGTCGATCATGTCTTCGAGCACGGCGAGAAACGCGCCGGGGCTGAGACAGATCGTGCCGAAGTGTTTCATGTGATGTTCGCTGATGCCGGCCATCAGGCCCTCGGCGACCAGCACGCCCGGTCGCAGCCGCTCGGCCACGAGCGTGGCGACGTGGACGACGCTGCGCCAGTCGTGTTCCATCGCCAGGTGTTCCAGGTGCTGTTCGATGGCGGCGACGGGGATGATCACCGCCTTCAGTTCGCCTCGTTTCATGCGTTCGCGGAACTCGCGCCGCGTGTTCTTGCGCAGCAGGACTTCACTTGCGGCAGCCATTGCGATCTCCTTGGTCTCTGATATTTTCATGCCGGGGCGCGACCAGCATTCGCGGCGACGCGACGGATGTCAAGGAGTTGTGCAGGTGAAACAGGCGGCGGGGACGCTTTTGTATCGAACGGGGGGCGATGCGCTGGAGGTGCTGCTGGTTCACCCGTCCGGCCCGTACAACCGCAAGGCCCCGTGGAGTATCCCGAAGGGCGAGCTGGACGAGGGCGAGGACTTCGAGGCCGCCGCCCGTCGCGAGACTCGCGAAGAGACCGGAGTCGAGGCGAGCAGCCTCGTTGGTCTCGGCCACATCGACTACACGCGCAGCCGCAAGCGAGTACACTGCTTCGCCGGTCCCGCGCCGCCCGACGCCGAGCCGCGCTGTGCATCGTGGGAAGTCGATCAGGCCCGTTTCGTCCCCATCGCCGAGGCACGCCGGCTCATCCATCCCGATCAGGCCGCATTGTTCGATCGGCTCGACCAACTGCTGACCCCGTGACTTTACGCACGGCGGCGGCCCGTTTAGCATGACGCCGTAGGACGAGTCAAAGGAACAATGGAACATTCAGTTGAGGAACTGCCATGACTTGCATTTCGTCGCGGTTGCGCGTCGCGTTCTCGGTCATCGCGTTGTGCGCCACGTTCGCCGCCGAGTTGGCGGCACAGGAACGCGGTTTCGTCGATCGCGTGTACCGCGACGACGCCGGCGAGCACAAGTACGTTGTGTTCGTGCCGCACGACTACACGCCCGACAAGGAGTGGCCGGTGCTGCTGTTCCTGCACGGCGCCGGCGAACGCGGCGCCGACGGGCAGTTGCAAACGAAGGTGGGACTCGGACCGGCCATCCGAGCGCGCGAGAAGGACTTTCCGTTCATCGCCGTGTTGCCGCAGGCCGAGGACCGCCAGGGGCCGCTCTTGCGCGTCTGGTATCCGGAGTCGGCCGACGGCAAGCGGGCGCTGGCGGTCCTGGCCGAGGTCGAGAAGTCGTACCGCATCGACAAGGACCGCGAGTACCTGACCGGCCTTTCGATGGGCGGCTACGGTACGTGGGCGCACGCCGCGGCCGCGCCCGACCGGTGGGCCGCGATCGCGCCGATCTGCGGCGGCGGCGATCCGGCATGGGCCGAGAAGATCGCGCAGTTGCCGATCTGGTGTTTTCACGGCGATGAAGACCGCGCCGTGCCCGTCGACCAATCGCGCAGGATGATCGACGCGCTCAAGAAGGCCGGCGGCAAGCCGCGGTACGATGAGTATCCCGGCGTCGGCCACAACTCGTGGGATCGCGCCTACGGGACCGATGAGCTTTACGCATGGTTGTTGAAACAGCGGCGCGGCAAGAAAGCGGCTGAGCCGTCGGCCGGCATCCGGCCGGCGTCGCACATCACGCTGGCCGGCGCCGAAGCGCCGTTCATTCCCGCGCTCGAGGCGTCGCGGGCCGTGTTCATTCGGCTCGGCCGCGAGATGCTCGACGCACTCGGCGACTCGCTGCCGTTCGTTGTCACGGCCGAGTCGCTGCGCGGCACGCTGCCTGACGTGCAGGACCGGACCGTCGCCGAAGGAATCGCCTTTCAAGTGCAGCTCAGCGGATTGAACTACGCCGCGAGTTTGAGTCGCGTGCTGATCGAACCCCAGGAACAGAATCGGCTGGCGGTCACGATGATGTTCCGCTTGAACGTCATGATCCATCGCACGCAACTTTTCGGCGACGGCCGGTCGGCAACCTGCGGGCCGATACTCATTCAGTTGGGCCACCGCCGCGAACTGCCGATTCGATTTGTTCTCGCGCCGTCGGTCGAGGATCGCAATCTGAAGCTGAAGGTGATCGAGAAGGAGACGCAGTTTCGACTGACCGCCGACAACTGGACGGTCGGTGCGCCGCAGTGGGTCACGGCGTCGGGCCTGGGCATGACCGAAGACCGGGTGTCGAGCGGCGTTCGCGACGGGCTTGCGGGCGACCCGCGGCGCATCGAGCGTCAGGTCACCGCTGCAGTGCCGCGACTGGTCGGGCAGCTTGAAGATCGACTGCGGCTCGATCGCGTGGACCAGATCGTCGCGGGGATGTGGCCGCTGCCGGTATACAAGCCGCGGCTCCGCACCTGGCCGTCGGAGGTCCGCACCGACGCCGACGGCGCCACGGTGGTGCTCGGCGTATCGGTCGCGGCACTGACCGAAGAACAGGCCAAGTCCGGACCTCGGTCCATCGAACTGGACGGCACGACGGAGGCCGGCGCGGTCGCGGGCAAGCAGTTCCAGTTTGGACTCGCCCCGGGACTCATGGCGCCGCTCTGTTCGCAAATGATCGACATCGACGCTGCACGCGTGCTGGTGCTGGACGCGCCGATGAAACAGCTCGCACCGCTCGCCGACGCCGAATGGCTTGCCGAGGTGGTACCCGACTTGAAGGCTCGCGGCGTCAAGGAGGTCCGTTCTGAACTCGTCCTGTCGGCGCCGATCCGCATGGAGCGCGTGCCAAACGATGCAGCGACTGCGATTGCATTCGAGATGCCGAAGGTCAAGTGCGTCGTTTCCATTCCTTCGAAGTCCGATGCGTCCGAATGGTCGCCGTACGTGGAAGTGGAGTTCGGCCTGCGCCAGGTCGCTCAGTGCCGAGTCGCGACCGCCTCGCCGACCCAACGAGTGCTCGATCTTGGCTGGCAAGATGCAGCGGACCTGACGGTTCACGCCGGGTTCGCTGCGGAGTACGCGCCGGCGACGAGCGAGATCGACACGAATCGCATCCGTGACGTTCTGAAGGCGGGGTGGCGCGAGTGGACCGAGCTTGGCTCGCTGGCTCAGTTGCCGCTCGACGACATGGACCTCGGCTACGCTCGACTTCGCGGTGATCGGGTGTCGTGGCAGGATTCGTTTCTGGCGGTCCAGTTCGCGCCGCCGGGAGTTCACTTGAGCAATCGTACGAAACAACCCGTGACCTACCGAATCAAGGGTCCCTTCAGCGAATGGAGCGAACCGTACACGTTCGAACCGGATCAGTCGCATGGTTTCGGGGTTGCCTATCCCATGACTTGTCGGTTCCAATCGACCGATCGACAAAAGGAGTACACGTTGCCGCCCGGGTCTCGCTTCGAGTTTCAACGCGACGACAAGGGCCACGTCGATCTTTTTGAAGCTACTGCGTCGGCGCGCTAACGAACGGGCTTGCGTGGACGTTACGCGAGGGCCCGTCCAGCGCGAGTCAGAGGACCGTGATGGTTCGCATCGCTTGGATAGCACTGATCGTCGCAACATTCGGCGCCGCGAGTTGGGTAGGCGCTCGTCTGCAACCGCAGCCTGCCGAGCGGTCGGCGCCGACCGGCGTGCTCAACCAGCAGGCGCGGAGAGCGCTGGAGGCCGGCGACTATGCGAAGGTGGTGGCGTTGTTGGCCAACGTTTCCAACAACGACGGCGCGGCGGCCGAGTCGCATTTGCTGAGCGGCATCGCCCACTGGAAGTTGAACCGCTGGGAACGAGCAGAGCGAGCATGGCATGAAGCGTTGCGCATCGATCCGACGGTCCCCGAAGCCGGGTGGCGGCTCCTACACGTCTTCTTCGTAATGCAGCGAAACCGGGAAGCCGAGCAGTTGGTGTTTGATTTGCACCCCATTGAGCCGGACCGACAAGACCGGGTGCGTTTGCTCCTGGAGTTGGTGCGCCAGGAGTTCGAGCGACTGGGTCCGGCAGCCACCGCGATGATCGTCGAACCGGTCGTTGCTACCGAGCCAGCGAACTACCACGCCCTACGTGTACTCGGCATCAGCTATGTGATGCTGGACCGAGCACCCGAAGGATTGGACCTGATCGAACGTGCGATCGAGCAGCGGCCCGATGAGCCGGACGGCTGGTTCAATCTCGTGTGGGCCCTCACAGAGCGAGGCGACACGAACCGGCTGAGCACGGTTTGGCCGCGACTACCGCCAGAGGTGCTGGACGATCCACGCTTCCTGCGACCACGTTCGGCGTGGGCCCATGCGATGGGTGAACACAACGAGGCCGAACAAGCGCTTCAGAAGGCGTTGGCCAAAGATCCCTGGGACCGCAAGGCGCACTATCAAATGGCGCGACTACTGCGTGATCGCTCAGCGGCTGAGGCGACCAAACACGAGTTGCGAGTTCGGCAAATCGACGACGCCCGAGAACGGCTGGCCGACTGTTATGTTCGGGCGTCGCAGCAGGGGGACGACCCGTCGCCACAGTTGTGTCAGGAGTTTGCCGACGCCTGCCGTGCGCTGGGGCGCATGCGACTGGCAGACTCGTGGCAGCGGGAGCAATCCGAACGGGCCGAGTTGTCGCCGCATGCCGGGTTGTCTAGTGGGGGGAGTATGCGGTGAGTCCTTCCGTACGCGCCATCGGCGTTGCGTTGGTGTTGCCGCTGACGGCCGCGGGCGGCCTGGCCGCCGGTTGGCTGTATGGCCAACTGCGCCCGACTGGTCCGCCCGAACCGGCGGTCGGCCCAATAGTCACGCCGCCGCGCCCGGCAAGTCAGCCTGCGAACCGCGACCGCCGATCGCTCCCGCGTGAGGCCGTTGCTCCGGTCGGCGCCCGACCTGAGTTTGAAGACGTAGCGGCGCCGTTGCAGGTCTCGTTCCAGTATTCGCGCGGCGAGACGGGCGAGTTCTGGCTGCCCGAAACAATGGGTGGAGGTGTTGCCTGGCTGGACTACGACGCCGATGGTCGTCAGGACCTGTTCTTCGTACAAGGTTGCCAACTTCCAAGAGACGAGTCGCCGCCGCACGATGTGCTTTATCGCAGTCAGCCTGAGGGAGCTTGGTCGGTCGTTCCGGCTTGGGCGGCGCCGTCGGACCCGAATTACGGCATGGGCGCTGCGGTGGCCGACTTGAACAACGACGGGTTCGACGACATCTACATCACGAACTTCGGACGACATACGCTCTACATCAACCGCGGCGACGGTTCGTTCGTAGAACAGGCTGCCGAATCGGGCCTGAACTGCTCGCTCTGGGGCACCAGCGCGGCCTGGGGCGATCTCGACCGCGACGGCGACCTGGAGTTGTTCGTGGCCAACTACGTCACACCGGACCCAAAAATCATGTGCACCGACCCAGTCACCGGGCGGCGGAAGTACTGTGGTCCCGACTACTACGACGGCCAGCCCAACGTACTCTTCGAAAACATGGGCGACGGGCGGTTTACGGACCGTACCTTGGAATCGGGTGCACGGCGGACCGATGGCAAGGGCCTGGGGGTGGTGATTGCCGACCTGGTGCACGCGGACGGTTGGCCCGACGTATTTGTCGCCAACGACCTGAGGCCGAATTTTCTGTTCGCGAACACAACACCTCGGACGGTCGGCGCCGACGATTCACCTGGCACGCGATCGATTCGATTAGAAGAGGTTGGGTTTGAGTCGGGCGTCGCAGTAAACGGCGAGGGGGTGCGTGAGGCCAACATGGGCATCGCGTGCGCCGACTACGACGACAGTGGTTCGCTCGATCTGTACGTGACTCATTACTACATGGAGCACGACACACTATGGCAGAACAATCCCGATGGCTTCGTGGACGTCACGCGCCGAGTCGGCCTGAGCCTGCCAACGCTAAACCAGTTGAGTTGGGGCACGAACTTCTTGGACTTCGACAACGACGGTTGGCTCGACCTGTTTGTGACTAGCGGCCATATCAACAACATCCCCGGCAGCAACGAGTCCTATGCCATGCGTCCACAGTTGTTCTGCAACCGGGGCGCGGCCGAAAAGCGGTTTGAGGAAGTCTCGCTGACCGCCGGCCAGTACTTCCAAGACCGCTATGTTGGTCGCGGCAGTGCGGCGGCCGACTACGACAACGACGGCGACGTCGACATGGCGGTAACTCACCACCATCGCCCCGCGGCGCTGCTGGAGAACCGGACACAGACCCCGAACCGGGCGATCGGCCTGAAACTGCTGGGATGCTGTTCAAACCGGTCGTCGCTCGGCGCTCGCGTGGTAGTCACGGTGCGCACGGATTCCGGTGACAGACGCATGATGCGTGAACTGGTGGGCGGAGGCAGCTACCTTTCGGCCGATTCGCGAGTCATGCTGGTAGGCGTCGGGCCGCATGACCGTACCGCGGCCGTGCAGATCCAGTGGTCGTCCGGCGAGACGACCACGCTCGCCGACGTGGCAACGGGCGGCTACTGGGTTGTCGGCGAGCGGGGCGCGATCAGAAGGTTCGAGCCGTTCGCCACAACTCCCGCAAAGCAATGAGGTGATTCGACGTGTCTTATTCCCGTGAATTGCGCGCCGGTGATTCGGCCGCGGCCGGCTCGCCGCCCGCCGCCGCCTCCAACCGTATCGGCTGGCCAATACTACTTGTCGGTGTGATCGGCGCGGCGGCTGTGGTTCTCGTGGCGTGGAAGCTCGCCGAATCACGTGTGCCACAATCTCTGGCGGAGATCGAGCGGCTGATTGATCGCGGCGCCCTGCCGCGGGCGGAACAACAGGCGCGTCGGTACATCGAGCGTCATGCGTCGGACTCCGCCGGGCTGTTGCTGTTGGGCAGAATCCTCGGTGCACGCGAATCGTATTCCGAATGCGCGCAAGTGCTGCTACAGGTGCCCGTGGAAAGCCCCGACAGATCGATGGCGCTGTTGCGTGCAGGTCAGGCGTGGACCATGGCCCATCGCGTGCGAGACGCAGAACAAGCCTGGAACGCCGGAATTGAGCTTGGCAACGGTCCCTCGCCGCAAGACCCGGCGATTCGGCAAGAATGCCGTCGCCAGTTGTGCAGACTCTACGCGCTCGAACGGCGTCGCGATGCACTGTGGCAGATGAGTTGGGCGATGTACGCGGATGTACCACCTCGACAGAAGCACGAGCCGCTTGGCATGTTGGCTCGCTACGATTTTGAACTCGTCGATCCGCTCACGGCCGCCCCGTCGCTGGAGAGCGCCGTCGACACGGACCCCACCGATTTCTATTCGCGACGCGCTCTGGGACTGTATCTGTTGGAGGCGGAACGAACCGAGCAAGCCCGTGCCCACCTGTATCGCTGCGTGCAGGACGCTCGCGAGAATCCAGTCGTGTGGGAGGCGTGGCTAGGGTGCTTGTACAAGACCGGCGACAGTTTCGGACTAAAGAAAGCGTTGGACGAGTTGCCCCCGTCGGCGGATTCTTCCACCGAGTGTTGGAAGTACCGTGGCCTGCTTGCCGAGCAGCAGGGCGACATCCCTGGGGCCATCGCCGCGACCAAACGGTGTCTGCAGGACCGTCCTTGGGAGTCGGAGTTTCACTATCGGCTAGGTCAACTTCTTCGTCGCGTCGGCGATCCGAAGGCTGCACAGGATTCGATCGTACGGAGCCAAGAACTGCAGGCCGCTCAGTCGCAATTGCGAGACGCTTTCGACAACTACAAGCATGACTGGGCCGGCGAAACCCGGCGCCGACCGGAACTAGCGATGCAATTGGCGGCGGCCTACGAGCAATCTGGCCGCTTGAAGGACGCACTCGCATGGCTCCGAATCGCGTTGGCGGAGGATCCCGGTCATCTGCCCAGCATTGCCGCGATCGAGCGCATCGAGAGTCTAGATCGCTCGGTCGAGAGGCCGACGCCAACTCCAGGGCCGGCCCCGTAGGTTTCAGTGCGAGGAGTTCATGACCACACTTCGCCGAGCATTCTCTCGAACGCAATGGACAGCGGCGTCAGCGCTAGCGGTCGCGATGCTTGGCGGAGGCGCCTGGCTGGCAGGTCGGATGTGGGCGCCCCTGCCCGACTTGGCCAAGATCCGCTTGCTGGCCGACAACGGCGAGTGGCCGGCTGCAGATCAGGCGGTTCAACGGCACTTGGCGCGCCGTCCAACCGATGCGCGGGCCTTGTTCATGGCCGCCCGAATTGCCGCTGGAATGAACGATCTGCCGCGCTGCGCCGCGCTGCTCGACAGAGTGCCCGCCGATTCCAGCCTGAAGGCAGAGTCGCTGGTGCGACAGGGGCAGGCCCTGTGGGAATGGCGCGATGCACGCGGAGCGGAGCAGGCTTGGCGGCGCTCGCTCGTTGCGGCCGCCAAGACAAAAGACCGCTCGCTCGTACTTGCCGCGAGGGCCGAACTTGTTTCGCTCCTCATGTTGGAACGGCGCGACGCCGAAGCGCGTGACTTGCTGTGGCAGATGTTGCCCGGACACACAGAACCATGGCGAGTGCTGGTGACCCTGATTCGGCTCGAGATCAAGTCCACGAACCCCGCGAAGGTGATCCCTATCCTCGAAGAGGTGCTGTCGCGCGATCCCGCCGATACCCAGGCGCGATTGGGATTGGCCTCGTACCTTGTCGAACTCGTCCGCTGGGACGACGTACTCCGACACGCCGAGGCCTGTGTCGAACAAGACCCCGTGGAGCCTCGCGGCCTGCAGCTCTTGCTGCAGTACTATCAGAGCCGGCAGCAATGGGACGAAATGGACGCGGTCATCGGGGCGTCGCCGTCTCTGCTCACCAGCGTGGTCTGCCTTCGCCTGATCGCTTCGCGATCCGAGTCCGCAGGCAAGGCGCACGAGGCCGAGGCGAGCTTTCGCAAGGCGCTTGAGATGGACCCTTTCGACCCGGTGACACATTATCAACTGGGGCAATTGCTCTTGAGGCGCGGCCGCCGGGACGCCGCGCAAGAGCACGTCGTGCAATCGCAGCGACTACGGACACATCAGGACCGGTTGCAGCGATTCGTGAGCCAGTACGTAACCGAGAATCCCGAAGAGTGGTTGCCGCCGGCGCCGGATGAATGCGTGAGTTTGGCAACGGACCTCGAATCGCTTGGCCGGCTCGAGCTGGCCCAAGCCTGGCTACAAGAATCGTTGCGGCAGCAGCCCGACTTCACCGCGGCGAAGGAACACCTTGGTCGCCTGACGCAAAGCACGGTGGAGACAGCCCCGTGAGCAAGAAACTCACAGCACTCGCGTTGCTTGCCGGACTCGGCGGCGCATGCTGTTGGTGGCAGTGGGGAGGTACGGCGAGTCACACTAGTTCATCGACCGCACCGGCCGCCCGGGTCGATTCGGCGCCGGCCCCTCAAGAGGCGACGGCGGCGACGTTGCGTTTTGTCGAGATGCGACTACCGTTCCAGTACGAACGAGGAGATTCCGGTAGGGCGCTGCCGGTCGAGCCGACCGGCGGCGGCGTGGCGATCGCTGATTTCGACGGCGATTCCCAACCCGACCTGTTCTTTGCCCAAGGGGTCCCGCTGGCGAGTCAACCGTCGCCTGAAGCCTCGGCCGATGTGCTGCTGCGCAACATGGGTGACCGGAGATTCGAGGATGTCTCTACGCCGGCCGGTCTCGGCGCCGTTGGGTACGGCGCGGGCGTAACGTGCGGCGACTACGATGCCGATGGGTTCCTGGATGCCTACGTCACTCGCTATGGCGTCAACACGTTGTGGCGCAATCGCGGTGATGGGAGCTTTGAAGACGCGACGAGCCTGGCCGAAGTTGGTTGTGCGATGTGGAGTCTGGGGTCTGCCTTTGCGGACCTGGATGGCGACGCGGACCTCGACTTGTTCGTGGCCAACTATGCAGACTTCAATCCGGCCGACGCGCCGTTCGCCCGGAACCCAAGCACTGGTGAACCAACCTACGGAGCACCCGAGAATTTCGCGGGACAGCCGGACGTGTTGTACGCGAATGATGGTACGGGCCGCTTCGAGGACGTCACCGCGTCGGCGGGAATCAGCGACACCGGTCGTGGAATGGGCGTTCTGGCCACCGACTTTGACCGGGATGGGTTGGTCGATGTGCTGGTGGCCAACGACGCACAGAACAACGCGCTCTGGCACAACCGTGGCGGTGGGCGGTTCGAAGATGTCGCCTTGGCATGGGGCGTCGGCGTGAACGCACAGGGGCTCACCGAGGCAAACATGGGCATCGCGTACGGCGACACCGACTCGGACGGTCTGCCGGACGTGTTCATGACGCACTTGGTCAACGAACACGACACGCTCTGGCGCGTGAAGTCGGCCAATCCGGGCGACGTGACTTTCCGCGACGAGACGTACGCCGCGGGACTGGGATTGGCGAGCCGCCGGTTCACCGGATGGGGAGCGGCCATGGCGGACTTTGACCACGACGGAATGTTAGACATCATCGTGGCCAACGGACATCTGCGTCACGAGCAGAACCAACCGTTCGCGTACGGGAATCCGCCGTTGCTCTGGCGCAACGTCGGGCAGGGGCGGTTCGCATCGGTCGGGCCGCACGCCGGCCCACACTTTCAGGCTTCGCACCAGGCACGCGGACTCGCCGTCGGCGACCTCGACGGCGATGGAGATATGGACGCAGTGATGGTCCACCATTACACCGCGAGCGTTGTGTTGTGGAACGAGACGCCACCCGCCGGTTCCGCAGTGACGTTTCGGTTGTTGGGACGTACGAGTCGCAGCCCGATCGGCGCGCGCCTGGTTTGCCAGGCTGCTTCCAGGCAGTTCACTCGCACCGTGGACGGAGGCGGCAGCTACCTTTCAACCAACGACTCCGCGATACACTTCGGCCTCGGCGAAACGGGCCACGTGCAACAGCTTTCCGTCGTGTGGCCCCTGGGACACACTGAGAGTCGGCACGATCTGGTCGCCGGAGAGACCTACACGATCCACGAGACCGATCCAGCCGCCGTGGGGAACAGTCCGTGACCGTACGTCCTTTGCCGCAAATGCCGGTTCGGCGATTGAGATGTGCGATTGCCGCGGTGTGTGTCTCCACGGCTTCGCTCACCGTGCTGTTGAGCACGAGTGACGACTACGGAATGGTCTGGGACGAAGGCCACACGATCAGGCGCGAGGAACAACTGGCAAGATGGTTCACGTGGCTGTGGAAACCGCCGGCCGGACGGTCCCGCTGGGACGCGTTTTCGCAAGCGGCGCTCGCACGATCCTGGCCGTTTAGCCGCGAGGAACCCGACGGCCACCCACCGTTCTACGCGCTGCTGGGGCTTGCGGGCTGGAGTGCTACCCACTCCTTCCTGGAGCCTCTGACGGCGTACCGTGTCGGACCGATGATGCTGTACGCTGCAACGGTCGGCGTGCTGTTCTGGTATCTCGCCATGCGACAGGGTTGGCTGGCCGCGGCCGCGGGGTCAGGCTCGTTGGTCCTGATGCCGCGCTTGTTCTCACACGCGCACTACGCACACTACGATATGGTGGTCAGTTGTTTGTGGCTGCTCGCGCAGATGGCGTTCGTCCACAGCCTGAGGTCGCGTGCCGGAATGTTGACGTTCGGCCTGTTGTTGGGTCTGGCATTCGGAACCAAATTCACGGGAATGCTCGCAGCGGCGCCGTCGCTTCTCTGGCTGATCTGGCAAGCGACTTGTAGTTTGCTCTTTCGGACGGCGCAACTGGCCGGCCCTCCGACAAGCGTATCTCAAGACGTAGCGGTAGACGCTCCTGCGGGCACGCCAGGCAGGAATCTCTGTTCCATCACAGGGGCAATGTCGTTCGGCGCGTTCGGACGTTGGGTGATGGGAGTGGCTGTCGCGGTCGGGGTCCTATATTTGATGACGCCGCCGTGGTGGTTTGAGCCGATGCGCGGTCCGTTTCGTTTCCTTGAGTCGAATCTAAGTCGGGCAGACACGAAGCCGATACCGACGTGGTACTTGGCGAATGTGTATCCGTTCGCGCTGCCATGGCACAATACGCTCGTGTTGACAGCCGCAACGGTCCCCATGGGCATGCTGCTCGTTGCGTTGGTCGGCGGCGCATCGGTCGTGGCTCGCCGTCGCACCGAGCCCGACTTGATGCTCTGGCTGTTGAGTTGGTCCGTTCTGATGGTGGTTCGTGCCCTGCCGGTCGCCCCTGGTCATGACGGGGTCAGGCAGTTCCTACCGAGCATCGTGGGGTTGACGGTGTTGGTCGGTCTGGGCGCGGCGGAGTTGGCGAGGCGGAGCCGTACTACTACACGGGGCCGTTGGGCGTCCCGCTTGATCGTCGCGGCGGTGCTCGGTGAGGGTTTGGCGGGCATCGTTCGGCTCTATCCGTATACACTGTCGTACTACAACGCCGCCGTCGGAGGCCTGGCGGGCGCCGAGCGCAGGGGCTTTGAGTTGACCTACTACTGGGACACGATGAGCACTGAGTTTCTCGACTGGGTCCGCGAGCGATCGCGGCGCGAGCGTCTCGAACTGCGGTTTCCCAGCAATCTCGTGAACGTGCCATTCCTGCGGCGATGGCACGAACTGCCCGCCGACGTTTCGATTGTAGGCATCGAGAACACAGAGCGCCCGTACTACGTGCTGCAGCGGCGTTTCGGAGTTTATTATCCGTACGATTGGTGGCTCGATCGGAACGGCCGCGCGTGCTTTTCCGTGAAGCGTCACGGCGTGGATTTGCTACGCGTGTACTCCTACGAAGAGTCGCTCAAGGCCTACCAGGCGACTAGGAACGTGCCGATTCCTCCGCACCTTCGATACTGACACCTGCCGGCTCGCGCGCCATCATGACCACAACCAAGGCCGGATCGCATTGGCTACGTCACGCCGGATCGACGGCGATCGTTCTGGCGGCGACCATTCCGTTCGTGACGAAGCCCCTGCACATCGACGACGCCGCAGACTTGCAGTATGTCAACCAGGTGCGGGCGCGGCCGTCTGATCCGTATGGCTTTCGTTTGGACTGGGACGAGGGTCCGCATTCGGCGTACGAGAACTACCACCCGCCGTTGAAGTACTACTACCATGCGGTGTGGTTGCAGGTGTTTCCTCGCTCCGAGTGGTCGCTGCACGTCTCATACTTGCCGTTCGTGGCGATAACCGCCGTTTCTGTGACCTGGCTGGCCCGGCGATTTCGGTGTCCGCCCTTGACACTAACGGCACTGTGGATGTTGGGGCCGGGATATCTTCCTGGCCAGAACGCGATGTTGGACGTTCCCGTAATGGCCCTCGGACTGGCCGCAACGGCACTGTTCATCTGCGCGGTCGATCGCGACCGATTGGGGCGGATAGTACTGTCCGGAGTTCTGCTCGGCGTCGCGCTGCTCACGAAGTACTCGGCCGTTGTGTACCTGCCTGTTTGGGCCGTCTACGTGGCCCTGTACGGCCGCATCGGTCACTGGGTCGGGCCACTGGCGGCGCTGGTGGTGATTGGGGTTTGGTGTGCGGCCACGGCGTTTCGATATGGCTCGCCGCATCCGACCATTCTGCTCACCGGCGTCGCCGGGCACGTGGGACGGCGGCTCGCGGTCGGGCCAAGGACCTTGTCCGCGCTGGTCTTTTTGGGTGGGTCGATGCCGCTGGCGATTCTCTGTGTGTGCGCTTGGCATCGTTCGGGGTTCGTCGCAGTGGCGGCGATTGCTTCGGCCGCGCTGGTGTTCTGGCTGTCGCCTCCGAGACGGCGGGTGGTCGAGGTTTCCGCCGAGCTTTCGCCCTCGAACTCGGTTTGGTGGTGTTGGCTGGCCGCAACTGGGCTCAGCGTGCTGTTTGTCGCCGTTCGATGCATCTTGGTGGCGCGACCGAGGGTTGGGCCGCCGGCGAGTAGCCGGCACGACGACTACTGGCTGGTGGCGTGGCTCGTGCTGGCGCTCGCGGCGAACGTATTCGGCTCGCCTTTCCTGGCGATGCGGCGAGTGGTTGAAGCAAGTCTGCCCGGTTGGCTGTTGGTGCTTCGCCGCTCGGAGTCGACCCCAAGCACCGCCGCACAGTGGGTGACACGGATGGCGGTCGTGATGACGATCGGAGTGGGCTATCTAGTCGCCTTGGCCGACTGGGAACTCGCGACGGCGTACCGGCGGTTCGCGGCGCAACTCGCGAGCAGCCGCCAGCAAACCGGTGGCCCGGCAATCTGGTCTCATGGTTATTGGGGTTGGTGGCACTACGCCCGAGGCGTCGGACTTACGCACTATCAATGGGGTGGAGCCGAGCCGGCAACGGGCGACGTGTTCGTGGTGCCGGTCGAAGTCGCCAAGCCTGCGATGCTGCCAGATTCGCTGCGTCTTCGCGCGCGATTGGCCGGTCGTCATGCCGTAACGGGCCTCGTTCCGGTCCGCGTCATGCATCATCAGGCCGGCGCCGGATACTACAGCGCCGCATGGGGCCCATTGCCATACGCTTGGTCAACAAGGGCGGTGGAGGTGTTTCACTTCTTTGAAGTTTCGGACACGAGCGTTCCCGGCGGCTCGCCTTCGACGACATCGAGCCGCTGATTGGCGGCAATCGCGCTGAGTTGTTGCACGATGCCGGACGGCCATCGAATTGTGAGCCGGTCTACTTGCGGAGCATCGCCTAGTCCGAAGTAGACCTCCGACGGCCCTTGCGACGCGAATGAGTTGATGGGGTACATCTCGCGCACCATGCGGCGGCCGGCAGCTTCCGCGATCAGCCGGGCGCCGACGCCCAGTGCGTTGCTACGTACGCCGTGCAGCCTGACCTTCAAGTAGTTCTTCTGTGGGAACCGATTACGGAACACCAAGAGCGGCCCGCCGCCCGCTTGTCGCACGATAAGGTCCTGCATGCCGTCGCCATCGAGGTCCGCGGCCACGGCGCTTCGGCCATCGCCGTCGCTGTCGTTTCCGGCGAGGTAAGACAGGTCCACAAACCGGCCGGCGCCGAGGTTCAGGAAGGTGCGATTGCGCTCGTGGGCGCTCAGATTGTGGCCCTGATATACGATGTCCCACGGATTGCCTACCCAAAACTGGCCGGCTGCGGTGTCCAATTGGCCGGCCGGCGCTACATCGGTGGAACGGTCGAACGGCTGCGCCACGGCAGCCTGCCAAATACACGGTCAGCCATCCGGTTCGGTGCGCGAAAAGCTGGCGAACCCGGCCGTGGCGTGAATGTCCAACAAGCCGTCGGCGTTCAGGTCCAGCAGGGCCGGACCATACGCCCATCCGACCGGCGCCACGGTTGTATCGTTCGCCGCTTCGAACCTAATGTCACCGCGGTTGTACAGTAACAAGTTGCCCGCGACGAAACCGTTCATCTTCTCGATCATGCGGGGCGGGTACTCGCCCGGCGGAATGTTCGCAATGATCCTGATGCCGGCCTTCGAGAACATGTTGCCCAGGTACAGGTCGATTCGCCCGTCATCGTCCAGGTCGCCGGCTGAAACTCCCATCGCAAACCCATCGATCTCCGGGCCGACAGGGCGCTCAGAGAACGTACCGTTGCGTTCGTTCCGCAGCAGGACGTTCGATCCGAGCTCGTTGATCACGTAGGCGTCGGGCCAGCCGTCGTCATCGGCGTCGAGCCAGACCGAGGTGAACGTAGACCGTGCGCCCCCCCTGGCGCCCGCGCTTGTTGTCCCATCGTGAAACTGAAAGTGGCCCTGGTTGCGGAACAGTTGGTTCGGCCGGCCGCTCTCGTCGTCGATCCACGACGTGCGCGTCAGCGCCTGTTTGGGCCCCGGCGCCGGGTTGGAAACGTAGAGATCGACAAGCCCGTCGCGATCGTAGTCGGCGACGGAAACGCCGGCCGCATCAGGCGCCAGCGACAAGTGGCCGCGCCGCACAAAATGCCCGTTGCGGTTTTCGAGCACAGTGCTGCCCCAGACCAAGTCCTCGTCGGCGTCGTTGTCCAAATCGGCAAACGCCGCAGCCGTGGCAGACTGCGCGTCATCGAGCGGCACGCCGGCCAGCAGCGTGACATCCTCGAACCGGCCACCCTCGCGGCCAGCATACAGCGTTGGCCGCTCTCGGTCCGTAATCAACACGTCGATGCGCCCGTCCTGATTGTAGTCACAACAGAACGCGCCGCCGGGCGTGACACGAAAGTCCGACCGAGCCACATTCCAGTTGTCGTGCAGGACGCCCAGATTGAATCCAGCACGGGCGGCGATGTCTTCCATAAGCACATGCGTTGCACGCACCGCGACAACACGATCGACCGCCCACGAGCTTATCCAACCCACGTCGTGGGTAATAGCGTCCGTCAGGCGCGCCGCGGTAAACCGGCCGTTCGCCGTGATCTCCGCAGGCTTACCCACTTCCCACTCGCCGTAGAGGCGCAGCGTCCAGGCGCCGCGCCACCCGCCATCCAAGCTCACGCCATCTGCGGGACTCAAGTGAATCAGCTTCAACTCCGCGCGCAATGCCGCCGGCAGTTCGTCGGCCCGCTGCAGCAACCAGTCCACAAACTGCTCCCGGTTGCAGGTCACACTGTTCTGCTCGGTGCGGCGATCCGTCCTCAATTCAACACAATCACGCAGGGTCGTCTCGCCATCGCCGCCGATCAGTTGCCCGCTGAAATCCGCAGCGAAAAACGACAACACCGCCGCTCGATCACGCCGGACAATCGCTGTCGTCAGCGGCGGGTTGCGCTTGTACGAGATTTGGAATGCCTTGCCTTCTATTTCCCAAATCAGCTTGCGCGCCGTTTCGGAAAGCCGCTTGGGCTCCCCGCCAACCGAGGCGGCGTGGTGCTCGTTCCGCGCGGCGCCCGAAAACCACGCGATGCGACCGGTCTTGACGCCAGCCACCACCGCGACGGACGCGCCACACAACATGCTAACCGCGATTACCTTGGTACGGAGTCGCATCGAAGACCCACTGACTATCCTGATTTCAACCGATCATACCATACAGCATCAGCTCTTGACGCGGGCTGCGCCCGCAACGGGTGTGCGACGCACTTAGCGCAAGCGCTTCGCTTAACGTCGAGCCGAAGGCGACGGCACTTATCTGGACAACTTGCCTGCCGTCGCCTTCGGCTTGGCGTCAAACGACTTGCGCACGCCAAGTCGAAAACCGTATCGTGCACCCGCCCGCAACCCAACGTGGCGGACGCTGCCAGCGTCCGGGCCCGACGCTGGCAGCGTCCGCCACGAACATGCGCGCACGGCGCGCCCATCGTACCGAGTAGGACTCTATCCAAGCATTGGCATCTACCGGAGCTGTGACAACGCCGGAAAGATTTTTTTCAATTCGACCCTTGACGCTACACTTGGAGCCTAGCCATAATCTACGCCGGCTTAGCAAAGCCCGTTCGGGAACTTTTGTTTTCGTCTGTAACTTCAATACAAGACAAAGGGGGAGATTTATGATTCGGCACCTGTGTGTTCTTGCACTTGCAGTTTGTGTGCTCAGCGCCATCGTAGGATGTACCTCTGAACAATCAGCGGCCAACCCGCAGCAGTCCCAAGATTACGTGAACAAGGCGATGCAGGGTGAAGGGCCAGGTTCCCCCGGTGCCGACGGGACCAGCGGGGCAGGCGCACCGACTGGCGCACCTGGCGCACCGGGTGGTGCCGGGCAGAATCCGGGAGCGTACCAAGGCTACATGAAAGGCTATCCAACCGGCGGTTCGACGGGATCAGGCGCACCAGGCGCGCCCCCAGGTAATCCGGGACAGTAGCCCCAACTTTTTTTCTTTTCTTTTTTTGTCGAAGGAGGTTACAGGTATGAAAGTGAAGAGAGTCGGTTTCACGCTGATCGAATTGCTCGTCGTAATTGCGATCATCGCAGTGCTCATCGCGCTGCTGCTGCCCGCCGTCCAGATGGCGCGCGAGGCAGCCCGCCGAAGCCAGTGCCGCAACAACCTCAAACAGATTGGGCTGGCCCTGGCGAACTACACCGATGTGTATGGTGTTTTTCCGCCGGATGGCATGCGTGCCGCCGACGGATGGAGTGGCGACACGCACCGCAACAGTCGTTGGTCCATGAAGGTCCATCTGCTGGCGTTCTTGGACCAAATCGCTGTTTACAACAGCATTAATATGGCGCATCGAGCGGAGAACGGCTGGGGGCCCGCTGAAGCCAACGCGACCATGCGGCGGGCAAAACTTGAAGTGTATCTATGTCCCTCGGACCCAAATCCTGAGCACAGCAACCCCCATGCGACTTCACAGAACTACGCTGCGAATGTCGGCACCGAGCGATACTTCAACAACTGGCGATCCAACGGGATCACATACGTCGCCGGCTGGGATAGTGCCATTAATAGGCCCGTGGGTCCGTCAGCACTGCGTGACGGTTCGGCCCAAACGGCGGCATTCAGCGAGTGGATCCGTGGGACCATGGCGGGTAACAACCAGCCTAAGGACGCACGATTTGTCACCTGGAACGCTGGTGGCCCACCACGCGCTTCAGGGAACATACAAGCAGGACGAGCCGGCGACGGGAGATACGAAGAGCTCTGTGATGCGAGCACGTCGTACCAGTGGGATTTTCGTGGGGAGTGTTGGTGGTTCTCGAACGGGCAGCGCGGGTCGGGATTGGGATTCTCCAAGCGGCCTAATCGCAAGTCTTGCGATGCAGGATGGGGTGACGGCCTGGACGGAGGGAGCGCCTCGCCAGGTAGCCTGCACCCCGGTGGCGTGAACGTGTTGTTCTGTGACGGCACTGTCCGCTTCGTGGGTGATAACGTAGACAAGACCATTTGGTGGGCGCTCGGTACGCGAGATGGCAACGAGCAGATCGACAACGCGGCGTACTAGGCGCGCAAGACCGGTTGAATTGTCTTGGGGATGAACCTCCGGCTCCGCCTGGTTTTCCAGGCGGAGCCGGCTCTTTCTCATACGTCCAATTCTCTGAATCGGGCCTGTCACACCACTGTTCATGCGATCTCGCACGTGGCTAGTACTGCTCATGCTCGGCGCTTCGAGTCTGGCGCTGGCGGGCGCCTGGCGGGCCATGGACTTTTCGCATCGCGCGATTCGAACAGCCTACGATCGCCGTGACTATTCCAACTCGCTGCGATTGGTTCAAGAGCGCCTGATTGGCCATCCAGCCGACGCCACGGCGCTGCTCTGGGCCGCGCGCGCCTCGGCCGGGCTGGGCAGGTGGCCTGAGGCCGAAGCATACTTTGCACAGGTGCCCGTCTCGGACTTGGAGGACCTGGAACTTAGAGTCCGCGGACTGGAGATTCGCAAGCTTTGGGTCGAAGCTGCATCCGTGTACGAGCGCATCCTGCACGCCGACCCGCTGAACGGCAACGCGCTGCAACGACTCGCTGTGATACGCATCCAACAAGACCGCGACTCCGAAGCACGTGTGTTCGCCCAGCGGCTCGCGCAAGTCTCATCCCACCGCGCCGTGGGTCTGGTCATGACCGCGCTCTTGGACTACGGCGCTAACAACCCCGCCAAGACGGTCGAGGCGCTTGAAGAGGCGATGCGACTGTCGCCAAACCTGGAAGGTGTACCCACCGGCCGGGCCCAGGTGCTTCAGTTGCTTGCCGAGTCGCTGGTCCAGCTTGGAAAGGCAGGTGACGCCGAGCCGTACGCTCAGGAATCGCGCCGCCTATCGTTCTCCCCGGACCCATGCTATCTGCTCGGTCAGGTGCGGCAGATGCAAGGAGACGAATCAGGCGCCCAACAGTTCTGGGAGGAGGCGATAGCCCGTTCACCCGACTTTGTCCCAGCCCTCAGGGAACTAGGCCAACTCTATCTGAAACGCCGTGAGCCACAGAAGGCGCTCGCGTGGTTCCTCCGCGCCAGGGAGGTCGAACCCAACAACTCCGCCGTTCAATACTCGCTCGACATGACCTACCGCTACATCGCCCAGGAAAAGACCGATTCGCCCAGCGACGCCGACCAGACCAACCCGCGTCCGCAAGATCACTGATCGCATTACTTCCATGAGGTACTTGTTCTACGCTGTGTTCGTCGCAGCCGTCGTTACAACGGTCGTGCTGATTTCTCGGCGGTACTACAAGACCAGCACGCCCAACAATTCCTATCCTATTCAGGCCAGCCCAGCGCCGCGTTCCCACCACAAGATCGAGACGACACAGGCCACGCCACTTCAGAAGTCTCCCATCTTCTTCACAGACTCATCCCATCAGCTCGATAGCTCATTCGTTTCCTTCAGCGGCATGACTCATGAAAAGCTGTTCCCGACGGCGAATGGATCGGGCGTCGCCATGCTGGACTATGACCAAGACGGCTGGATGGACCTGTACTTTGCCTGCTCGAGCTATCCCGACCGGCCGGAGGTCTCATCGCCTCCAAACGCTCTCTGTCGCAGTCAGTTTGGCGCCGCCTATGAACACGCGCCGGACCAAGCTGGCGCCGCGATCACTGGATTCACGCAAGGAGTCGCCAGCGCGGACCACAACAACGATGGCTTCCCAGACCTCTACCTGGTTCGATTGGGAAGCGACATCCTGCTTCAGAACATGGGAGATGGAACGCTCGCGGACGCCAGCGGCTCGTTCGGTACGGACGCGCGATGGGGAACGAGCGCGGCGTTTCTCGACTACGACGAAGACGGCAACCTTGACCTCTATGTGGCCAACTATGGAAAGTGGAACATGGAGTGGCACAAGCAACACTATTGCGGCCAAGAGGCCCCGCCCGTGCGGATCTACTGCAGCCCAAAGATACTGCCGGCGGAGGTTCACAACCTGTACCGGTCCAACGGCGACGGCACGTTTGCGGACGTCGCGGCGAACCTGGGGATCGCGCGGTCGGATGGCCGCGGCCAGGGCGTTGTCGCCGCCGACGTCAACAACGACGGGCACATCGACCTCTATGTCGCCAACGACCTCAGCCCTAACTTCCTGTTCCTGAACCAGGGCAAGGGGCAATTCATGGACGCCACGGACACATCCTGCGCCGCATACAACGCGGATGGTCAGGTCGAGGCCAGTATGGGCGTCGATGCCGAGGATGTCGACGGCGATAAACTGGCCGATCTCGTCGTAACCAACTTCTTTCTCGAACACAACACGCTCTATCGAAACCTCGACGCCGGGCTGTTTCAAGACGTGAGCCATTGGTCAGGCGTGGCCGCCGGAAGCATCCAACTCGTTGGTTGGGGCACGGCCCTGGAAGACCTGGACGAAGACGGCTGGTGTGATCTGTTCGTCGTCAACGGGCACGTCGATGACAACCTCGCCCAGATGGGACGCGATGAGCCTTATGCGCAGCCGTCGCGGGTTTGGCGCAATCAGGGCAGCGGCCAGTTTCAGAAGATGGAAGGAGACCTAGGCGACTACTTCCGAACCGCCCACGTGAGCCGCAGCGCCGCGTTTGGCGACCTGGACAATGACGGCGACGTAGACATTGCAATCACGCACAAGGATGAACGGCCGACCATACTGCGAAATGACTCTCGTTCGCAGCGCCCGGCCGAGCCCTACGGTTGGATTCAACTGAGTCTCCAGGGTACCTTGAGCAACCGCGACGCCGTCGCTGCTTCCATTGAGGTGCATTCAACCGACCGCGTCATTACACGTCAGATCAAGGGAGGACGCAGCTACCTATCCGCCCACGACCTCCGAGTGTGCGTCGGACTTGGACAAAGCGCAACCGTGCAGCGAGTGATCGTGCGGTGGCCATCAGGATTGACCACGGAACTAGAAAACCCCAGCACGTGCCGGACACACACCGTCCGAGAGCCACAGTCGAAGTAGCCGACTAGAAAAAATGCCGGCGGGAGAGGGGGGTTTTCTCCTTTCCCTGCCGGCACTCACCTCAACTACTTGGCAAACAAGTCCATCCGACAACCCATGCAATCGCGCGTCGATCAAGGGTTGTCAACAAACTCGTACTGAATCTAAATGGCCTTGCGTGATCCTGGGAGTCCGCAGGGACAGTAGCCCGACGCGCCAGCGAGGGACCGGGCCTGATTTCTTGTGATTTCGCCATGTGCCCCCTCGCTGGCGCGTCGGGCTACTGTCCC
>Ga0185317_100008_pt1 | contig 111860 bp, 84 predicted proteins | sample DevilsHole_FD_128020 | JGI IMG/M metagenome (GOLD analysis project Ga0185317, IMG submission 128020) | Groundwater microbial communities from Devils Hole, Nevada to study Microbial Dark Matter (Phase II) - Devils Hole (SPADES assembly)... | ecosystem: Environmental > Aquatic > Deep subsurface >...
CCGCCGCCCATCATCCCACCCATCATGCCGCCACCCATTCCACCCGGCGCACCCATTCCCGGCGCCGCGCCGCCCATGCCACCGCCGCTCGCGGGTCCATAGCCGGACCCACCGCCTCCGGTCCGAGTCGGCTCAGCCCAGTGGTATCCGACGCCGTGCATCGTCGCCAGGGCCGCGCCACCACCGACAAACGCGCCTACCAGCCCCGCCGACAACCACATCGGCACAGCACGTCGTGTCGACTCGAAATGTCGGAAGACCAAACCCAAGACGACCACGACTAACCCGCCGGTCAGGACGTAGATCGTCTGCGCGTCGAGATAACGAAGCATTGGCCGCCTCCTTTGACAAGCGGAACAGAACGGAAAAGACTCGAAGCGTGAGCGGGACACTTGCCTCACTCACGCTTCGGTAGTTTATGGCGACGGCGGCGATTATCAAGCCGCGCTACAACAATTCGCGTATCGGCGGCCGTTCGACCAGGTACTGCGGGCGGCCGGCCGGATCGGTGATCGTGGTCGTGGTCGGGTCGAGGCCGAGATTGTGGTACAGCGTGGCCACCACTTCCTGGGTGTGAACGGGGCGATCCTTGGGAACCTCGCCCAACCGATTGGTCGAGCCGATGGCTTGGCCGGTTCGCATGCCGCCGCCGGCCAGGATCGCGCAACTGACCTGAGGCCAATGGTCGCGCCCGGCGCCGTTGTTGATCTTCGGCGTGCGCCCAAATTCACCCCACGCGATAACGGTAACATCGTCGAGCATCCCGCGCTCGTCGAGGTCGCTCACCAGCGCGGTCAGCCCCTGATCGAGCTTGCCGCCGTGGTCGCGCACCAGCGCGAAGTTCTGACCGTGGCTGTCCCACCGACCGAACGTGAGCGTCACCACGCGAACGCCCGCTTCGACGAGACGTCGTGCAATCAGCAACTGGTCGTTTACCGTGGGGGCGCCGTCGTACTGATACTGGTAAGGCTTGCCGTCTCCGTAACGCTCGCGGACCCGCGCCTCCTCTTTCGAGATATCCAGCGCTTCGAGCAACCGGCTGGACGTCAGCACGTCGAGCGCCTGTTGAGTGAACGTGTCTAGTCCATCGAACACGCCGGTGGCATCGATGTCGCGACGCAGCTTGTCGAAGCTCGCGAGCAACTGACGGCGATCGCCCAGTCGGTCGAGCGTGATGCCGTTCAGCTTCATGTTTGCCAGTCCTTCGCCGTCGGGCTTGAATGGCGAGTAGGCCGGCCCAAGGAATCCAATCTGCCCGGGATCGGACCAGGGCATGTGTTGGGTGCGGGCCGCCAGGCCGACGAACGGCGGCACCGACGCGTACACCGGACCCTGCAACTTGCTGACCGCCGCGCCGATGCTCGGTCGTCCACCCAGCGCCGAGAGAGAACCGAACGGCCAGCCGGTCAGGCACTGCACCGCGTCGTGTCGATCCTGGCAGCCGTACACCGAGCGAATCACGGCGAACTTATCCATCATGCCGGCGATGCGCGTGAACACTTCGCCGATCTGCAGACCGGGGACCTTCGTGGAGATCGGCTTGAACTCGCCGCGAATCTCCTTCGGCGCGTCGGTCTTGATCTCCCACATGTCTTGGTGCGGCGGGCCGCCGCCTAGGAACACGTGTATCACCGCTTTGTGCCGCGATCGAGTATTCGCCCGAGCTTCGGCGCGCATCACATCCGACAACGTCAGCGCCCCCGCGCCAACGCCGAGCGCACCGATACGCAAAAAGCTTCGCCGCGAAACACGGTCACAGAACGAGTTGTCCGATCGACCGAAGATCGTCAGCATGGCCGCCGGTCCTTTCTGGTGAGTCCTTCCGTTCCGTCAATACATAGGCGCAGCATCAGCCGTTCGGGTAGGCAATCCATCCACTAAACTCGGCTGGATTTTATGGTGCGATTAGACTTGTTGCAACATCAAAGCGTGCTTATGCTTCTAGCGACCTCATGCCGATAATCCGAAAGAGCTGGGAGGATTCGCCATGGCACAACAGCATCCACGCATACCGGCTTGCGCCCCGAATCACCCAGTGTTCAGTCGCCGCGCGGCAATCCAGGCCGGGGCGATCGGTCTGGTGGGTCTAGGAATGAACCACCTAGCGGCGTTCCGCTCGGCGATGGCGGCCGACGGTGCGACGCGCCCGAGCGGCAAGGCCCGGTCGGTCATCTACATATTCCTATCGGGCGGACTGGCGCAGCACGACAGCTTCGACCTAAAGCCCAACGCCCCCGACGACATTCGCGGCGAGTTCAAGCCGATCTCGACTCGTACGCCCGGCCTTCAGATCTGCGAACACTTGCCATTGCTGGCCGCGCGGAGCCACTTGTGGTCCATCGTGCGGTCGCTGACCCACAAGTCAAACGACCATTCCGCCGGGCACCACATCATGCTCACCGGTCGGTCGGACATTCCGCCGGGTTTCGATCCGAACCGGCCCAAGGAATCCGATTGGCCGTCGATCGCGGCGGTGGCGGGCGTGGCAACGACCCCGCGGCACAATCTGCCGCCTGCGGTGGTGCTGCCCGAACGGCTCGTGCACTACTCAGGCCGCGTGATCCCTGGCCAGTTCGCCGGCATCATGGGCGCGCGGCGCGACCCGTGGTTTGTCGAAGCGTCGCCGTACAGTGCGCTGTCGTACGGCGCCTACCCCGAATTCGAGTTCGATCATCAGGAGCGGCCGAACATGCCGCGCCGCTCGAAGTTCGAGGCGCCGAACCTGGCCCTGCCCGAAGGGCTGCACGACGAGCGGCTCGCACGCCGTTTGAATCTGGTCAAGCACATCGACCGCCAGCGCGAGGACCTCGACCGATCGGCCCGCACCGAGCCGCTCGACCGGCTGCGTCAGGGCGCGGTGTCGCTCCTGACCGAGCCGAAAATCCGGGCGGCGTTTGATGTCGTCAACGCTGACGCCAAGGTGCTCGACCGCTATGGCCGCAATTCGTTTGGCTGGTCGCTCTTGATGGCGCGACGGCTTGTCGAGGCGGGCGTCAACCTGGTGCAGGTGAACCTCGGCAATAACGAGACGTGGGACACGCACGGCGAGGCGTTCCCGCACCTCAAAGAAAAACTCTTCCCGCCGACCGACCGCGCCCTGGCCGCGCTACTGGACGACCTCAACGCCAGCGGCCTGCTCGACTCGACGCTCATTGTCATGGCCGGCGAGTTTGGCCGCACGCCGAAGATCACCCACCTGCCGCAGCACTACAAGCTGCCGGGTCGCGATCACTGGGGCCGGGTGCAGACGGTGTTCTTTGCCGGCGGCGGCGTGGCCGGCGGACGCGCGGTCGGCACGTCCGACAAGATCGGCGCGCTGCCCGCCGCCGATCCGCAAACGCCCGAGAACATGGCCGCCACGATCTACCACTCGCTCGGCATACCCGCCACCGCCGCCTGGCACGACGAACTCGACCGCCCGCATCACATCTACCACGGCGAACCAATCGCCGGACTGCTGGGTTGAGCGGGTTCGAGTCGCTTCGAGGGCGGCAATACCTCCCGCAGCCCAGTCTACGCCGCGACGGTTTAACGTTGTAACGCGGCGACGATCTGCGCCACAGTCGCCTCGTTGCGAGACACCTCAAGGCCGGCCGCCGCGTTCTCGATGCGATACGACTCTTCGATCCAACTCGTATCCAGCCCATCGCCCGTGTTGTGCACGAACAGCCGGCCTGGCGCCACCAGAGTTCCCGCCGCGCGCAGGCCGCCGAGCCGCACGATGCCCGGCAGGACCGCATCGGCCGCGAGTTCCGAGTCGGCGCGGTAGTCGAACCTGTTCGCATCGATCACCGTCCGCGCGACGAACGGCGACTGAGTGCGGGCCAAGAGACAGAGCGGACCGGCCGAACCCAGCCCGACAAGATTCACCGTGCCCTTGCCCACTCGATTACGCACAAAGTTCAGCACGGTGACGACGTCGTTAACGCGCTCGACAGCCGTGCTGCGGTTGTAGCCGGTGTAGTGTGCAATGCCGCCCGGTGCGGCGGCGGCAAACGGGTCGGTGTTCTCGCCCGTCTGGTACGGATCGATGGCCAGCACGACGTGGTTCTTCTCCACCAGCGACTTCACGAGCGATCGCGCGGCGGACCCCTCGGCCGTCACACCGTTGATGCCGTCGGGATGCACCACCACCGTAACGAGCGTGGGGTCCTTGTCTATGAGTTCCGGCTTGGCCATGCTCTGCGAGCGGATGCGGGGCGTCGGCCCAAACCCAAGTTGGGCCGACCACGTCGCGTATCCATCGCGCTCGCCGCGGCCGGCGTCCACAACCTGCAGCTTCGCGCCGGGCGGCCCGCCGAGCGAAAGCCGCACCGCCAGCGCAGCCGCCAGTTGCTCGCGAGTCGATGACCATGCCTCTTTGGTCGTCGGGCGAAACTGCAGCGACTGCTCGGCAACCATGCCGGCGAGATGTTTCTTCAACCCCGCCGCATCGACCGCGTCGGCAGGGCGCGGATGGTCGGCGTCCCAGGTCGTGATCGTCTCAGCCGCCTCCGGCTCCATCGGCAACTCCCTGCTCAGGGCCGGGTCAATGTGAAACACGTGATTGGCGAAAAAGGCATAGACCCGCTCGCGACTGGTCTGGTTGTAGTTGTGTGGGTAGTCGTACGTGTCGGACTGAACGAGGTCGGTTTGGTCAAAGAGTCTGTACGTGGCCTGCACCTCGGGGAACCCCTTGGTCAGGAACTCCTTCGTCCAGTCTTGCGTGCAACTGACGATCACCTGTGGCTTGGGGGCGAACAGCGCGGCGATCTCGCTGTTGTCCGTGCCGTGCCGCAGGCCCGCTGCGTTCTCGCACGAGCAGCCGCCCTGCATATCCTGCGAGACCATGACGATGGGGGCCGACACCTGCACCCGGTCGTCGATGGCCGACAGGATGAACGTCTGAGTGCCGCCGCCCGAAGCGCCGGTACACGCGATGCGCTCGGTGTCGACGTCCGGCAGCGAGCTGATGAAGTCGAGTGCGCGGATCGAGTCCCACGTCTGCAGCGCCATCAGACTGAACCCCATCAGGTCGATCTGCGGGTCGAGAAACGCATGGCCAAACGCCTTGGAATCGCCGCGGCCGACCATGTCGTAGGAAAACACCACGGCGCCCATGCGCGCGAGCTGCTTGCAGCGGCGCTGCACTTCCGGCTCGAACCGGCCGAAAGTCCAGTGGCCGTGCGGGCACAACACAGCCGGCTTCTTCTCAGCCGAGCGGTTCTTCTCCCACGCATCCTTGCGCGCCTTCAGGTCTGCGGGATCCGCTTGCACGGGCACCCACGGCGCGGGCCGGTACAGATTGCCGCTCAAATAAAACCCTGGAAACGTCTCGAGCACGACCTTTTCAATCGTGTACCCGTCGCGCACGAGCTTGCCATAGACCTGAGGCTTAAGGTCATTCTTGGGCGGCATCGGCCACAGGCCGTTTGCGATCAGAATCTGTCGCCGCAGTGCCTCGCGCCGCTTCAGCCACTCATCTTTCGACGCCGACGGCTTGAACCCGCTGCCTTCGTACAGCGTCCGCATGTAGCCGAGCGGCGTACGTCGCACGTCGAAGTTCGGGTCGGCGACCAGCACCAGGTACCCAGGCACATTCGTCACGTCGTCGGCCTTCTCATTCTTCGCGAACGACACCGCGACATTCTGGTCCTTCGTCAGCTTGATCTGTCCTGGATGGTGCCAGGCGAACCGGTCCTTCGACGCCACCTGGAACTTCTGTTCACCGATCGTAATCGCCAACTCCGGCCCCCGCCCCCACAACCAGACTTCGTATGTGCCGTCGGCCGGCGCTGCCAGGCCCGACGCCGCGAGTCGCTCTAGCGCGGGGAAGTCGAAGAAGAGCGGAGTCCCCTCGTCGGCTTGGACTTGGTTGACCAACGCGGCCGCCAGCCCCAAGGTCGCGATGATGCGTGCGAACCAGTTCATGTTGAACCCCCTTTAGACATCGGAAAGGACGTGTTTCGTTCGCGAAGCAGCGCGACGAATTTCGTCTTCCAGTTGCAGCGTAACCGTACTCATGCACTCACCACCTTTCTGGGCGACAGACAGCGCGGCCGCAGCTCATGGGGCCTCGCGCGGCGCCCGGTCGAGCAAATCGCCCAGTCGAAACTGAAACCCAGGCAAGAGGTCGCGTCCGTCGAGTACGCCGTTTTCATCAACCAGGTCGGACTGGTCCGCCGTCGTGTAGACGCGCGCGTGGCGGGCCGCTGGGTCGATGAGCCAGACCAATCGCACGCCGGCCCGAAAGTACTCGCCGACCTTTATCCGCATCTCGCCCTCGGTGTTGCCCTCGGACAGAATCTCAAACGGCGAGGTCGGGAGCGACTTCAAACACAGCCTGGCGCGGGAGTCGACGATTAGGAAACCGCTCCCACCGCACAAAGGACACATCCGGAATGCGCATCGTTCGCGGCAGGATGCGCAACATGCCGTCGGGAGCCAGCGCGATCCCCAACGGCTTCTGGTCAAGAAAGTTGTTCAACCAGTGGATCAACATGCCGGCCAAGAAAGACTCGAAAGACGCCAGCACTTTCTCCACGAGGATTCCATCCACCAGTTCGCACAGCCGGTCTTCACGAGCGGCGATAGCGAGCGCGTCTTGTTCGGTAGCCATGCCGGGCGGCGGGTAGATCCGAATGCGCTCCGCAGGAATGCCGCCGAGGTGTGCCTGCAGGTCGGCAAGCGTCCATTCCCTGGGAAGCAGGGTGGCCGGCAGTGTTGCAGTTAGTCCGTGTGTCGTACTGGCCGTTGACATTGGTGTTCCCTAGCAAACTCGCCGCGCGTCCAATCCGTTCCCGCGCCCTCAAGCTCTCATCGCCGACCCAGTCTACGACGGTGCGGTTGGTTGAATCAACCCGCAAGGCGCCATCGGGTGTGTTTCCGTAGCTGCGCTTCGCTCGTTTAACCCGCAGCCGCAGGCGAGGTCGTGTTTGATCCGTGCAATTCGCACGATGCCGACCTCGCCTGCGGCTGCGGGTTAAACGAGCGCCGAATGCAATTTACGGGTATACACCCGGCGCCATCGGGCCACCCTGCAAAAACACGCCCCGCGTGGACGTTCGGCGAGTGCCTACCAGCCCACACGGGGCAGTTTGTTGATTTGGCCAACCGGGCGCTCGCGACCGAGCCGCGCCGGCCGACGCTGGACCGCGGTCTGGACTCGCACTGCGGCGCGCCCGTTCGATCCGTGAACCGAACGGCTCTGGCTTCAGGGGGCCGGCGCGGACGGTTCGTCCACGCGGCTCCCTCGCGAGTGCTCACGCCAATGCCACACACCACCCGAAACCCCATGTTGTTGTTGCGGTTGTCGGGTGTGTTCCTGTTGCGGTTGGCACTGCGGGCGTTCCTCGGATTGTTGTTCCAGGAACCGCCCCGCAACACACGAAGGTTCGACCGCCGCCCAGAAGGGCCACCAGCACCCTCCGACCGAAGTTGTACTTACAATCCAGCTCGAAGGCAACCAGCTCAGCCCACTCATCCCTCTGCGGTCTCTGCGCCTCTGCGTGAAACTTCTTGCGGGCATGAAGAATGCCTCACGCAGAGGCGCGGAGTTCGCAGAGGATGCGCACCGCGAACGAAGCTGGTTGCGCCGAACAGACGCGCTCGCAAGCGGTACGTGTCGGCGTGCCGGGCGTGGCCAATCCAACTCATGAGTCGCTGCCGGATTTGTTCGGCCCCGATCGACCCGTCCGCGTACCACTCGGCCATGCGACGCAGGCGACGTTTCATGCGCACCACGTTCTCGCGCACCAAGCGGCGCCGATCGGGAAACATACGAAAGCCGAGGAACCGCGTGCCGTCGGCCACGCGCGAGATGACCGACTTGTTCGGGTGCAACCGCAGGCGGAGCGTGGCCAGGAATTCACGGCAGCGCTCGCGCACGTCCGCCAGCCACTCCTTGTCGTCACTGAAAATGACGAAGTCGTCCACGTACCGAATGTAGCCGCGTGCCCGCAGCGTCTCTTTCACGAAATGGTCGAACGGGTTGAGATAGACGTTGGCGAAGAACTGGCTGGTCTGGTTGCCGATGGGCAATCCGCGGCGCCGCTCGCTGGGCGTCAGCAGGTCGTCGCCAGCGAACCATTCGATCACCGGCTCCTGCTCGTTGGAATGATCGATGATGCGGTTCGCCAGCCAGATCACGTCGCGGTCCTTGACCTTGCGAGCGATCAGCGATTTGAGGATTTCGTGGTCCACCGACGGGAAGAATTTGCGCACGTCGCATTTGAGCACGTAGTCGCTCTCGGTCCGGTCCTGCAGCAGCAGATTCAGTTCCTTGCGGATGTTCTGGGCCAGCGGAATGGACCGAGCCCGCGCGGCGCCTCGCTTCTGAGTCATGACGACCACGTTGCGCTCGCGATAGCCCGATTCGATCAGTACCTGCGCCAGCCCCTCCACGTCCGCCTCCGCGTAGGGCAACGACCTCAACTCGTTCGGGTCATACTCGCGCACGCCGACGAGCAGCGCGTACTTTTCGCCCTCCGGTTGAACGGCTGCGGCCCACGTGAGTGCGACGAGAAGCAGCGTCGCGCCAAGGCCGATGGTTACGCTCACGCGGGACAAACGCGGTTTTCGAGACATGGCGGATTTCTCCCAAAGGCTCGCTCACCCCTCACCCCGGCCCTCTCCCCGCAGCGGGGAGAGGGAGAAGAGCAGTGCTGGCAAGGCGCGCGTGACAACCGTCGGCATTGTAACCCGGCACATGGCCAGGTTCACCGAGGAACCTTCCGCGACACCCTCACCCCTCACCCCTCACCCCTCACCCCTCAACACTCACCCCTCACCACTCACCCCTCACCACTCACCACTCACCCCTCAACACACGGAGAACACTCCGAGCATCACCCCGCATCCATTCTCCCTCTCCCCGTTGCGGGGAGAGGGCCGGGGTGAGGGGCGATCGTAACGGCGTCGCACCCACAGTCCGCTTGGATAACGATCCAGGCATCGGGTTCTTCCGCCGCGCGAAAGGGCCGCAGCCGGCTCACTTGCCACGCAACTACGCTCATTGCCTCGTGGTCGAGGTTGCCGCGCGAAAGGGCCGCAGCCGGCTCACTTGCCACCGCTCTCCACCGCTCGACCACCCTTGACGGGCAGGGGTGCGCCGAGCGTGTCGCCGTTGGCCTTGAAGCCGCCGCCGTCGGCGTCGACGAAGATGGGGTTCGAGACGGCCGTGGGCCGGGTCTTGGCATGGTCAGAGCCGAACACGTCGCCGAAGGTTGAGTTCTCGCCGGTGGCGACCACGATCACGTGCGTATCGGCCTTGAACTCGATCGGAATCTTGCGGTCGAACTTGACGACCTCGCCGGCGAATGCGTCGGCATTGGCCGAACGGGTCCAGTTCAACTTCTCGTCCTTGCGGCCGTTCAGCAGCACCTGCACGCGATCGACGTCGAACCAGTTGGGACACTGCACGCGCACGTGCAGCGTGGCGAATCCGCCGGGCAGCGCGATGTCGTCGCCGGCAATCGCGCGGCGTGGGTTGGCCGGTGCCGCGCCCGAGGCCGATGCGCCCTCGAGCAAGGTGACTTCCAGGTACGGACCGTTCGTCAGAATGATGTGCCCCTTTTCGCTGGAGTGGACCATGTCCATCGGGTCGATCTTCGCCGGGTCGTCGGTCGCACACTTGACGTAGTTGCGGATGTAGCCCGATCCGTGGTGGTTGTAGTGCGCGTCGGTGTTGACCACGGCCGGCAAGCGGCGGCCCTGGTTCAGAAGCTGCAGCCAGTTGAAGATCGTGTGGTTGTACTGCGTGGTCTTTTTGGTCTTCGAGTCGGCGTAGACTCGGTACGGGTCGGACTCCAGGATGCGCTCGTGTGGATGCACTTCGATCACGTCCTGGTACGCGAACATGCCGACAAAGCCGCCGTCGGGTTTGCCGTCGCCGTCGCGGTCGAAGAACATCTCGCCCATGTCGGGATGGTTGGTCTGCACGAGCTTGTCGGACTTGTCGTCCCACAAGGCGAGCCGCCTGATCTGCTCGGCCGGGTCGGCGTCGGTCAGCGGGGCGCCGCCGTCTTGGGTCCGCGGCTTGAGCACGAGCGGGAAGGCGTTCTGGTGGTTGATCGTGCCGGGCTGGCCGGTCAACTCGATGCCGGTGCACGTGCCCAGCAGATGCTCGACGCCGAGGGCCTTCAGGTGCGGCGTGTAGGTATCGAGCCGGTTGTGCTCGGTACACGGAGCGAACTCGATGTGTTCGCACAGTAGATTCAATACGCGGCCGCGCTGGCTCGACACGTTGTCGCCCGACGGAGTGGAGTGGCTGTGGTAGTCGGTGGAGACCCAGCCCGGCGATTGGACGACGCGGCGCAGCGTCGCCTTCAGCGGCACATCCTGGCCCGGCTTGGCCTCGATTTCGAGTTTCTCGACATCGTATTCCGGTCCATAGCTGACGAGCACGCGGTACTTGCCCGGCGCGATGGGCTGGGCGAACCGGCCGTTGTGCGAGTAGTACAGATTGTGTACCGCGTGTTCGCCCGTGTCGGGGAAGAAGAACGGGCTCTTGGTGTCGCCCAGGCCGATGAACTGCACCTTGCACGGGATCGGTCCGCCCTTCGGGTCGCTGATCTCGGCGACGACGCGTGCGGGCGCGTCGAGCCGCACCGTGTGGCGCACTTCCGTCTTCACGCTCGCTACTTCGGTGCGCCAGCCGATCGCCTTCGGAAGCGGCTCGTTGCCAACGGCCGATATGCCGACGGTGTACTGCGTCTTGCCGGCCGGCAGGTCGAACCGCACGACGCCGCGTTCGTTGGTCCGTCCGCCGCCGAACGGCTCGCCGTCGGCCGACAGTTCGACATCCGCGCCAACCACGAGTCCGCGCGGGCTGGCGACTTCGACGACGTGTCGCACGACCTGCGTCTTGGGATCGAGCAGGCGCGCGTGAGCGGTCTTCACAGCGACCAGGTTGTCCCCCGCGATCAGGTGGCGAACGACTTCGAGCTTCTTTCCCGGCATCAGCTCGGTGGTGGGTTCGCCGCCCGTCAGGAACTCGATCGCCCGCGGTTGCGCGGGGCTTCCGGTGAGTCGCATCGTGCGGTCCAGCGAGACCACTCCATAGGCCTGGCCCCACCATTTGTCCACGAACCAGGCCAGGTCGGTCTCTCCCGCGGGCGCAGTGTCGAACGTGCGATCCGCCCGAAAGTCGTCGACCGGGGCGATCTTCAATGGCTTGTCCGCGTTGTTGACGAACTCGCTGCGGATTTCGACGGTCGACGACCCGTCGCGTAGCGTGTACGTGAGCCGGACCTCGGGCCGGTCCGCGGCCGCAGGCGACATGCACTCGAGCCGCAGCACGTCGCCACGTAGCGAACCGAACGGTATCTTGCCGTCGGTCGTCTCCAGCGCAATTCGCTCGGCCGGTGGCGACGACCCATCGCCCGCACTCGCGCGCCCTTCCGCAACCACTCGAGCGAGCCGGTACGGAAACCGCCGCGCGCCGGGATAGTACGCGCTGAGCTGATCGCTCTGCTGATCGCGCACGGTCAGGTCGATGATCGCGCCGCCCACGTCGCGCACGGTCATGTTCGCGTTGCGGCCCGGCACGGGGTTGGCAATCACCACGACGATCCGGTCGTTGCGCAGCACGAAGTCGCCGTAGATTGCGTCCACCTCTTTGCCCTTCGGAACGAACTCGTCCCAGGTCTCTTGGGAAAGTACGGCCAACTCGCCGGCGGGTGAGTTCAGGCTGCAGGCCAGCATGACCATTGCGAGACAGACGGTTCGGAGGTGCTTCATGGCGAGATCCTCGGGAGGACGGCTGGGACAGTGCCAAACGCACGGGGCAGTATGCCAGCCGCCTAGCTGCTTCGCAAGCAGGCGGACGCCTGCACTCCAACTGGGGCGCAGGCGGGACGCCTGCACTCCAAATGGGGCGCAGGCGGGACGCCTGCACGTCGGCCTCGCCGTCCCAGACGTGCCACGTGCCCGTAGAAGTCCCGTTTTTGCAGTTCACTGGAGCGTTGTTCGACCGCTATGATGTTGCCCTGGCCCGCCGGACCAACCAACCTACCCCACGGGAGCAGACCCTCGATGACGAACCGGACAACGTGGCTCTTGGCGATCGGTTTCTCGATTGGCGCGGCGGCAACGACCCGCGGCGAGGACTGGCCGGCGTGGCGCGGGCCGCGCGGCGACGGCACGAGCAACGAGAAGTCGGCGCCCATCGAGTGGAGCGCCAAGAAAAACCTGGTCTGGAAGGTAGAGATTCCAGGCGAGGGCCATTCGTCGCCGATCGTCGTGGGCGACCGCATTTTCACTCTCACCGCACTCACCGACCGCAAGGACCGCGTGCTCGTGTGCCTCGATCGAAAAACCGGCAAGACGCTCTGGCAGAAAACCATCGTCACCTCGCCGCTCGAAGGCAAGCACAGGCTGAACAGCTTTGCGTCGAGCACGCCAGCAAGCGACGGCGCGATGGTGTACTGCACGTTCCTGGATCAGCGCGACATGGTCGTCGCCGCGTACGACATGGACGGAACGCAGAAGTGGCTGGTGCGGCCTGGCGTGTTCAAGAGCGTCCATGGCTTCTGCAGTTCGCCGGTGATCTACAAGGACAAGCTGATCGTCAACGGCGATCACGACGGCGCCGCCTACATCGTCGCGCTCGACCGAGCGACCGGCAAAACAATCTGGAAGACCGATCGCGAAAACAAGACGCGCAGCTACTCGACGCCGATCATTCGCGAGTTCGACGGCCGCACGCAGATGGTCCTGTCCGGGTCCAAATGCGTCGCCAGCTACGATCCCGACACGGGCAAGCGCCACTGGATCATCGACGGCCCGACGGAGCAGTTCGTTGCGTCGCTCGTGGTTAATCGCGGGCTCGTCTTCGTCACGGGCGGGTTTCCCGACCATCATCTGCTCGCGATTCGCCCGAACGGCAGCGGCAACGTCACCAAGACGCACATTGTGTGGCGCGACACCAAGGGCGTCTCGTACGTCCCGTCGCCGATCGCTGCGGGCGACTATTTTCTGGTCGTCTCCGACGACGGCGTCGCCAGTTGCCTCGACGCCGCCACCGGCGATCGGCAATGGCTGGAGCGCATCGGGAAACACTTCAGCGCATCGCTCGTTTCGGCGGGCGGCTTGGTCTACTTCCTGGCCGACGACGGCACGACCACCGTCGTCAGACCCGGCCCGAAGCTCGACGTGGTCGCCAAGAACGAACTGGGCGAATACTGCTACGCCTCGCCGGCGATCAGCGACGGCCAGTTGTTCATCCGCGCCGAGAAGCACCTGTTTTGCATCGGCGAGCGGCCGGCCCGATCGGCTGCTTTATCGAGTGCGATTCGATGATTAGACTGGATCGGTAATCGGAGGGCAGTCTTTCGGACAGGAGTGAGAAAGGAGCGGCGCGATGGCGACTGTGGCGCGGTCCCTGTACGACGACTTGTTGGACGTGTTGGCAGAGAGCGTCGACGCAAGACGACTGCGTGAGTTTCGGCTGCCGGTGCGACGCCAATTGCAAGTGGATCGGTTGCTGGAGAAGAACCGTGGGGGCACGATTTCACCCGTCGAGTCAGCGGAGTTGGATGAGTTCGAACGATTCGAGCACCTGGTACGCATGCTCAAGGCTCGATCGGCCAGAAGGAACGCCCGATGACTCGTCTTGCGTTGATCGTTGTGGCTGTAGCGGCGAACGCCTTCGGGGGCGAATGGAAGGCGGGCGCGGCCAAGACGCCGATCACGCCGGCAAAGCCGATGTGGATGTCCGGCTACGGCAGTCGCGACCACGCGGCCGAAGGCACGCTCCATGAACTGTGGTGCAAGGCGCTGGCGCTCGAGTCGCCCGGCGGCGCGCGGGCTGTTGTGATCAGCCTCGACCTGGTCGGCGTCAGCAAGGATCTCTCCGATCGCGCCTCGGCCCAGATCACCGAGAAGCTCGGCATTCCGCGCGCCGCGATCATGATCGCCACATCGCACACTCACACCGGGCCGATGACATCAGGCAACCTGGAACTGATGTTCGACCTGTCGGCCGAAGAGCAGCAGAAGATTCGCGACTACACACAATCGCTCGAAGCGAAGATCGTCCAGACCGTCGCCGACGCGGTCGGTCGACTCGGACCCGCTCGCCTGTCGTGGGCGAACGGCGCCGCTACGTTCGCCGTGAACCGACGCAACAACGTCGAGGCCAACGTGCCGCAGATTCGCGGCGTCGGCGAGTTGAAAGGCCCGGTCGATTACGAAGTGCCCGTGCTGTGCGTGCGTGCGCCCGACGGCAAGATCCGCAGCGTCGTCTTCGGCTACGCTTGCCACGCGACCGTGCTGAGCTTCTATCAGTGGAGCGGCGACTACCCGGGCTTCGCCATGATGGAACTCGAGAAGTCGCACCCCGATGCCGTCGCCCTGTTCTTCGCCGGATGCGGGGCCGACCAGAACCCACTGCCGCGCCGCACCGTCGAGCTGGCCGAGCAGTACGGACGCGAACTTGCCGAGTCGGTCGATGAGGTGCTCTACGGCACGATGAACCCCGTCGGCGATCGATTCGCCGCCAAGTTCGCGATCCTCGACCTGCCGCTCGACACGCTCCCGACCCCGGACCAAATGGTCAAGCTGGCCGAGTCGGGCAACGCGTACGAGAAGCGACTGGCTCGCGTGCTTCTCGATCGATTGAACAAAGGCGGCTCGCTCCAGCAGAAGTACCCGTACCCGATTCAGGTCTGGCATGTCGGCGGCGACCTGACCTGGGTGGCGCTCGGCGGCGAGGTGGTGGTCGACTACTCGGTCCGGCTGAAGCGCGAGCTCGCCCCCGGCCGCACCTGGGTCGCGGGCTACTGCAACGACGTGATGGCCTACATTCCGTCGCTGCGCGTGCTCAAGGAGGGCGGCTACGAGGGCGCGTCGTCGATGGTGCTCTATGGCCATCCCACCAAGTGGGCGCCGAGCGTCGAAGAACTGATCGTGGCCAAGGTCCACGAGCTGGCGAGGCAACCAGCCGGCGCGAACGGGACAAAGGGGGACTCGAACCAATGAACCCGCCGAAGACCCTTGCCGCGTGCTTGACCGCGAGTGCCATGCTGACCGCGCTGTCGTGCGCGCGGCAGGAAGAAGACTTCAAGGCCGAACTGCCGCGCATACCGGCGACCGCGCCGCACGACGCCGCGAAACAGTTCAAGCTGCTCGACGGGATCCGGATCGAGCTCGTGGCGGCCGAGCCGCTGGTCACCAGCCCGGTCGACATGGCGTTCGACGAAGATGGCCGACTCTGGGTGGTCGAGATGAACGACTACCCGTTCGGCCCGCACGAAGGCAACCCGCCGCAAGGCCGAGTGCGCGTGCTGGAAGACAAAGACGGCGACGGACGCATGGACTCGAGCCACACGGTCGTCGACAAGCTGTCGTGGCCGACCGGCTTGGCGTTGTGGGACGGCGGCGCCTTCGTCGCGTGCGCCCCCGACATTCTATATATAAAGGACACCGACGGAGATTACGCAGCGGACGTGCGCGACGTTGTGTTCACCGGTTTTCAAACCCAGAACGTCCAGGCCCTGCTGAACAATATCAAGTGGGGCATCGACAACTGGTTCTACGGCGCGAGCGGACCGAACGGTGGCCAGGTGCGTTCCGGCAAGAACCGGGCATCGACGCCGCTCAATGTCGGCGGCCGCGACTTTCGATTTCGACCGTCCGGCGAGTTCGAGCTTGTCTCGGGCGGCGGCCAGTTTGGTCACTCGATGGATGACTTCGGCCGCCGGTTTGTCTGTTCCAACTCAAGTCACGCGCGGCACGTCGTACTTGAGAATCGTTACCTCGCCCGCAACCCCTCGTTGGCCGTACCGGCCGTCGTTCATTCGATCCCCAGCGACGGCGATCAAGCGCCGGTCTATCGCCTCAGTCCGGCCGAGCCATGGCGGATCGTCCGCACTCGCCTGCGCGTTGCGGGCAAGGCGCCCGGTCCGATTGAGCACGGCGGCAAAGTAACGGGCTACTTCACGTCGGCCACCGGCATCACGATCTACCGCGGCACGGGGCTGGGCGACGATTTCTACGGCAACTTGTTCATCGGCGACGTCGCGAGCAATCTGGTGCATCGCAAGCGGCTGACGCCGAGCGGCGTCACGTTCGTCGCCGACCGCATGGAAAAGGAGCACGAGTTTCTCGCCACGCCCGACACCTGGTTCCGGCCGTGCAACTTCGCGGGCGGACCCGACGGCGCACTCTACATCTGCGACATCTACCGCGAAGTCGTGGAACATCCCGCGTCGATTCCAGAGATCATCAAGAAGCACCTCGACCTGACGAGCGGCAAAGACCGCGGCCGCATCTGGCGAGTCACCCGGACCGACGCGCCGCCATACCAGAAACCGCAGCTCGGCAAGGCGAGCGTCGCTGAATTGGTCGAGGCCTTGCGGCGGCGCGACGGCTGGTGGCGCGAGACGGCCGCGCGGCTCATTTACCAACGGCAGGACAAGTCGGCTGCGCCGGCGCTCCAGCAACTACTCAAAGACCCACAGCCCGAAACTCGCGTCGCAGCGCTGTGGGCGCTCGACGGTCTCGGTACGCTGACAACCGAATCGATCTTGGCCACGCTTGCCGACCCGTCGGCGGACGTGCGCGAACAAGCGATTCGACTCGCCGAGCCGCGAACGGCAGCGTCGGCCGAACTGCGCGACCGGTTGATCTCGCTCGCGAACGATTCGAGCGTACGGGTCCGTTTCCAACTGGCGTACACGCTCGGCTCGATCGACGATCCGCGCGTCGGTGCGTCGCTTGCCAGCCTGGCTATTCAAGACGGCGGCGATGTCTGGTGTCGTACGGCAATTCTCAGCTCGCTGGGCGACCCCGCAACAAAAGGCAAACCAAGCAAGTCGCAGGCGCTGCTCGCCTCGCTGACGAGCGACGCACGGCAGGTCGTCAAGACGCCCAGCGAACTGTTGGCCCAACTCGTCGTGCTGGTCGGGCTGCGCAACCGACCCGACGAAGTTCGCGCGGCGATGGCGTTCATTACCAGCGGCATTCCGGCTGGTCAGGAAGAACGTCAGTGGGCGATGCTGCGGGGCTTGGCCGACGGTCGACGCCGCGCGGGTGAACAGCACGACCCGTTAGGCGTGCCGCTCGATGACCGGCCGGGCACGGTGACGAAGCGCGTGGCCGAACTGGTCGATCGGGCTGCGGCGGTGGCTCAAGACGACAAGTCGGCCGATTCGCGACGCATTGCGGCGATCGGCGTTTTGGCCTACGCGCCGTTCGGGTTGGCAGACAAGACGTTGCCCGCATTGTTGCTTCCCCGCACTCCGCAACCGGTGCTGCTGGCCGCCGTGCGCACGCTGTCGGCGTTCTCCGACGCGCGCGTGGCGCCGCTCTTGCTCGAATCGTGGAAGACCTACAGCCCGCCCGTGCGCCGCGAGGTGATGGAGGCACTGCTCGCCCGGGCCGACCGAATTCCACGGCTGCTCGACGCGCTGGACCAGGGCGTGGTGCGCCGCGGCGACATCGAACTCGATCGGCGCATGCAACTGGTGCAACATCGCGACGCGGCGATTCAAGCTCGCGCGAAGAAGTTACTCGACGCCGCACCGGGCGATCGGGCGAAAGTAATCGCGGCGTACCGACCCGCGCTCGACGGCCCCGCGAGCGCCGAACGCGGCCTGGAAGTGTTCCGCAAGCACTGCAAGACGTGTCACCGGGTCGCGGGCGAGGGAACCGACGTTGGCCCCGACCTGCGCACGGTCAAGGAACGCACGCCGGACCAACTGCTTGAGCAGATATTGGACCCGAACCGCGAGATCAATCCGGCCTACATCAACTACACGCTCGCCACGACCGACGGCCGCATCCTGACCGGCCTCATCGCCGGCGAGAGCGCGACCAGCGTCACGCTGAAGCGAGCGGAAGGCGCCGCCGATACGATCCTGCGCACCAACATCGAAGAGATGCAGTCCACTGGACTGTCGCTCATGCCCGAAGGACTCGAAAAGGAAGTGACCCCTGAACAGATGGCCGACGTCATCACGCTGCTGCGCAGCAGCGTGCCGTGAGTCTGGCTCCACCGAGTACGATGGTCGAATCCGTTGGCGAGATTGACAACCGACGATCCGTGACGCAAAGTGACCCATCACGACCGCGAGAGTGGCGGAACTGGCAGACGCGCAGGACTTAGGATCCTGTGGGGCAACCCGTGAGGGTTCAACTCCCTCCTCTCGCATTGATACGAGCGGCCCTGTTTACTCCGAAGGTGGCACATGACCCTACGCCTTCTGGCAATTGTCTTCTTGATCCTGGCCTTAACGACATCAGGCCGCACAGCCCCGGCAGCAGTCGCGGAAGAGTCGATAGCGTTCATCTCCGCATTCGCGCCCGCCGACAAAGGAGCGATCCACAGATGGCAAGTCACATCCGCCGGCGATCTGAATCCGCTTCAACGAACCAAGACTACGTGCTCTGGCTGTACTCTGAAGGGCTGGGTAGAATTGGAACCACTTTGGTGCGAATCCGCGTCCAAAGGGCGCAGTCGTCCGGGCTGCACCGATCGCGACCGCCTAACCCGTCGAACGGAATCCGGGACAAAGACAGTCAAACGGGAGAACGGCTCAAATGTCTACCGCCGGTAAGGTGCTCGTCGTCCTGATCATCTTGGCGACCTTGGGGTTTCTGTGGCTTGCGTTTGCGGTTCTGGAAACGCGCCACCAGTGGGACGTCAAGATCAAGGCAAAAACCGAAGAGGTGGCCAAGGTCGAGCAAGAGATCGCGGTGCTTGAGAATGGTTCGGAGGAGTTCGCCGCCAACTACAAGGCACTGGCCGACGAGGTGCTCGCGACGGGTTCCGAGGCGGCGCGGCAGGAGTTTGCCAAGCGGATCGCCGACGGCCATTCGCTCAAGACGTCGTTTCAGTTGGCGATGGACCTGTTCGTTGAAAAGGAGAAGATCGACGCATACCAACAAGCAGTCCGCGACATCAACGAGATGACTAAGACGCCCGTCATCGAAGAGACGACGTGGAACGCGGTCGTTGCCAAGTATGCCGCAGCCGATGCCGACCTAACCCTGGCGAGGACGAACCTCGACAAGGCCTATGCCGCGTACTTCGGCCAGGCGGCGGCCGTACCCGGCGGAGCGCCGAGTGTGCGCGACATGTTGTCGTCGGCGTCTCCCAAGGGATTCCTCGGCTTCGACCAGATGACCGACTTCCCCGCCCACTTGAGACAACTCATCAGTTCGCAGGGGGCCAACTATCGTGCACAACTGAGCGAGGGCCAGAAAAACGGGACGTTCATGAAGGACAAGGTGCAGGCGACCGTGGCCGAGGCGAACACCTGGCGAGCGACGATGGAAGGGGCGCAGCGCGAGCAAGAGGAGCGCACGAACGAGGAGAGCGACCTGACTCAGCAAAAGGCCCGCGAGAAAAGATCGCTCGCCGATGCCAAGGCCGCGCGCGACAAGGCCCAGGAAGAGTACGACCAGTTGTTCGCCGCGTGGCAAAAGGCCGAGGCGGAGACGCGATGGTATGCCGACCAGATCAAGCTGGCCGAAATCCGCTACGACCAAAAGCGCGGCCTAAGAACTGCGGTCTTGTCGGACAACGGGCGGGAGGAGCAAGGCCGGGTGCAGCGGGTCGATCCACAGGATGGTACGATTCGCATCAGCATCGGCGGTCTACATGGAGTCAAGACCGGCTCACAGTTGCACGTCTATCGCTACGGGTCCGACCCCCGCTACCTTGGCTTGCTCGAAGTGCTCAGGTCCGATTCGGACGGGGCAGACGCTAGAATGCTCCCGGAGTACAGCCAAACAGCGGTGCAGGTCGAAGACCTGGTCTCATCCGAAATCCGGCCACCGGACCCCAAGGACGAGGCGAAGCAATAATCACCCGCCCCGTTGCAACGCAGCGGCGAACGACAGGGACGGAAACAGGAACGATGGTGTGCCCTGCAGCGTGGTATGCGCCACTGCAGCCTGCGGCGGCGTCTTGGGCATCGGCAACACTCGCGGCCGGAACATCTCTTCGAGGTCGCGCATTTCATCCGTGGGCGTGCTCATCAGTTCGGTCGCTGCGGGCAGACACTGAATCAAAGCGCCGGCCACCTGATGAACCAGATCGCTGCGCGCCATAGGCCCGTCGGGCGCCGTGCCGGCGATGCTCCGCAGCGGCACGCGCAGCAGTCCGGGAAAGCGGCCGTAGGTTCCGGCGAAGTCGGTCGCCCGGGCTGGATCCACCACAAAACGACTGCACTTGACGAGCGGGGCAAGCGATCCGCACAGCACGTCACTGAGCCGGTCGCACGCACTGCCCAGTCGATCGAGCGATTGCAGATCCTGTTTCGGCGCATCGCCGCACCGTGTCACCGCGGCCATCGCGGCCAGCACCGCCCGCTCGTAAGCACGCAAGCTGCGTAGGGCCGTATCGCGAGCCAGCGGAATATCGAGCCGATCGCCGACCGCGTGCAACAGCACTCCCGCTACGCGCATCAAGACGCCGACCGTGGCGATCGTCTGCAGCGTGGGCAAAACGTCTTTTCGCCAGGCCGTCACGCCCGCATCGATCAGTTCGTGTGATTCGTCGTCCCGAACGCAAGCGCGGTGGACCGTGATCCGACGGCAGGAAAACTCGGGCGGCACGACCGACTCTGACGCTGACACATCGGGCGCGGGAGGATCGAGCCGGGCCGTCCAAGCCTGAAACAGCGCCCGGCTGGTCCGAAGGTAGCGGCGCAGCGCCACAGACGCCACACCGCCCGATCGGTCAATCAACTCGCCGCCATGTTCCGCCAACCGGCCGGCCAACGCCAGCACCTGTCTGTGCGTCATGGTAACTCCACCTGAAAATGCATCGCTCGTAAAACCTGTTCCGAGACAGAGGCGGTGGCCGTGCATCCCCAAACAGCAAAGCCGATGCCAAGCCACGGCGACCAGAAGATCGCGAAAAACGCCGAGAAATACCGGGTGGCAGGACCGGTTCGGTTGTCAATCCGCCACACGTGTCTGCGGCGGGTGAAATCCGTCATCCTGGACGTGCCCGTCCAGTTGCTCGAAAGCTACAGTTTGCCAGACGGCCGCACCGTGACGGATCAAGTCCCAGGCGTGATGAGCTACGCAAACACCGACTCGATGACGCGACCTTCGTTCACGGTCGCGCGTTCGGGTCGGCCCTGGTGGTGATAGATGAGTCGCTCGTGGTCGAGGCCCATCGCGGCCAGTATCGTAGCGTGCAGGTCGTGGACATGAATGCGGTTGTCGACGGCGAACAGGCCAAACTCATCGGTCGCGCCGATTATCTGACCGCCCTTCACACCCCCGCCGGCCAGCCACATCGTGAATCCGTATGGGTTGTGATCGCGGCCGTCGCCCTTCTCGGACATGGGCGTGCGGCCGAATTCACCGCCCCAGATCACGAGCGTCGAATCGAGCAGCCCACGCCGCTTCAGGTCCTTGAGCAAGCCGGCGATCGGCTTATCGGTTGAGCGGCACAGTCCGGTGTGGTTCTGCTCGATCTTTGAGTGCGCGTCCCACTTGCTGCCCGATCCGGAATAGAGTTGCACGAAACGGACCCCGCGCTCGACGAGCCGCCGCGCAAGCAGGCAATTGCGACCGAAAGCCGCGGTCGCCTTGTCGTCGAGTCCGTAGAGTTCCTCGGTCTCCTTGGTCTCTTGCGTCAGATCGACGGCTTCAGGGGCGTGGGCTTGCATGCGGAACGCGAGTTCATACGCCGCGATCCGCGCTTCCAACTCATCGTCGCCTGTGCGCGATTCGAGATGGTGACGGTTCAGCTCATTGATGAATCGCAGCTTGTTTCGCTGCTGCAGGTCCGAAACCGAATCGGGCGGTGTAAGGTGCAAGATCGGCGCCTTGCCGTTCTCGAACTTCGTCCCTTGATGCGTGGCCGGCATGAACCCCGTGCCCCAGACGCGGCTTCCGCCGGGCGGCTCCTTCTCGTTGTCGAGCAGCACCACGAAGCCGGGCAGGTTGCGGTTCTCGCTGCCTAGCCCGTACGTCACCCACGCACCTAGGCTTGGTCGACCCGCCAGGATGCTGCCGGTGTTCATCTGGCAGACACTGCCAACGTGGTTCAGACCGTTCGCCCAGCACGACCGAATCACGGTGATGTCGTCGACGCAATCGCCGACGAGCGGGTACCAGTCGGAAACGGGAATGCCGCTCTGGCCGCACTGCTTCCACTTGCGCCGGCTTGCCAGCAGCGCGTTGTCCGACACACCCATCGGCGTGATCGGCCGTTCGATTGATTCGGGCAATGGTTTACCGGCGTACTCGTTCACCAGCGGCTTCGGATCGAACGTGTCGAGATGACTGGGTCCGCCGTCCATAAACAGGAAGATCACGCTCTTGGCCCGCGCTGCGAGCTGTCCGGGCCGGCCTGCGAGCGGGTTGCGCTTGCGAGCCGTCTCGGCCGCGTCGGCCCGCCCGGCCGGGACGATGCCGTCATCCACCAGCAGACTGTGCAGCGCCAGCGCACCGAACCCGCACCCAGCCCGCGCCAGGAAGTCGCGCCGGGTTCGTGGGGACTCTCGATGGGAGCGACCTGTAGGATTGTTTTGCATGACACGAAGCGATTGAGAAGCTGTCGACGTCCTTACGCTACACTCTGTTGTCTTGCGGCGAGGTTGGCCAAGTGCTGACGAACGGCAGCCAGAAGCTGCTCGTCTTCGATGTCCCACAACGCCTGGTCCCACGGTCCGGCCGCCAAGAAAGTCAGGTTGGCGATCAACTGGCCGAAACGGATCTCGGGATCAAGTTCGCTCAACCGATCCAACTCGCGGAGGAGTTCTTGTCGAACAGGCGAGATCATGCGATCAACTCTCCGATCTTGGGCAGTCCAGCGCCCGCCCTGCCAACTTTGCCAACCACTTCGACTCGCACCAACATTCCCGGACACAGTTTAGCAACGCGCGTTGCGCGTGTCACGCCGTTGAAGATCACCAACCCACCGTCCGTGCACTGGTAGACCCAGATGGGCGGCATCCCCGCAGTCGAGGTCCCAAACCGCGCGATCTGACGATGCAGCTTGATCGGGTCGGCTCCGGCGCGGCGAGACGACGGCACGTGCAAGCTGCGCGGATCAACATCGAGGAACCACGAAGCCATGTTCGTTTCGGGCGCGCGGAATCGAGGGAGGACTGCAGCGACGCTCAATCAACATACACAAACTCATTGGCGTTCAGCAGGGCGTGGCAGAAATCTGCGAGCGCGGCAGCGGCAGGCGCCGTAGTTGATTCGGCCGGCTGCGTCGGGGCGATCAGTTTCTCCTGCTGGTCAATGAACTTGGCGGCTTCGGTTGCCTCACGGTCGGTCGGCTCGCGGCCGAAGGCTACGACGTATGCCCGCCGGATCAGCGTGGGTCGGTCGGGCTCGGGCGTCTCGGACCGTAAGCGGTCGGCGAACGTGCGGGCCAAGGCGATGATCTGGTCGCCGTTGAGCAGCATCAGCGCCTGCGGGGCCGTGGTCGTCACCGCGCGGCGAGCGCAACTTTCGTGCATGTCGGGCAGGTCGAACACGTCGAGCATCGGGAACGGCAGGTTCCGCTTGGCCATGATGTAGATCGACCGGCGGTCGTGGTCGTGCGCGTCTTTCGACGCTTCCCACTTGTACTCGCTGGAAAAACCGCGCGGCAGTTCCGGTCGCACGCCCGGCCCGTACATCGTGGGGTTCAGCTTGCCGGCGACGGCCAACATCGCGTCGCGCGTCGCTTCGGCCGTCGCCCGGCGGCGCGGGTGATGCCAGTAGAGCGTGTTGTCCACGTCGGCCGTTTCCGCCGCGCCCGGCTGCGTACCGGCCGCGCGGCGGTAGCTCGATTGGCGATAAACCTCGGACGTCATGATCAGTCGGTGCATTGCCTTGACGCTCCAACCGCGTGCCACGAACTCAGCGGCCAGCCAGTCGAGCAACTCGGGGTGCGTGGGCGGCTCGGTCTGCGTGCCGAAGTCGTTGGCGTTCTCGACCAGTCCGCGGCCGAGATGCCCCTGCCAGATGCGGTTCACCATGACGCGGGCGGTCAGCGGGTGACCCGGATCAGTCAGCCAGCGGGCGAGCGTGGTGCGGCGGCCCGACGTGTTGGGGCGCGGCGGTACGATGTCGGCCGGCCGTTCGGTCGCGCCGTCGAGCGCCGAAAGAAAGCCGGGCTGCAACTCGCGAATCGGTTTGTTGTAGCTGCCGCCGGCGAGCAGGTGAGTTTTCGGCATGTTCTCGGGCTGCTCGCCCACCGACATGGTTTCGAGCGGGCGCGGCGGCGCGGGCTGAGTCTTCACCATCGAGTCCATCTGCTGACGTAGTTCCGTGCGCTGCCGCTTCTGGTCGTCGTTCATCTTGGCGAGCATCTCTTTCTCTTCCACCTTGATCTGACGCTCGGACCAGAAGGCGAGCTGGTGCTGCAGCGCGGTGCGCTTCTCGGGGACTGTGTCGACCGCTTCGAGCACGATCGCCGGAAACTTCAGCCGCTTCTCGTGGCCGGCCTTGACGCGGGCCGATTGCTCGATCGCGTGCAGCTCGGCGCGGGCCGACTCGGTTTCAGTGAGCCACTGGTCGTACTCGCGGCCGTAGGCGGCCAGTTGATCGGCCGATCCGACGGCGAGGCGGTCGCGCGGGAAGATGCCGACAAAAAAAGCCTGCAACCGATAGAAGTCCGTCTGCAAGATCGGGTCGAACTTGTGGTCGTGGCACTGCGCACAACCGAGCGACAGGCCGAGGAACACCGAACCGACGTTGGCCGTGAGGTCGTTGAAGGCGTCTTGCCGCGCGAGCAGAATGTTCGACGCGTTGCTCTCGTCGGGCCAGAGCCGATTGTAGCCGCTGGCGACGATCGCCTCGGGACTGTCTGGAAACAGCTCATCGCCGGCCAACTGTTCCAGCACGAACCGATCGTACGGCGTGTCTCGGTTGAACGCGCGGATCACATAGTCGCGGTACTTGTACGCCAGCGGCCGCAACGAGTCTTCCTTGTAGCCGGCCGTGTCGGCGAACCGCACGAGGTCGAGCCAGTGGCGGCCCCAGGTCTCGCCGTACTGCGGGCTGTCGAGCAGCCGGTCGACGAGTCGCTCGTAAGCGTTGGGCAAATCATCGGCGAGGAACTGGTCGATCTCCTCGGGAGTCGGCGGCAGTCCTAGGAGGTCGAACTTCACGCGGCGCAGCAGTTCCCGTTTTTCGGCGGGCGGCGAGAAGGTCAGCCCGCGCTGTTCCAGTCGATCGAGCACAAACGCATCGATCGCGCTGCGCACGCGATCGGCCTGCTGCACGGTCGGCACGGCCGGCCGCTCGACCGGCCGAAACGCCCAGTAACCACGGTCGTCGGCCGCCACGGCCGCCGGGACTTCGCTCGCGAAGGTGCCAGCGACGACGCACGCCGTGGCCAGCAGCAACAATCGCACTTGCCAACCAATCATCATGCGCACTCCACGAGAGAGCTTGGTGCGGGAGTCGGGCCGGTCGCCGGCTCATCCACGTCGTTCAACGGCCGCGCCCGCGACAAACGTTTGCCCAACTGGTAAAGTTCGTCCATGATTCGCAGCCGTCGCCGTATCGCGTCGGCCGACCTGCGGTCGCCTGCGGCTCCGCGTTAAACGAGTCAAACCTGCCGCGTGCGGCATAACCGCAACCCGAGCGGATCCGATTTTACGGTGAATCCCGGGCGTTGGACAGGGGTTTGTGCAACCAGACGAAAGGACAACTCAATGAATAGGAGCACGAAACCGGACAAGTCGTGGTGGCGGTTGGCCGGGTCGTTGGTGGTGCTGTCGTTGTTGTGGAACAGCCGGGCGGTCTCGGCCGACGGGCGGGACGATCGTCGCCTGCTCTATGTGGCAACGCCTGGGGTCCGGAACTATCTGGAATACGGCGGGCACGGCCTGCTGGTGTTCGATATCGATAATGGCCATCGGTTTGTGAAGCGGATTCCGACCGGCGGACTCGACGAGAACGGCAAGCCGCTGAACGTGAAGGGGGTGTGCGCCAGCGCAGCGACGAAGCGAATCTACATCAGCACCATCCGCACGCTTCAGTGCATCGACCTCGTGACCGAGCGATCACTTTGGGAACGTGCCTACGAAGGCGGCTGCGACCGCATGGCCATCGCGCCCAACGGCAAGGTGATCTACCTGCCGTCGTTCGAGAAAGACCACTGGCACGTCGTCGACGCGGCGACCGGCGATGTGATCGCCCGAATCGTTCCCAAGTCGGGCGCGCACAACACCGTCTACGGACCGAACGGCAAGGAGGCCTATCTGGCCGGCCTGCGCTCGCCGCTGCTGACGGTGGCTGAGACGGGCACGCACACCGCGGCCCGAACCGTCGGGCCGTTCAGCGCGAGCATCCGGCCGTTCACGGTCAACGGCAGCCAGACGCTGTGCTTCGTCAACGTGAATGAGTTGCTGGGCTTCGAGATTGGCGACATGACGACGGGCAAGAAGTTGCACCGCGTCGAGGTGCAGGGTTTTGAGAAAGGTCCGGTCAAGCGACACGGCTGCCCCAGCCACGGCATCGGCCTCGTGCCCGACGAGAAAGAAATCTGGCTGACCGACGCGACCAACCGCCGGCTGCACATATTCGACGCCACCGTGATGCCGCCGAAACAACAGGCGAGCATTCTGCTTCGCGACGAGCCAGGCTGGGTGACGTTCAGCATCGACGGCCGCTACGCATATCCCTCCACGGGCGACGTGATCGAAGTGGCGACGCGCCGGATCATCGTCGGACTGACCGACGAAACGGGCGCCGCCGTCCAGAGCGAAAAGATGGTCGAGATCGACTTCCGCGGCCGCGAACCGGTCCGCGCGGGCGATCAATTCGGCATTGGCCAGAAGCGATGACCTGTCGCGGGCCGGTCAGTTTGCTGCGGGCGCCTTCTCATCGAGCAACGTCGTGATGATGGCTTCGAGCTGCATCTCGTTGCGATAGCCCACTTCCTTGAGTCGCACCTTGCCACCACGGTCGATGAAGAGGGTGGTGGGATAGCCCTGGAAGTCGGGCACTCGCCCCTGCGCGGCCGGGTCGCCGATGAGGTTCGTGTAGGGAACGCCCTGCTGCTCGACGAAACGCTTGACCGTTTCATTCACCTTTTCAGCCGGTACACGTTCGTATGCTAGGCCGACAATCTCCAGGCCTGCCTCGCGATATTTCTTGTGCAAGGCCGCCAGGTGGGGAATCTCCATGCGGCACGGACCGCACCACGTGCCCCAGAAGTCGACGATAAGCACCTTGCCCTTGAAATCAGCCAGCGACACGGTCTTGCCATCGAGGTCGGGCAGGGAGAAATCAAAGTCGAACGGCTCGTGCGCGGCGATCAACTGCTTGGCGTGCTCGCGAGCGCGCTCGAGCATCTTCGCCTCCACGCCGCCGCGCCACGTCTTGAATTCCTCCAGCGGTCGGAGCGGATTGAGGTCGGCGTCCTGATCGAGCTGGGCCAGGTCGGTGAAACCCGCGTCGATCGCCTCGCCCAGCGACTGGAGCGCCTTGTCGTTCTGGCCGGTTTGTGCATAGCCACACGCTTCGTTGTAAAGTACGACCGGCAACCACTGCAGCTCGGCGCCGCTCAGCTCGCCCTGCAGTTTGCGCAACTGACGCAACTGCGCCGCCGACTTGAGCAGCAACGGATACGCCTCCTTAGAGCCGTCCTGAGCGAGTCGCATGGCGTGCGTTTGCACGACCTGGTAGGCAAGCTGTAGCACTTGCGGGTTGTTCGGTTCGAGCTTGAGCGCGTGATCGAGTTCATCCATGGCCCCGGCGATATTTCCAGCGCCGGCAGCGGTGCGCGCACGATCGACGAAGTCCTTGGCAGTGTCGAGTGGCGGGGCAGGCTCGCTCTGCTTCGTGACCGAGCCGCTCGGCCCCACCGGGACGGGTTGTTCGGCGACAGCGGCCGGCGCGGGATCGCTCGCGGGCGCCTTCTCCTCAACGGCTGGTTTCGAGGGCGGGGTAGCTGCGGTACTGGCCGGTGGAGGCGCCGGTTGCGAACAGCCGACGGCGAAAAGCACCGAGCTCAGGAAGCCCACGAGTCGTTTCATTGTGAGTTCTCCAAGAATGACGCACGCGGCCAGAGACGACACGGCAGCAGTGTCTCCCGCCCGAACGCCAAAGTCAATCAGTAACTGGCAACGCGCGGCGTGAGGCCCCAGGCTTGCCGGCGCGGTGTACCGGCCTTATCGTAGGAGCACCGGCGCAAGCTTGTTTCCGGGGAACTGGCTGTGGGGCGGGCTTCCAGCCTGCCACCAGTTCCTTGATCGACATTTGGCAGGCTGGAATCCCGCCCCACGGCCAGCCGGCACCTTCGAGGACTTCGCCATGAACTCAGCCTCTCGGTCGATCGCACTTGCCCTCGTCGCGGCGCTGGTCGTATCGCGTGGGTCGGCGCAAGAGCCGCCGCGGGAACCAGCCGCCGAGTCGGCCGTGCCGGTCATCGGCGGGACGATCGAGTTGGACCTCGCGCACCTGTGCGATCAGAAGGGGTGCGTGGAGCATTTCCAAAAGTCGCTGCCGGCGATGCCGCCCATCGTCGGCGTGCGAACTTCGCCGAGTTCCGACCATCCGCGAGCCACGCTGTTCGTCCGGGCCAGTCAGGCGATCGACCTCTGGACGCTGGTCGAGTCGCTCGGCGAAAAGGGAATCACGGTGAACCACATCCGGCCGCGCGACTTTCCGTCGGTCGCGATCGAGGTGGAACTGCGTCGCTGGAAGACTGCGGACGACGACAAGTTCCCAGGCCAGTGCATGACTTGCCTGGTGCGATTAGCCAACGTCGTTGGTTCGATTCCGTGGGCGAAGGAAGCGGCCGCGGTAGCCAGCGGCGTGCGAGTGCAATATGCGCCGGCAGACGCGGACATCGCCGAGTTGATGCGCGCGATCCAGCGAGCGGGCACGTGCCCGGCGGGCGTGTGGCTCGTGCCGGCCGATGCCGCACCGCCGACTCCGGCAACACCGCTCGTGGCGAGTCGATCGGCGACGCCGAAAGCCGGCGGCTCCGAGGCGCATCCGCTCATCCAGTTCGACCTCGACCACGAATGCTCGCCGGCGACTCGGCCTCTCGATGCGGTCGGCGAGCTGGCGTGGGTCAGCCGCTCGGGCCTGTCGGCGGGCCCGCTGGGCGACATCGCCGCGCCGAGAGTGCTCGACGGCGCTACGCTGCTCGTCGCCGTGGGCGACCGCCAGCACGCCGAACTGGCGCCGCTCGTTCGCGAGCTGCGCCGCAACGGCCAGAGCCCGCGCCGCGTCCGACTCGATGGGTTCCACGACTTGCGCGTGCAGTTCGAGTTCGCTCACTTGTGTGGCGAAGTGGAATACTCGAAGCCGCCCGAGAAGCCGAAAAAGTCCGACGGCGAAATGAAGGAAGAGGCAAAGAAAGACGAAGCCAAAAAGGACGCCGACAAGAAAGAGGAGCCGAAGAAGGAAGAGAAGCCGTTCGTGCCGCAACCGCTGCGGCCGGCCCCGTCCAGCAACGCGCGGCGGGCGATCGAGCGAGCGATCGCCGAAGTCGAGTGGGTCGAAGACGCGACGTATCAGGAGTACCACACCAAGCCGGAATTCAACGGCCCACGTCGGCTGACGATGAGCATGCACGTCGGCGACGAGGCCATACGGCTCGATGATCTGGTCGAGGCTCTCGCGCGGTCTGGATTCCCTCCCACGTCGGTACGTGTGAGCCGGCTGTTCCCCGGCCTTGCGTTTGGCGAGCGGCTGCCGGTCGACGCCCAGGTCGCGGACGCGGAGGGTACAAAGCGACCGCTCGCGTCGTTTCGCCGGCCGGGCAAGCCGCTGGTCGTGGCGTTCGTGTCGCTCAAGGCGGCGCGGAAGTCCAAGTACGAAGCCGATCCGAAGTTCTTCGCACAGATCAAGAAGACGGCCGCCGCGTTTAGCGACCGAGCGGATTTTGTCGCCGTCAGTAGCAACGCCGAAGACGAGTTTGCCGCCGTCGTGGACTTCTTGAAGAAGGCCGAGTGGGAGGTACCCGCGCTGCACGATGCGTCGGGGCTTGCCCGCGCCGTACTCAACGCTCAGGCGACTGCGCCGCCGCATCTGTTCGTTTTCGACGGCGACGGTCGGCTGCGCTACGCCGGCGACCCGCACGACAACTGGGAGAAGCCTGGCGAGAAACAGCGCGACTTCCTGGCCGAGGCTCTGGAACTTGTGCTCGCCGGCAAGTACGGTGCGAACGGCGCCGTCTTCTTTCAATCGCCTCGGTGCAACTGTTCCAGTCCAAACTGCAAGTGCCCGAAGTGCGGCTGCGGCCCCAGTTGCCGATGCGACATCGGCCACTGAAACGTCGGCTTCTAACACGGCCCGGTCGGGCCGGCCAAAGACGTTGCGGACTCGCGTTGGAATTCGTTTAACCCCGTTTAACCCGCAGCCGCAGGCGATTCGTTTAACCCGCAGCCGCAGGCGAGGCACAACAAACGCCAGCCATGCCTCGCCTGCGGCTGCGGGTTAAACGACCGAAGCCGATTTCAGACCCTATGCAATGCGGCACAGTACTTAGCTTAGAGGACTTCCGTCAGTTGAGATCCAGCATTCGATCGATCAGGTCGGCCGTCAGGCGCCGCAGCCAATTCACGACTGGACCTGACTTGCGTCCATGCTCGCGAGCAAGTGTTTCCGGTCGCCGATTACCGTGCGCGAGGCGGCGAGCAGAATCACAACCAACACACCACACAAGATGGGCACGACATACATTGCCTGATGCAGGCCGATCGCCCGGAATCTGTCGGGCAGGAGCAGCTTTCCATCGGCGGTGACCTCGACCGCCACGCGAGCCAGACCGGCGGCCCGAGCCGCAAGCGAATCGCTGAGCCAACCGGTTCCCACCGGACCGAGCACCGCGCCCAGCGCATACATCGCAAAGAAGTACACCGCCATCGCCGTGCCACGCAGCGACGGCCCGATGATGTCTTGAATCGACGCGTACACCGTGCCGTAGTAGGCCGACATCATGGCGTAGGTCAGCACCATCCAGAACGCGAACGGCCACGGCTGGCCGGCCGGTACGGCTAGTCCAAGCAAAACGAACGGCACGGCCAGCGCAATCGCGCAGCAACTGACCTCGAGCCGCCCGCTCACTCGTCGCCGAAACGCCAAATCGCCGAGCCAGCCGGCCAGGAACATGCCGGCCGCTCCGATTCCCCACACCAGGCCGCTGGCCAACCCGGCCGCGTCCCTTTCGAGTTCGTGATAACGACGCATCACCGAGGTAAGAAATGTGCCGAGCGCGTAGGTGTTGAAGTTGTGCACCGCGCCCGAAAGGATAATCCACCACATCGTCGGTCGGGCCAGCACCGACCGCAGCGCCGCGCCAAACGGAATCGGTTCGGCCGCGGGTGCGATTTGGTCGGCCAGTCCGCGGACCGAATCATCGACATACAAAACTGCCAACGCCAGTACCAGACCTGGTATCGCCGGAATGTAGAACGCAGCCTGCCAGCCAAATCGCTGCGCGATCACGCCGCTCAGTACCGAACTAATCCCGAGTCCGAGCGGCAGCCCGAGCATGAAGATAGCGAGCGCCCGCGCGCGACGTTCCGCTCCGAACAAGTCGCCGATCAACGAACTGGCCGTCGGCGCACAACTCGCTTCGCCCACGCCGACGCCCAAACGGCAAACGAACAGCGACCAAAAGCCGCTCGCCAGTCCCGACGCGGCCGTGAGCACGCTCCACACCGCCACGCCCGCCGCGAGCACCCACGTCCGCCTCCACACGTCGGCCAGTCGCCCGAGCGGCACGCCCACGACCGCGTACAGCACAATGAACGCCGTGCCAAGCAGCCCCAGATCGCGATCGGAAAGCTCCCACTGCCGACGAATGTCGTCTTGCACGACCGGCAGGATTTGCCGGTCGTAGAAGTTCATGAAGTTGATGCCGCACAGCACGGCGAGCGTCAGCCACGCGCGAGTCGGAGACATAGAAATGGTTCGAACCGACCGCAGGCTTGTAAAGGGAAGCGAGCGGCGTGGAACGCACGCGTCTCGCGTGCGTTCCACGCGCGAATGCTCGGTGTCAGGTCAACTGTTCGAGCGCCAATCGAGCCGCCTTCTTCTGCGGCTCGTCGGCGTCGTTGGCGGCGATGGCCTTGTAGATCGCCGCGGCAGCGTCTTTCTGGCCCGCGTTGCGCAGGGTCTCGGCGAGTCGAACGCGGGCCTTTTGAGCGCGAGCGCGAGCGCGAGGCGAACCAGTCTTGGTCGCGGCCGCGATTACGTCGTCATTCGACCGCTCGGCCAGGTTGGCCAGCGATTCGATCGCCGCCAGCCGGACTTCATCGTCGGCGTCCTGAGCGGCCTTGTGCAGCGCGGCGACCACGTCGGCGCCCGTGCGCCGGCCCAGGGCAATGACGACGCCCGTCAGGAACTCGGGGCCGACCTGTTCGAGCGCCTTGACGAGCGCCGCGGTCGCGGCCGCCGTCGGGATGCGCTCGAGCGCCCAGCGGGCCTGCATGCGAAGCTCCAGGTCCTTCAGGCACTCCACCAACGCCGGCACCTGCTCATCGCCCGCCGCCACGCTGAGCAGCTTGAGCGTCTCTTTGCGGGCCGTGAGCGAATGTTTCGGCTTGTCTTTGTCCTTTGCGGTCAGCTCCGTGGCCAGAGCCGTAGCCAACTCGTTTTGTTCGGCAGGCTTCGCGGCGCGGCCGACCGTGTCGGCGAGTTTCTGCCGTGCCTGATACGCCTTTACTTGATCGTCGCTGCCCAGTTGGGCAACAAGTTCAGATACGAAATACATCGATGGTCCTCACACTAGGCTAGGTTTCGGGTTCCAAACGCAGCTTCAGTCTCCGGCCTGATCCCGGCCGACGGCTGATTGCTGACGGCTGACAGCTTCTACACGTGCCACGGCGCCCGCATCGGCTTGGCCAGATACCGGTTCGCCGCCGCGTCGTTCGCGAATTCCTCCTTGACCGGGTCCCAATCGAGCGGCCGGCCGAGTCGGATCGCGATGTTGCCCAAGTGGCAGACCGTGACCGAGCGGTGGCCGATCTCGACATCGCAGATCGGCCGCTTGCGCGACGCGACGCAGTCGAGGAAATTGTTGTGATGGTGGTTGCTCTCGTAGAGTTTCGTCTCGAACTGGTCGCGCGGGAACTCCTTGAAAATGTCGACATGTTCGCCCGCGTCGATCTTCTTGCGGTCGTCGGTGTACTTCTTGCCGTCGAGGTTCAGTTCGATGCGCCCGCGGCTGACGAAGACGTGCCCTTTGGCCCCGTGGAAGTTCACGCCGTTCTCGCCGCCCGAGTGGCAGATGAGTTTCACATCGCCGTGTTGCGGGCCGTAGGTGTACGTCACCTCGAACTCGCCCGGCACGTCGTGCGGACCGTTCTCGTGGTACGTCCCCTTGCCCTCGACTCGGACCGGGCCTGACCCGTCGGCCCCGATGCCCCACTGAGCGATGTCGTTGTGGTGGGCGCCCCAGTCGGTCATCTTGCCGCCCGAGTAATCGCTGAACCAACGGAACTGATAGTGGCAGCGGTTCGCCGCGTACGGAACGAATGGGGCCGGTCCGAGCCAGAAGTTCCAGTCGAGGTTCGACGGCGGAGTGGTCGGAGTCTGCCACGAGCCTGAGTCGATGCCGCCGATGTGGGTCGTGACCCTTTCGAGTTTGCCGATCTTGCCGTTGCGGACCAATTCGCAAGCATGACGGAAGCGTCGATCGGACCGCTGCTGGCTGCCGGTCTGCAGCACCGCGCCATAGCGCCGCGCCGCGGCGACCATCGCCTTGCTCTCGGCGATCGTCAGCGTCAGCGGCTTCTCGCAATAGACGTCCTTGCCCGACTCCATCGCCGCGACTGAGATCACGGCATGCCAGTGATCGGGCGTGACGACGAACACCGCGTCGATGTCCTTGCGGTCGAGCACGTCGCGGAAGTCCTTGTAGCAGCCGACGCGCTTGCCGGACTTTTCGAGCACGAGCTGCGCGGACTGCTCGCGGTGCAGCCGATCTACGTCGCAGACTGCGGCCACTTCCATGCGGTTGTTGGGCAGGATCATGTTGGCCAAGTGATGACGCCGGCCGAGATCGCCGACGCCGATCGAACCGATGACGATGCGTTCGCTGGCGGCCGGCTTGTCTTGCCAACCGAGCGCCGATGCCGGGACAAACATCGGGACAGCCATGGCCGCCGCCGCGCCGCCTGCGGATTTTTGCAGGAAGCGACGCCGATTCAAGGGATGCGCTTTCTTCAAGGTCGGTCTCCTCGTAACTAGGATTAGGTGCCGAGCGTCCCAGACCAGCCGTGCCGCCCGGCCGCCAGGGACGAAAAGTGGCTACAGTATTGCCACGCTCGCGCGCAGAATCCAGCACCTTGTCGAAGAGACTCGCCGGTCGTGACCCCATCACGTCGAGCCGTGCGCGGCACGTCGATTCTCGTTGTCCACGCCGAATCCGAGGGTTAGCATCGTCATCCATGGCCACCACGCCGCTGTTTTCCGACATCGCCGCCTATTATCTGGTCGGCAAGGCGGACGTGGTGGAGTTTCGGCGGAGCGCGGCCATCCTGGCCGCTTGGTGACCTCGGGCGTTACGCCACCGCCCGTCTTGAAGCCGCGCTGTCGTGGCTGTTCGCTGCACGACGTGTGCATGCCGGAACTGATGGGGCAGACGACACTGGTTCGTCAATATCACCATGCATTGTTTACCGGCGACTCGGAATTGGATGCTGGGAGGGCACGTCGATGAATTCAGACCATGAGTCCCGGAGCGCGAGCATCCTGCCCGCTTGCACTCCTTCCGATCTGCGCAGCCAATGTGGTAGCGGGTTTGGTGCTAGTTCAGGCGGCCAAGATGGCCGCGCTCCGAGGAGAGATCGGCCGCGTGGATGGCATTCACGCGGATACTTACCCCACTTCGACGGCAGCGAGATTACACAGTCGGTCACGTTTCGGCTCGCCGATTCGTTTCCGAGAGAGCGTTTAGAGGCATGGAAGCGAGAATTGCAGACGCTCGAAAAAACCAATGCTGACCGCGAGCTGAGACGCCGCATCGAGGCGTACATGGACGCGGGAAGCGGCGAATGTTGGTTGCGCGACCCGCGCATCGCGTCGATCGTCCGGGACGCCTTGAGGTGTTTCGAGGGGACAAGGTATCGGCAGCACGCTTGGGTGGTGATGCCGAATCACGTTCATACACTGTTCACGCCGCTGAAGGGCTTCGGTCTCTCGGAAATCATGCACTCCTGGAAATCGTTCACGGCGAACCTGGCGAACCGGACCTTGGGGCGAGCCGGCAAGTTCTGGGCGGAGGACTATTTCGACCGATTCATCCGTGACGAAGAGCACTTCTACCAAGTCATGGCTTACATCGATGAGAATCCAGTGAAAGCCGGCCTGTGCTCGAAGAAGGAAGAATGGCCGTTCAGCAGCGCGAGCCGGGTACAACCGCACGAACCTGGGAGCGCGTGAGCTTCACCTCGCCGTCGAGCTTCACCTGCACCGTCTCGTGATCATTGGGCAGGTACGCGCCCTGCGTCTGCACGAACAGCGTGTTGGCTGCGTTTGCATGTGTTCCTTCCCGGAGCGCGGCCATCCTGGCCGCTCGACGCTGTCCAATGCCGTTCAAAGCCAAGCCTGAGATTCAACCGTCTATTCAAGCGGGCAGGATGCCCGCGCTTCCACGAATCGTTCCAATTAACGTCGCGAAGCCGCCGCCCACCGCTGGACCCGATCAACGCCCTGCTCTCGCTCAATCGTGTCTCAATTTCGGGCAAAGTGTTCAGTTGTCAGTGTTCGAGTGCCGGGTGCGCGAGCCTGACCTGGTTCCCCTCCGCGAGAGCGGGGGGCACGACCGGATGGCCGCTGGCACTCTCGGCAACGGCAGCGACTTCAAGTTGCGGCGTCGTCGCCTGCACGGTCCGACTCGCTGCGTCGGCGACCGGTTGCGTGACCCGCACGCGCGGCGGCAGGATTTCGGTGACGGCGGGTGGCGCCTCGCCGACGGCATCGACGTCGAGCACGCGCCGAATCACGTCGGGTTGGTAGAGCTTCTTGCGGAACTGGTCGGCCGCGATGAATTCAGGATCGCGACCTTCGCCGCGGTTGATGTGCCAGCCGATCAGTCGGTCGCCTTGCGGGCTCGCGGCGTAGAAGCCCTGCGGCGTCCACGCAATCCAATCGTGCTCGGCGTGAAACACAGTCAGCCGCAATTCGCCGGTCGGCAAGTGCCAGAGCCGCACGGTCTGGTCGCCACCGGCCGATACCGCGAAGTCGCCGCGCGGCGACGGCGCGACCGCCGCAACGATGCCGCTGTGGCCGACGAGTTCGCGGAGGCGGCGACCGTCGGCCGCATCGTAGAGCGATAGCGACTCGGCGCCACCGACGAGCGCGGGCGCTCTGGCCGGCAGCGAGCCTCGATCGGCCTGCGGCATCAGGGTCAACGCATAGATCACATCTTGCGGTCGGCCGCTCGACAGCACAGGTCCACCGCCGGCCAACCGAACGGCATGCCCGCCCTCAGCCAGTTCGAGTTGCCGGCCGCGCGAACGGATCGTCCCGCGAACTGCCGCGCTGCCGCCGGCCGCTGTCAGCTCCGGGCCATCGAGCCGCAGGCCCCAATCGAGCGGTCCGCGTTCGTTGTACTCGTCGACGCCGAGCAGTTTTTTGGGACTGTTGAGGCGGCTGCCCCAGAATACACTGCGGCCGTCGGCGCCGAATGCGACGCTCCAGAGATTGCGCGTCTTGCCGCCGAGCACGATCTGCTGATCGCCGCGGCGCGCGTCCCAGAGACGAATCGAGTAGTCCTGCCCACCGGCGCTGGCCACCGTCTCGTCGCCCACGAACATGATCTTGCCGATCGTGTCGTCGTGGCCCCCGAACTCGGCGAGCGGTCGCCCGTCGGGGAACGAAAAGACGCGCGCCTGCGTGTCTGCGCCCGGAAAGCCGCAGCCCACGGCGATGCGAGCGCCGTCGGGTGCGAAGGCGAGCGACACGGCGCCGGTGCTCGGAAGCGCTAGCGGCGAACCGACCGGCCGGCCGTCGAAGTCGATGAACCGGACCTCGCCATGTGGATCGCCGTCGCTGGCCGACGCTGCCGCGCCTGCGACGGCCAGCACGCGCCCGCGCGGATGAAACGCCAGGCCGTAGATGCGAGCAACGTTCAGCGGACGAAGGCTCTCGACGGGCGTGATGCCATCAGGCCCCGCGCGAAACAGCCGCACGACGCCGTCGAAGCTCGACGTGGCGAGCAGCGGCCCGCCGGTCGGATCGAATGCGACGTTCGTGACTCGCTCGGAGTGCGCCTGCACCGCGGCGATGGGCCGGAACCCGTCTGGGCTGCGCTGCCAGAGTCGCACCGCGCCGCCGAAGTCGCCCGACGCGAGGAACTCGCCGCTCGAACTGAACGCGAGCGAGCGGACCGGTCGGTCGTGGCCGGCGAGCACGGTTCGGATGCGACCCTGCGGCCAATCGTACACGCGGATCGAGTACGGGCCGCGGTCCTGCGGACCAAACCAGCCGCCGACGACCAGCGTCCAGGCCGCGGCGAAGCTGGCGGTGATAGTGCCGAGGTTTGCGCGATGGTCGAGTGTGGCGGCGGCGCTCTTCGCGTACTCCGTCACCAGAAACGCGTCGGACTCGTCGTTAGTGCGGTGCCATCCGACGACATCGAACCGGCTGCGCGGCGGCAAGATGGTGCCCGCCAGGTCTTCGACAAGCCCCGTGATTCGCACGGCCAGAAACCGGTGTTTACCGGCCGGATCGGGCCGCGTTTCGGTGACCTCGAACTCTCCCTTCACCTTTAGGTTAGAGCGTGGCCGCGCCACGATGTGCCGCTTCGCCAGTTCCTCAATCAGGGTCTTCACGATGCCCGGGCCGGAACTGGTCGGATAGTTCGGCGGCCCGGTGAACTCGCCGACCGAAATCGCCGACTCGCCGCGGCCGTCGAGCAGTCGTTTCAGACTGCCGGCGATCTCGGCCAGCTCGGACCGCAGCGCCGTCGAAGCTTGTGCGCTCGGTGCGCACGCGACGCCGACCGCCAACAAAAACGCCGGCAACAGCCGGATCGGCGAGGCGAACGCGGTTCTGCGAACTGGCATGGTTTCGCTCCTTTAATGGTCTGCGCACGGACCTCGTCCGGTGTGGACAACGAACCACCGGCCGCGATCTTCTGCGACGCGGGAAAAAGTTGGCGTGCGGCCAATCTCTCGCTTACCATCCGTCGCATGCGAACAACCACACAATGGCCGGCGGCGATCGCGGTCTGGGCGACGATCGCCGCGACATGCCTGGCCGACGAACTCGATCAACCGGTCAACACCTGGGTCAAACGCAGCCCGCTGACCGACACGCCCGTGTCGCCGCGCCTGGGCTACGAAGGGGCGTGCGTGTGGGACTCGAAGCACCGCGTGCTCATCCGCTACGGCGGACACAATCAGGGCGGCGGGGGCGAGCAGCATAGTGAGGTCTGGACGTTCGACCCGTTCACCGCCCGCTGGACGCTGAAGGAACCGAACACGTCGCCGCCCGGCATCTGTTGCGGGCAGCAGAACGTGTTCGATCCCGTGCGCGGCCGGTACATCCGGTTCCCGTCGTTCAGCGGCAGCCACGGCTGGCAGTGGTGGCGCGAGATATATCTGAACGACTCGTCGGTGTGGACGTACGACCTGGCGACGAACACGTGGCGCAACATGCGGCCTCTGCCGACGCCGACGCCGCGTCCGCTCCGCTGCGCGTCATGGGATTCCGACCGCGAGGTAGTCGTGCTGTTCGGCGGCGAGACGAGCAGCGAGGGGACGCTGGTCTACGATCCGCACCGGAACACCTGGACGCGGATGAAACCGCCGCGCGAGCCTGAGTTTCGCAGCGGCGGCAACATGGCGTACGACGCCGCGCGGCGGCTGCACATTCTGTTCGGCAGTCAGTTCACCAACGACCCTCACACCTGGGCCTACGACCTGGCGAAGAACGAGTGGCGCGACGCTCCACCAGACCACAGCGAGGCAAACGAGAAGGGGCCAAGGGTGCTGCTCTATCAGGACGCGCTGGCTCAGGTGTGGGGCCGGCGCACCATATACGACGACCCCGCGGGTCGCGATTATCTGCCTCCCGCGGCGCGGCGCATCAGCGACGAGCCGCAATTCGGCTGCGTGCCCTACCCTGCTCTGCCAGCTCGTCGCGCGCCGTCGGTGCTGCTTGCCGATGGGAGAGGTGAGGTGCAGTGAACGAGCAGAGCTCGCCCAACCAATCGGCGACCGTCACGACGGCGCGAGGTCAGGTCATGCGACGCCCCGATATGGTCGTACTTGGCGGTGCGATCGTCGCAGCGCTGCTGTTACGCATCCACTGCCTGTTCGTCCCGTACCTGTGGCTCGATGAGTACGTCACGCTTTGGTCGATCGGCGGCGCGACGTATGGCGAAATGCTCAGCCGCGCCACGCGCTGGACTGCCAGCGGTCCGATCTTTGTGCTGCTCTATCGGGCGAGCTGCGACCTCGCCGGCGACGTCGAACTCGGCCTCAAGCTGCCCGGCATTGTTCTGGGCACGTTCGCCGTGTGGCTGGCGTGGTGGACGACGCGGGCGTTGTTCGATCGTCGCGATGCGTCGCTGGCGGCGGCGTGGCTCGTGGCGCTCTCGCCGCTGTGCATTCACTTTTCGCAAGACGGTCGGCCGTACATGCCGACCGCCACGTGCCTCGTCGGGTCGCTGGGCCTCGTGGCTCAGTGGCTCCGCACCGGAAACCGATGGCGACTGGCCGGCTCGATGGCACTCGTGCTGATCGCCGTCGGCATCCACTTGTTGGCGGCGCTCGCGCTGGTCGCGTACAACCTGGCGGTGCTCGTGGAAGGCTGCACGAGCCGTTGGCCGCGGCGACGCTGGATCGACTGGGTCACGAGCCAAGTGGTCGTCGCGTGCGGGCTATGGTTCGTGGGCGTTCAGTTTCGCGCGCTCAGCGGTCGGCATGGGAGCATGATCCTCGAGACGAATCTGCCTATGCTCACACGTGCGACACTGGATGGCACGATTCGCAGCGAGTCGCAGTTGGTCATCGGGTTTGTGCTGGCCGCGATCGGACTCGCGTGGGCTGCGCGACGATTCCCCGCAACGACCTTGGGCAGCGTCTGGCGCGAGCACCGTACCGGAGTTATCGCAGCGGCCGCCGCCTTCGTGGCGCCGAGCCTGGCGCTGACCGGCCTGTCGGCGCTGCGAATTATCGACCCGTGGATTCGATACTACTTCTTATTTGAACTGCCGCTGACGATCGCGTTGGCCTGGCTGGCGTCGTGCGCGTTCCCGCGCGTGCTGTCGCGCTGCCTACTCGCGTTGTTGCTGGCGTCGAGCGTCAACCACTTCAATTTCGTAAACGGAGTGCTGTCGTGCCGGCTGAACGGCGTCTGGCGCGATTGCGACGAGGTGTTAGACCAGATCAGGCAGCGAATCCAGCCGGGCGATCTGGTGCTGAGTCGCGGCGGACTAGTTGAGGCGAACAGCATCGACTTCTTGCGTGACCCAGTAGGCTCCAGCTACCTCAAGTGTTTCGGCGAGGCCAAGGACGGCCCACTACCAGCCGAGCACATTTCATTGCCGTTCAGTCCGGAGAAGCCCGAGACTCGTGAGTACATCGACCGGCTGGTGGCCACGCGATTGACTTCCGGCGGTTGCTTCTGGGTGCTGAACCTTGGGTGCGGCGACTTTGATTACAACGAGTGGCTCGTGCAGCAGTTTCCTGGCCGGTTCCGTCGCGTCGCCGAGTGGCATCATCCTGCAGCGTCGCTTTGCCGCTGGGTGTGCGAACCTCGCCCGGAAGAAACGGTGGCCAAGAAATAAGGGCTCGCCGCCAACTTTGGGGAAACTTGTGGTGTGGCCGCCGCGGCCGCCTCACATTTGGCGGATGAAACAGCAGGCGGGACGCCTGCGCCCCAAAGTTGGCGGAGAGCCGAAATAAGGGAACCTCCGATCCGATCCCCGCGACCGTCTCGGAGGTCCCGTGCCAGCGGTCAAATGTTTGGCTGCGATGCACGCAGCGAGCGACCCGAAAAGCCAGCGGTACACGAGGCCTCTTTCGAGGCGATACCGCGATAGGTCACTCAGTCTTCACCCGAAGCAGTGAGCGTGCCGGGGCACGACGGCGGGCCAATGTCCCACGTCGTTCCATGGCCTAAAAACCATCGGGGTGATGACTTATGGCTTGACCGCTGTTGCGGCGCGGGCGGAATGGGCCAGGGCATGATTGTTGTCAGAAGTGCATTCGACGGAGTCAACGTGACATCAGCACCCGAAAGTGCGCAAAAAAAAACCCCCCGGTCCGTCGAGGGGGCTAGGACCGGGGGATCTCACGGGGTCGCTCCCGCTTTGCTCGATGTCTTGTTTAGGCTCCTTCTTTTCCCCGGTTGCTTCAGCCGGGTGGTCTTTGCTGTGAACACAGTCGCAATCGCAGTGCCAAACTCACTCGGCGACTGAGCGGGCGAGAATCGGCGGCTGAGTTGCATCCATAACACTTTTTGGAGCCGGACGATACGGATCGAGAGCGAGGCTGGCTAGGTCGATGTGGCGAACCAGTCGTCGGTACCGGCGGCCCTCATGTGTAGCGTAGCGCCGAATCGCTGTCCAATTCTGCGGCCCACGATTAGACTCGTGCTTGCCGTGGAAACATCCTCTGCCAAGACCGATTCAGCGTCTCATCCCACCGCCGAATCTCCGGCCGCAACGAGCGACGTCGCACATGGGCCGACGGCAGACGTCCCAAAGTCCCCTGCCCCCCCAGCACGGACCAGTCCGCTGCCGCTGCGACTGCGCGATCAGGTCGTGTTCGCCGCCGCGTGTGCCGCCGCCGTGGTTGCGATCGCGGCGTACTACGCGAAGACGAGTCGCTGGGGCGCTGAGCCGATTGAACTCGATCGGCAACCGGCCCGCGTCTTGGACTACAAGATCGACCTGAACTCGGCCACCTGGATCGAGTGGTCGCAGTTGCCCGGCATCGGTCCGGTGCTGGCCCAGCGGATCGTCGAGGAGCGCGAGAAGAACGGTCCGTATGAAACGATCGACGACTTGGAACGCGTCAAAGGCATCGGGCCGAAACGGCTGGCGGAAATCCGGCCGTTCATTCGTACGTCGTCGCCGCCATGAATCAGTTTCAACTTGTCAGCCCGTTTCAGCCGGCCGGCGATCAGCCACAGGCCATCGAGCGGCTCGTGGCCGGCGTGCGCGAGTCCAAGCGCTATCAGACGCTGATGGGCGTCACGGGATCGGGCAAGACGTTCACGATGGCCAGCGTGCTCGCCCAGGTGGGCCGCCCGGTGCTGGTGCTGTCGCACAACAAGACGCTCGCCGCCCAACTTTACGGCGAGTTTCGCGAGTTCTTTCCGAACAACGCCGTTCACTACTTCGTCAGCTACTACGACTACTATCAGCCCGAGGCGTACATCCCGCAGCGCGACATCTACATCGAGAAAGACGCCTCGATCAACCAGGAGATCGACCGGCTTCGGCTGGCTGCGACGAGTGCGCTGATGAGCCGCCGCGACGTGATCGTTGTGGCCAGCGTCTCGTGCATCTATGGTTTGGGTTCGCCGGACGACTACCGCGCGATGATGGTTCCGCTGAACGTCGGCATGCGCGTGGACCGCGACGAGATGCTGCTTCGGCTGGTGCAGATTCAGTACGACCGCAACGACGTGGCGTTCGCGCGCGGCAGGTTTCGGGTGCGCGGCGACGTGGTCGAGTGCTGGCCGGCCTACGAAGAGTTTGCCTTTCGCATCGAGCTATGGGGCGACGAGGTCGAGAAGCTGGCGATCGTCCATCCGACGTCGGGCCAGGTGCTGCGCGAGGTGTCGGAGATGTGCGTCTATCCGGCCAAGCACTTTGTGCTGCCCGAGTCGCGCATCGCGGGCGCGGTCGCGGCGATCCGCGACGAGCTCGAACCGCGGCTCGAGTACCTGCAGCGATCGGGCAAACTGCTCGAAGCGCAGCGGCTCTCGGCGCGCACACGGTTCGACTTGGAAATGCTGCGCGAGACCGGCTACTGCCCCGGCATCGAGAACTACAGTCGCCACCTGAGCGGTCGGCCGGAAGGCTACCCGCCGTACACGCTGTACGATTTCTTTCCCGACGATTATCTGCTGTTCGTCGACGAGTCGCACGTGACGGTGCCTCAGGTGCGCGCCATGTTCGCAGGCGACCACAATCGCAAGACGACGCTGGTCGAGCACGGATTCCGACTGCCCAGCGCGCTCGACAACCGACCGATGCGATTCGACGAGTGGGAATCGCGCATCAAACAGGTGATCTTTGTGTCGGCGACGCCCGGCCCGTATGAGCTTGAGAAGTGCGAAGGCGAAGTCGTCGAGCAGGTCATCCGCCCGACTGGGTTGCTCGACCCGATCATCCACGTCTGCCCGGCGCAGGGCCAGGTGCAGCACCTGATCGGCGAGATCCGCGCTCGATCCGCGCGGGGCGAACGCACGCTCGTGACCGCACTGACCAAGCGGCTGGCCGAGGACCTGTCGAACTATCTGCAAGGCGAGGGGGTGCGCTGCCAGTGGCTGCACTCGGAACTCGATGCGTTCGAGCGCGTCGAAGTGCTGCGCGAGCTGCGCGAGGGGGAATTCGACGCAGTCGTCGGTGTCAACCTGTTGCGCGAGGGGCTCGACCTGCCCGAAGTTTCGCTTGTGGCCATCCTGGACGCCGACAAGGAGGGGTTCCTGCGCAGCGACACGTCGCTGGTCCAGACCATCGGCCGCACCGCACGCAACGTGAACGCCGAGGTGATCCTTTACGCGGACGTGGTCACGCCGTCGATGCAGCGGGCGATCGACGAAACACGCCGTCGCCGCGAGCTGCAACTGGAGTACAATCAGACCCACGGCATCACGCCCGAGACGATCCGCAAGGCGATCCGCGCGGGAATCGAAGAAGAGATTCAGGCGAATCAGCTCGTGCGCGAGGCGGTGCGGCGAACCGAGCGCGACTACGTCACGCAGGAATACCTCAACGAACTCGAGTCGGAAATGCACGCGGCGGCGAAGGCGCTCGACTTCGAGCGGGCCGCCGAACTCCGCGATCGCATCATGCAGCTCAAGGGCGAACCGGCGATGAATCCAAAGAAGCTCGAAATGGTCCCTGGCCGAACCCGCGCGCGCGAGCGGCGGGCGCGGAGACGTTAGAGGGCAACGATGGCAGAGCATTCGGACAGCTTGACCGCGCCGCCCGTGCCGACGTCTCGGCGGTTTCAGTTCACGATGTGGACCGCGCTCTTTGTCGTCGTCCTGTTCGCTGTGTTGCTGGCCATCGTGCGGGCGCTTACGGTCGCGGTCGCCACAGCCCAAGAAGGCGCCCGACAATCGCAATGTCGCGGCCACTTGGCCCAAATCGCGATGGCGCTGCACAACTACCACGACTTCTACCGCTCGCTGCCGCCGGCATTCGTCGCGGATGCTCAAGGCCGCCCCATGCATAGCTGGCGAACGCTCCTGCTGCCCTGGATAGAACAACAGAGCCTGTTCAACGCGTACGACTTCGCCGAGCCGTGGGACGGCCCAAACAACATTCGATTGAGCAATACACCGCTGGACCTGTTCGTATGCCCGACCGCGCCTCGGACTAACGCCGCCGGGACGCATTACGTCTTCGTCACTGGGCCGGGCGCCGCGTTCCCCGGCGACCGCTGCACCACGTTCAGTGACATGCAGGATGGTCGGGCGAACACCATCTTGCTCGCGGAAACGGACGCGAACATTGGCTGGGCCGAGCCGCGGGACTTGCACATCGAGTCCATGAGCTTCGCGATCAACGACCGGGCTCGGCCGAGCATATCGAGCCGGCATCCGCTCGGCCCGGCGATCGTGCCAGCCGACGGCATTGGGGCGTGGAGAGTGACGAGCGGCGTTTCACCAGCCACCCTGCGTGCTCTTGTGACGATCGCTGGCGGCGAGAAGGTTGAAGTGAAGACGCTCATCGACCGACGGCTGCTTGTTCGTGAGTAGGTCAGACGACGGCCATGACAGAAACACCGATCCGCGAGTTTGGACCAGCCGAACGCGAGGCGTGCCGACGATTGGTAGAGCTGGGACTCGGAGAAGACCTCGATCGCGCCGGCGACATCACGTCACGCGCGCTCGTGAGCGAAAACTTCGCGGGCATAGCCTGTTTCGTCGCGCGGCAGCGAGGCGTGCTCGCAGGACTTGATGCGGTGCCGATGATCTTCGAGATGGTTCCGGGCGGCGCGGCGTTCGAACCGCAATGCGGCGACGGAAGCGGACTCGTGACCGGACAGGTGATCGCTCGCGTGGCTGGCCCACTTCGGGCACTACTCGCGGCCGAGCGGCTCGCGCTGAACTTTCTGCAACGGCTGAGCGGCGTGGCCACGGCGACTCGGGCCTACGTGGACGCGATTGCCGGCGCCGCCGCGGCGATCTATGACACGCGCAAGACCACGCCCGGCTGGCGGGTGCTGGAAAAGTACGCGGTGCGGGCGGGTGGCGGGCGCAATCACCGCATGGGCCTCGGCGACGCCGTCCTGATCAAAGACAACCACCTGGTCGCGTGGCGGACTGCGGCCCGGGGACAAACGCTCGCCGACGCCGTGCGCGCGGCGAGAGCGAGCGCGCCGAGCGGCACCGTCGTCGAGATTGAGGTGGACACGATCGCTCAACTGCGCGACGCGCTCGGCGGCCGGCCCGACATCGTGCTGCTCGACAACATGCCGCTCGATCAAATGCGCGAGGCCGTCGCGCTGCGGAACCAGTTGAGCGGCGGCGTGGAACTCGAGGCGTCGGGCGGCGTGACGATCGAGACCGTGCGGAGCGTGGCCGAGACCGGCGTGGATCGCATCAGCGTCGGCGCGATCACGCACTCGGCGCCGGCGCTGGATATCGCACTCGATTTCGAGGAGCCTGCGTGAACATTCGATTGCTGCGCCGGCTCCAGGCCCACGCCGATTCGTTTCTCTGGCCCGAAGCGTTGGCCCGCGACCTGGGCATTCCGTTGGCCCGACTGGCCCGCGACCTGGGCGAACTCGAATCGTTCGGCTTCGGCATCGACAGCGCTCCGCACCAGGGAGTCCGTTACACGGCGCCGGCCCCATCGCTGTGTCCCGACCAGATCGAGTGGGAACTCGGAACTCAAACCATCGGGCGCCGCATCGCCTACTGGCGTCGCACGACCAGCACGAACGATCTGGCGGCCCGCGCCGCCCGCACGCCGTCGAACGACGGCCTCGTTGTGCTCGCCGAGGAGCAGACCGCCGGCCGCGGCCGACACCGTCGCCGCTGGCACGCGCCGCCGCACAGTTCCATCCTGATGTCGGTGCTGGTGTTTCCGCCCGCGTCGTTGCGCAACACGCCGCTGCTCACCTGCCTGGGCGCGGTGGCGGTCGCCGACGTCGTGATCGAGACGCTGCGGTTGCCCGCGCGCATCAAGTGGCCCAACGACGTGCGCGTCGCCGGGCAGAAAATCTGCGGCATACTGGTCGAAGACCTGGCGCGGTCTCGGCAGCGAAAGAAGACTGATGCGGGCGTGTCGGCCATGGTGCGAGCGACCGTGGTGGGAATCGGCGTCAACGTGAACATCGCGCCGCACGAATTCCCTGCGGACCTAACCGCGCCGGCCACTTCGCTGATGGCCCTGACGGGAACGCGGCTCGATCGTTCCGATCTTGTCCGGTCGCTCGTCCAGCGACTCGATCGTTACTACTCAGCCGCGCTGGCCCACGAGCTCGCACCGATCTGGAACCGCTGGCGCGAGCTAGCCGACCTGGTGGGCGACCATGTGCGGATCAGGTTGCGCGACGGCGAACTGGTGGGCCGCCTTGTCGACGTTTGCCCCGACCGCGGCATCTATGTCCAGACCGAAACCGAACCCGTCCGCGAACTCACACCCAGCGAGGTGTTGAGCATCACTGATCGCCAAGGCAGAATCGATGGTGCGGCCACACACGACTGCGTTTGACAGGAATCCGGTATCGGCCGTAGACTCCGGCCATGAGACGTTTCGCGTATCGAAGCCGAGTTGCGGTGGTTGCGACGGTGTTGGTGCTGGTCGGCGTCGCGACGACGGCGCTGGCGCAGTGCCCGATGTGAAAGGGCGCACTCACCTCCGGTTCGGAGGACGCCAACCGCTTGTCGGCGGCGCTGAACGCGAGCATCTTGACCATGCTGGTCGCCCCGTATCTGCTGTTCGCCGGACTGGTCGCCCTGATCTATCGCGCACATCGGAAGGCCCAGCGAACGCGGGACGCCCAGGTCGCCGCGCCATCAGGTGAATCATGCTCTACCGCGTCGGCCGATTCTTGCAACTCGCCGGACTCTTGATACTGCCTCAAGCCATCGTGCTGGAGATGCTCGAGAAAGTCTCGCTCTGGCAGTCGCTTCTCATTGCCGCCGCCGGTACCTGCCTGTTCATGATCGGCGTTGCGGTGCAACGTTCGGCAGGTCGTTGACCTTACCCGTCGCGATTGGTCGCTATGGTCGGAATGTTCGCGCGGCGAGCGCGTCGTCGGATGGAGCGGTGTGGATCAAGAGCACGCGCTGAAGTGGGCGGCCATCCTTCAGTCGCGAGAAGAACCTGCCCCCGAGGCTGTCGCGCGAGTCGGCCGCACATCCAAGCATCAAGCCTTGGTCCGCCCGCATCCGGATCGAGAAACTCAGTTCGTCGAACGCACGGAATTGACGGGCGACCTTCAGACTCCAGTCCATCGATTGGCCGCCCTGGTCGGCCGGCACGAACAACCGCCGCATCTCGCCGTGCTGGATTTCGGGCGTGATGTGCAGGCTGACGCCGCAGTCGGGCGTGATGCGCGGTATGACGCGAAGCGTTCCGACGGCGTTCTTTTGCTCGACCCTGGCCGGGTCCGCTTCGCCGTCGGTGGGCCACACGTCGTATTGGCCGCTCACCTGAACCTGGGCGGGGCTGCCCGCCTGAATGTGCAACTGCTCCATGATCGGTGCGTCCTGCTCCTGTTCGTCGAATAGCGTCTTGATCACGGCCGGCATCTGGCCCCCGACCAAGCCGACGCGAAACCCCCTCGCGGCCCAGCGTTGGCGCACCGCCGGATCAATCGTTTCTTCGTCAGCCGACCGCCACAACTCCTGGTTCAGGCTCGTGTCGCCGAACGGCCGCTCGAGGTAGGCCAGCTCCATCACGACCCCATTGGGACCCGACGGCAGGGCTTTCGGCCGCAGTTGTTGGGCCAGCCGACTCGGCCCGAGTCGCGGCACCGTACCCAGGCATCCCGCCAACAGCGCAACCGTAGAGACGAATGCCACCGAGCTAGTCCGCAATCCGGGATTCAGCGCCACGCGAGCTGCGTCCAAGGCGACCTCCGTTCCGTTTGTGAAGGGGGCGCGAGTCTATGGCAGTGCGGGTAATGTGTCAATTTGTCTCTATTCTCAAGCAATCGCACAGCTTGGCCATTCTGTGAAGCCTTGACAAACTGACGCCGGATTGGTGAAGTTTCCGGCCTGTGCGCTGGGTCATCTGGGCAGCATGCTGCCTTGGATCGGGCGAAGTCGCCTGACGCCAAGGCCGGCGGGCTGCTCTCGTCATGAACTCGGTTTGCCCGCCAAATTCGCCCGGCCTGCCCGATCCACTGCATGGCTGAGCGGCGTACTTTTCGCTCGAACTGGACTGCTTCCCGTTGGCCACCTGATCTCACGAGACGGATGAAGATCGCCTACCTGACTGCTGATTTCGGGGTGCCGGTGCCCGGCACGAAAGGGGCGTCGGTGCACGTCCAAGAGATGGTTCGTGCACTTCAGGGCGAGGGGCACGAGGTGATGGTGCTGACGCCCGCAGCCACCGGCAACCGATTCGACGCGCGGGTGCAGGACATTCCGCTTGGCCCGATGGCCGCGGAGATGATCGACGCGTTGCGCCAGGAGGAGCTTGCCGCAGGCAATCGGTTGGCGAAGGACCTGCGGAACCTGTTGTACTCCCTCACTTTCGCGGAACAAGCCGCCCCGCTCGTCTGGGAGTTCCTGCCCGACTTGGTGTACGAGCGTTACAGCCTGTTTGGGTTTGGCGGGTCGGAGCTTGCCCTTCGGCTTGGCGTACCGTTCTTTCTGGAAGTGAACGCTCCGCTGATTGACGAGCAGCGTCGGATGCGTGGGCTGAGCTTGCCGGGCGTTGCCGAGGCCGTCGAATCGCGGGTGTTCGATTCGGCCAGCCACATCTTTGTGGTGTCCGAACCGCTCCGCGACTACGTTGCGGGCCAGGCAGTTCCGCCGGATCGCATCACCGTGTTGCCCAACGGCGCCGACCCCGATCGCTTCGCACCGCCCGACGGCCCCTCGCCGCTACGCCGACGGCTTGATTGGGAAGAGCACTTCGTCGTCGGATTCGTCGGCAGCATGAAATCGTGGCATGGCGTCGATACGCTGGTCGCCGCCCTGCGGATGCTCGTCGACGCCGATCCGCGCTACCGACTGTTGCTGGTGGGCGATGGGCCAGAGCGCGATGCGATCGAGCGACGAACGGTGGAGCTTGGCCTTTCCGGGTACGTGCGCATGATCGGAGCGGTGCCGCACGATGTCGTGCCCGATTGTATTGCCGCGATGGACGTGGCCGTGGCGCCATACGCCGCCAACGCCGACGTCTACTTTTCACCGGTGAAGTTGTTTGAGTACCTAGCCATGGCCCGCCCGACGGTTGCCGCGGCGGTTGGCCAGGCCGCAGAGATCATTGAGCAAGGACGCACAGGATGGCTCTACCCCGCAGGAGACTCGACGAAGTTGGCCGGCGTGATCCACGAACTGTCGCGCGATCCGGAGCGTGCCCGCCGCGTGGGCGCCGCCGGCCGCAGACTAGTCCTGGAACGCTACACGTGGTCGGCAAACGCCCGCCGCGTGATCGAGACGGCCGAACGGATGGGAGCGGGTTCGGTCGAGCCCGTAACAACGATGGACGACAGGATGCCTTAAGGAATGCACCAGGACGAGACCGACCGGCGCGTGTTGTCGCGCGCGATGAAGCATCTTGCGCCGTACGTGTTGCCACGTTGGCGGATGTTCGCGGCTGCACTGGCCGCGTTGCTCGCTGGGGCGGGGTTTGAGCTGCTCAAACCGTGGCCGCTCAAGTTCGTGTTTGATTGGCTGCTCACGGACCGAGTGGCACTGCCCGCCTGGTTCAATCCGCCCGCCGGCGACCCGCGCAGTTGGCTGGTCGCGGCCGTGTGTCTGGCCATTCTCACGCTGGCCGCGCTGTCGGGTCTGGCGGCGTACTTCCGCGAGTATCACCTGAAACGGTTGGGCGAAGAGGTCGCCTTCGATCTGCGCCGCGCGGTGTTCGCTCACCTGCAGAATCTGTCGCTTGCCTTTCACGACGCGCGGCGCAGCGGCGACGTGCTCAGCCGCATATCGGGCGACGCCGCCTCGGTCCGCGACCTGGCCAGCTACTCGATGCTCGAAATCGCCACGGCGATCGTCACGATCGTCGGAATGCTGGGCGTGATGATCGCGATGGACTGGCATCTCGCGATCATCGGCCTGGTCACAGTGCCGGTTCTGGCGCCGGTCGTGTTCCATTTCCGCAAGCGGATCGAGCAAGCGGCGAAAAAACTGCGCAAGCACGAGATTGAGGTCTCGTCGGTCGCTCAGGAAACGATGTCGTCGCTGCGGCTCGTTAAGGCGATGGGCCGCGAGCGCCACCAGCACCAACAGTTTTCGCTGGCCGGCTCGAAGAGTTTCCAGGCCGGACTTGAGGCCGCCAAGCTCGAAGCCCGCTACGTCTGGGTCGTGGACATCGTCGGGGCGCTCGGCACGTGTGCGGTCGTGTGGTGGGGCGTGCATCGCGTGCTCGCCGGCCGGCTCTCGCCGGGCGATCTCATCGTCTTCGTCGCGTACGTCCGAGGCTTGTACGCACCGATGCGCGACATGGCCAAACAGAGCATCAAGATATCGAAGGGCATGATCGGCCTCGCTCGCGTACTCGAAGTGCTCGAGACGGCCCCGGCCGTGACCGACTTGCCGCACGCGCGGACCGCGCCGCCGCTACGCGGTCAGATCGAATTCCGCGACGTTTCGTTCGCCTATCGGCCGGACCGGCCAGTGCTCGAGCGAGTCAGCTTCCGCATCGAGCCGGGCCAGACGGTCGCGCTCGTCGGCTACAGCGGCGCCGGCAAGAGCACGATCTTGAGCCTGCTGCCGCGGCTGTACGATCCCGCCGCTGGAGAAATCCGCATCGACGGCGAGGACGCTCGCAACTTCCGACTCGAATCGCTGCGACAACAGATGAGCTTCGTCCTGCAAGACTCGATTCTGCTGCAGACCAGTATCCTCGAGAACATCCTGTACGGCCGGTCCGATGCATCGCCCGACGACGTCGAAGCGGCCGCCGAAGCGGCCGGGATCGCCCAGTTCATCGACCGGCTGCCCGACGGCTTCCAGACCATGGTCGGTCCGCGCGGCATCATGCTCTCGGGCGGCGAACGCCAGCGCGTCGCCATCGCCCGCGCCATGGTCCGCGGCGCACCGATTCTGCTGCTCGACGAACCCACCACCGGCCTCGACGTCGAGACCGAACGGCTCGTCATGGACGCACTCGAACGGTTGATGCGCGGCAAGACGACGATCGTGATCAGCCACAAGCTTAACCTGATTGAGCGCGCCGATCAGGTGCTCGTCGTCGACGACGGACGAGTCGTCGAGTCGGGATCGCCCGCCGAGCTGCGCGCGGCCGGCGGACTGTTCGCTCGCCTGCACGAACTGGCAACCCACAACTACGGTGTGATCGAGGACCAACCGCGACATGCTATCGCCTGAGCGCGTACAGCCAGCGGGGCCGTTCGAATTCGACGGTCTGCCGCCCGTGAGCGACGACCGGTGCGACCGGTCTGACCAGTCAGACCAGTTGACTGGCCGGCTCGATCAAATGCGCGACGCGGACCAACTCGCGGCCGCGGTCGCCGACGCCCTGCGCCGTTGTGGTGCGGCGCCGGCGGCGATCGACTCGGTGAACATCACGTATTGCAAGATAAAGCCCGGTCGCGACATCAACGCCGCCTTCGACATTCACGCGCGCTGGCCATGCGGCAGGGTCCAGCGGCTGGCGGCATCGGCAACCCTGTGGGGCTCGGCACGGCGAGGCCAGAAGCACTTTGACGAAGAGTCGGCCGGGCTGGACATTGGCCCGCTCGCCGGGCGGGCCGAACTCGCCCGGTTCGATCGGGTGACGGCGTTCGTTCCCGAGTTAGCGCTGCAACTGCGGCTCTTTCCCGCCGACCCCGTGCTGTCTGGGCTGACCCCGGCGACCGACTCGGCGCTACTGGGCGAAGTCCTCCGCCGCGAACTGCCGGCCTGCCGCGACGACGGCTGGCAACCGCGCGATGTCGGCTACACGCCGCTGCACTACAAGCCGAAACGCTCGTGTACGCTGCGATACACTGCAACGCTCGAGCACGCGACGGGCGGCTCGCGGCAAGTCGAATTCTATGGCAAGGTCTATCGCGACGATCGCGGCGACTACTGCCATCGCTGGCTCCAGGCGACGCACGCCGCCTCGGCCAGCGGTTGCGCGTGGCGTGCCGCCGCGCCGATCGCCTTCGTCCCCGACTGGAACTTTGTGCTTCAGTCGTCCGTCGCCGGTCGTCAGTTTCGTCACCTGTTCGCCGAACTGACCGGCGATCATGCGACCGACAGCGAACTTGAACAGGTCGAGGGTCATCTGCAGGCGATTGCTCATGCGATCCACTCCGTGCAATCGGCTCCGGTGCGTTTCGGTCCGCAGATTGATTTTCACTCGCTGCTCGCCGGCCAGGCGAACAACTTGGCGTACCTGCGTCGCTGGCAGCCCGACCTGGCCGATCGGGTCGCTCGCGTGCGCGACGAGCTTGACCGTCTGGAACCGACCATCCCGGCTGGTCCGCTGGTGCTCGCCCACGGCGATTTCGCGCACGGCAACGTGCTCGTGGAGAGCGGTCCGCAGTCGGCGATCGTCGGTCGGCAGTCACCGCCGGTCGGCATTATCGACTTCGATCGCGGCGGCCAGGCCGAGCCGGCGTACGACGTGGCGTACTTCCTGACCCACGTGTGGTCGTTCGGCGTTCGGCACCCGCGACGGATGCGGCATGTGGCTCGGCTCTACGAAGCGTTTCGCCGCGCGTACCTCGCGCTGGCGCCCGACGTTTCCCCCCGGCGGCTGGCGCTGTACGAGGCCTTGGACTTTGCCGCGTACGTGCTGCGCAACTTTCGCAAGCAGAGCCACCAGCCGAACTGGCTCGTCTGGGCCGACGCTCAAGTGGACGCGGCGTTCGATCGGCTGGCGCAGGCGGCCGGCAGAGAGGGGGCCGCGCGATGACCCCGCATCATCCACGCCGACTTGGCTACCTGGTCAAGGCGTTCCCACGAATCTCCGAGACGTTCATTCTGAACGAGGTGCTCGAGTTGGAGCGCCAGGGATTCGATCTTCGCCTGTACGCCCTGAACCGACCGCGTGACACGAAACGGCACGCGCTCGCGGACCAGGTGCGTTCGCCGCTCGTGTACTTGCCCGAGTCGCTGTGGCTCGCCGCGTTCCGATTGTTCGTCGATCACTTGCTGCTCTTCTTGCGGTTCCCGTGGCGCTACGTGCGGACGCTGGCTGCGGTGGTCGCCGCGTTCGACCGCGACCTGGTCGAACGATTCGTGCAGGCTGCGCCAATCGCACGGCTCGCGCGGCGCGACGGGGTCGCCCACTTGCACGCCGGCTTTGTTCACGCCCCGGCATCGGTCGCGTGGCTCGTCCACCGCGTCACCGGCATGCCCTACAGCGTGGCCGCACACGCCAAGGACCTGTACCACTCGCGGCCCGACATCCTGCAGAAGAAGCTGACCGAGGCGCGGGTGGTCTTCACGTGTACGCAGTACAACGTCGCAAACCTGCATCGCTTCGCCGAGCCGGGCCGGATCGATCGGCTGCGTCGCGTGTACCACGGCGCCGACTTGAACCAATTTGCGTTTGGCCCGTACGGCTCGGACGATCCGCCGCTGGTGCTGGCCGTCGCGCGGCTCGTCGAGAAGAAGGGGCTCGAACACCTCATGCGTGCCTGCGCCCTGCTGAACGATCGGGGGCGGACGTTTCGTTGTGCGATCATCGGCGAAGGCGACTTGCGTGCGCCGCTTGAGCGGCTGCGCGATGAACTGAAACTCGGTGCGATAATGTCGTTCGAGGGATCGCTCGATCAGCAGCAAGTCCGCGCATGGTATCGACGCGCGACGCTGCTCGTTCTGCCGTCGATCGTGGCCCGCGATGGAGATCGAGACGGCATTCCCAACGTACTCGTCGAGGCCTCGGCGATGGGCGTGCCCATCATCTCGACGCCGACCAGCGGAATCCCCGAACTGGTGCGCGACGGCGAGACGGGGCTGGTCGTCGCGCCCAGCGACCCGGCCGCAATCGCCGCGGCGGTCGGGCGTCTGCTCGACGATGCACCGCTGCGCGAACAGCTTCGCATCGCCGCCCGGCGGTTTGTCGAACAGCACTTTGACCTGCACCGCAATGCGACGACGATCGGCGACGAACTGCGACGGCTGCTGAACCATGATGGCGAACCAGTCGAGCGACGAGTTTCATCTGCGTCCTGGGCCGATGACCGTAGTGAAGGGTCCGCGCTGCCGCGCCCCGTGCTGGAAGAGGTTCCATCGTGATGAGCAACCGGTCCACCACCATCGGCGTCGAACTGCACGGCGTGCGGTTGAACCTGAGCGGCGAATATCGCGCCTTGATCGACCACGCCGCGACGCTGCTGGAAGGCTGCGTGCGCGGGCCGTTCGACTCGCCCGACCTGGTCAGCACCGCGCGATGGCTGAATCGGCCGATTGCCGAAGGCGAGAACCTTTTCGCCGACGCCGACGCCGACTCCGGTTCGACGGCGACCGACGGCTTCGGCAAACGAATGCTGATCGGCGAGGACGAGCTGGTTTGGTTGGATACCCATCGCGTCAGCAACTTGCAGTTGCGGATGCGGCGCGACGGCGGCCGTCCGGCGTTCGACGTGGTCTATGGCTACGCGCCTTCGGCCCGGAAGCTCGCCCGGTTTCCGCACTACGAGCACAAGAAGTTTTTCGACCTGCTGCGCTACCTGGTGTTCTTCCCCGTCGCCTGGCACCTCGAGCGCACTCGCGGCTGGGTGCTGTTGCACGCCTCGGCCGTGACGGACGGGCGTGGCGCCGTGCTGTTTGCGGGGCCGGGCGGATCGGGCAAGACGACGACGTGCGTTGGATTGGCGGCCCGCGCGGGGATGCGATTCGTTGCGGAGAACCTGCTGTTCTGCGACGGCCGGCGCGTGTTCGCGATTCCCGAGCCGGTGCGACTGACGGATGAGAGTCTGGAGCTGCTGGGCCGCGATCGAACGCCACGGCCGTTTGCCTTCCACGGTGGGCTGCGCGAGAAACGAATGTTTCACCTCGCCGGCGGCGCCGATGCCGGCGGGCTGCCGGCGCGGGCCGTGTTCCTGCCGCGATTCACAAGCGAAGCTTACGCCGAACCGATCGAGCCGGCCGCCGCGTGCGAACAGTTGCTGGCGATCAATCGGCTGACGCTCGAGATCAACGACTATTACTGGTACTCGGCCGGGCTTGATCTGGTTTGGCCGCAGGCCGACAACGCCGCGAACCTGCCGGCGGTCGTGAAACGGCTGACGCACGAGACGCCGTGCTACGCGCTCGGCATCGATCGGTTCGCCGGAGTAGACGGCGTGGTCGACACGATTGTGCGGCGCCTGGGCTGCAAGCCCGAGGCGGTGGAGTGCGTGGAATGACGGCGACGATGGACATCTTGAGCGAGACGGCGTCTGTGCCGGTGCGCTGTTTCACGGGCGAGCAGCTTGCGCCGGACGCGGCCGCGCGGCGACAGCTCAAGCGGCTCGCCGCGCTGCCGGGACTGGCGCGGTACGTCGCCGTGCTGCCCGACGTCCACGCCAAGAGTCGCAACCCGACGCCCACAGGCACCGTCGTCGTCACGCGCGATCGGCTGATACCGCGGGCGGTGGATCATGGCGTCGGTTGCGGAATGAGCATGCTCGCCACGTCGCTGCCCGCTGCGGAGTTCGTCCCACGCGCGCTCGACGAGTTGTTTGCCAAGCTGAAGGCCGAGATTCCGGTGAAGGCTCGCGACGTGTCGCTGCTCTGCGACGCGGACATCGAACAGGTGCTCGGCGACGGGGTGGCGTCGCGGCCGGACCTTTTCGGCCTGGAAGCGGCCGACCTGGCTCGCATCGAGAACCGCGGGCGGATGATGAGCGAGCTTTCAGCGTCGGAGATTCTGGATGTCGTGCCGGGCAAGGCAATTCGCAAGGCGGCGAACTCGCTGGGAACGCTCGGCGCGGGCAACCATTTTCTGGAGCTGCAAGAGATCGTCGAGGTGCTGGACGCTGGCGCGGCGGCCGCTCTCGGTCTCGAACTGGGCCATGCGTTCGTCATGCTGCACAGCGATTCGCGGCGGCTAGGCAAGAAGGTGCTCGAGCCGGCGATGGATGACGCCGAGCGAACCTCAGGGGCCGGCGACGACGGCGACCCGTTGTGGACCGTGCCGGTCGAGGGCGAGTCGGGTCGCCGGCTTGTGGCGGCGCTGGCTGCGACGACTCACGCGGCGATGGCCAATCGAGCGACGATCCTGGCGATCGTGCGTCGCACGCTTCGCGAGGTGATGGGCCACGCGCCGCTCGACACGCGGCTGGTGTTTGACTGCAGCCACGAGACCATTCAGCCCGAGGCGCACGACGGCGAGCAACTGTGGGTTCACCGGCACGGCGCGGGCCGCGCGCTGCCGGCCGCGGCGATCGGGGACGTGCCGGTGCTGAGCGAGATCGGCCAACCTGTCGCGGTGCCCGGCAGCATGGGCGCCGACTCGTATGTCGCGGTGGCGCGGCTGGGTGCGGACCGCACGTTCCACTCGGTCGCCCACGGGGCCGGCCGGGTGATCGAAAAGGCGGCCGCGCGCGAGAAGTTCCGGACCGACCAGGTGGAAGAGTTCATGCGCAGCCGCGGTGTGCGGCTGTATCGCTACGGCACCGACGAGATCGCCGGGCAAATGCCGAGCTCGTTCAAGGATCCGGGCAGTGTCGTGGATGCGATGACGCAGTTCGGACTCATTCGGCCGGTCGTACGACTGCGGCCGATGGCAGTGCTGAAAGGATGAAACTCCAAGCATCAAACTCCAAACAGGCTCCAAAGGACCAATGACCAAACAGAATGCACGAAACGAATGCTTGGGGTCTTGGGTTTCGAGAATTGGTGCTTGTTTGGGATTTGGTTTTTGGGACTTGAGATTTGAATGATGGACACTCCTGCTCGCGTAATGATGTACTCGCAGGACAGCTACGGCCTCGGGCACCTGCGGCGGCTGACGAATCTGGCCAACGAGCTGGTTCGTCGCCGCGCCGACCTGAGCGTGCTGTTGGCGGTCGATTCGCCGGTCGCGCCGTTCTTTGAACTTGGCGATCGCATCGACTTCGTCAAGCTGCCGACGATCGTGAAGAAGGAGGCCGGCGTATTCCAACCGGCCCGGTTGCTTTCGAGCTATTCCACGGTGCGGACGATGCGTGCTCGCCTGTTGTGCGAGTCGGTGCGCGGGTTTCGGCCGCACGTGCTGCTGGTCGACCACATGCCGGGCGGGGCTAACGGTGAACTGAACGAAACGCTGGAGCTTGTGCAGCACGAGGGGCTGCCGACGCGGATCGTGCTCGGCCTGCGCGACATCATTGACGACGCCGGCGTGGTCCGCGCGTTGTGGCAGCGCGAAGGCGTGTACGAGACGATCGAACGCTACTACGACTGGGTGATGATCTACGGGTCGGCCGACGTCTTTGCGACCGCCGAGGCGTACGCGATGCCGCCGACGATCCTTGAGCGCGTGCAGTATTGCGGGTACGTCTGCAACATGGGGCCGGTGAAGGCGACCGACCGCGTGCGGGCCAAGATGGGCCTGGGCGGCGAGCCGCTGGTCGTGGTCATGGCCGGCGGCGGGCACGATGGATATCGGCTGATGCAGACGTTTCTCGACGCTCGCTCGCTCGTGGGCGATCGGGCCGGGTTCGCGACGCTGATGGTGACCGGTCCGTTCATGGACGACGACGATCGCAAGAGCCTGCGCGATCAGGCGCGGCAGTTGGGCGTCGAGGTACACTCGTCGCTCGGCGATTCGCTCAGCCACATTCACGCGGCCGACGTGGTCGTGAGCATGGCCGGGTACAACACCGTCTGTGAAGTGCTGCGGTTCCGCAAGCGGGCGGTCGTGGTGCCTCGGTCTGGTCCGAGCGCTGAGCAAACGACCCGGACGCGACTGCTCGCCGAACGCGGACTGCTGCAGATGCTGCACCCGCGCGAGCTGACGCCGCGCAAATTGGCCGACGCGATCGCTCGCGAGCTGGCCGGCACGCGTCGGCACGTGCCCGAGAACACGCCCGGCCTCGACGGCGTCGCCGCGGCGACCGAGACAATCGTTAGCTTCCTCGACCGCACCGCGCCGGCGCGGCCGGTAGTCGGCCGTGAAGTGCTGCGCAGAGAAAGTGCATCCTTAGTTCCGCAACGAACGTGAAGGGAGTACACCGATGAATGAGATCAGACTGGCCATCGTAGGAGTCGGCAACTGCGCGTGCTCGCTGCTCCAGGGCCTGGAATACTACAAGGACAAGGCGTCGATCGACTCCGCCGGCGTGCTGCACCCCGAAATCGGCGGCTACCGGCTGGGCGACATTCGCATCGTGGCCGCGTTTGACGTCGACCGACGCAAGGTCGGCCGGCCGCTCGAACAGGCCGCATTCGCTCCGCCGAACTGTGCGACGGTGTTTCATCGCGAATTGCCCGACTACGGCGTCCGCGTCGAGATGGGTCCGGTGCTCGACGGAGTCGCCGACCACATGGCCGACTACCCGGACGATCACGCACCGCGCGTAGCCGATCTGGCGGTGTGCGACGTCGAGCGCGTGCTGCGCGAGACGCACGCCGAGGTGCTGGTGTGCTACCTGCCGGTCGGTTCTGAGCAGGCCGCTCAGGCGTACGCTCAGGCGTGCCTGGCGGCTCATGTGGCGATGGTCAACTGCGTGCCGGTGTTCATCGCCTCGGACGCGGCGTGGGGCGAACGGTTTCGCAAGGCGAACCTGCCGATCGTCGGCGACGACATCAAGAGTCAGGTTGGGGCGACGATCACGCACCGGGTGCTCACGCGACTCATGGGCGACCGCGGCGTGCGGCTCGAGCGCACCTACCAGCTCAACACCGGCGGCAACACCGATTTCCTGAACATGCTGCAACAGGAACGGCTGCGGTCGAAGCGGATTTCCAAGACCGAGTCGGTTCAGTCGCAGCTCGACGCGCCGCTCGACCCGGACAACATCCACATCGGCCCGTCTGACTATGTGCCGTGGCAGAAGGACAACAAGGTGTGCTTCGTGCGCATGGAGTGGCGTGGGTTCGGCGACCTGCCGAACAACTTGGAGATGCGGCTGTCGGTCGAGGACTCGCCGAACAGTGCGGGCGTGGCGATCGATGCGATTCGATGCGCCAAGCTGGGTTTGGACCGCAAGCTAGGCGGCCCGCTCGACGCCGTCTCTTCCTTCACCATGAAGCACCCGCCCCGCCAGCGCCGCGATTCGGAAGCTCGCGATCTGCTCGAGCGATGGATCGCGAACAGGTAGCAGCAATGCCGCTCGCGGGCGCAAGTGAGACGTTTGTAGTACCGGCTTTAGCCGGAGAAGCCGCCTCAAGGCGCGACTACGAACGTCTCGATCCCGGCCGTGTGGAGTATGACTTCGGGCCGCATGAAGTCCATGAAAACTCGGATTAACACTCCGAATATTCATGGATACAATGCCCGCATGATTGGCCGGTCCCACTACCTCAAGCAGCTTTCCACGGCGGTGCGGCGGTCGCCGGTGACCGCGCTGGTGGGGCCACGCCAGTGCGGGAAGACCACACTCGCGCGCGCGTTTTCGGCGGCGCGCAAGTCGACCCACTTCGATCTGGAATCTGCCGCGGATCGGCAAAGACTACAAAACCCGGAACTGATACTCGGCTCGCTCAAAGGACTGGTTGTACTGGACGAGATTCAGTCCGTTCCTGAGCTGTTCAATGTGCTTCGCGTGCTGGTGGACCGGCCCAAGTCCACCACGCGGTTTCTGGTTCTCGGCAGCGCGTCGCCCACTCTGGTCAAGGGCGTCTCTGAAACCTTGGCGGGCCGAATCGAATTTGTCGAGTTGGCGGGGTTCGATCTACGCGAGATCGGAGCGGACTCGTTGGACACGCTTTGGCTGCGCGGCGGTTTCCCTCGTTCGTTTCTGGCAAGATCGGACGGCGACAGCGCCGCCTGGCGAGAAGGATTCATTCAGACTTTTCTCCAACGCGACATTCCGCAACTCGGAATCACGCTGGCCGCGCCCGCCATGCGACGCTTTTGGACGATGCTCGCCCACTACCACGGCCAGATTTGGAACGCATCCGAGCTGGGCCGCTCGATGAGCCTGTCCGACAAGACGGTGCGTGCTTGGCTGGACATCCTCACCGGCACATTTATGGTGCGCCAGTTACAGCCGTGGTTCGTCAACGTCGCCAAGCGGCAGGTGAAATCACCCAAGGTCTACGTGCGCGACAGCGGGTTGCTGCACAGCTTGTTCAATCTGCCGGACCAGCACGCCCTGATGGGCCATCCGCGCGTCGGCGCCTCTTGGGAGGGTTTTGTCTTGGAGCAGGTTCTGCGCGCGGTTCGACCGCCCGAAGCCTACTATTGGGCGACTCACAACGGCGCGGAACTCGACCTGTTCTTTCGGCATCGTGCGCAGAGCTATGGCGTCGAAATCAAATTCAACGAAGCGCCCGCCGCGACAAAGTCCATGCGCATCGCCATCGACGACCTGGGCCTCAAACACCTGTGGATAATCTATCCGGGAACGGAACGGTTCCCCATCGACAAGCGGATTTCCGCCTGGCCGCTCCGCGACGTAGCAACGTTGCCCGGCGAACTGAGGTAGGGCAGGGATGGTACTCGGCCGCGGTACTCGACAAGCTTGGGGCGAGCTAGGGTTCGATCTTCGGCTCGCCGTCGGTGAATCTCGTGTGGCACTTGTTGCACGAAGCAACCATCGCGGCGTAGGCCTTCTTGGTCGCGGCGTAGTCGCGGGCCTTGGCGGCCTTCATTACTTCGCTGCCCGTCTCGCGCAGCGCGATCGAAAGCGTCGTCCACTCGCGCGCGTCGGCATCATCAGGGCGTCGGATGAGCAGCAAGTTCCCGGTTTCGGCCAGCATCACCGACGACGAAAGCACGCCGCGCCACGCCTTCTTGTTCGCGGGCTCGGTCGCCAGGTCCTCTTTCAAGTCGTCGAACGCCTCCTCGACGATGTACTCCATCAGATGGTGGCAGTCGACGGTGGGCGCCAGGCCGTCCTTCGCAGCCTCCTGGCCGAACGTGGGCCCGAGCGGTCCGGACGCGACACACGCGAGCGCGCCGATCGCGATCACGGTGGTACAAGTCGTCGTCAGCAAACGGTGTGAGTGCTTCATGGCGCTCCTTCTGAAACTAAATAGCCTTGCACGATTCTGGGACAGTAGCCCGACGCGCCAGCGAGGGAGCACATGGCGAAATCACAAGAAATCAGGCCCGGTCCCTCGCTGGCGCGTCGGGCTACTGTCCCTGCGGACTCCCAGAATCACGCAAAGCCATTTAGTGAAAGTACCCTGACGTAGATTGGCGCCTCTCAGCTCGCGGCTACTCCGGCGCGTGGCCGACGGCGACGAGTTCGATCTGGACGTCCTTGGTCGTCTTGCCCGCCTTGCCCGCGGTCTTCGCAACCAGCACCTCGAGGTTCAGCGTGTCGTCGTGAGCCATCGCGGGCAGTTGTTTGCGTCCGGCCTGCGGCGGCAAGAGGCTCAAGATCGCTGGGTGTGTCTTCTTCGTTACCTTGGTGCTCAGTTCAGTCGCATCATCTTGCGAGAGGCCGGCGGGCGATTTGTCACTGGCCGCCGGGCCAAGGATCACGAAGTCGCGAAACTGGGCCGTGCCCAGGTGGTTGCCGTCTTGCGGCTGGTGGCCATAGCGCAGTGTGTAGACTCCCGCCTTGATTTGTTGCTTGCGATAGTCCGCGGTGTCGGCGGGAAAACGAATCGCGCCCACCAGTGTGCCCGGTTCGATCGGGTACTTGAGATCAAGCTGCTCCTGAAACGCATCGGCGATCGGCAACTGGGCAACCAGCCAGACGTCGCACACGGTCTTGCCGTCGGGGCCGGCAACGCGATAGCCGCTCTTCGCCAACGCGCCTCGAACCTCGGCGGTGAGCTCCTTCGGAGCGGCTTCCTTCAACTCAGCCGCCTTGTATTTGTCGTCCGCCCTCGCGCCGGCCAAAGCCAAGGCGGCCAGCAGCACTCCGACGGGCAGTCTTCGCAACGTTCCGGTGTGCATGAATCCTCCTCAGGGGACAGAAAACGGGAAGCCGTTGTAGTCCGGCTTCCCGTTGGCCGTTGTTTTCGTGCTCGGGGGACCGCGGCTAGCGAGTGAACGACCCAATGAACGCGCTGCGTTTGTCCGGGCTGGACCACGTGCCGCCTAGACCCGCGCCCTTGAACTCGTGGCTCACGGTCACGGCCGGAATGAAGTCGTTGTTCAGTTTGGTGAGCGGTTGATAGTAGACCCACTCGTTGCCGCACACGTGATCGTGCTCGGTGGGACAGCGAGTCTGGATGGCGGCCAGCTTGCCGGCGACCAGCTTGGCGCATCCTTTTTCCTCGCAGCAGCCGACCATCAATTGAATCGGGGCCGTGTCGACTCGCACCACCTCGTCGAACAACTTGCCGCCCATCTTGCGGGCGAAGCTCACGAGCGCCTCGCGCTGCTCGGGCGTGGCTCGCTCGTCGACGATCAGCACGCTCTTGGCCGGATACGGATTGGTGAACTCATCGCCGAGCGTGCTCGCCGCCTTGACGGCCGCAACCACAGCCAGGCCGCTCAAGTCGACTCCTGACCATGAACCCGATTTCACTCGCCATGCCAGCACCGCCTGATCGCCCGACAGACCGAACTCGGCATTGGCGAAGCACGGGCCGGTGTAGACGTCGCAGGTGCGTGCCTCCAGATAGTCGCCCGTTATGCGTTCCGGCGAGGCGGCGCTGACCAGGGCAAAGGCTAGACTCAATACCAACCCAGCTCGAACTGCATGCAGCATGGCTATCCTCCTCGAATATCGAAGTGGCGGGATCGTCGCGTACAGCCAGGCGACATTCTGACTCGCCCGCCCAGACCGGTCAAGCGCTGGTCGCCGGCCACGCCGTCCAAAATGTCGCGGCGGCCTCGGCGAATCACTGGGTGAAGGTTGGCGGGTAAGGCCCGGCCGCGAAATCAGGTCGGCATCGGTTCGGCGGGGCCTGCCCGCCATTGTCTTTGTATTGGAACTGCCGGCGGCGGGCGATTAGACTGCCCGACGTGCTGGAGGCAACATGACCGGACACCTTGTTTTGGGGGGCATGCCATGGAGATCGGCCTCGTCATTTTCGTCACTCTGATCTTTCCGCCGATCCTGCTGTTCGGATTCTTCATCGTCAACCCGCGAGAAGAGATGGTCGTGTTGCGGTTCGGCAAGTACGTCGGCACTGTGCGGCACGAGGGCATTCGATGGATTCACCCCGTGGGCCGATCGCTGCGGCGGATTCCCACGCGCGACCTGACGCTGCACATTGATACGGCGACCGTGGTCGAACGCAACGGCAACCCGATCTTGATCAGCGCCGTCGTCGTCTATCGCGTCGAGGACACGCGCAAGGCCGCGCTCGACGTCGATAACTTCAATCGCTTCATCGAAGATCAAGCCGGCGCCGTGATCAAGCGCGTCAGCGCCCAGTTTCCGTACGAGTCGCCGGGCAGGACGGAACCTTGCCTGAAGAGCGAGGCCGAGGAGGTCACGCGCGCGTACATGAGGGAACTTCAGAACGCCGTCGACCCCGCTGGAATCCGGGTGCTGAGCGTCCGGCTGAACGACCTGACCTACGCACCCGAAATCGCTCAGGCGATGCTCATGCGTCAGCAGGCCCTGGCGCTGATCGACGCGCGCAAGACGATTGTCGAGGGCGCCGTGGCGATTGTACACGACGCCATCGAGCGCCTCCGCGCCGCGGGCCTGGAAGTGTCGACCGCGCAGCGCGAGGCGCTGATCTCGAACCTACTCGTCGTACTATGCAGCGGCGAACACGCTCAGCCGGTGCTGCAGGTACAGGCCGCGCCGAAATCCTGAACCAACCTGGAACCGACCCCTGGAGACAACCATGACAACCCGTTCACTGCCGCTCGTCACGCTCGCACTGCTCGCCATCGGCGCCGCTGCCCTGGCCGGCCCCGACGACAAGGCCCTCGACTTTTACTGGATCGACACCGAAGGCGGCTCCGCCGTGCTCATCGTCACGCCGCGCGGCCAGTCGATGCTCGTCGATTCCGGCAACGCCGGCGACCGCGACCTGGGTCGCATCCTGCACGTGGTGCGCAACGTCGCCAAGCTCGAACACATCGACTATCACCAGATCAGCCACTGGCACGGCGATCACTTCGGCAGCACGCCGGAACTGGCGAAGAAGGTCCCGATCAACAGTTTCATCGACCACGGCCCGTCGGTGGAAGGGGCCGACTTCCAGCAGAGGTTTGCGTGGTACCTGGCGCTCGACCGCGGCAACAGCCGGCGAATCTGGAAGCCGGGCGACAAGCTGAAGTTGCCCGGCGCGGACGATGGGCCGGCGGTTGAAATCACCTGCGTGTGCGCGCACGGCCAAGTGCTGCCAAACAAAGATGGCTCACAGCCGACCAAGGACGGTTGCGACAAGCACCCAGCCCAGCCCGAAGACAAGAGCGACAACGCCCAGAGCATCGGCTACACGCTGAAGTTCGGCGACTTCGATTTCTTCGCGGGCGGCGACCTGACCTGGAACATCGAGCACCGGCTGGTCTGCCCCGAAAACAAGGTCGGCACGGTCGACGTGTTTCAGGTGAATCACCACGGTCTCGCCAACAGCAACAATCCGGCGCTGGTGCACGCGATCGCGCCAACCGTCGCCGTGATCAACAGCGGACCGCGCAAAGGGGCCGAACTCGCCGTGCTCCAGACGCTGCGCAAGTCGCCCGGCATCGAGGCGATCTTCCAAGTCCATCGCAACGTGCGCATCGCCGACGCTGACAACGCCCCTACCGAGTACATCGCGAACCACGACGAAGCCTGCCAAGGCGACTACGTCTGGCTCAAGGTCGCCGCCGACGGCAAGTCCTACACCGTCGCCGCGGGCGCCGCCGGCAAGAAGTTTCGTTTCCCGGCGAAGTAGCCCACGACGCGGCGGACCGGCGGACGGCTAGCCTGTGAACTGCGCATCCGGTGTCAGCACCAGTCGCGCGCCGATCCACTCGAGCGTCGCCAGCACTCCGTACGGAACCAGCACGGCGGCGCAGGGCTGCAGCGGCAGGTAGTAACGGTCCCAATTCAGCGGAATGAGCAACACGACTACGGCCAGCGCCAGAGCAGCATGCACGACAAGGCACCACGCCACAGGCGGACCGCCATTGCGCACGGCCCGCCAGCCGTCGCCGATCGCCCAGAGCACGCCCCACACAAACAGCGGAAACCAAATCAGCGCGGCCGCGCGGCGATACTCGCCGAAACGCTCCGACGTCGGACGCGGCCCGACGGTGCGAATGTTGCGCGGGCCAAACGGCGAGTAACGGCCGAAACCTTCCCACACTGTCATCCGGATGCGGTCAGCCGGCGTGGACAGCCAGTCGCGCTCGAACGCAGGATTCCTCATCGCGTCTTGCGACCACTCGCGGCGAAACTGCACGAGGAATCGGGCGCGATCGAGCACGCCCATGCGAGCGAGTTTCCGCGCCTGTTCGGAATCAGTGTCGCGCATTTGGGGCCGCGCGGTGAGGAACGGGTTCAGCGCGACGAACAGGGAAAAACTGCCAGCGCCGACAAGCACCATTGCGGGCAAGGGCACAACCAGGCTCCAGCGACTTGCCGCTGTCGGCCCGCCCGGCCCGCGCCCGCGCTCGATAGCCAGAGCGAGCCAGCCGACGCCAAGCGTCGCGAGCACAATCACCGTCGCGACGCCGCCGTTCAGCTTCGCCTCGGCCGCCAATCCGCAGCTTGCTGCCGCACCCGCAACGAACGCCAGCCAACGCCCCGGCCGGAACTGCGGACTCCACAGCAGCCGCATCCCCGCCGCCGCGCACGCCACCGACGCAATCACGAGACACTCGGCGAACGAGTCCGACATCGCTCGCCGCGCGTGAGTGAGGTAAAGGGGATCAACCGCAACCAGCAGCGCCGCCAGCAGGCCCAGCCATCGGCCGCGCACCAACACGCCCAACGCAAACGTTGCCAGCACGCCGCCGACGCCGAACACCGCGGCCGGCACGCGCGACCAGTACAGTACGCCCGCTTCGGCCGGCGGACTGAAATCGCCGCCGCCCGCGCGGGCGACCCACCGGCCCGCGACTCGCTCGAATCCGATCCAGGCCATCCAGCGGTCCAGGTTCTGAGGCGCCGGCAGTCGCGCCGCCGCCAGGGAGGCTCCGAACATGTACTTCGGCAGCGGCGGATGATCGTACGCCGCATAGTGCAACCAATCGGGATGGTCCCATCGCCCGCTCCGCAGCAGCGTGTAGTAGTAACTCTGAGCGATCATCGCCGACTCGTCGGCAAAGTGCGGCTCGCGCTCGAGACCTCGGAAGATCCACCAGGCCGCCGCGACCGCGACCAGCAGTCCCGCCGCGATCGTGCCGGCCGTCGAGCGAGTGTCTTGCGTTCCGGGCGCGGAGTTGGTCATTCGTCAGCATCCTTCAATTCAACAACTGCCAGAGGCCCCGTCACGTACAGCGGCGGCTCGGCATAGTCCGCGCCGGCAGCGCCGATCGCGTGGATCCGCTTGCCGAGTTGCCGTCGGACCACACGCCAGCGCGTGCTCGGATTGAATCGCAACAAGGATTGCTTCAACTCGCGCCGCGGCGAGGTTCCCGGCTCCGAAATCGGAATGAAAAGCGACGCCGTCTCGCGATGACAGACATACGTGAGCCACGCGCTGTTCGGCGTCAATACGACGGAATCGACGGGCAGGTTCTCGTCGATCCATCGGCCGACGTTCACCAGCATGTCGGCGTCCAACCGATTCAACCGCGACGTTGTTTCTCGCACCGCCCAGCACGCCATCGCTGCCAAGGCCAGGCCGGTCAACGCGCGGCTCCGCAGCCACCGGCGCCACTGCACGATGCCGGCCCCGGCAAATATCGCCAGGATGAACTGCATGTCGAACAAGAACCGCGACGGCGTAAACGGCGTGCTCGACGCGCCGCTAATCAGCATGCCGGCTCGGCCTCCATAATCGAGCACCACGAACGCAACGAGCCACACGACCAGAATCAACAGCAGCACGCGCCGCGCCGGCCTTTGATCGGGCTGAACCGCCGCCGTAAAACCCGTGAGCGCCGTGACGACCAGACCGATCCCCCAACTCCACGCGTGTTCCCAAGGCCACGCGAACGGCTCGACGTACTCGATCATGCCGGTGCGATGCACCTCGCCGACGCGGCCGAGCATCGGAACGACGTAGACGGCGGCCACGGCCGCGCCGCCGCCGACCGCCGCCGCAAGACGCAGCGCGGCGGCCCGGTCTCCGCGGATCGCCAGCGCGCACGCCGCGATCGTGACCGCACCCATCATCGCGACCATCGTGTGGTGGTGGGCCAATACCATGGCGCCGAACAGCAGCGAGGCAAGGGCAACTCCCGCACGGCCCGGCACGGCACACGCCGCATATAGGCCGCCCAGCGCGAGCCACATCGCAATCGCCGATGGCAGGCCGCCCCAACTGTAAGGGAACAGGCTCGACTGAAAGCTGCCAAACACAAACGCGAACGATGCGGCGATCGCGTGCGGACGCGATCCGAACAGCCTCTCGGCCCAGGCAGCAACGCACAATCCCGCACCGACAATCGACCACACAAAACTGTGCCGAAAGACCGTATGCACCGGCAAGCCCGTTGAGCGCGACGCGACCGCGAGCCACAGGTGAGTGCCGATCGGGTAGTTCAGTGTCAGGTCCTCAAGCGGCATCAGGTCTTGCGTGGCGCGACCCGCATCGATCTGCCGCTGGGCCACCACGCAGTGAAACGCCGGGTCGACCCCCTGCGGCAGTTCCGACCACCGCAGCGAGTACAGGTGGATTGCACCACCCGCCAACAACGGCAGCAGCACGACGATCGTGGACCACCTCCACGAAACCGCCGACGACACAGCACGGAGACCGCCGTGCACAACCATCCAAACGGCCACGATTGCCTGCGCACACCACGCGGCCCAGACGCCGTCCAGCGACCAGGTTCCAAGCCAGTCGAGCGCGATGATGAACGCGCCGTAGCCGGCTGCTCCGCCCAATGCAACGCGGTGAAGCACCGGCAGCGAAGTGAGCCAAAGGACAGTAATCGCCACGGCCGGCGTCACAACGACGACCAGAAACGCCAGCAGCGTGGCGAACTGACTCGCGATCTCGGCGATCCCGATCATGGGCGGCTCGAAAGTCACCAATTCATCTCGCTTGCCTCAGGAGTGGCGGCTGTATCGAATGTATCGATCCTTCCCACGACGCGAACTGGAATGGACTTGGAGCATTCTACGAATCGCGCCGCGCCGGTGCAGTCATTTCCAGTGAACTGCCGGCGAATTCCCGCGAGCGTCGCCCTACAATTGGATCAACAGAAGCGGAGTGCCGACGTGCGTAGACTCGTCGAGCGAATCTGACGTTGTGTCTGGCCGGCGGCAAATGGGGGGAGATGCGTGATGACCATTCGTTTCACTCGTGTCAGCCGAGCGCACACGATTGCACTCGTGATCGGGTTGGGTCTGGCCGGCTGCCGGTCTCGACCGTTCGATCGTTTCTCGCGGCGCGTACCAATGCCGCCGCCTCCTGGCCAATCGGCGCCGAGCGTCGACGAGGGCGACATCACGACGCCCGAACCGAACGGCGCCGGCCGTGGGCCTGACGGCGCCTACTTTCCGCCGCCGCACGTCGCGCCGCCCGCGTCCGGCGTTGCCACGGACATTCGATATCCGCCGCAGCGACCTCGCTTGCGGCCGGCCCCGCTGGTGCAGACCAGCAAGGTCGAACCGACTCACATCCCGCCGCGCGCGGTCGATGAGACGCCCCTGAAGCTGCCCAGCAACAACAAGAACGGCGATACAAGGTCGCCGGCGACCTCGCCGGCTGGCCCAACACCCGCCATCACGCCGATTAGCAACTGCCGCGTAATCGCATCGAACATCGTTTCCGGCGCAGCGCCATCCACCATCCAAGCGATCGCCTGGCTCAAAAGCGAAGGCTTCAAGACCGTCGTCAATCTCCTGCCCGCCAGCGAGGCCGATATGGCCGAGGGGGCCGAGGTGCGTCGCGCGGGAATGGACTATATCTCGATGCCGATCACGCCCGAGACGCTCAACGCCGAGATGGTTCGGAAGTTCAACGAGATCATCGACGACGCCGCACGGCGACCGATCTACCTGCACGATTCGACCGGCGAACTTACCGGCGCGATGTGGTATCTGCACGCCGTCCAGGTCGATATGGTGTCCGACGAGTCCGCCCGCCGACAGGCCGCACGGATCGGCCTCGAAGATCCGCCGTCGAGCGACCTCTCCACTAAGCTCTGGCTCGCCGTTCAGAAGCACCTCGAGGCGCAGAAACGCGAGTCCACTTTGCCGGAGAAGACATAGAAACACAGAGGCACAGAGAACACAGAGGAATGCTTGGTTCACGATCTCTGTGTTCTCTGTGCCTCTGTGTTTCAAATCTCGAGAATTGGTGTGCTTGGTTCACGATCTCTGTGTTCTCTGTGCCTCTCTGCAGGCCGCGCGGATCGACCTCGAAGACCCGCCGTCGAGCGACCTCTCCACTAAGCTCTGGCTCGCCGTTCAGAAGCACCTCGAGGCGCAGAAACGCGAGTCCGCTTTGCCGGAAAAGACATAGAAACACAGAGGCACAGAGAACACAGAGGAATGCTTGGTCCACGATCTCTGTGTTCTCTGTGCCTCTGTGTTTCAAATCTTGAGAATTGGTGATTGCGAATCGCTGATTGCTGCTTGAAGATGTCTGCATGAGCACTCAGCCTCGTGAAACCGGCAATCCGCAATCAGCAGTCCAACATCCCAAAGTCCCCCGGGCCGAGATCATTTCGGTCGGCACGGAACTCACCAGCGGCAAGAACCTGGACACGAACGGCCAATGGCTGAGCGTCGAGTTGGCGAAGATCGGCGTGCCCGTTCATTTTCATACAACCGTGGGCGACAACCTGGACGAGAACATCGCAGTCCTTCGGGCCGCCGCCGCACGGTGCGATCTGGTCGTGATCACGGGCGGCCTCGGTCCGACTCAAGACGACCTGACACGCGAGGCACTGGCGGCCGTCGCCGGCGTGCCTCTCGAGTTTCACCAGCCGTCGTTCGACGCGATCGCGGCGATGTTCGCACGTCGCAAGCGAGCGATGCCTGAACGCAATCGTGTGCAGGCCCTATTCCCCGCCGGAAGCGAACCGATCCCGAACGCACACGGCACCGCGCCGGGAATCTGGATGCGGACCGAGCGAAGCGAGAATCGAGGATTGAAGATAGAGGATGGAGGATCGAGGACCGAGCAAGGTGGATCGTCCACCACGTCCAACGCGGTTCCACGTACTGTCCGACTCAATCCTCTATCCTCAATCCTCTATCCTCAATCTTCTCTCTTCGTCGCCATGCCCGGCGTGCCGTCCGAAATGTACCTGATGTTTGCCGAGCAGGTGCGGCCGCGGCTGATCGAGGCGTTTGGCCTACGGCGAGTGATCGTGCACCGCAAGATCAACCTGTTCGGCCGAGGCGAGTCCGACGTCGAGTCGGCCCTGCTCGACATCACCCAGCGCGGCCGTGAACCCGAGGTTGGCATCACCGTTCACGACGCGACCATTTCGCTGCGCATCGTCGCGGCGGCCCCGACCGAGGACGACGCCCGACGCCTGATCGACCCGACGGCCCAAATCATCTACGAGCGACTTGGCGCGCTGGTCTTCAGCGAAGGCGACGTTGAACTGCAGCAAGTGGTCGCCGACCTGCTTGCCGCGCGCGGGTTGACGCTCGCGACGGCCGAGGGACTCACCGGCGGAACGGTAGCCGAACGGCTCGCGTCGATTCCCGGCGCCAGCCGCTGGTATCGAGGCGGCGTGGTGGCGTATGCGAACCAGGCCAAGATCGAATTGCTCGGCGTTTCTCGCGAGCAGATCGAGGCGCACGGCGTGGTGAGCCGCGAGGTCGCCGAGGCCATGGCCGTGGCGTGCCGCCGCCGCTTCGCGAGCGACCTGGCCGTCGCCACCGTGGGAATCGCCGGACCTGACGGCGCCACGGACGAGCGGCCCATCGGCACGACGTGGATCAGCGTGGCCGCCGCCGATGGCGTCACGTCCAACTGCTTCAGAGTCTGGGGCGACCGGGCCGCGGTCCAGAGCCGCGCCGCGAAACACGCGCTCAATCAGGTCCGGTTGTGGCTCGCGAGTCCATCGCGCTGATTGGTCCGAGTGCGCCGATCGCGCCGAGGACGCCGATTAGCCCGTCGACCAAAACGGTTGGTTTGCTTTGCTCGGCTGGTGCGTGTGCTAGACTTCGACCGGAAGTCGCTCTGCCGAGGTCGTAGGCACACGCCGAGTGCCTGCCGCTTTGCCTGTCCCACAGCCGCGCTCGCCCTGCCCCATTTGCGACTCAAGCCCAATGGCCGCTGCCGCCGACAATCCGAACCGGGACGACACACACCCGCGCACCGCGCCCGGTCGCGTGCGAGCCAACCCAGCGCTCCGCGCCCAGCGCATGAACATGGACCGATCACGCCTGAAACTGGATGTCGTGGCCCTGTGCCTGTTCTTCGCCGCCGTGTTCCTGGGCGTCAGCCTGATCGGCTACGATCCGGCCGACCCACCGAGCACGTTGGTCTGGCCGCGCAACGAGGAGGTCGCGAACATCTGCGGCAGCGTCGGCGCGGTCGTCGCGTTCGCGTCGCTCAGCACACTCGGCGCGGGCGTCTACGTATTCCTGGCGGGCCTGTCGTGCCTGATCGTGCTGTTGTTCGCACGCCAGCGAGTGAGCGACCCCGCGCTGCGCGTGTTGGGTTGGCTGCTGCTGATCGCATGCACCAGTTCGCTCGCCGACAAGCTCTTTCCCGAAGGCCTCGCCGGGACGGTGATCGGCAGCGGCGGCTACCTCGGTGCGGCGATCGTCGGACTGTCTGAGCGGCATTTTTCCGAGGGCGGAACGTATCTGGTGCTTATCGCGTCCCTAGTGTTCGGCGTCTTCCTGACCTGCGACTATCTGTTGCTGCGGGCGATCCACTTCGTGTTCCGGGTGTTGCGCAGCCTGATCGGCCGACCGATCCGCGCGGCGGTTCGCCGCAAGCAGCACAAGGCGGACGCGAAGTCCACGCCCGCGCCGGTCACCGTCGCCGACCTGGCGAACGAATCGGCTGTGACCACGGAACCTGAGGCCGCCGAAGGCTCGGTCGCTGCGCCGGTGCCGATCCGCACGCCGAACGACCTGAACACCGCGCAGGAACCCGATCCGACGCCCGTCCCAGAACGCGCCGAGCCGAACGTGGCCCGCGAACTCGACCGCGTCTGCAACGGCGAACACGACGAGATGACGTACGAACTGCCGCCCATCGACCTGTTGGACGAGCCTGAGCCGTTTCCCTACGACGCGCACGCGGCCAGCATCCGTGAGAAGGGCCGGCAGCTCGAAAAGACCATCGCCGAGTTCGGTCACAAGGTCCGCGTTGTGCAGATCGACACCGGGCCGGTAATTACGCAGTACGAGATCGCGCTCGAGGCCGGTCTACGCGTCGGCAAGATCCATGCGCTCGCCGACGACCTGGCGATCTCGCTCAAGGCGCCTGCGGTTCGCGTGGTCGCGCCGCTGCCCAACCGCGACACGGTCGGCGTCGAGGTTCCCAACGATCAGCGCGCGGCCGTGCGGCTCAAGGAGGTCATCCAAGGCGCGAGGGCCAAGATCGCCAAGATGCGGATACCGTTGTTCCTCGGCAAGGACGTGAAAGGCAACCCGATCGCCTACGACCTCAGCGACATGCCGCACCTCTTGATCGCGGGCCGCACCGGCACCGGTAAGAGCGTCTGCCTGAACTCGATCATCCTGTCGATCCTCATGACCCGCCGGCCCGACGAGGTGAAGATGCTGATGATCGACCCGAAGATGGTCGAGCTGTCGCAGTACCGTCGCATCCCGCACCTGATGCACCCGGTCGTCACGGACATGAAGAAGGCCGAGGCGATGCTCGCGTGGGCGGTGGACAAGATGGAAGAGCGCTACGACATCCTGGCCCGCGCCGGCGTGCGACACGTCAGCACATACAATCAACTCGGCGCAGACGAGATCTTCGCGCGGCTGAAGCCGGTCGACGACGAAGAAAAGGCCCGCATCCCGACGCACATGCCGTACATCGTGATCCTCGCCGACGAGATGGCCGACCTGATGATGACCGCGCCGCGCGAGGTCGAAGGGCACATCATCCGGCTCGCCCAGAAGTCGCGCGCGGTCGGCATCCACCTGATCGTCGCCACGCAGAAGCCGACCGTGGACGTCGTCACCGGCCTGATCAAGTCGAACCTGCCCGCGCGCATCGCGTTTCAGGTGTCGAGTCGCTCGGACAGCCGCGTCGTGCTCGACGAGATGGGCGCCGAGAAGTTGCTCGGCCATGGCGACATGCTCTTCCTCGTGCCGGGCACCAGTCACCTGGTCCGCGCCCAGGGCACGTACGCCAGCGATAAGGAGATCAACTCGGTCGTTCAGTTCCTCGAGAGCTACGAGCCGCAGTACAGCCGCGAGTTGGTGCAACTGCCGACCGCCAAGGGCGACGCGCCCGACGCCAGCGCCTCGCTGCGCGAGCGCGACGACATGTACGAGCAGTCGATCGAGATCGTCGTGCGTGAAGGCCGCGGCTCGGTCTCACTGCTTCAGCGTGCGCTCGGCATCGGCTACGGCCGCGCCGCCCGACTGATTGACTACATGGCCGAAGACGGCATCGTCGGCGACTACAACGGCGCCCAGGCCCGCGAGGTGCTGTACACGCCCGAGGAGTGGGAGGCGGTGCGGCAAGGACAGAAGCAGGCGGGCTAGCCGACCACACCACCCCTTGTGGCTGGCGCGATCAAGATAGACATGTCTCAGGCGTTTGGACACAATCCCGCGCCAACCATCGGGAGGCATGTCATGTTGCGACAGGCTTTGTTTCGAAGGGTGTTCATCGCCGCGGCCCTGACCCTGGCCTCGCGGCTAGCCGTGGCAGCTCAGGGAGACAATCCCGCGGCCAACCTGGAGTATCGCTGGGTCTACGCTCAGACCAATCTGCAGGTCGATGAGAATGTCCCGCGGCTCGTCAAGATCATGGAACGTGCGGCGGCGGCCGGGTACAACGGCGTGCTGCTGGCCGACTTCAAGTTCCATGTGCTCGATCGCGTGCCCGAGCGGTACTTCGCCAACGTGCGTCGCGTGCGCGAGCGAGCAGGCGAACTGAAGCTCGACATCATCCCCGCCGTCATGCCCATCGGCTACTCCGAGGGGCTGCTCGCGCACGATCCGAACCTGGCCGAAGGGCTGCCGGTGCGCGAACAACTCCTGGTCGTCGAAGGCGACACGGCACGGCTCGAGCCGGACCCGCCCGTGAAGCTTGAAGGCGGCGACTTCGAGACTTTCGAGAACCACAAGTTCGCCGGCTGGGATTTCCAAGACCTTGCCGGGCGCGCGAGCTTCGCCGATCGCGAGGTCAAACACGGCGGCGAGTGCTCGCTGCGCATGCGCAATGTCGGGACGTCCGAGTCGGCGGGCGCCAACTGCCGCGTGATGCGGCGCATCGAGGTCGCGCCGTTTCGACCGTATCACCTTTCGGTCTGGATCAAGACTCGCGAGTTTGGCGCCGCCGGGTCGGTCCGATTGTTCGCGATGGGCAACGACGGCCGCGTGCTCTCGCACTCGAACCTCGAAGTCAAGCCCACGCAGGATTGGACTCGGCACCACGTCCTGTTCAACACCCTTGCCAACGATGCGGTCCGCGTCTACGCCGGCGTTTGGGGCGGCAAGGACGGAACTCTGTGGATGGACGACCTCGCGATCGAGGAGGTCGCGCTGGTCAACCTGCTGCGGCGGCCTGGCTGCCCGCTGGAGGTCGCCGTCGAGCCTAACGGCACAAAGTTGCGCGAACGCTACGAGTTCGCCGAGTTGAAGGATCCAAAAATGGGCGCCGTGCCGTACGCCGGTGGGTTCGACGTGTACCACGAACCACCGAAGCTGCGCGTCACCGACCGCGCGGTGCTGCGCACCGGCGACCGGTTGCGGGTCAGCTACTATCACGCGGTCACGATCTACTCGGGCCAAGTGCCGTGTTGCCTGAGCGAACCGGCCGTGTTCGATCATCTGCGGCGCGAGGTGGCCGGCGTCGAACGGCTGCTGGCGCCGAAGGGGTTCATGATGAGCCACGACGAAATCCGCGTGGCCGGCTGGTGCGCCGCCTGCCAGAAGACCAAGCGCACGCCCGGCCAGTTGCTCGCCGATAACGCGAGACGATGCGTCGAGATCATCCGCGAGGTCAGCCCGCGCGCGCGGGTCTTCGTCTGGTCCGACATGTTCGATCCCGCGCACAACGCCGTCGACAACTTCTACCTCGTGAACGGTAGCTTGGCCGGTTCGTGCGACGGCCTGCCGCCCGATGTGACGATCGTGAACTGGAATTTCGACGGCCGCGCGAAGAGCCTGCCGTACTTTGCTCAGCGCGGGCATCGCCAAATCCTGGCCGGCTACTACGACGGCGACCCGCGGCGCATCACCGACTGGCTGCGCACCGGCGGCGCGACCAACCGCGTCGCCGGCGCGATGTACACCACTTGGCGCGGCCGCTACGACGCGCTCGAGGAATTTGCCCGCTCAGGCTGGGGTGAAACCCCGGCATCTGCGCTGCCGCCGCTGCCGCCGCGTCTGCGCAAGGACCAGCCCACGAAGCCCTGAACGATTGCGGGCTACGGGAACGCAACCTCAACGATGGAGAAATCGTCGAGCAGCGAGTCACGGCCGTTCAGGCTGCGTACGTGGCTCAGCAAGTCATCCATCACCGAGGTCGACGACCGAGCCGATCGGGCCATGAAATCGACGAACCCTTCAAACGGCCACTGACCTCCGTCGGGCAAGTGAATCTCCTGGCACCCGTCGGTGTAGAGGTACAGTCGCGATCGAGCCGGCACGGGCAAGTCGAGAACCTCGAAACTCGCTTGCGGCATGATCCCCATGATTGGGCTGGCTGATTCCAACATGGCGGGCGCGGCGCCATTGTCGCCGAATAGCAGCGACGGCGGATGACCACCGCCGGCCCAACGCAACAGTCGGGCGCTGCGGCAGTACACGCCGTACCAGATCGTAAAGAACTTCTCACCGCACGCTTCGCCGAGGAACGCGTCGTTCAGTCCGCCGAGCACCTGGGCGGGGTCGTGGAAGTCGGCGTTGGGCAGCGAGCGCGAGCGAAGCAGGTTCATGATCGAAACCGACAGCAGCGCCGACGCGAGTCCGTGCCCAGTTACGTCGACGATGTACAACGCCAAGTGATCGGCGTCGAGCCAGTCGTAGCCGAAGGTGTCGCCGCCCAGGTCGGCCGAGGGGACGTAGCGCCAGTCGATCGCGACGGGTTCGGTGGTCGGCGCGGGCAACAGTGACCTCAGGTAGTGCGCCGCCGCGGCTATCTCCTCGGCAAGTCGCTGGCGGTTCTCGGCGAGCGCCGCGTACGCCTGATTGCGTTGCAGCAATCGAATGTGGCTGGCCGAGTGGTAGCGAATTCGTGCGAGCAGCTCGATTCGGTCCGGCAACTTGACCAGATAGTCGTTCGCGCCGCACCGAAACGACTCAGCCTTCACGATCGGTTCTTCCTGGCTGGAAAGCACGATCAGCGGCGTGTCGCGCAGTGCGTCGTCGCTGCGGTACAGCTTGACCAACGTCAGCCCGTCCACGCCCGGCATCACCAAGTCCTGCAGTATCACCGTCGGTTTCACGCGGCGAGCGGTCTCGACGGCCTGGCCTGGATCATTACAGAAATGGAACGTGATATCCGGCACGTCGGCGATCATGCGACGCAGCGCCTCGCCGATGATCAACTGGTCGTCGACCAACAGCACCGTGATAGGAAACTCGGCGAACTCGTCGCGCGCACCGATCAACAAGTGTGGGAAGGAAGCCATGGCCGGGTCCTAACAGGCAATTCCACGTCGCGTCCGTCACGCTCGTTCGGTGCGATTTCGATCGCTACGAACGATTTCGACGCAGGTGGTTTTCGACAAACTGGGCGATGTCGCCGAGCGGCATGACCCGCACGGCGGCATCGAGCTTGGCTGCGGCTTGAGGCATTCCATAGACAACGCTGGTCGCCTGATCCTGTGCGATCGTCAGCCAACCATTGCCGCGGAGGGCGCGCAAACCTACCGCGCATGCCCGCGCTGTGCCGCGCGTCGATGCGGATCGACGCCGTTTCCGGCTTGCCCGAGGCGATGCGGTCGGCCGGCGGCTCGACGCCATGGTCGATCGCATTGCGCAGCAGATGATTGAGCGGAGCATCGAGCCGCTCGAGCACGTCGCGGTCCACCGATGTGTCTTCGCCCACGATCTGCAGCCGGACCTGCTTGCCCAGATCGCGACCGAGATCGCGAACCAACCGAGGCAGGCCCTGCGTGCCGTCGGCGAACGGTCGCATGCGGCTCGCGATGATCTCGTTGTACAGGCGACTGTTCAGGTCGTCGGAAATCCGCGCGTGGTTCTCGAACGCCTCGATGCGATCGGTCAATTGACGCCGGCATTGGCCGATTCGCTGGCGCATGTCGTCGATCAGGCCGTGCCGCACGCCGGCCGCCTCGGCGCCAAGTGCGGCGCGGTCCAGTTCGTCGAGCATGTCGGCCAGGCGGTCCTGATCGCGACGCAGATTGACCAGCGACTTGGCGAACGGCTGCAGCCAGCGGGCCTCGACCAGCGACTCGCCCGCCAGGCCCAGCAGCCGAGTGAGGCTCCGGGCCGCGACACGCACCACGCCGTCACTGGATTCGGCGCTCGACCGCTGAACGACCGGCGCAGGCTCGCTCGGCGACTTCGCGGCCGCGACGACCGAGGCTTCGGGCGCGCCAGCCGGCTCGGTGCCCGCGGCCGTTTTCGCGGCGGGGCGATCGCTTGCCGGCGCGGCCGCCGCGACGCCACGGCCTTGTCGCACCGCGCGCAGGCGATCGATCATTCGGTCGATGTCGGCCCGATGTTGGGCAACCCACTGGTCGAAGTCCGGGCCGACGACGGCCGCTATGCGCGTGAGCCAGTCGACCCCTTCCAGAAGCACATCGACGTCGTCGCTCGACAACGTCAACTGGCCATGTTGGGCGGCGACGAGGCAGTCTTCCATGGCGTGCGCCACGTGCATCACCGGCTCGACGGCAACGACTCGTGCCGCACCTTTGATCGAGTGCGCGGCCCGCATCAGCGGCTCAATGCGCGCGACGTTCGTCGCGTCTTGTTCGAGCGCGACTAGCCCGTCGCTGAGCGTTTGTACGCCACGACTGATCTCGTCACGGAACAGGCTAAGCAGTAAATCGTCCATAGCAACTTATACGGCCGGCGCCTCTCGGTCCCACATGGCGTTGTTGAACGACGTGAACATGCGGTCGCCGTCGAGACAACCAACTTGTTTGTCTCGCCAACCGAAAATGCCCTTGGTGATCCGCGACGCCGAGCGTTCCACGGTCGCCGGTAGCGCCGCGATGTCGGCGGTCCGCACGCGGTGCACGCCCGCGACCTCGTCCGCCTCGAACACCCACCGTGCGTGGCTGTTCCCCACGACGACCGGGCGTTGCACGGGCCGGCTGTCGCCGCGGTCGTGAAATTGCCCTTCCCCACGCGCGGCCGCCGCGCCCAGCAATCGAGCCAACGATACGCAAAGCTGCAGGTCGCCGCGAATGTTCACAACGCCCTCGAACAATTCGCCGGTGCGATGCGGCACCGCGTGCACCTGCCGCAGTTCGGCCACCTCGACTACGTCCGAGATCGGCAGGGCGAGCCACTCGTCGGCGATGCGAAAGATCAACATGGCTACATCCGCGCAGTCAGTCGCGGCGATCGGCGCCGCCAGATGGCGCGTCTGCTCGTCGAGCCAGTCGGCCGGCGGCTCGCGATCAAACAGCTTAGCGCCGGCAACGGCGAAGACCGGACAGTTGCGGCAGTGAACCACGCCGGTCAACTCGGGGCACGAGTGGTCGCCGTGGACACCGATCCGGTTCCAGCAATCATCCACGAGGTTTACAACCGCCGGATCGAGAGACGTGCCGCCGCCGCTTGGCTGTGCTCCACGCGTTTCAGTGGCGTCCAGGTGGGCAGGGTTCATCGGCCGCCCTCCTCGCAGGCCGCCTGGTCGGCGCAGGCGCGAGATAGATCAGCAGGTTGCGACAAAAGACCACGTCGAACGGCTGCTCGTCGTAGAGGAAGCTGGCAGTGATCAGGTTGTCGCGACGGAACCGCACGACCTCGGTCACCTCGCTGGTCAATTGAAACTGGTCGCCATCGACCGGCCGAAAGTAGCGCTGCTGCAGCGTAGTCGCCGCCTCGTCGCGCTCTCGGAAGGCGGCGGGGCCGAACCTGCCCTCGGCCGCCAGCCCGAGCGCACGCTGGCTCACGTCCGCGCCGACGACTTCGAAGCGGCCGGGGGCCAGCCCGCATTCGATCAGCGTCATGACGATCGAGAAAGGCTCCTCGCCGCGGCTGCACGGAACCCCAGGCGGATGCGAACCATCCGCATGTCTTGGTGACGCGGGTTCAACCGGAAAGCTTGAACTGCGATAGCTCGGACTGCAAGCTCGTCACGGATTCACGCATGTTGGCGGCGGCCTGGCTGAAGTCGCGAGCGGCCGTCGCCACCTGGCGCACTCCGGTGATCATCTGTCCGGTGGCGTCGTCGATCTGGCGCGACCCCGTCGTCTGTTGCTGAACCGCCTCGCGCACGGCGTGAAACTCCTGGGCGAGCGACTGGACCTGGTCGATGATCTGCCCCATCTGACCGGCGATCTGCGAAACGGTCGCGATACCGCCGCGCACGTCTTCGTGGAACTTGTCCATCTCCATGACGCCAGCCGACACGGCCGACTGCATCTGACGCACCATCTGTTCGATGTCGAGTGTGGCCACTGCCGTTTGATCGGCGAGCCGCCGAATCTCGCGGGCCACGACCAGGAATCCGCGGCCGGCGTCACCGGCCTTTTCGGCCTCGATCGCCGCGTTGATCGACAACAGGTTGGTCTGATCCGCCACCTTGGTGATCGTCGTCACCACCGAGTTGATGCCGCTGGCCTTTTCGCGCACCACGCCCAGCTTGGCTGAGATCGAACCGGTGGAGTCAGCCAGGCGCTGCATGCTGTGCTGCATGCTCTCGAGTCCCGAACGGCCTGAATCGGCCAGGCCGGACGTCTGGTCGGCCCGAGCGCGGATTTCATTGGTCGTGGCGAGTAGTTGCTGACTCGTGGCCGAGATTTCCTTGACCGCGCTGGCGATCTGGGTGTACGACGCGCTGAAGCTGTTCGCGGTCATATCCTGTTCTTTCGCGGCTGCGGCGATCTCAGTGCCGGTCGCGTGCAACTGCACCGACTGCATGCGCACCCGCGCCAGCAGTTCGCGAATGCGGCCGATCGCCGCGTTGAAGCCGGCCGAGCTGACCGATCTCATCATCTCCCGGAATCTCGACGCGTTGCGTGAGGTCGGCCGCGCCCTCGGCGATGTCGGTCATGCGGCTGATCAACGACGCCGTCGGGCCGACGATGCTGCGTGCGATCGCCCAACTGATCGTCACGACGACGATCAGGACCAGAGCGGTGAAACCAAGTTGCACCGCTCGCCAATTGCGCAACGCCGCCGCAGCACTGCGTTCGTCGACTGAGTTGCGTGCGTTGGCCAGCTTCACGACTTCGTCGACGGCGTGGCGATGCTGCTCGTATGCGGCCCGCGCCGGCCCGCGCACGATCGTCCACACGTCTTCCTGCGGTCGACCGTCCCCCAGTTTCGGCAGAATCTGGTCCTTGACCAGCCGGTAGAACTCGCGTGCGGGTGCGTACGCCTTCTCGACAAGTTCAACCTTCAGCGGGCCTTGCTCGAGATCGCCCAGCCAAAACTCGTGCCGCCGGTTGTACTCGGACTCCAGTTGGCCCAGTCGAGCCACCAACTCGGCGCGTCGGGTCGGGTCCGCCTCGTCCATGATTTGCAGGAGCACCAGATACGACTCAATGATGTACTCCGGAGGCGGCAGCACATCGGCGACGATGTCTTTGCCCTGAACGATACGCTGGTACATCGGACCTTGGCCTGTACGATCCAGTGCATGAGGTTGGAGCACGCCAGTCCGACAACGAACACGGCGACCAACAGGCCGATGCGCGAACGAAAGTGCAGTCTGGACAGCCACATTGCGGAGTCTCCTGGCCGGAATCTGTCGGACGTCAGATGACGGTCAATGGTAGCCAAAAGACACCGCGACATGCTGGGCTGGCCGGGCAAACAGTGCCGCGTGGAACGGTCGTGCGGGTCGTGCCGATGGCGTCGGCGCGCGGCAGCTTCGAGCCGTTCGCGCCGTTGCTCAACCGGGCCGCTAGCCCATGACGCTGGCTGCCGCCGTTCCGCCAAACGGGTCGCCCTCGGCGAAGCGGGCGAATCGAAGCGGGCGAATGTCGAATGTCTGAGCGGCGCCGTCGACGATCAGTTCGGTCATCAGTTGGCCGACGGCCGGCGCCATCTTGAACCCATGGCCGCTGAAGCCGACGGCGCAGTAGGCGCCGGCGACTCCGGGCATTCGGTCGAGGATCGGGTGCCAGTCGGGCGTGACCGCGTAAAGGGCGCCGAAGCCGCCGCGCCCGACGGACCGCTGCATTGCTGGATAACGGACATTGAGCTTCTGTCGCATCTCGCGCGTGAACGCGAGGTCGGCTACCTCGTTGTAGTCGTCCGGATCGACCGGCGCCCGTAGCTCGCGCGGGTCAATGTTGCCGACGTGTAGCATGTCGCCGTGTGTCGGCTTGAAGTAGACCTGCCGTCGAAAGTCGCCGTAGGCCGGTCGCGGCGGACCGAAATCGCACGGGCGTCGGAAGAGCGCGACCTGCGTGCGCGACGGCTGAACCGGCAACACAACCCGGGCGGTCGCAGCGAGCGCCGCCGCCCATGGGCCGGCCGCCACCACGACTGCCCGGGTGGCAACGAACCCGCTCGTCGTGTCGACCCCGGCGACTCGGCCGTGCTCGACGCGAATCGCCGTGACGCGCGAGCCCTCGCGAATCTCGGCGCCCATGCGCCGCGCCGAATCGGCGAGCGAGGCGACCGCTTGCAACGCCTCGACGTAGCCCGCCTCCGATTCGAACGCGGCCGTCTCGTCGTCGGCCAGGGCACAGTGTGGGTCGATGGTTCGTAGTTCCTCGCGACTGACGATCGCGGTCTCGATGCCGAGCGATCGCTGCATTGCCAGATTCGCCTCGAGCTGGCGCCGCTCGGAAGTACTCGCGACGACGACCAGCCCCGCGCGCGTGAAGACTACCGGCCCGCCGACGTGATCGGGGAATCGCTCGAAGAACCGCAGTCCATGTTGGGCCATCGCCGACGTGAGTCGGTGCGAGTAGTGCTGGCGAATGATCGCCCCCGACTTGCCCGACGCCCCGGCGCCCAGGAACGACTTTTCCAGGATCAGCACGCGGCCGGCCTGCCGACGCGCGAGATGAAACGCGATGCTGGTCCCCATCACGCCGCCGCCCACGACGACGATATCGGCAGTTTCGTTCACGGTGAGATCACCTGTGGTTGTGGATTCTTGTCCCTTAATTAGCGCAGGCTGCGCCCGCAACCCAACGTGGCGGACCGCTGGCACCGTCCGGCGCCGACGCTGGCAGCGTCGGCCACGAACATGCGCGCCATTACCGAGTAAGACTCTATCATAGCGCTTGGCGGACCACCGAGAGGTTGTTACCTTGTGCAACCGAGGAGTACCAAATAGCCTGGCGGCAAAGGCAACCCGGATGTTTCGCGACGGCCCGATCGACGGAGTGATCTTCAGGAAACTGACGCAGTTCACCGACGCGCGCGGCTGGCTGACCGAACTGTACCGCACCGACGAACTCGACGCCCAGTTCCACCCGGTCATGTCTTACATCTCGATGACGCTGCCGGGAGTTGCTCGCGGTCCGCACGAGCATGTGGACCAGGCCGACTACTTCTGTTTCATCGGCCCGTCGAACTTCAGGCTATATCTTTGGGACAACCGCAAGAACGCAGCGACGTTCCGCAACCGCCACGCGGTCGTCGTGGGGGCGGACAACCCGCAGGCCGTGATCGTGCCGGCGGGAGTGGTTCACGCATATAAGAATGTCGGCGCGACGCCGGGCGTCGTTTTCAACTGTCCGAACCGGCTGTATCGCGGTCGCGGCCGCGCGGAGTCGGTCGACGAGATACGTCATGAAGATGTGCCTGGCAGCGAGTTCCAACTAGACTGGTGACTCTCATTCAGCGATGCCTCTTTTGGTTGCTTCGCACCAGCCACCATTGGGAATGGCTGGCGATGCGGTGCATCGGTCGGCGGGCGTACGGCGGCTTGCGGAACTGGGTGTGGCGTATGTACGTGCGCGAGTCGGCGCGCAGGACAAGGCGCAAGAGTTGACTAAATGGCCTTGCGTGATCCTGGGAGTCCGCAGGGACAGTAGCCCGACGCGCCAGCGAGGGACCGGGCCTGATTTCTTGTGATTTCGCCATGTGCTCCCTCGCTGGCGCGTCGGGCTACTGTCCCAGAATCGTGCAAGGCTATTTACGTGCGCGAGTCGGCGCGCAGGACAAGGCGCAAGAGTTGACTAGTTGCGGAGGTGACCATCATGGTGCGCTGGCGCATTCTCGGCGTTGTTGTGGGCATGGTTTCGGTGGCGGCGATCGCGGCCTTGACGGCGGTCGGCGGCGGCAACCCAGCCGCGCAGCCGAAACCCGCCAAGCCGATGCCCGTCGACGGGTCGACGCTCTTCATCGAGTTGGGCCTGAAGGACTCGGAGGCAAAGAGCTGGGCCGGGTCGATTCGGTTGTCGGCCGGCCAGGTCGTCGCACTGCGCGCGATCGGCGGCGCGATGGAAACGGTCGACGGCGCGAGTTGGAAGGCCAAGTCGGTCGCGGCCAAGAAAAAGAAACAGGGCGTCACGCCGGTTCAGGTTCAGGCCACGGTCGATTCGCCGCTCGACGCCACCGCAACGATCACGACCGCCAGCGGCGAGTTTGAGTTCAAGCTCAGCGACATCGACGCGAAGAAGGGCAGTTTGTTCCTCGACGATCAGGCGCGCGTGCGCCGCGGACCGCTCTCGCTCCGTCTCACGGACGGGCCGACCGAAGACGATTTCCCCGCCGCCGCGATCGGACCCGACGGGACTGTCTGGGTCGCGTACGTCGCCTACCAGCGCGGCAATCCGATCGAGCTGCCCAAGGACGGCTCGGTCCCCGGCGACTGGTCGAGCCTGGTCACCCAGGGCAACGGCGATCAGATCAAGCTCGTCCGGTTCGACGGCAAGACATGGTCGGCGCCGGTCGACGTCACGGGGCCGGGTCGTGACGTGTGGCGGCCGGCCGTTGGCGTCCAGGGCGGCCGCGTGTATGTCACCTGGTCCGAGGTGGTGAGCGGCGAATGGGACCTCAACGTTCAGGAATTCGACGCGGCAACCGGCGGACGCCTCGGGTCGCGCTCACTCGGCCTGAAAGGCGCTGACATCAATCCTACTCTCGCCGCGTCGCCCGACGGCAAACTCTGGCTTGCATGGATGCACTGGGAGAAGGGCAACTTCGATATCTACGCGCTCGACGTTGTTCCCACGCCCGATAGCATTTTCGAGAAACCCATGGCGCTCACTTCGACGGCGGCGAACGAGTGGCATCCGGCCGCCGCGGTCGATTCGGCCGGCACGCTGCACGTAGCCTACGACACATATGACAAGGGCAGCTACGACGTGCGCGTGACGAGCGTTTCGCGCTCCGGTCGCAAGACCACAGCCGTGGCTGAGTCTCCCCGATTCGAGGCGCGGCCCGCCATCGCCGTGGACCCGCAAGATCGCGTGTGGGTCGCCTACGAACAGGCGGGCGAGCAGTGGGGCAAGGATTTCGGCTCGCGCTGGACCGGGCCGAGCGGCGTGGCGTTCTACATCGAACGTACGATTGAAGTCCGCTCGATCGTCGGCGGCCAGGTCATGGAGGTGGTGCGACCCGAGTCCGAGAAAGTGGACACGGACATGCTGGTCGGCACGGGCGCGAACGGGCGCAACCTGCGACTCAGTTTTCCGCGGCTTGCCGCCGACTCGGCCGGCCGCGTGTGGCTGGCGTTTCGCCGGCACCCGCTCGTCACCGGCAACGGCGAACGCTGGGCGAGCTTCGTGACGTGCTGCGACGGAGACCGCTGGGGCGAAGAAACGCAACTGCCGAACTCAGACAACCTGATGGACAATCGCCCCGCGCTTGCGCCGCTCAAGGACCGCGGCCTGCTGGTTGTCTACTCGACCGATCATCGCACGGGCGGCACAAACACGGCTGGGCAGAACGACCTGCACGCCGCCGTGATCGCGGCGCACGACCAACCGAAACAGCCGAAGTTCGAGCCGGCAACGACCGGCCCAGACAAACCGGCCGTCACCGTACACCCAAATGAGACCGAAGACGTGAAGCGGATGCGCGAGCACCGCGTGTCGGCCGGCGGCAAGACATATCAACTGCTGCGCGGCGAATTCCATCGTCACACCGAAATATCCGCGCACCGCGACCAGGATGGGCCGTTCGAGGAAATCTGGCGCTACGGCCTGGACGTCGCTCGCATGGATTGGATCGGGCCGGGCGACCACGACAACGGCGTCGGCCCGACCGGCATCACGCACGAGTACACCTGGTGGCTGTCGCAGAAACAGATCGACATGTACTTTCACCCGCCGACGTTCATGCCGATGTTCACGTACGAGCGGAGCGTGGTGTACCCCAGCGGCCATCGCAACGTGATCTTTGCCAAGCGCGGCATTCGACCGCTGCCGCGGCTGCAGGGCGACGAGAGACTCTTCGGTACGCCCGAGGGCGGCTCGCCCGACGTCAAGCGGTTCTACGCCTACCTGAAACACTTCGGCGGCATCTGCTCGGTACACACGTCGGCGACCAATATGGGCACCGACTGGCGCGACAACGACCCCGCGGTCGAGCCGGTCGTGGAGATCTATCAGGGGCACCGGCAGAACTACGAACACAAAGACTCGCCGCAGTCGGCGAAGAACGCGGCCGATTCGATCGGCGGCTATCAGGAGGCGGGCTACGTCTGGAACGCACTGCAGAAGGGCTACCGGCTAGGCACGCAAATCTCCAGCGACCACGTCTCGACGCACCTGAGCTACGGCGTCGTGCTCGCCGAGAAGCCGACTCGCGAGGGGATCGTCGACGCCTTCAGGCGTCGGCACAGTTACGGTGCACAGGACAACATCATTCTGATCGTGAAGTGCGGCGAGCACCTGATGGGCGACGAGTTCGCCACGCGCGAGCGGCCGACGCTCGAAATCTCCGCCATCGGCACTGCCCCGATCGCCCGCGTGTCGATCATTCGCGGCGTGGGCCGCGACTTGCCCACGTACGTCTACAACGCCGAACCGAACGAGGCGAACCTCTCGCTTCGCTGGACCGACACGATGGCGGCGCCGAACGAGACGAGCTACTACTACGTCCGTATCGAGCAGTCCGACAAGAAGCTGGCGTGGGCAAGCCCGATGTGGATCAAGTACGAGAAGTGAGTCCGCTGGCGTGTGGTGCAGACATTCCTGCCTGCCGTTCACATGCAGGCAAGAAGCCTGCCGCAACTGTTCGGTTGTCCGCGGCTCTCAGACATCCGTCAGCAAGCGCTGCAGCTTGCGAATCGCCTTGTATTTTTGGTCGCTCGCCCGCGCCGCTGGGATGCCCAGTTCGCGAGCGATTTCGTCGACCGAGAATCCTTCGCTCCAGAGTGCAAGGATGCGCTGCTGTCGCGGGCTGAGCGACGCGACCGCCGTCGCTAGTGTGTCGCGTAGGTCGACCTGCTCCTGAGCGTCGTCGGACTCGGCAAACTGACGCCCGTCGATCGGCGCGAACTGCGGGGCGCGCCGCCAGCGTTGGATCGTCCGCCAGACAGCCCGTTTGAGTTCGCGGTGTTCGGGCGTCTCGCCGGCGTCGAGTGCGGCGTCGAGCTTATCTTGTGGCACGCGCTCCAGAAGTCGCGCGATGGCTTCTTGCGTGCAGTCCGACCAGTCTTGCGGATGGATGCCGGCGTTTCTCCAACTGGTCGTGCAATAGCGCGACACCTGATCGATCATCCGCGCGGCCGCCACCGGCGATGGGCCTAGGCCGACTGATGCAGCGAGCGCGGCTGCGCAAGCGGCCACCGAAACGCCGCGGCCGGACTTGGTCGTATCCGATGCCATTAGTCACCTCCGTTTATTGGGCGGCGAATTGTACGCGCGGCAGCGGTATCCGATAAGGCCGATTCTATGAGCAATAGACGGCTGGCCCGCTGAAACTCGCTGGCGGAAGAAGTCCGTGCAGCCAATTCAATTCGCCCCCGCTCTCGCCCAACCGCATCGGTTAGAACCCAGAGACCGCAGTGGTTGTCGCCTCAGGTGCAGTCATGTCTACCGCTTCTTCCCAGCCTTCTTTGACAGTTTCGGCTTGAGGGCGGCTACGTAGGCGTAAGGCGCGATACGGCGAGCAGGTTCTAACGAACGTGTCGGGAATGCCGCGCTTTGGGACCGCTTGCGGGCGGCATCAGCGCCAGGCACTTCATTTGCTTCTGGCTGATCGCACGTGACGTTGCCCGACTCACGGCGGGTCCACTTCATCTTTTGGACGACTGAACAAACATGAGACGCCTTGCTGTTGCTGCCACACTCGTCTGCTTTGCAATCGGTACACGCCCGCTGGCCGCGTGCCAGTACTGTGGCGACTGGAGCCATCAGGCCGGCGCGGGTTACGGCAACTACGGTGCGGCGTTTGTGCCGTATGGCGGCGCCCGGCTCGGCTCGGGCGTCGGGCCACGTCAGGCGAATCAGATTCCGATTCGCGTGGAGCCGTGGTATCCGTATCAAGCCTACCTGCCGCTGCCAAACTGGGCCTACACCGGACCCGAGGCGCTGACGCCCCAGGGTCCACGGTTGATCGCGCGGCCCATCGATGTGACCGGCTCGCGCCACGGTCGGCCGCCCTATTTCACGCCGGCGTGGCAAGGCAACTGGTCGCAGCTTCAGCCGGGCGTCCGAAACCTGGTCGCCCCGCCACCCGCGCCCGATTACGTTTCGGCCGACGTGTACAAGGCGCTCGGCACTCCGCCGCTCGTCGCGCCGGCCGTCACGCCGCACGCACTGGTCGCCCCCGACTTTCACGGTCCGGTGGTTCACGGCGGCCCCGCGCCGCCGGTTGAGCACGGTCCGATGCCGCCGCCCGGCTACCCGCCAGCGGCGATTCCGCCGGCGCCACTGCCGCCCGCGCCCGCCGTCATGCCGCCGCCCGCGGTCGCTCCGCCGCCGCACGCGATCCCGAACATCCCGCCACACGCCCCGGCCGTCCCCGCGCCGGTCGGACCTGGCGCGGCCGCACCGGGTGCCATGTCGCCGGCGGTTTCTCGAACTGCCGCGCCGCTTCTGGGCGCTCCGAACGCAAGCAGCGGCCTGGCCGCACCCGCATTCGTTCCGAACCCAGCGATTCCCGTCACGGCGCCGGGCGCGTATCGTTCGCGCCTCTACCCGCGCGATCCGTGGGGGTTCTCGCCGTTCGCGCAGGAAGCTCACCGGTCGGCCCCGCCGATGACGCTGAACCGAGAGATTGGCCGGCTCGCCGCCAGCGCCGAGGCCGCTGAGGCGATGGGCGCCGCAGACGCCGCTCGCATTCACACCCAAATCGCCGGTCGACTCAAGACCATGGCCAAATACGACCAGGCCATCCAGCACTACGAGAAGGCGCTCGATATCGATCAGGCAGTGTACGGTCCCGATCATCCGTACGTCGCCCGCGACATGAGCAACATCGGGCTCGTGAAAAAAGCCCAAGGAGACTACGTCGGCGCGATGGGCAAGTTCGAGGCTGCGATGGAGATCAACGAGGCCGAGTACGGACCTGAACATCCGCAAGTGGCCCGCGAGCTGAACAACATCGGTAGCACGCTGCGTCTGCAGGGCGATTATCGGGCGGCCCGCGCGTACCTGCGCCGCGCGCTCAGCCTCAACTCCAAGCACTCGCTCAACCTGCACAACATCGCTCGCGACGCCAATAACCTCGGCATCGTGCAGCACAACATGGGCGACCTTGCCGGCGCCCGCGCCAACTTCGGCCGCGCGCTGCAGATCTACGAGGCCGTCTACGGCGACGACCATCCGTACGTCGCCACGGTGCTGAACAACCTCGGCCGCGTACTGAAATCGCAAGGCGACACCGACGGCGCGGGAACACACTTCCGGCGCGCCGAGGAGATTCAAGAGATCGCCTACGGACCCGAACATCCCGAACTCGGCGTCACCGCCAACAACATGGGCCTGCTCGCCCACCATCAGGGCGACCTGACGATGGCGCGGCGCCACTTCCAAGAGGCCCTGGCGCGGCTCGAGTCCACGGTGGGCGACAAGCACCGCGACACGGTCACGGTCGCCAACAACCTTGCGCGGGTGATGGTCGCTCAGGGAGACTTGGAGGGCGCCCAGCAGTACCTCGACAGGACACTCGAAGCGACGATCGAATCGGCGGCCGGCAAGCAGATCACGCCGAACCATCCGATTACCGCGACGGCGATATACAACAAGGGCCTGGTCGCGATCGCCCAGGGGCGCGCGGCCGAGGCTGAGTCGCTGCTGATGCAGTCGCTCGACATGTTCAAGAATACGTACGGACCGAATCACTCCGACGTAGCCGCAACGCTGTGTGCGATCGGTAAGGCAAAACAAGACCTCGGCGATCTGGCCGGCGCGATTGCGTTCTGCCGTCGGGCCGCCTCGCTGTACGAGCACAACTACGGCGCGAGCCATCTACACGTCGCCACGGCCGTACACAATCTGGGCACGCTCGCACACCAGATGGGCGATCTGGAGGCCGCCGAGGCGTACTACAAGCGAGCGATGGCCATTTACGATTCGTCACACAACGCCGATCACTCGCACGTCGCCGCCGCCGCCAGCAATCTGGCTCAGGTCTACTTGGCCCGCGGCCGAACGGACGTCGCCCGCATCATGTTCGAGCGGGCGCTCGCGATCCAGCAGATCGTGTATGGACCGGACCATCCGCTAGTCGTTGAGAGCATGTACAACCTGGGAGTGTCGCTCGAGAAGTTGGGCGACGACCTGGGCGCCAAGACGTACTACGATCAGGCCGCGGGCATTCTGGAAAAGGGGCGACTTCAGACGCCCACTCCGGCGACGCCGTCGACGGGTCCGCAAATCGTCCCGCAGCCGCCCGTCTCGCCAGGGCCTGTCGTTGTGCCGCCGGCCCCGGCCAAGACCGAGCCGAAGTCCGCGCCAAGCACGACTCCACCGGCAACGACGAAGGCGATGCCGAAACCGGCGCCGAGCGCAACACCGCCGGCCGCTACCTCGAAACCCGCGCCGGCGCCTGTGCCCCCCAAGCCGCAACCGACGCCGAAGGAGCCGGAGAAGGAACTGAACAAGTAGGGCAAGGCCAAGTATGAGTACCGAGTACTGAGCTGAGTACTGCTCCACATTGAAAGGCGTCCGAATTCGTTTAACCCCGTTTAACCCGCAGCCGCAGGCGAGGCATGGCTGGCGTTTGTTGTGCCTCGCCTGCGGCTGCGGGTTAAACGAACCCCTTTCAGTGTGGAGCGGTACTGAGTACTGGGTACCACACGCGCGGCGCCTTCACTTGCCGATGCAGAACCGGCTGAAGATGCGGTCCAGAATGTCATCCGTGTAGACCGCGCCGACCACCTGGGCGAGTTCATTGAGCACGATCCGCAACTCGGCGGCGATGAGTTCATCACTCGCCGTCGTTTGGGCCGCAACTAGGGCCCGCTCGGCCGCCTGCAGTGCGGCGAAAACGGCCCGTCGACAGCGCACAGCCGTGCTTGGCACGACCGCGGCATCGTTCGACGACTGACAAACCCGCGCGGTTAGCTCCGCCTTAAGCTCAGCCAGCCCATCGCCCGTGACCGCACTGACGGCTATCCCGTGCAGCGACCGATCCGACCGGGCGTGCGAACAGGCGGGCGAAGGCAGATCGTTCTTCGTCCAAACGACCATGACATCCGGGGTCGGACGGTCCGGCTGCAGATTCACCGCCTGTTCCGGTTGCGTATGATCAATGCACCAGAGCGCCATGTCCGCTTCACCGGCGACCTGGTCGCGCCGCGCTTGAGCCTGCTGGCTGATCGGGTCCGCCGGCGCTTCGATTCCGGCCGTGTCGATGAGTTCGATCGTGCAGTCGGCCAGCGGCAATGCGCCGATCAGGTAGTCGCGCGTCGTACCGGCGACGTGGCTGACGATCGCCGCATCGCGACCGACCAGTGCGTTGAACAGCGAGCTCTTGCCCGCATTGGGCGGCCCCAACAGCACGACGCGGCGCGGCCGGTCGCTCAACGTACGGCCCTGCATTCGGACGTCGAGACCGCGCAGCCAAGCGATCGCTTCTTGCAAGCGACTATTCAGATCGGCACGATCGACAAGCTCGATGTCCTCTTCGGCAAAATCGAGACCGGCCTCGAGTTCGGCAAGCAGATCGAGCAGCCGGTCGCGCAGGTCGCCGATCGTTCGCGCGACGCCGCCGGCCAATTGTTCGAGCGCGGTCTTCGCCGCTCGCTCGGTCGTGGCATCGATCAGGCCGAGCACTGCCTCGGCCGCGGTCAGGTCGAGCTTGCCGGCAAGGAACGCTCGCATCGTGAACTCACCCGGCATCGCCTGCCTCGCCCCACGCGCGACAAACGTGGAACAAACATGCTCGACGATCGGCGGGCCGCCCAGCGTGTGGACCTCGACGAGATCCTGTCCGGTGTAGCTGTGCGGTGCACAGCTCAAGAACAGCGTCGCCGGCAGCCGAGACTCGAGCCGCGGCAATTGCAACTCGCCCTCAACGGCCGCCGGCATGCTCCCGCCACTGGGTCGCGACGGCGGCGGACGAAACGTCTCGGCGACAATCTGCCAGGCCCGCGGACCGCTTAGCCGCACGATGCCGCGCAACGACCCGCCTCGCGCGGTGGCAATGGCGGCGATGGTGTCGTGGGGGTCGAGCATGAGCGGAAGAGCGGCCGAGGTAGTTGTCGGTTGTCGGTTGTTCGCCGCGGGGCAGCCTGCCAATATCGACAAGGGACCGAACGGCAGGTTTATGCCGCACGCGGCCATATACCGCACGCGGCCATCAATGAGACGTTTTCGTTTAACGCCCAGCCGAAGGCGCCGGCAGAACATGGCTGGGATTGTGCATCTCCGGTCGCCTGCGGCGCCGCGTTAAACGAGTCGAACCTGCCGCGTGCGATAGAAACCTGGCCCACTCCCTGGGAGTTGCAACGGACGCGGACTACTTCTTCTCGGCGCGCTTGATGAGTTCGGTGAGCCAACTCAATATCGGGTGGTCGGCCGGGCGCTTGTCCTTGCGGGACTTCTTGGAACCTTTGCCGTTGACGCCCGCCTGGTCAGCGTCGCTCGTTTTTGCCTCCGACTCGGCTGCGAGCGTGGGCGTCGCATGCTGCAGCTTCGGCAGCAGCTTGCGCTCGACGATGCCCCACGTGGTCGACGCGATGTAGTAGACGCACAGGCCCGACGGCAGACGCCAGAAGATGAACCCGAAGAAGACCATCATGTAGGTCATCATCGTCTGTTGCATTTCCATCTGTGGGTCGGGCGGGTCGGTCTTGGGCGGCATGAACATCTTCTGTTGCACGAGCATCAGCACAATCAGCACGGCGGGCAACAGGTTGAAGTACGGCCCCAGGAACGAGAGCAGGAAGGTGTCTTCGGGCCACGGGAAGGGAAACAGCGCGTCAGGCGCCGCCAAGTCGTCGATCCACAGGAAAAACCTCGCATGCCGCAGATCGACCGAACTCTGCAGACCCTGCCACAGTCCGATGAAGATGGGCATCTGAATCAGAACCGGCAGGCATCCGCCCAGTGGGTTCACGTTGTGCTTTCGCCAAAGCTCCATCTGGGCCTGACTTTGTTTCTGCTTGTCGGCCTTGTACTTCTCGCGGATCGCATCCATTTCGGGCTTGAGCGACTGCATCTTCACGGCGGCGAGCGCCTGCTTGCGACTCAGCGGAAACATCAACAGACGGACCAGGGCCGTGAGCATGATGATCGCCACGCCCCAGTTACTTACCCAGCCGTGAAAGAGCTGCAGCAGGAACAGCATGGTGTTGGCGGTCAGGCTTACCAGCGTTGCCGGGAAGATCAACAGCACGCCCGAGAATCCGATGATCGACTCGGCGAGGGCCGGATCGCCGGTAGCTGCCAGCAGGACCGATTTCTTGCGCGGGCCGGCGTAGATGGAATACGTGTGTTCGAGCGACTCGCCCGGCGGCAGTGCGAAGCCGCGCGACTCGATCTCGATGCTCACGTCGCTGCGGTCCGGATGCTTGCGATCGCGTTCGACCAGCACGGGCGTGGTGGCGGCGTCCCAACGATCTTCAGCGTTCTTGAGCGGCGGCGGAACCACGAGCACTGCGAAGAACTGCCCTTCGACACCGGCGAACCGCAGCGGCCGCTCTTCCCAGCGATTGTCTTTGCCGCCGGCGAGTCGATAGGCCGCTTGCTGCACCTCGTCGCCAAACAGCCGGCCGTCCTTGTTCACGTCGAATCGGTCGAACCAGGGCGGCGCCAACAGCCAACTGTCGCGAGTAATGGCGCCGTCGGCGCCGGCCAGTTCCAGCACTTCCTCAGCGCCATCCACTACCTGAGCGGCGGTAACGACGTGCCGGCCTAGCTGGCTGTTCAGTCCATCGGCGATGGCGGCGTCGCGCTTCTTGGTCGAATACCATGCCCCTTCGAGCGCAAAGCCGCGCGGTCCGCCCAGCCGATATGCGACCTGTTGCGGCTCGCCGCCCTGGTTTCGTATGGCGATCGCGAGTTCCAGATTGTAGCTGTCCTTCCTCAAGCGGTACGTCTTAGTCACTACCAGCCCGCGCCGCGGCACGTCGGCTTGCAGCGTGACAATTTGCGCGTCGTCGGCTGCGTTGTTGGCGTCGGGCGTGTCGACGATCCGCCAGCGACGCCGGTCCAATTCGTCGACGCCATCTAATAGGGCCAACGTGAACGATCCGGTCTCAGATGCCTTGGCGGCGATCAATTGAAGTTGGTTCTTCTGGTCTTCTGATTTGAACTTGGGGTCCGACAGTTCGATATGGCTGACGGCCGCGCCGTTGTTCGTGATGCGGACTTTCATTCTGAATCCGCTGCTAGGACCAAGCGACCCGATCTCGCGCGACTCTGCGGCCGGTTCGTCCGTCGAGGCGGCCGCTTCGACGGCAGGTTTGGCGCCTGCATCTGGTTTGACGGTTTCAGCCTGGCGAACCCCTGAGGCCTCCGCCGGCTGCTTCGCGGTTTTCGCGCCCGAGTCCTGTTTCTTGGCGATGGGCGGTTTCGGCGGGGGCGGCGGCCAGATCAGGTTGGACAGCATCGGCGTGCCGACGACGATTGCCATCGTGAGAACCAAGAACAGGATGAATCGCTTGTCGTCGCCCATCGGGCCTCACAGAGTGCTCAAGAGATCGGCCGCGGCTCGAACCGGTGAAGGGTGGAACCGCCATCAGTTGAACTATTCGACGTTCGACAGTTCAACCGCTCATCGCCCTTCACGCAGCCGGTCGCCTAGGAAGTTGTCTAGTTCAGGAATGTCGTAGATCTTGCGAATCGTCGGCTCGAAATCGTACTGGACGCGACGGTAGGTGATCTTGTTGCCGTTCATCATCACATAGCACGCCCGCGGATCGTTGTCGCGCGGCTGACCGACGGAACCTACGTTGATGATCAACTTCTCGTCGCCCAACGTGTACTGGTAATTGATCTCATCCGGCTCCAAGAACGCCATTCGTTCCGTAAAAACCCCCGGTACGTGCGTGTGACCGACGAACGCATACTTATCCACCAAGGCAAAGAGCCGTTCCATCTTGCGTTGGTTGTAGATGTCCTCGGGGAAGATGTACTCGTTCAGCGGGTTTCGCGGCGAGCCGTGTACGAACTGGGTCGCGTCTTCCACATGTCGTCGCTGCAGTTCGCCGAGCCAATCGAGCCGCTTGTTACGGCGAACATCGTCCTTGTCGGTCTCCAATTGGTCGCGCGTCCAGAAAATCGCTCGCTCAGCCCCCGTGTTGAATCCTTCGGGGTCAAACAGCGCCCCTTGGTCGTGGTTGCCAAGCAGCGCGACCTTGCAGTCCATGACCATGTCGATACACTCGCGCGGGTTCGGACCGTAGCCGATGACGTCGCCGAGGCAGTAGATTTCTTTGACTCCTTGAGTTCTGATGTCGGCCAGGACGGCCTGAAGCGCCTCAAGGTTTCCGTGAATATCGCTGATTAGAGCCCGCACGTAGAATGGTCCTTCTGCAGTCGCGACACGGTACCCCTTCTGCGTTGGCGCCGTGACGACCCCAACTACAGGTTTCCGTTCGGAAGTCCAGGCAGGAGTGTAATTTGGAATCTGGAAAAGTGTCAAGGGGACTAAAAGTGCTCGCCATCGAGACCTCGACGACATCGCGCGGCGAGGTAGCGTTCGCACTGGACGACACGCTTGTGGCATCGGTCGTGCTGAGCGACCAGATCAAGCCCACGGCCAGCCTGGTGCCGACGATTCGCGAGCTATGCCATGCGGCAGGCTGGTCCGTGCGGGAACTCGACCTGATCTGCGTCGACATCGGGCCGGGATCCTACACGGGCGTTCGCGTCGGGCTGACCTGCGCCAAGATGCTGGCCTACGCCGCCGACGCACCGTTAGCTACGGTCGGCTCGCTCGACGTCGTCGCGCGAAACGCCCCAAGCGAAGCTCAGTTACTGGATGTCGCGTTCGACGCGGCGCGAGGCCAGGTGTTCGCCGCCCGTTATTGCCGCGAAGCCGGCGAAGGGTCGAGTACGGACGCGCCCGACTGGGTGGCCGACGGGCCGGTGCACATCGTGCAAGCCGACGAGTGGGCTGCGGCCTGCGATCGATCGGGCCTTGTGCTGGGACCGGCGTTGGTGAAGTATCGTACGATCTTGCCGCCGGAACTGCGTGTCGCGGACCCGGACCTGTGGTGGCCACGGGCGGCTACGGTAGCGGCGTTGGGTCTCGCTCGGTTCCGCGCCGGACCCTTGCCGCCGTTTTGGACGCTGGAGCCTGTTTACCTGCGGCCGAGCGCCGCTGAAGAGAAACGAGAGGGCACGTCATGAGACCACTGCTACTGGCCATTCTTGCGTCTGGGGTTGCCCGCGCGTCAATGCTCATTCCCACGGCGGCGGACGACCAGTCCGTCGCACCAGCGTTCACCAACCTGGTTGATGCATACTTCGACTACTACTTCCGCACCAATCCGACCACGGCAACGAACGAGGGCGTCCACGACTTCGACCACCTGATCGAAGGCTACACCCGAGCCGCCGTCGAAGCCGAAGTAGCGGCGACGCGCCAGTTCCTCAAACGGTTCGAAGCGATCGATCCAGACGGGCTGGGCTTCGACGCAGCCAGCGACCGCGAGATGGTGATCAGCCACTTGCGAGCCACGCTGCTGGAGTTGGAAGAAGTCCGTTCGTGGGAGCGCGATCCCGACTACTACAGCAGCGGCGTGACGCGCGCGGTGTTCGGGTTGATGAGTCGCAAGTTCGCGCCGCCCGCCGAGCGGCTCCGGTCGGTGATCGCTCGCGAACGACAGACTCCGGCGGTGTTCGACGCGGCCCGCCAGAACCTGCAACGACCGCCGCGGGTCTACACCGAAATCGCCCTCGAAGAGCTGCCGGGGATCATCCAGTTTTTCGAGCGGGACGTGCCCGCTGCGTTTGAAGACGTCAAAGACGAGAAGCTACTCAAGGAGTTCGCCGACGCCAATCGAGCGGTGATCGACGCACTGCGCCGCTACGAACAATTCCTCAAGGAAACCGTGCTGCCCCGTTCCGACGGCGACTTCCGCATCGGCCCCGACCTGTTTCGCAGGAAACTGCTGTACGAGGAAATGATCGACACGCCGCTCGACGAGCTCATGCGCATCGGCTACGCCGACCTGCGCGCGAACCAGCGGGCGTTCACCCAGACCGCCGCGGCCATCGACCCCAAACTCACGCCGCAAGAAGTCATGGCCGAACTGGAGAGAGAGCACCCCGCCCCGGCAAAGCTGCTCGACAGTTTTCGTGACGTGGTCGGCGGCCTGCGCAAGTTCTGCGAAGAGCAGCGGATCGTCACGTTCCCGTCGCCCGTGCCGCCGACGATCGCCGAGACGCCGCCGTTCATGCGGGCGTTGTCGTTTGCGTCGATGGACACTCCCGGCCCGTTCGAAACAAGGGCCACCGAAGCGTATTTCAACGTCACGCTGCCCGAGCCGCACTGGCCCAAGGGCCGTGTCGACGAACACATGGCAGCGTTCAACTACGGCACCATCGTCAGCACGGCGATCCACGAGGCCTATCCGGGTCACTACACTCAGTTCCTCTGGGTGCAACGGGCGCCGTCCAAAGTCCGCAAGCTGCTGGGTTGCAGTTCCAACTCCGAAGGCTGGGCGCACTACACCGAACAGATGATGTTCGACGAAGGCTACGGGCGCGGCGACCACAAGCTGCGGCTCGGCCAACTGCAAGACTCGCTGCTGCGCAACTGTCGGTTCGTCGTCGGCGTCGAGATGCACACGGGCAAGATGAGCTTCGACGCGGGCGTCGACTTCTTCGTGCGTGAGGGCTTTCAGACGCGGACCAACGCCGAACGCGAGACCAAGCGCGGCACCGCCGATCCCACTTACCTGGTCTACACGCTCGGCAAGCTGGAGATACTTCGCCTGCGCGACGACTACCGCAAGCTGCGCGGCGACGCCTTCACGCTGCAAGAATTCCACGACGCCCTGCTGGGACAGGGCTACCCGCCAATCAAGCTCGTCCGCCGGGCGCTGCTGCGCCGGCAATGAGTTGCTTGTCGTCAAGAATCAGGTTGCGGTTCGAGCCGGAGTCGGCCGGCGCGTAGGTCAGCGTGCGGCGGCCAAGCGACGATGGGTTACAGGCTGAGTGAATCAAGTTCGTCCATGAGCTTGTCGAGATCGTCTTTCGGGCCGGCGGGTTTGCTGACCTGACGCTTGGGGATGCCCGCCGACATGCCGACCGCGTCGCGGCCGTCTTTGACGAGTTCGGCGTCGCGTTCCAGGACGGCGATGTCGAGTGCGTCGCCGCCGCCGAAGAGTTTTGAAAGGTCGATCTTCAGGCCGCCCACGGCGTCGCCCGGCGCGCCGGCGATTTCCGGCGACTTGTGCATGGGAAAGATGATCGCGTGTTCCGGACACACGCGGCTGCACGCCGGGCAACCCTTGCGACAGTTGTCGGGCTGCTCGACCACCAGCCGCTCCGCCACGTCCACGCCATATACACCGAACAGGCAAAAGTCGATGCACTCCATGCAATTGGTGCATCGACTGTAGTCGATCACTGGATGCCAACGGCGATCCGCGGGGTCGAGGTAGCGAGCCAGTTGGCCGGGTGCCGGCTGACCTTGGACCCACTGTGTCAGTTGCGCGGCGTCCAACGGCTGAACAGTGGGATTGCCGAGCGGCGTCGGCGCGACGAGGCCCGCCCCGGCGGCGCGAGTGCTGGCAATCAGCCCACCGACTTGGATCGACACAGTCTCGACCTGCGTCTCGGCCGCGATGCGGCGGATTTCGTCGAGGTATGGCTGCGGCGAATCGAAGTCGCGCAGGTCGAGGCAGTAGATCTTGCGGTTGGGGACATTCAGCGGTCCGATCGCCGCCGCCTTGCCGTCGGCCGTATGGCCGTTGCCGTTCTCGTCGGGTTCGTCATCTTCGTCGTCGCTCGGCGGCTTGAGCAGCACAGCGCCCTCGTGGCCCTTGACGCCCGCGCGGTCGAGTTCCCAGTGTGCGGCCCGCGCGAACATCCACGACAACACCACCATGTCGCCCTTCACCGATCGCAAGAACAGCATGCCGGTGTGGTCGTCGGTCAGGTCATAGAGATGTGGCACAATCGACAGATCGATTCCCGGCTCCATCAAGAGCGCGGTGGCGAGGTCTTCCTCAAGGCCCCGCTTGGCGGGGTTCTGGCTCTGGCCCTGCGACAGTACGACGGTCAGGCGGGATGGCATGGTGTGTTCTCGTGTTGCCCCTAAATAGCCTTGCACGATTCTGGGACGGTAGCCCGACGCGCCAGCGAGGAGAGCACATGGCGAAATCACAAGAAATCAGGCCGGTCCCTCGCTGGCGCGTCGGGCTACTGTCCCTGCGGACTCCCAGGATCACGCAAAGCCATTTAGAAGATACCCAAATGGAGCATATCGATGCAGGCGAATTTGTAGGGCGAGATGCAGTGAACGCCCTTGCCGAACAGTTCGCGCACCGGCGACTTGACAAGCGTCTCGCGGTCGATGTAGCCGGTGATCCACAACTCGTCGCGGTTGGCGTGCGGGAAGTAGAGGCAGTGGATGAGGATGTCGGGGTAGCCGTGCGAACCGCCGTAGCCGCTTGCCGGCGTGCGCAGCGTGTAGATGCACCCGTACTGCGTGCGTCGCGCGAACTCCCACGGCGAGCCGCACCATTTGGGGACTTCGGTCTTCACGCCGATTCCTTTGCCGGCGATATAGAAGTCGTGCGTGATGTCTTCCGGCCGGTTCACGTGGTTCTTGAGTCCGCGGACGTAGGGAAGTTGCAGTCGCTCGAGGGTTTTCTCGACGGCGACCTCGCCGATTTCGCCGAGGTAGACCGGGTGCGAACCGGCGTCGTACTTGCCGCTGAAGCTCTTGTCGCGCCAGCCGAGGCTGCGGGAGTGATCGAACTGCGCCTGAGCCTGCTCCCACGCTCGCTGCCGGTCGCGCTCGGTGATCGCGACCGAGACCGGTTTTAGTCGTCCGCCGGGATTGACCGGACGCTCGGGCCGGTGCGTTGTGCGGCGTTGTGGGGCCGGCATGTCGGCTCCTACACTCTGTCTTGCAACTCGGCGCACGCGGGCCGCGTGTGCCACAATGCTAGTGAAGCTGGCCCTTGATGGTGCGTTCGGCCTCTTTCCAGCTCGCGGCGAGGAACTCAACGTAGTGGTCCGGGCCGAGCATGGTCGCGGCGTCGCCGTGCATGTCGAACAGCCAGCCGGCGCCGTAGTTGTCCAAGTTGATTGCCGACGGGTCCGCGAGCAATGCCGCGTTGAACTCGGTAATGACCCCGGCCATCGGCGCGTACAGCGCCGATTCGGCCTTCGAGCTTTCGATCGAGCCGATTTCCTGGCGGAAACTCACCGCTGCGGCGGCGTCGACGCTCCATTCCAAGAAATACACGTCTTGCAACAACCGCACGGCGTAGGCCGTGAACCCGAAGCGATGCGAGTCGGATCGTGTCGAGCACCACATGTGGTTTCGCGCGTACCGTCGATCGCGCGGAATCCGGGCCTCGAACTTGCCCATCATGAAGACGAGATCATCGGCCATCGTTCTTTCGCGCGCTACGTGTATCGCGATCCGCAATGTTCGGGTTCAAAGAACGCCGGCAGCAGGCGATCGACCTGCAGCAGCCCGGCTCGCGTCAGGTCGATGCGGTCGTCGTGTAGTTCCATCATGCCTTCGTCGCCCCAGCGATCGAACTGGGCGGCGAACTCGTCGCGAATGCTCGTGCCAAACTTGTCCCGGAAGTACGCCGGCTCAATCGACCCGAGCTTGAGCTGCAGGATGAGTTCGCGAATCAGAAGCTGACGCCGGGTCGGGGCCATCGCCCGAGCGATTGGCAAGTCGCCGCCGCGCAGCGTGTCGATGTACTTCGACCATTCGTCGAGGTTCTGGTAATGGACGCCGCTGACGTGCGAGAACGATGCGACGCCGGTTCCGATCATATCGGCGCCGTGCCAGAGGCTGTCGCGGTAGCGAAAGTGGCCGTGCTCTCCGTCGCGTACCATCGTGTAGGCGCTCGAAACGCGATAGCCGACCGCCTCGAGTTCACCGAAGGCGTGGTCGACCCATGCGCGTTTGGTCGACCAGTTGGCCACCGGCGCGGGCGAGCCGTCGTGGCGAATCGACTGGGAGTAGACCGTGTTAAACGGCAGCTCCATCTGATAGATCGTCACGCTGTCGGGCGCCAGGTCGATCGTCTTTCGGACGCAGTCGCGCCAGTTGTCCCACGTTTCGCCGACCATGCCGGCGATGAGGTCGATGTTCACCTGTGGAAAAGCGGCGGCGCGAATCCAATCGTACGAGCGGAAGACCTCGGCGGACAGGTGCGCCCGGCCGTTCTCTTCGAGCACTGCGTCGCTGAAGTTCTCGACGCCCAGGCTCAGTCGCGTCACGCCAAGCTGCCGCAATGCGTCGACCTTGGCCTGCGTGAGGGTGCCCGGTTCGCATTCAAATGTGACCTCTTGGGCCGCACGCCAGGGCATCGCCGCGTCGAGTCGTCGAATCAGCGACTCGAGTTGCCGCACGCTTAGGTAACTCGGCGTCCCGCCGCCGAAATAAGCGAAGTCCAGCGGGCGACCTGCGGTGATCGGCCGTTGGCCATACAGTTCGACCTCGCGGCCGAGGGCGTCCAAGTAGTCTTCGACGTCACGGGCAGCCTTGTCGGTGTACACGCGAAAGTAGCAGAACTTGCATCGCTTGCGGCAGAACGGAATGTGCAGATAGAGGCCGAGCGTCGTGCCGGGCCGCGGCGGCGACTCGATCGCGGCGCGGGCGCGCGGCGACTCGGCCGCTCGCCAAAACGAGAAGGGCGGATAGTTGGCGATGAAATAGTTGCCGACTTCAGTGGTGTCTTCGGCCAGCGCAGCCATGGAGGCGTTACTTCTCCTCTCCGAAACAACACAGCTTGCCATCCTCGTTGCCGATCACGAGCCGACCGGCGGCGACGGCGGGCGAGGCGCTGATCGGCGCACCGGTGGCGAACCGCCAGAGCTCCTTGCCGCTTTCGATATCCATGCCGTACACGTTGCCGTCGGCCGAACCGACAAACACTCGCCGCCCAACGACGACCGGCGACGAATCGACGCGGCCCTTGGTCGCGAACGTCCACCGCTGCTCGCCGGTCTGGCGGTCCAGGGCATGTACCATTTTGTCACGACCGCCGATGATAACCAACTCCGAAGTTGCCGCGGCCGACGAGTGATACTCAAACTGGACTTCCGGGTGGGTGTACTGCCAGGCGACCTCGGGCTTCTTCCAGTCGATGCCGAGCACTTGGCTGCCGATGTGGGCGAGGAACAGTCGGTCCGCGACGACGGCGGGCGAACCGCGAGTCTGCGAGCCGATCTCGACGCTGCCGACCTCTTGGCCCTCGGCGATGTCGACAATATGCAGCACGCTGTCGCAGCCGGAAAGGAACGTCTTGCCGTCGGCCACGGCCGGTGTGGTTTCCAGCCCGCCCGTGGGGGTCTTGAACCGCCAGACTTCCTTGCCGTCGGCGACTGCGAGGCAATAGAGGTTGGCATCGGTCGAGGCGAACAGGACACGATCGCCGACGACGTTGGCCGACGAGACGATCTCGCCGCCCGTTTCGGTCTGGAACTTCCACAGTCGCGTGCCGGTCGCGGCGTCGAGGCAGTGGAACACGCCGACCTCGTCGCCAAAGTAGACTCGGCCGCCGACCACGGTCGGCGACGATTTGATCGCCGGGGCCAGTTCGCCGCCGGCGGAGGCCGAGTCCGGCTTTGCTCCGCCCTCGCCCGCCGCATCGACGGGCTTCTCCAGGGTCGAGAACTTCCAACGCGGCTTGCCGTCGTCCAGATTGATCGCGTACAGCCAGCCGCCGATCGTTCCGACGAACGCAACGCCGTCGACGATCGCGGCAGACGACTGGATCGACTCACTCTTGTCCTCGGCCTGAAACGACCAGACCAGCACGAGCGAGTCGGGCAGCGTGCCGGTCGCTACGCCGGTGAGCTGCGCGTTGCCACGAAACATCGGCCAAGCGTCGGGCGTCACAGCCGTCGGGGACGCTTTTTCCGCCACACTGTTCTCGACAGCGTTCACGCGACTTGGGTCGGTTGTCGCCGAACCCGACGGAGACTGACTCGCGGCGGCTGGTTCGGAGTCCCTTGTCGCGGCTGGCGGCGGCGATTGAGAACATCCGCTGCCCGCGGTGAGTGAGGCGGCGAGGATCGTGAGTGTTGCAGCGATTGTGCGGTTCAGAAGGCGCATGTGTACAACTCCTCGAAGTCGCGCTGAGTTAGCGGTCGCGGGTTGAACTTGCCGGTCCACTGTCCGGTCGCCTGCTCGGCGAGCTTTGGAATCGCCGATCGTTCGACGCCGCAATCGGCGAGTCGCTCGGGTTGCCTGCTGGCGGCGACGAACTCGGCGATGAGGTGGGCGAGGGCTTCGCCCGGTGATTGGCCCGGGTTCGGCGCGAGTCCCGCGAGCGCAAGCAGGTCAGCGTAGTCGGCGGCCGCGATCGGCATGTTGAAGCGGATCACGTGCGGCAGCATGACGCCGATAGCGACGCCGTGTGTGATCCCGTAGGTCGCCGTGAGCGGATTGGCGCAGGCGTGGGTCGCGCCGAGCATGGAGTTTTCGATCGCCGCGCCGGCGAAATGAGCGCCGAGCAGCATGGCGCCGCGCGCGTCGGGGTTGTCCGGCTCGCCGAGCGACGCAGTGAAATTGGCCGCGAGCAATCGCCAGGCCTCGCGCGAGAACATCTGCGAGACCGAGTTGCGTCGCGTGGTGACGCTGGTTTCGACCGCGTGCGAGATGGCATCGATGCCCGTGGCCGCGGCGACCGACACGGGCATCGTGGCTGCGAGCTGCGGGTCGAGTATCGCCACGCGGCACGCGGCCTTCTTGTCGCCGCAGGCCATTTTCTGATGAGTGACCTCGTCGGCGATCAGCGCGAACGATTGCGCCTCGCTGCCGGTGCCGGCGGTGGTCGGCGCGGCGATCATCGGCAGCATCGGTTTCGCGGCCTTGCCGACGCCCCAGTAGTCGTGCATGCGGCCGCCGTTCGTAAGCAGAAAGTTGCAACCCTTCGCGCAGTCCATCGAGCTGCCGCCGCCAAGCCCGACGATCAGGTCGATGCGAGCTTCGCGGGCGAACGCCGTGCAGGCGTCGACGTGGCGAGTGGTCGGGTTCTCATCGACGCGATCAAAGACAAACGGTTCGAGCCTAGCGCTCCGCAGCGATGAAATCGCCCGCGCGACGTGGCCGACGGCGACAATGTGCGGGTCGGTGACGACGAGCACTCGTCGGCCGCCAGTTTCTGCCGCCAGTTCGCCCACGCAATCGATCTTACCGGGGCCGAAAACCACGCGCGTCTGCGGTTCATAATCGCCGACCTCGTGGGGGTATCGCTCGAGCAGGCTCTCGACCGGATTGTGAACGGCTGCGGAACTCACTGACCCAACCTTCCTCATTTCTGTTCAATGGCATAGAGGTGTGACTTGGTGGCGAGGAACAGCACCCCGTCGACCGCTACTGCAGTGGATGAGACGTTCGCACCCATGTTGATTTCCATGTCCATCCCCTTGGGGAAGATCTGCGTTTTCTCGGGCGAGCATTTGAAGATCGACACGTCGCCGTCTTCGTCGCCCAGGTAGACCTTGCCATCGACCACGTAGGGCGAACTCCAGGCGGAGGCGAGCAGGTCGTGCTTCCAATGTGGCTTACCGGTCTTGACGTCCAGGCAGTGCAGGAAGCCAGCCAGCTCGACGGCAAAGACGAGGTCGCCGTGAATGGCGACGGTGGAAATCGTCCTGCCGAAGTCGCTGTGTTTCGTGTTGGCGTCGGAGCCATAGTGCCAAACCAGTTTGGAGTTCGGGTTCTTCTTGGCGTTGATCTTGGTGCGGTTGACCGGATCCCATTCGCCGACGAACTCACTGACGTCGCCCGTTCCGGTCGCGTCGATGGCCCAGAGGTGCCCTGGCCCTTCGCCCTTTTCTGGATCCTGACCGACGGGAATATAGACTCTGTTGTCGTGGAAGACCGCCGTCGAGACCAGTTGGTTTGCGGTGCCGCGTCCGCCCATGGTGAACTTCGAGCCGGGTGGGTTGCAATCGAACTTCCAGATCAACTTGCTCTTGCCGGGTTTCGCCGGGTCGCCGAGCGGCTCGAAGGCGTAGAGCCAGCCGTCGCCGCCGGGCATGTAGACCTGACCCTTGCCGTTTACTTCGCCGTACGTCGGGCTGGACCATTGGCCCTCGTAGATGCGGTCGCCGGGCGATTTGTCGGTCCAGATCACCTTGCCGTCTTGCTTGTTCACCGCGATGAAACTAGGCGCATCGGGGGCCGGCAGCGTGAGTCCGTCCTCGTCGACGCCGTTGGAGGTCAGGACGTATACGACGTCGCCGACGAGCAACGGCGAACTGCTTGCCAAGTATCGCGGGAACACGCCCAGCTCGCCAATCATATCGAGTCGCCAGATGATGTCTGCGTCGGCGTTGTCTTTGTATTTCTCGTCGGTGACTCCGTCGTTCTTGCCGTCGTGGAATCCCTCGGTATCGGCGCAGACTAGTTGGCATTGGTTCGAGACGTAATAGAGGCGTTTGCCCTCGACCGCGACGCCCGAGCAGATGCCCATGTCCGGGAAGTCGTTTGTTTTTCCGCTGGCGAGCTTGTCGTGGACGGCTTGCCACAGGAACTGGCCGTCTGACTGGCGGAAACACATGAGGATTCCCTTGTCGGCCTTAACCTTGTCGTTTCGCGGGTTGCCGTTGTTTGTGCCGATGAAGACCTTGCCGTTGGCCACGGTCGGATTGCCGTAGGTGGTCGTGCCCAGCTCGGCCACCCACTTGATGTTCGTCCTTGAGGCGACGTCCCAAGTCGTGGCGATGTTCTTGTCGGTGGTGTTCACCATGTTGCGGTTTGGGGTGCCGCCCCACATGGGCCAACTGGCCGCTGTTTTTTTCGCCGGGTCCGCCGCAACAAGAGCGGCCGACAGGACCGACAGGATCGAGACTTGGATCGCGCTGACGAGGCATCGGGTTCTCAAGGTTGGATCTCCTCAGTTTCTTCCGGTTGCGACTGGTCTCTCGGAAATCAGTTTGGGAATCGGCACGGTGGGGTCGGACAGCGGTTTGGGGAACGGGGCTGGCGTGTAGACCAAGGTGATCAAATCAAAAGAGAGCATACCTTTCAGCAACCGCCCCAACAACCCGGAGTCGCGCTGGACGGACCTCGTCCGCTCTATGGGCAACCTCTTGGCGCAGTGACCAGTCAACCGCTTGCCGTCAGTACGTTCTTTTTGTATCGTGCCATTGACCAAAAAGGCTGGTCTCCGACGTGGCGCGGGGCGTCTCGCGCAATGAAGCCGCGCCGCAGACATCGGGACCGCCGAAGCCTGACTTGCTGCACCAGCCGGTTTCCGACGGTCCCGCCTTCGGACAGACACCTTGAAGTTGAGACACGTGCTTTCATGAACATCCCCCGTGCCTACCCCGTCGCAGCTTTCGTTGCACTCGCGTCGATTGCGAGCCGCTCGGCTGCTAAGGAACCGAACCCTGTCTCCGCGCCGCAGGAATCAAAGCAATCGGTCGCGGTCGATCCCCTGGACTGGCCGCAGTGGCGGGGCCCGGAAATGAACGGCATTTCCCGCGAGAAAGGGCTGGTGAGCAAGTGGTCGCCCAGCGGTGAGAATGTGCTGTGGAAGAATACGGACATCGCGACTCGGTCGACGCCGATCATCATGCGCGGCAAGCTCTACGTGTTGTGCCGCAACCACCCCGACACGACGAAAGAAGGCGAAAAGGTCGTCTGCGTGGACGCCGAAACCGGCGAGAAGATTTGGGAGAACGCGTTCAACGTCTTCTTGACCGATGTGCCGGCCGAACGAGTCGCGTGGTCGAGCGTGGTGGGAGACCCGACCACGGGCAACGTCTTCGCGCTGGGGGTTTGCGGCATTTTTCAATGCCTCGACGGCGAGACGGGCAAGACGCTCTGGACGCACTCCATGAGCGAAGAGTACGGCATGATTCACACCTACGGCGGGAGGACAAATCTGCCCATCGTGTTCGAAGACCTGGTGATCATCAGTTGCGTCATGACAGGCTGGGGCGAGTATGCCGTGCCCGCCCACCGGTTCATCGCATTCGACAAGCGGACCGGGCAACCCGTTTGGATCACCAGCACGCGACTGCGCCCACTCGACACGACGTACAGTAGTCCGTCGCTCGCCGTGTTCAACGGACAGGCGGCGATCGTGGCCGGTTCAGGCGACGGCGCGGTGTATGCGATTCAGCCGCGGACCGGCAAGATCATCTGGAAGTACGAGGCGTCCGTGCGCGGCATCAATACGCCGCCGCTCGTCGTTGGCACCGACGTGTTTTGCTCACACTCCGAGGAAAACCTCGCGGACAAGACGATCATGGGCGCGCTGTTCAGGCTGGACGGCACAGGGTCTGGCGATGTCACGAAGGCCAAGGAGCGGTGGAACGTCACTCGCATCATGGCGGGCCGGGCACAGCCGCTCTTGATCAACGACCGACTCTACACGATCGACGACGGCGGGCTGCTGCTCGTCTTGGACCCTGCCAACGGATCCCAGATCGCACGGCAAAAACTCGGCACGATCATGATGGGCAGTCCTGTCTACGGCGACGGGAAAATCTACGCTGGCGAGCGATCGAACTTCTACATCCTTGAGCCGACCGAAAACGGCGTCAAGGTGCTGCAGCGGATCAGGTTCAATCCTGAGCAAGAAGACGTCAGCGGCTCGCCGGCCATCTCGCACGGACGCATCTACATCCCGACGAGCAAGGCGATGTACTGCGTGGGGAAGCGCGACCAGCCGCCCAGCGCCGATCCGCGACCGACGCCGCCGACTGAAACTCCGGCCGCGGCCGATACGAAACCGGCGCAGTTACTGATCGTCCCGGTCGAGTCGCTGCTGGGGCCGGGCCAATCGCAGAGACTGGAGGCTCGCGTATACAACGCCAACGGACGGTTTCTTAAGTCCGTGCCCGCGAAGTTCAGCCTGAAGGGGCCAGGTGCGATCAACAGTTCGGGTGAGTTTACCGCAGACAAGAGCGCCGCTCACACGGCGACGATCGTCACGGCCGAGGCCGACGGGCTGACCGCCGCGGCTCGTGTTCGCGTGGTGCCGCCGTTGCCTTGGAGCTTCGACATGACTGACAAGCAAGTTCCCGTCACCTGGATCGGCGCAGCGTATCGCCACCAGGTTCGCGAAGAGGACGGCAACCCGATGCTGGTCAAGATCACCACGATTCCGAAGGGCACGCGCAGCCAATGCTGGATGGGCCCGTGGGACATGCACGACTACACGGTTCAGGCCGACATGAAGGGATCGATCAAGAACGACAAGATGCCCGATATGGGCCTGGTCAATCAGCGTTACACCTTGGACCTGATGGGGTCCACCAAGCAGTTGCAGATTCGATCGTGGACGTCGCGACTTGAACTGCGTTTTGCCAAGACGATCCCGCTGACCTACGAACCGAACCAGTGGTACACGATCAAGTTCCAGGCCACGAACGAAGATGGTCGAGTCGTGTTGCGCGGCAAGGTCTGGCCGCGCGACAAGTCCGAACCGTCCGCTTGGACGATCGAGGCGGTCGATGAGGCCCCGAATGTCGTCGGCAGCCCCGGAATGTTCGGCAACGCCAGCGACGCGGAGATCTTGATCGACAACGTGAAGGTCTACGCCAACCCGCCCGGCCGTGAGGCTGCCAGATCGTAGCCTCGCGCCGACTAGTCTTCTTTAACTCCGCGAAAGGCGACATCTTCAACTGAGAGGAGATCCTGATGAAAGTTCGTTGCGTTCATCTTGCCGCTTTGTCACTGCTTGCCGCTGCGACGATTGTGGGCGCCGCCATCGTCGCTGGCGAAAGAGACACTGCCTACGATCCCACGTCCGACGCGCTCAAGGCGATCGGCCGACTCAAAGTAAAGCCGCTCGACTGGCCGATGTGGGGCGGCTCACCGATGCGAAACAACACTCCCAACGGCAAGAACATCTGCACAGATTGGGACGTGAAAACCGGGAAGAACATCAAGTGGTCGGCCAAGCTCGGCTCGCAGACCTATGGCAACCCCATTGTCGGCAACGGCAAGGTGATCATCGCGACGAACAACGCGAACGGCTACATCAAGCGATACCCGGCCACGGTCGATCTCGGAGTGCTGCTCGCGTTCGATGAGCAGACGGGCAAGTTTCTCTGGCAGCTTTCGCGCGAAAAGTTGCCGACCGGTCGAGTACACGACTGGGAAATGCTCGGCATGTGCAGTTCCGTTCTGATCGACGGCGACCGCGTGTGGACCGTGACTAACCGAAATGAGTTGATGTGCCTGGACATCGAAGGCTTCGCGGACGGCGAGAACGACGGGCCGTTCAAGAGCGAAGCGAACGAGAACAAAGACGAAGCCGATATCGTGTGGAGTGTGGACTTCATGTCGAAGTACAGCGTTTCGCAGCACAACGCGTGCAGTTGTTCGGTAACGTGTGCCGGAGACATCTTGTTCGTCTGCACATCGAACGGAGTGGACGAAGGTCACTTCAAAGTCCAGTATCCCGACGCGCCAAGCTTCCTCGCGATGGACAAGCGCACCGGCGAGGTGCTTTGGTCGGACAACAGCCCCGGAGCCAATGTGATGCACGGGCAATGGTCAAGCCCGACCTACGCGGTGCTGGGCGGCCAGGAACAGGTCTTGTTCGCAGGTGGCGACGGCTGGCTCTACAGCTTCGATCCCAAGGGAGCCAACGGAAAGTCCAAGCTGCTGTGGAAATTCGACTGCAACCCAAAGGAATCGGTCTACTCGCTCGAACGTGCGACTCGAAACCACCTCATCGGCAGTCCGGTTGTGTACGACGGCCTGGTCTACATCGGCGTGGGCGAAGACCCCGAACACGGCGAAGGCGCCGGCCATCTCTGGTGCATTGACCCGACGAAGCGCGGCGACGTTAGTCCCGAGCTGGTTTTCAACAAGTCGAATCCAACCAAGCCCATCGCGTACAAGAGACTCAAGGCCTGTGAACCAGAAAAGGGCGACTTCACCAAGCCCAACCCGAACAGCGCCGCCGTCTGGCATTATGTCGGAGAAGACCAGGATGAATTCGAAAAGTCCATGCACCGCACGCTGGGGTCTGTCGCAATCAAGAATGGCTTGCTCGTCATCGCCGACCTGAGCGGGCTTGTTCACTGCCTCGATTCCAAGACCGGCAAGCCGCATTGGACCCACGACATGCTTGCTGCCTGTTGGTCGTCGCCGCTCATTGTCGAAGACAGGGTCTACATCGGCGACGGAGACGGCGACGTTGCCATCTTCGAGCTGTCGGCGGAAAAGAACCTGATCAGCGAAGTGAACATGGGGGCCGCGGTCTATAGCACGGCCGTCGTGGCCAACAACGTGCTCTACATAGCCCGTTTCGACGGGCTGTTCGCCATCGCGCCCGCGGCAAAAGGCAAGTAGCCGAACTGGCCGGATTACTTCGTGCCGATGCACCAGAGGTACTGCTGAGTGCGGATCAGAATCTGGCCGCGCGAAACGGCCGGCGACGCCAGGCACGGCTCGCCCAGCGAGTTCTTGCTGATAACCCGCAGCTTCGCCTCGGCGGCCAGCACGAACGTGTTTCCCTCTTCGCTGGTGATGTAAATTTTGTCGCCCGCCGCGATCGGTGAAGCACTGAACTCGCTCGTCGGCAAGCGACTCTGAAAAACGGACTTGCCCGATTTGGCGTCCAAGCAAGTGACGATTCCCTTGTCCGCCACCATGTAGAGTCGCCCGGCGGTCAGGATGGGCGACGGAACATACGGCGCACCGCGCCGGGCCTGCCACGCCACGTGAGTCTCCGTCACGTTCCCGCGGCCCCCTGGCCGAATCGCCAGCGTCGGCCCGTTGGCGCCCGAAACCGAATACACCAAGCCGTTCCCCGCCACGATCGTCGGTGTGACTTCGATCGTCGTCCCGTCACAGCTCCAGAGCGGCTCGCCCGTGTCCGGGTCATAGGCCCAAACCTTGTTGCCGCCGTTGAGCACCAACTCCTTGCGGCCGCCGCCCTCGACGGGCACGATCACCGGCGTACTCCACGAGTGCGACTGACCCGGCCGATCCGTCCGCCAAACCGTCTTGCCGCTTGTCTTGTCCAGCGCCGTGATGAACGAGTTGCCCGCCTGAGCGACTGTTCCCTGGTCGCAGTTCAGGATCAGTCTTTCACCAACCAGAATCGGCGAACTGGCCACGCCATACTCGCTGGCAAATTCGCCCAGGTCGCGATGCCACACCAGCCCACCGGCGAAGTCCACCGCCATCACCCCGGCCGATCCAAAGAACGCGTACACTCGCTCGCCGTCCGTCACCGGCGTCGCCGCTGCGTAGCCCGTCTTCGGATCAATCTTCGCTTCCATCGCATGACTGGGGCACTCAGTTCTCCAGAGCAGCTTGCCGTTCGACCGGTCATAGCACAGCACGAGCCGCCGCTTGTCGTCGTCCTCGGCCGTCGTCAGAAAAACGCGGTCGCCCCAAACGACGGGCGATGAATGGCCTGAGCCCGGAACCGCCGACTTCCACGCGACGTTGCTTGTTTCGTTCCACTCAGTCGGAAGGTCTTTCTCCTGACACAATCCAGAGCCATCGCCTCCGCGCCAGCCCGGCCAGTTGCCGCTGTGCGAACGCGCTCCCCCTGTATCCTGCCCCGTCGAAACGCCCGAGTAGGCAATCAGCCCCACTAGCGTCAAAGTCACACAGACGGCCAACATCCTGGATCGCACTGTCTCGCTCCTCATCCCAAATCAGATGGGTGTAACCGGTCGCCCTCACTCACGCTTCGGGTTAGGCGTGAGTCGCAGGTGTTGTTGGCTTAGTCTCAAACGGTGCGATTGTATTCAGGAAGGAGGTCTGAAGAAATCCAATCCTACCCGGGCGGGTCCGAACCCGTTCGGAAGTCTCCGCTCGAACCGGTGAGGAGCCGGACATCCGCGGGAGGATGGACCG
>Ga0185317_100009_pt1 | contig 109166 bp, 92 predicted proteins | sample DevilsHole_FD_128020 | JGI IMG/M metagenome (GOLD analysis project Ga0185317, IMG submission 128020) | Groundwater microbial communities from Devils Hole, Nevada to study Microbial Dark Matter (Phase II) - Devils Hole (SPADES assembly)... | ecosystem: Environmental > Aquatic > Deep subsurface >...
GTCGCGGGCCGGGCAACCCGGCCGGTACGGACGTCTTGCTCGTTGAATTGCTGGCCGCCGCACCCGAGCTGTGGGAGTTGCTTGCGGCGCACGGCGCCGACGCCGACTCGCTCGGCCGCGCGCTGAAAGAAGAATCCGACGCCGAGCAGACGCCAATCGCGGCCGAGTTCGGCAGTCTCGACGTGTCGGACGCCGTCGAACACTACAACGTCTATCGCGTGCTCGACGCGGCAGCGAACCGTGCGCGCGAAGGTCTGCGGGTGCTCGAAGACTATTCCCGTTTCGCCTGCGACGATCCGTTGCTGACGGCGGAACTGAAGACGGTGCGGCATCGACTCAAAGAGGCGCTCGACCGACTGCCGCGTGGCGAGTTGCTGGAGGCGCGCGAGACCGCCCAGGATGTGGGGGTGCGATTGAAGACCGGCGGCGAGTGGGCGCGGACGCACACGCTCGACGTGGTCGCGGCAAACTTCAAGCGCGTGCAAGAAGCCCTGCGCAGCCTCGAGGAGTACGGCAAGATCGAGTCGCGCCCAATGGCCGAGGCCATCGAGGCTGTTCGATACCGATTGTACACGCTGGAACGAGTCGCCCTGATCGGTGCTGAAAGCCGCTTGCAACTCGCCGGCGTTGTGCTGTACGTGCTCGTGACGGGCGACCGCTGCCGCGCTGGCCGCGAGTGGACCATTCGCGAGGCAGTCGGCGGGGGCGCTCAGGTAATCCAATTGCGCGAGAAGGGCATGGCCGACCGCGAGCTTGTGGAGCTGGCGCTGCGGGTGCGACGCATCACGAGCGACGCCGATGCGCTATTCATCGTGAACGACCGGCCCGACATCGCGCGGCTTGCCGGCGCCGACGGAGTCCACGTCGGTCAGGATGAGCTTTCGGTCAGGGACGCACGTCGCATCATGGGGCCGCGTGCGGTCGTCGGCGTCTCGACTCATTCCATCGAGCAGGCCCGACAGGCCGTGTTGGACGGGGCCAACTACATCGGCGTCGGCCCCGTGTTCGCGTCGCGCACCAAGGACTTTGCCGACTTCCCTGGTCTCGATCTGGTGCGACAGGTTCAGAGTGAACTGCGGCTGCCCGCGTTTGCGATCGGCGGCATCGATCTCGACAACTTGGACGAAGTCATCAACGCCGGCTCGCCGCGCGTCGCCGTCAGTTCCGCCGTCTGCGACAGCGACGACCCTCGCCTCATAGCCGCCGAGTTCCGTCGGCGACTTGATGCCGCTCAGTAGAGCTGGAACCACAGTTGCAGCCGGCGATCGTGAGCCGCGGCCGATCGCCGCCCGGAGGTCTTCCTCCATCCGCTCCAAGCCGAGATGCTGCGCGGAACCCGGTGGAACGACCGTTCTACGGGCCGACTACCCCGCCTTGACCGGGCGTAGCGGCGATTTGGTGACGACGAATGTGCGGGTGTCGCCGGTGCTGAACCGAACGCGCGCCTTGAGTTGTTCGCCGGAACCGGATAGGCCGGCGACGCGGCCGAGGCCGTAGGCGGGATGGCGAACCAGCATGCCCTCAGAGAGTCGCCCGACCGGTGCGGCGGCGGCGGGCGGCTGCTGGCCGGCAAGTTCGGCGGCCGTCATCAGTCGGCTGCGCGGCGCGGCCGCGCGGGGCTGCGCCGGTTTGGGCTCGGGCGGCAGTTCGCTCAGAAATGGACTGGGGATCGCCATCATGGTTTGCCCGCGAAAATCGCGGACGTACGCTCGCGACAAGTGAAGCTCCTCGCGGGCCCGCGTCATGCCGACGAACATGAGCCGCCGTTCCTCTTCGAGTTGGTCCGGGTCGTCCTTCGATCGCGAGTGCGGCAAGATGCCGTCCTCGATCGCGATGATGAACACGACCGGAAACTCGAGGCCCTTGGCCGCGTGCAGCGTCATGATCGACACGGTCTCGCGCGACGCATCCCACGCATCCAGGTCGGTGCTCAGCACGCACTCCGACAGGAACTCGACCAAGCCGCCGCCCGGCTGGGATTCGTCGAACTGGTGTGCCGCACTGAGTAACTCCTCGACGTTGGCCCGCCGCTCGTCGGTCTCGGGCGTCGCGTGTTCGGCGTCGAAGTACTTGGTCCGGTCCAGCACCTGCTTCATGATCTCAGCGACGCAGTGGCCGCCCAGGCCCGCGAGGCTGTCGATGAGCTGGACGAATCCGCGGATCGCCTGCGCCTGACGCGGCTTGATCGACGCGATCCGCGCCGCGGTCCGCGCCGTATCGAGCAGCGATCGTCCGTCGCGCTCGGCCTCGACCGCGAGCCGCTCCAGCGTGCTCTTGCCCACTCCGCGCGGCGGCATGTTGACCACCCGCGCGAACGCCACGTCGTCGGCCGGGTTGACCAGCAGCTTCAGGTACGCGAGCAGGTCCTTCACCTCGGCACGCTCGTAGAACGAGAGGCCGCTGCAGATTTGGTACGGCACTCCCTCGGCGACGAACGCCAGTTCAAGCCCGCGCGTCAGTGCGGCGATTCGACAGAAGACCGCAAAGTCGCTGTAGCGACGCCCGCCGTCTTCGACCGCTTGTCGCACGCGCGCGGCGATCGCGCGGGCCTCGTCGCGTTCGTCCCCGCACATGACCACCTGAACCGGCAGCCCCTCGGGATTGTCCGTCACCAGTTCCTTGTCCTTGCGTTTCTCGTTGAACCGGATCAGGTGGTTCGCCGCCGCGAGAATCCGCTTCGTGCTGCGATAGTTCTTCTCGAGCCGCACTACGCGAGTGCCGGGAAAGTCGGCCTCGAACTGGAGGATGTTTCCGATGTTGGCGCCGCGCCAGCCGTAGATCGACTGGTCGGGGTCGCCGGTCGCACACAGGTTGGGATGGTCTTGCGACAGCGCACGCAAGATCGCGTACTGCGCCAGATTCGTGTCCTGGTATTCGTCCACCAGGATGAAGCGATACCGCTCGTCCAGATCGGCCCGCAGCTCGGGACGGTCGCGCAGCATCACCGCGACGCGGAACAGCAGGTCGTCGAAGTCGACGGCGTTCGCCTTGCGCATCAGCTCTTCGTACACGCGATAGACCTGGGCGACCGTATGATCGAAGTAGTCCAGTGACCTGCGCGAAAACGCTTCGGGGTCAAGCAATTCGTTCTTGGCCCGGCTGATGGTCGGCTCGATGCTGTCGGCCGGCCACTGCGACTTGTCGAGGTCAAGCTTCGCGACCGCTTCGCGGACGACCTTGCGGCGATCGTCGGTGTCGTAGATCGTGAAGCCGCCGGCCAGTCCCGCCTGTTCGCCGTAGATGCGGAGCGTCCGGGCGCACCACTTGTGAAACGTCCCGACCCACGCGCGTCCGTCGGGCACGAGACGCGCGATGCGTTCCTTCATTTCGCCGGCGGCCTTGTTGGTGAATGTGATGGCTAGGATGTTGCGCGACGGTACGCCCTGTTCGGTCAAGTAGGCGACGCGGTGCGTGATCACGCGAGTCTTGCCGCTGCCGGCGCCGGCCAGTACGAGTATCGGGCCATCGACGTGCGCCACCGCCTCCTGTTGCTGCGGGTTCAGGTTCTCGAGCAGATTCATGAGCACTCCTTGCTGGTAGTGGGGTCATTCGGGCGGCATGCCGTCAGCTCGGGGTCGGCATGCCACGCCAAGCCGAGGGCAAGGCACACACCAACTCAAAAGCCCTACCTGCTTGCTTGGTGAACAACGCAGTGGGATGTTACCATCGTGGCTGGTTCGTTTTGTAGAGCAGGCGAGAGCATCATGAACATTGTGGGCCTGGGTACAGACATCATTGAGTGCGTTCGGATTCGTCGCATGATCGCCGAGCACGGCGAGCAGTTTCTGCAGCGGGTGTACACCGACCGCGAGGTCCGCTACTGCCAATCGCGGCGCAACGCCGCCGAGCACTTCGCGGGCCGCTGGGCCGCGAAGGAGGCGGTGCTCAAGGCCCTGGGCACCGGCTGGCGACGCGGCATCAGTTGGCGCGACATCGAAGTGCGCAACGACCCGTCCGGTCAGCCGAAAATAGCCGTGCGCGGCGAGGTGAAGGAGATCGCGAAGCGGCTGCGACTTTCCGACCTGCTCATTACCATTTCCCACTGCCGCCATTTCGCGACGGCCTACGCGATCGCCGTGCGTGGCGGCCCCGCCAAGAAGCGCCCCAAGAAACGAGGTTGATCCGACGCAAAACAAGACCCGCGGTGCGAGACGAAGCGTGTGCGTTTGGATGATCGGCGTGAATCTGGCGGTCGCCACAGCCAGCGCCGCCGACCGAGATCGAGGAGAGTGCCGCAGGCAGACTTGCGGACGCCCTCATCGGCGGGCGGCTACTTCAGAGGCTTGGCGTGCAGTCGTTTCAAGTTCTTGGTAACGGGATCGACCACAAGCCCCGTGTTCTCCAAGGCTACGACGCCCAGAATCGGTTCGGCGCCGGGTGGACCAAAGATAACCTGGGCAACGGTCTCCTCGCCCATGAACGACAACCGCGCGAAGCCGTATTCGTATTCCACGGGCTGTCCGTTGGCGAGTTCGTACACAGCCTTGCCTTCCGGCCGGACTCCGGCCGCCAACAGACTGTCGCGCGGAGCCAGACAATCGATAGCGCCGGTGTCCACCAGGAATTCCGCTTCGTACGGTTTGCCCTGCTTCGCAAGATCTGCAACCCGAGCGGTGACATGAGTCAATCCCATTGGAATCTCACAAGACTTGGTTGAGCACCCTGCCTTGACTGATCTCCCACGGGCGCTGGGCGTGGTCGCGAATGGTCAGGTGCGGATCGAGGCCGAGGCAGTGATACATCGTGGCCTGGATGTCCGCGGGATCGACGGGGTCGCGGGCGGGAAGCGCGGCGATCTTGTCGGACGCGCCGAGCATGACTCCGCCTCGAATGCCACCGCCGGCCAGCAGCACGCTGGAACACTCACCCCAGTGATCGCGGCCGGCGTTGGGGTTGATCTTCGGCGTGCGCCCGAACTCGCCCAGGCACACGATCAGTGTGTCGCTCAGTCGGCCGCGCTCGTCCAGGTCGTCGATCAGTGCCGAGAGGCCCTGGTCCAGCATCGGCAGCAGCTCTTCCTTGCACGCCTCGAAGTTCTTGCTGTGCGTGTCCCAGCCGTCGCACACGGTCATCTCGTTGAAGTGTACGGCGATCATGGGCACGCCGGCCTCGGCGAGTCGCCGCGCGAGCAACATGGTTTGGCCGAACCGATGCCGGCCGTAGCGGTCGCGCACCTTGGCCGGTTCGCCATCGAGCGAGAACGTCTGCAGCCGGCCGCGGTTGGCCGAGCCGGTCAGCACGACAGCACGCTGCCGTACGTCACTCTCGGCGGCAGTCTCAAGCACCGTCGGGCCGCGGTGATCCAGTATCGACAGCAGCGACGAGCGGTCTTCGAACCGGTTGGCCGAGACGCCATCGGGCAGCGCGAGCGCGGGGATGGCATCGCGCGTGCCTGGCTCGCCGTTGACGGCCAGCGGCTCGAAGCGCGGTCCGAGGAACCCGGCCCCACCGCCTCGCAGCGGCGTCCGCGCCCGCTTGTATTCGCCGCGTGTGCTGCTGCGGATCGCTAACTCGGGCAACGCAACGTAGCCCGGCAGCCCGTCGGGCGATTCTCTGAACCGCGACACGACTGCGCCCGAGTGCGGGAAATCGGTTCGCTGCGGCGGGCGAATGTCGTTGTCGCGATCCGGCTGATCGGTGTGACGCCCGGTCAGCGTGTAGTAGATCATCGGCGTGTGATTGCTGTTGCGATGACTCACCGATCGCACGAGCGCGTACTTGTCGGCCATGCCCGCCAGGCGCGGCAGATGCTCGCACACCTGTGTGCCGGGAACATTGGTGGCGATCGGCTGAAACGGGCCGCGATACTCGGCCGGCGCATCGGGCTTCAAGTCGAACATGTCGATGTGCGGCGGCCCGCCGAGCAGGTACACAAGGATGCACGACTTGGCGTCGCCGGCGCCCAGGCCGCCTTGTTCGCCAAGAGCCGTGGTCGGCAGTACCAGTCCCGCCACACTCAGGCCACACCCGACGCGCAAGAACTCGCGTCGATCGCACACGATTCGGGCGTGACCGGCGGCGAGCGACAGCATTGGATACACTCCCGGCGAACGATGCGTTGGCGGCCAAGCTTGCGGCCCATTATTGCCGCCCCGGGCGGGCGTTTCCAGGTGGTCCGCCTCAGGGCTCCTCGGCGATGATGCGGTGGTAGACGGCGCGGGCTGCGTTTAGTTGGTCGGCCACGTGGTTCTTGAGCGGATCGCTGGGGATGCGATCGCGCTGGCGTATCGCGGCTTCGAGGCGGTCGATCCACGCGAGAAAGTACTCAGCGTCGGCCCGCGAGCCGGCCGGCTTGCCGGCCACGCGCACGTAGACCGGGCTGGTGTGTGCGTACAGTTTTCCGGCCGGCAGGTCGGCGTGCGGCGGACCCGACGCGACTAGCGCGAGCCAGCCGCTGCGCTCGATGCGCACGGTCCGCTCCATGACCTCCTCGGCGCACCGGTTCGATGTCGAATCCCTCGCCCGCCGTGAGCCGCCTCATGTCGCTCGGTCCGCCGCGCCAGATCGCGCCTTGATAGGAAGCGACCACGTCCCGCCCATCCGGCGAAAGGCGTGGGTGAACGGCGCCGGGAAACATGTAGGCCGTTTCCTGAAACGCCTGGGGCGGTGCGGCCGCGGTGCCGGCCGACGGGACCGCCAACCAACGCGATATGATCACCGAACCAGCGACGAGCAGCCCCGACAGTACGGCAGTGACGACACGGTTCATGGTCGTCTCCCCTGTGTTTGCCTGAACGGCGGATCTACTTCGCCGCTGGCACGATAGTCAACCAGAGGCTGGCCGTCGAGGCGGCTGCGTCGGGAATCGGGCGACCAGGGCGCTCGACGGAGCGAGGAAGTGCCTGGAGCATATCAGCAGGCTGATTATTCTCAGGACGTGATCGATGAAAGAGCCTGCCGACGGACCAGGCGGCCCAGCATCCCTACGTGATTTGTGTCGGTCGAGAGGACGAGCCGTCTGTCCTCTGGAAAAACTGCGAACGTGACCGCTAGAGGCATTTCGACAAGCAGTCTGTCGCCGTAGAATTCGGCCCCACAGGGATCGCTGCCCAGAAGCGTGTCGATGCGATTGGCAGCGACGGAGACGGCAGTTCGGTCGGGCGCTCGTAGCCATATTCTCGCAAGCTCGTCTCGGGCCCGCGGGTGCCACGTCACGGTGTACCGTGTCATGCCGGCTCCAACGACTTCAGATGCGCCAGAACCTCGCTGGTCGAGTACCCCTGTTGCCGTGATTCTTTTCGACGCTTCATCTCAGCGGCGTCGAAATGAGCGGCCGCGTCTTGGTACGCCTTTGCCAGGAGCAACGCTGGCGTGAATTGGCCAAGCAGGTTGCCGTTCGCATCACGAATCTCCGTGGGACCTTCAAGCCCGGAAAGGACTGCCGCAAATGCCGGACTGGCCGTGATGGTGCTCATGGGATGTCCTCAGTTTTGTGACATCATACGACAAGCAGTCTAGCACGCACCGGGCCGCCAGGCGACGCTTCGTCGCAACTCAGCCTCGGGAATTGGCCGGGAACACTATTTCGTGTTCGACGGCGCGATTTCATCATCAAGATACTCGCCCAGTTCGGACGCCGGCAGATAACCGTCGTACTTTTCCACGAGCAGTTCCAGCACGTGCGGGCGGTCGGCCGCGGCCTTGCTGAGGATCTCGGCCGCCTCGACCAGCGCGTCGTTGCGGCGTTGCAGCAGCAGTTCGACGAGTTCGCGGCGCGCCGCAAGCCGGCGAATAACGCTCAGCGTTTCGTCGTCTTCGGCGCTCGTGAGCGCGGCGTCGATGCCGTCCCGCGTGACGCGCAGCGCCGCCGCGTAGACCGCGCGGTAGTGGCGCCCCGCGAGGCCAATAAGTTCGTGGTCGACGTGCGGTCGTACGTCGGCTCGCGTGTAGTCCGTCACATCGAGCAGCAGCCACAGCCCCCACGCACGCGCCACAGCCCGCGGGTCGTACAGGCTGAATAAGCGCACGCCCGCGTGGCCCCACTGTGCCCTGGGTCGTAGCGCGTACAACAGGCGCGTGAACGGGCTTGCCTTGGACGAGTGCGTCAGCAGCACGACGTACGGAAACTCTGTGACGCCGGGCGAGCCGAAACGAATGTCGCCGCGCAGCCGCTTCATGTCGCGAAGTTCATAGAACACTTCGGGGTTGATGCGCTGCTCGGGCAGCGTCGCGGCCAGCCGGCTGGTTCGCCACTGGGGCGGCGGCGTCGCGTCGAGGATCGCACGCGGCTCGGGCAGCGCGAGCGTCGCCTGAGCCGGCAGACCTCGCGCGGCGTCGTTCAGGTCGCGCAGCACCGCCGGCGTCACCGCGTCGTACCAGTAGGTCGGCTCGAAGCCCAGCCGCTGCGCTCCCGCCAGGCCGCCCACCAACCCGTTGTAATACGACAGTTCAAACGGGTGACTGCGATACAGCCAGTACGCCGGCGGCAACAGCAGAAAGCCGGCCGCCACGGCCAGCACCGGCGCGGTCGGATGCTGCTCGGACCGGAACCGATCGACCAGTCGCTCGACAAACTGAAACGCCCACCCGGCTAGCGCGGCCAGGAAGAAGAACGTCGGCAACATCAGCCGCACTCCGTCGTGTGCCGGCGTCGACAACATGCGACTCGCCGGCAGCGCGACCATGTGCAGCACAAAATAGACGCGCAGCGGATCGGTCCGCCACTTGCCAATCGCAGCGCCCAGGCCGGCGACCGCGGCCGCCAGCACCGCCGCCGGCACAGTCACCGCGATCAGCACCCAGCCATTGTGCCACGGCAGGCTGTAAACGTGCTTGTTGCCGAGGTAGAAAATCTCGATGTCCGGCAACGCACCCTGGCGACCGACGCTGATCTGATAGAAATGGGCGAGTTGCGGCAGCGTCTCGTGCCACCACGTCGGGTTCAGCACCAGGCAAACTGCCGGCGCAATCGCCAAGCCGGCGAGCCACAGCCTCAGCCCCGCGTCAGGCTCGCGCAGCCGGCCGGGCACGATCGGCAGCGACGTGACGATGGACCATGCGATCCACATCGCGAGCGGCAGCAGCAGAATCCAACCGGGCACGCGCGACGTGACTCCCAGATCGAACGTCGGCTGAACGTACCCGATGTAGCTGTCGAGCGCGAGCGGCCGGAGTCCCAGCAGGTCGGCGGCCTTGCCGATCTCGCGGGGCGCAAACGGCGCCGCGTGGCCGACGATCTTCTCCAAACGCGATCCGGTTTTCGCCGCAGCCAGTTCGAGCGTTCGCAGCGCGGCCTGCTTCAGCTCGGCCTCGCTAAATGGCGGCTCGGCGCCGACCACCGTGGGCCAAGGCTTGCCGGTCAGCGCCTGGATGGCGGGGTCTTCGAGCACCGGCCGCAGCATCCGCTCTTGTTGCGTGTAGCGACGATTCGCGCCGGCCAGCCTGACGATCTCGACTCCCGCTACGGCCAATGGCCACCCGACTACGGCTGTGCTCACCGTGGCTGCCAGCAAGCCACGCATCGTGAACTGTGGGATCGCGCGATAGACCACGAGCCACGCCGCGATCGGCGCGACCACGAGCAACAGCGAGAACTTTACGAGGAGGCCCAGCCCGAGCAGCACGCCGAATCCGATCCGCCACGGGCGCGAATCGAGTCCGTTCCAAAACGCCAGCGCCACAAACGCCCAGAACGCCATCACCGGCATATCCGTCCCGGCAATGTGCGCGTCGCCGACGACTCGCGGCATCACGACCAGCGATCCGGCCGCGACGCCGCCGACCCAGTAGCCGTAACGTCGTGCGAGGAACACAAACAACACCGCCACAGCGACCGCAAACTCGATCCCCGACGCCAGCCGACGCGATTCGAGATCGCCGAGGGCTCGGCCAAACACCAGATGCGACAGATTGCCCAGCATTCCCGCAAGAGGCGGATGAAAGTTCGGGCCGAACCGGTTGTAGATCCACGCATCGAGGATCGACTTCTGCGCAAACAGCGGCCGCGCCTGGTCGATGCTGCGGCATCGCGCGAGCCGGTCAAACCAGTTGGCCATCTGCCTCTGGCTGTGTCGATACGGCGGCTCGTCCCAGGTCACGCCGGGGCCGCCGGCAGTCAGCGCCATCCACACCGTGACGACACAGACTATTATCACCGCCGCGATCCACAGCGTTGCGCGAGTCGGTGCGCGCGCAGGTTCAGCCGGCGACGCGCCGCCAACCTTAGGGTGCGCCTGCGGGCCGGTCGGCCGGCTGGTCTCGCTGAGTCTGTCGGATGGCCTGTTCATATTGGTCCAGCGTGAATACCCAGACGAGCGGCACACCGCCTTGAACGCGGGTGTGCGCCGGCGTCCCGTGCTCAATCAGCCAGCGGTCGGCCGGACGAAACAATCCCGGCCGGTTCTGGAGCACATACCAGCGCCGCCTGCCCGGCTCCCACGGCAGCAGCCGCACTCGCAACTTGCCCCATCGCCGCAGGTACTGAAAGCTCTCGGGCACGGCCGAGAACAGCACGGCGTCGTCGTCCGTCGAGTGTTCGTTCAGCCACTCGATCATGTCGGGCGTCATTGCGTCCCAGAAGTAAGTCGGTTCGAGACCCGCTCTCGCCGCGCCGCTGATTCCGCCGATGATCTCGTTGTAGTACGCAAGCTGGACCGGATGATACCGAATCACTCCAGCCAGCGCCGTCCCCAATGCCGCCGCGATCAGTCCGGCCTCCGCCAGCCGCGCCGACGCGCCGCGCACGCCGAACCGGCTCGCCAACAACTCGCGGACGCCGGCGACCCCGTACGCCGCCAGGCACGCGACGAATGGAAAGCTGGCCATCAACTGCCGCTCGCCGTCGTGGCCCGGCGCGCCCGGCAGCGATCGCAACGCGATCAGTGTGGCCCAATTCAGTACGACCAGCGTGGCCAGAGGATCGCTGAGGCGCGACGCGATCGCTCGCAACAATCCAATCGCGGCCAGCGCAAGGATGCCCGCCGGCACCGTGACGGCGGTCCAGACCAGCGCGTTGTACCACGGCAGATCAAATCCGTAGACCCGGCCGAGAAACATCGTCGTGATCAGCGTGTTGTCGCGCCGACCCAGATTCTCGCGCAGGAACAACGCGACGCCGCCGATCGGGTCGTGCCACCACGGCGGATTGAACAAGTACATCGCCGCCACGCACGCGGGACCCGCAGCCAACAGGGCCTTCCAGCCGGCGACGTCGCGACGCATCGTCGCCCACGCGGCCAGCGGAATCGGTACGAACCAGCCGGTCAGTTTGGTCACGGCGGCCCAGCCGAGCAGCACTCCCAGCACACTCGACTCGATCCACGCGGCGATGCTGCTCGATCGCCGCTCGCGCTGCGCCCCGGGCGCCGACCAGCGCTGACGCGCGGAGTCAAATGCGACGGCGGCCAGAATCCACAAGCTTGTGAGCGTCGCGTCGGTCGTGTTCAGATGGGCGTGAACAAACACGCGCGGCATCACAACGAGCGACGCCGATGCGGTCGCGCCGGCCACGGCGCCCCAGTGTCGCTCGACGAGCCGAAACAGGCCGCCCGCCGCGATCGCAAAGAGCACGGCCGATCCCAGCCGGTGCGCCGCCAGCGGAGACAACCACGTGTGACCGACGAGCCAACCCGCGTTGGCGACGATCGCCCAGAACGGCGGATGACCGTCGGGCTGCTCGCGGCTGAAGCGCCAGTGATCGAGCACCGCGGCTCGCGAGAATGCCGAGCGGCCGCCGTCGAGCAACAACGCAAACCAACGCCGCATCTCCGCCTCGAGCGTCAGGTATTGCCCTTCATCCCACACGATCGCGTAGTCGTCGATCGTGACGATCAACACAGCGAGCACCGCGAGCGACCATAGGGCGATCGGCCAAATCGGGAGCCGCGAAACCGAGGCGACTGGCGTGACTTGCTGGCTCATGGCGCGATGCCCCGGACGCCGCGAGCCGACTCGCCGCCGCGAGCGGTCGCGCGCAACGACTCCTCGTAGTCGTCGCGCTGGAACACCCAAAGGAGCGGCACGCCGTCGAGCGACTTGGTGAACGCCGGCGTCGCACGCGTGATCAGTTCGAGGTCGCTCGGACGCAACGAGCCAGACCGATTCTGCAGCACGTACCACCACGCCGGCCCCGGCTGAACCGGCCGGATCGGCGGACGCAAGTGGCCCCAGCGACGCAGGTAGTCGAGACTCAGCGGATAGCTGCTGAACGCAACGCCCTCGTCGCCGCGCGAGTTTGCATTGAGCCACGCAAGCACATCGGGCGTGAGCGAGTCCCAGTAGTATGTCGGTTCGAATCCGCGAGCCGCCGCGCCGCGAAGTCCGCCCACGGTCGCGCTGTAGAACGAGAGCTGGCAGGGGTGATACGCCCACACCGCCCGCGCGGCCGATGCCAGGACCGCCGCGCACACGACCGCGGCCACTCCGCGCGCGGCGGCCGGCCGCCAGCGGCGCGAGCACCACTGCTCGATCGCGCACACACCCACGCCCGCCAGGCACGCCAGAAACGGAAACGACGCCAGCAACTGCCGCTCGCCGTCGTGGCCCGGCGCGCCCGGCAACGCCCGGACGATCATGAGCGTGACCCAGTTCAGCACGATCAGAGCCATCCACGGCCGCTCGTGACGAACAACCGCTGACGCGCCTAGTCCGATCGCCGCCAACACCAGAATGGCGGTCGGAACCGTGATCGCGGTCCACACCAGCGTGTTGTACCACGGCAGCGAGAACTCATAGACTCGTCCGAAAAACATGGTGGGAATCGGAATTGACTGGGCACGCGACAGGTTCGACCAGAGAAAGATCGCCGCCGAACGCCACGGCGCGTGCCACCAAGTGGGAATACTCGCGAAGATCACGAGCGGCGCGACCGCCGCCGCGACGGACCACGGCGCGGTCTGGCCGCTCAGTTCGAGCCACGGCATTCTCGATCGAAGCCAGCGGTGACGCGTGCAACCGAGTACGGCCAACGGCACGAACATCCACAGGTGCGATGGGTCGTCGTCTGGTCGACTGCGAAACCACTGGGCGGTATGGGCCGCTCGTGTGGTCCGCAACTCGCGATGGTCGCTGTCCAGCGCCTGAGCGGCTTGGGCGCGGTCGTACGCCGTCAGTTGCCGCACACCCGCGGCGATCGACACGATCGGCACGACCCACGCCGCGACGATCAGTGCGACGGCGCCCCATCGCGCCAGCTCGGCCGCCCGGGCGCCGGCCGGCCGCAGAAGCGTATCCAACAGGCTCCAGGCAAACAGCGGCAGCGGGATCAGCCAGCCGGTGAACTTAGTCGCCGCCGCAAGTGCGAGCACGCCGGCAAAGCCCGCTGACCACAGCGCTGCCGCTCGCGGCGCACTCGACCACGACTCGCGCGCCCTCCACAACGTCGCGACGCAAAGGACCCACAGGCACGCGAGCGGCATGTCGTACGAGGCGAGGTGGGCGTGTGCAAAGACTCGCGGCATCGCGAGCCACGAACCAGCCGCCGCCAGCGCTGCGAGCCTGCCGAATCGGGCGGCGACGAATGAGTACATCGCCGCCACGGTGAAGCTGAACAGCAAGACCGGACCCAGCCGATGCGCGGCGAGCGGCGGAAGCCAGCCACGCCCGATCAACCAGCCCATGTTGCCCAACACCGCATAAAATGGCGGGTGCCCGTCCGGCTCCTCACGAGCGAACGGCCAGAAACGAGCGAGCGTCGCGCGGTCGAAAGCGTCGCGCGTCGCGCCGCCGTGTGCGACGAGCGAGAACCACGCCCGCACCTTCTCCTCGCGCTCGAGCGTATATCCCTCGTCCCACGTCATCGCCGGGGCGTCGATCGTGACCAGCATGACCGCCAAGGTCGCCGTCCCGATGGCGATGCTCAGCGCGGTTTCTACGGCAGTGCGTGAAGAAGTCGTTTCGGGCAAGTCTGGTCCAGCCGGTTCGAGCTCGTTGTTCGGAACTCATGATAGTGAATTCGCCGGCCGGTGTCATGCGTGCGCGGGGGGGGCGTGTGTTTCGAGCATCGAACGCACGCCGTTGGTAAAACAGCATCGCCCGTGGCACCTGCCTGCTGGCTGAGGCGGGGCACGGGCGAATGCGGTAGCGTGGTGATCGGTCGCTAAGTTCGCACGTTGTGCGTGAGTTTGTCGAGATCGGGAGGCGGCTCAAAGAGCCGCAACGTCGGCGGTGGCGCGGGCGCGTCGCTGAGCACGTCGATCAGCCGGCCGCCGGTCTGATACCAACCGCCCCGCGTGAATCGCACCCAACGCGGCTCGAACAGCAGGTTCACAGGTTGATGATCCGGGCCTTGACAGCACACGACGGCTCGCCGCGCCGCCACCAACTGGCGGGCGAGGAAACAAAGACCGTTCGACGATAGGTCGATTCCAAACGCGGCAAAACTCTTGAGATCATCCACCTTGCCCGTGATGTTGTTTACAGGCGTGATCGCCAACGAAATGCGGAACGGAAACCGCCGGTGCGACCGTTTTTCGGCCGGGATTACGCCGGCACCGCACAATTCCATCAGCCTGCCGACGCATTCCTGGACCAGCCGCGCGCGGGGTTGCGATGGCGCTAGCCCCGCCAGCGCCTGCGTCCGCGACGCCGTTCCGTCGCCGGCCAAGTCGTCCAAGCCGTCATCCACAGGGACTTCCACAAGACGAGACGAAACGACCACGCCATGAGACAGGCTCATAGGAGAACTTCCTTCTAGACACGAGACACGATTCACGAAAGGAATCTTTAGATGTGTCTGCCAAACCATAGGCCACAAACTTGGGGTGAGCAAATCGAAAAATTCGGCTACAATCCCGGCTCGCCGCAACCACGGAGGGTTTCCTCACGGCATGGCCCGACTAGATGGCTCTGACCAGACTCGGCTGGCGCTGCTCGGCCTGCTGGCCGGCGTGTTGGGCGTCACGGCGGCTACGGCACCGCCTCTGCCCGCGGTTCCACCGACCAAACCGGGACCGCGCGGACTGGCTGGCCCCGGACCTCGCGAGTCAAGCGACCCCCACGCCGCACTGATCGGCCATCTGGAGCGACTCGGCAAAACCGAGCCGACGCCAGCCCAGTGGGGTCAGGTGTCGGCCGCCATCGATCACTCGTCGTGGCGCGTTGCTCGGCGGGCATTCCACGTGCTCAACGCGCACGAGCATCCGCAGCGGCAGGCGGCCGCGATCCGGCTGCTCGCGCGGGCGATCGACTACGAGCGAACGGGCGCCGAGCGGCCGGGCGAGGCCCAGCGATCTTCCTACGAAACGTTCGCACGACAATTGCTGATTGCCGATGTCGCTGAGTTCATGACTCCGCCGACCGCCGATCAGCCGGCCGCGGTGCTGCGAGCCGCGATGCGGTTTGCGCCTCAGGGATCGGTGCGGGCGCGAGCGTTGCGTCTGCTAGCGCCGTCTGAGTCGCGCGACGATCGCAGCCGGCTGGTCGCCGCGGCACTGCGCGACTCGAGCGAACTCGTGCTGATCGCGGCGCTCGACATCATCGCCGCGCATGGTCACGACGAAGCTCCAGATCGCATCCACCTGCTGGCGGCCAGCCCGCGACCGATGGTGCGAGGCCGGGCGGCTCAGGTGTTGCGCCGTCTCGGTCGGTCCGCTGCGCCCGGCGACTACAGCGCCGCCGTGATCGACGCGGTGAATGAACTGGCGTCGCGGCTGGTTGAGGCTGGTCTTGAGTTTCGCGACGTGCTGCCCTGGGCCGCCAACGCATCGAACGAGTCGCAGCACGAGGCGATCGTGCAGGCGGCTGAGACGTACCTCGACGCCGCGGCAGGCTCGGCCGCCCCGTCCGACGACGGCCACGGCGTGCTGCTGCTTGTCGCGGCGGCCCGGTCGCGGCACGATCGGCTGACGATCAGGCTTTGGGAACACGAGATCCGCCTCGCCGACTCAGACGGCGAGATGCTCTCCCGCGGCCTGCAGGCTCTCGCCCGCGCCCGTTTGATTTCCGGATTGATGGCCTATCGCCAGGGCGACCGCTCGGCCGCGCTCGACGACCTCGCGGCTCTCGCCGGATTGACGCGAGCGCAGATCGCCGCCGACGTGCGACTTCAGATCTATGTCGCGAATGCGGCTGCCGTTTCTGCGGCCATCTGGAATGGAACGACGAACCAGGTCGAGTCGATTGTGGCGGCTGGTTTGGACGACAGCGATGAGGCTGGGCGGCTCGCGACGACCGTGCTCGGCTCGCTGGACCATGCCGATCCCGCCCAACGTACGGAAGCGCATCGGCGAATCGATTCGTGGTGTGGAATCCGCGTTGATCGGCAACCGGACGAGTTTCGCCGCGGGCGGATGGCAAACTGACCCATCAATCGCGACGCTCGGCGGCCAAGTTAGATCGGACGATGGCAAGTTGCCGTCGCACGCAGGGTGCTGTCGCATGCCTTGGAGGGCCGCACAATTGGCGTTACACATCTATGGCCTTCTGCGGCCGTGACCGTTACAGTTCCGAAGATGGGTCGGTGAGATACAGCGTCGACTAAGGAGTGTCGGACATGGTTGCGCGCAGTATGGTGTTCGCGTGTCTTGGCCTGGTGTGCGTCGCGGCGGCTCAGGAGCCGAAGCAGAGTGGACCACAGACGAAGCCGGAAGTGAAACAGGCCACCCTGCAAGGGGCGGCGGCGCCTCAGGTTGTTTTGATGTCGGGCGAACGGGTCAATCCGGACGAGGCCATGGCGTTCACGCGCAATGTGCTGCTCAAGGAAGGCGAGGCGTACGCGCTGATGAGCCAACTCGAAGAGAACATCAGCTCGGTTCGGTTCGCGATCGAGAACTACCGCGCCGGCTACTCGCTGACGGCGGCCAAGGAGGGCGAGCGATTCTATTTCAACGGACCTACGAAAGGCTGGCGCGCCGAGAATACCGGCGCGGCGAGCACCTGGCCGCCTGTGACCAACATGGCCCAGCGCCGCGAGGCGATGCGCCGCGCCAAGCTGCTGCAGCCGATCCTTATCGCCGAGCCGATCGACGAAATGAACAACCTGCGGCTCTACTACCTGCCGGGGCTCGCCGGCTACGACGGCAAGCAGTATGTCGAGGAGCCGATGGCCATTGCCTTTTTCATTCACCCGAAGACTGGCTCGCGCATGACCGTACTGCTGCGCGGCGGTCGCGCCTACGGGGCCGTCGGCCGTCCGCTCGCGGCGACGTCGAGCATCTACGTACACAACACGACTCAGCAATCGGCCGGACCGCTTGGACTGGCCGAGGCGCACATTCCGAACATCTTCTACGCGAAGTCGGTGAGGATGGATATGGAACCGTTCGCCGAAGGCGACAACCTGGAACGGCTGATGACGACCGTGTTGACGGCGCATCAGAACGGACCGCTTTCGACCGACGACTTCCGCTCGCTCTACGCCGAACTCGCCCGCTACACGCAGTAGCGGGGGGGTAAACACCAAGCATCAAATCCCAAATCCCAAACAAAGGCCAATTCTCAGAAACTTAGAAAACCCGGCTCTCCGCCAACTTTGGGGTGCAGGCGTCCCGCCTGCCGGATTCTGCACCAGTTGTTGGGCAGGCGGGACGCCTGCACCCCAATAATCCCCAAAGCTTGCGGATCGCCAAAAACCCAAAACCCGCAACGGTGTCGGCGCGGGTGTGCGCAATGGGAATCAGGGCTTGTTTGTGATTTTGATTTGGTGCTTTCCCCATCGCTACGGCTTGTTTCCGTTCGCCGCGGGCGCGGCGGCCTTGCCGGATTCGAGGAACGCGAACAGGTCGGCGATCTCCTTGAGGCTGAACTGATTCATCAGGCCGTCGGGCATGACGCTTTGTTTGCCCTCGACCATCTCTTCGACGTCCGCCTTGGGCAACCTGATCGTGGTCGCGTCGGACAGCAGCAGCACGTAGTTGTCGCCGTCGTCGGGCGCCTTCATGGCCGTGATGACGCGGCCGTCCTTGGTCGCGATCAGGTACGACTTGTACTGATCCGAGATCACACGCGACGGATAGATGGTTGCCTCGAGGATGTCCTTGCGTTTGAATCGGCTCGCCAGCGTGGTCAGGTCCGGCCCGACGCTCTGGCCGACCTGCTCGATCTTGTGGCACTTAGCGCAGATGGCCTTCTCGAAGACGGCGCGGCCGCGCTCGACTGAGCCGGACCGGCCCTCGCCTTCGAGATACACCAGCAGTTGGTCGTAGCTCCAGTTGTGTTTCGGCTTGTCGGAGTCGGCGAGCTTGGCCGACGCGGCGTCGGGATAGGTCTCGGCATACCACTTCTGCCACTTGTCGAGTTCGGTCCGCCACTCGTTTCGCTTGTGTCCAAAGTGCTTGCCGCCCCACTGCCGGAGCAGCACGATCGAATCCCACGCGCCCTGTTCGCCCAGGCGCCCGCCGGCCTGGATTGCCGCACGAAACGCCGCCGGCCCGTCGGGTCTCTGCTCGATGCCCGCGAGCGCCTGCACGGCCGCCCGCACGGTCTCGCGGTTCTCCGAGTCGAGCGCCCGCACGAAGATCGGCCAGTTGCGTGCATTCTGGAAGTTGGCCAATGCCCGTACCGTCGCATCGCGCAGTTCGCCGGAACTCCGATCGTAGTGCTTGAGCAGAATTGCCTCGGCCTCGGCCCGGCCGGTGCGGCCGAGCGCGAGCAGCACGTCGGCCCGCGGCACGGGCGACTTGTCCTCCTTGGCGATCAGCGCGGCCAACGCGGGCACGAACGCCGCGTCGGCCTTGTCGTTGATTCGCTCGTCGGTCGCCAGCGCCCGCGTCGCGCCGCGATTGAACTGGTCCGCGTTCTGGATGATCGCGAGCAGGTCTTTCTCATCGAGCTGTTTCACGGTGTCGCGCAGAAAGTTCGTGATGTAGCCGGCGTAGCTGTGGCCGCCCTTCCAGTCGCGCGATACGTCGAACCACTTGAGGAACCGCAAACGCTGCGCCGACGTCCAACCTTCGGTCACGCCCATCAGGCATCGCGCGTAGTGGATCGCGTCGGCCCGGTCGTCGAGCGACTCGGTCGCGCCGATCCGGTCGATCGCGGACAGCAGTTTGTCGATCGCCCCCTCGGCGTGCATCGCCGCCATCAATCGCGCCAACTCATAGTCGAGCGGTCGATTGCCGGTCGGAAACCGCCGGCTCAGGTCCTGTCCGATCAGCTTGATCTCCTCCGGCCGCGCCTCGGGTTTGGCGTTGACCCAGGACAATTGGATGCAGCGCACCAGATCGAGCGTGTCGGCGGCTGGCAGCGGCTGTTTCTTTTGGTGCAACATGGCGCACGAGGTCAGAAACGCCTCGCGTGCGGCGTCCTTGTCGCCGGCGACCAGACCGACCCGGTTCAGCGCCACGAGACCCATGATCGCGACTCGTGGGTCCTTGTCCGCGAGAATCGCTTCGCGCCACTGCGCCGGGTCGATGCGCTCCAGTGCCAGCCTCGCGGTGTAGCGCAGGAATCGGTCGGTGCTCGCCAGCAGCGGCTTCAGCTTGTCGATCGGCGCGGGCGTTTGGGTGCGGATGAGGCTCTCGAGTGCGCGTCGCTGAACGAGTGGGTTCTCGTCGCCGAGCAGCCCAAGCAAGTCACGCGCGCCCTGTTCGCGCGGGTGCTGCCCAAGCAGCACCGCCGCGACAGCTCTAAGCTCGGCCTCCTTGTCCGCAGCCAACGCCCGGGCCAGTTCGAGAGTCGGCGCGGGACCAAACTGCATCAGATTGAAGACTGCGCGAAGCCGTTGAGCTGGCGTCAGCTTGACGTCGTTCGCCAGACCCTTGGCTGCGCGTTCCAGCGTCGGCCGCCACTCGTCGCCGGCGTTTGCTTTCAGGCGGCGTATTGATTCGCGACCCCACGCCGACTGAGGCTGCGACGTCGCGATTGACGCTATGGCCGACTCTGTGCCCGGCGGAAACTGGACCTCCACGGCGGGCGATTTCTGTGCAGGCCGCGCGGCCGGTCGCACGCTGAACAGGCCACCCTCTGTGTTCCGGCCGCCCGTCGTGAAGAACAGGCTGCCGTCGGGCGCGATCTCGATGTCGCTCACGTTCAGCGGCTTGCCGGTGACGAACTCCTCGGCCTCGCCCTTGAACGAAGCGCCGTCGCGATTCAGGTGGATTGCGAAGATGCGACCGTACGACCAGTCGGTGATGAAAAAGGCGTCGTGGTACTTTTCCCCAAACGCGGTGTGATTGTAGAACACCACGCCGCACGGCGAGCCGCGGCCGATGTCGACCGTGGCGGGCAGCGAGTCGACGTAGTACGACGGCCACTTGTTCGATCCCGATCGCCAGCCGAAATCGGCGCCGGGCGGACAGTGGTTCACGCGGACCGGCCGGTACCACGGAGCAAACTCGTCCCACTCCATGTCGCTATCGAACGAGAAGACCTCGCCGAGCGAATTGATCGCGAAATCGAACTGGTTGCGGAACCCACAGGTCTCCAGCGTCCAGTGCTTCGCGTCGGGGTCGGTGCGCCAGATGGTTCCGCCGGGCGTGCGGATGCCGACCGCGTGGCCCCCGGCGTCTTCGTAGCGCGGCAGCACGTCGGCCTCGTAGCCGCGCAGCAGGTCGCGCAGCGGCAACTCGCGGCCGTGCAACTTCACCGGCCGATCTACTTCGTCGGCCGGCTGGTTCTTCATCGCTGCGTTCCTGACACCCGGCTCTTTCCACAAGTGACCGAGGTCAATATACGGCGGGCACGGCGAACCAGGTTCGGGCGTCGCGGTGACCCATGCGTGGTTGCCCGAGTTGATGTAGAGGTGTCCGTCGGGTCCGGCGACGACCGCGTGCGGACCGTGTTCGCCCATGCCGCCTTTGAACTTGTGCAGCAGCTCGACCGAGTCGGCTACATCGTCGGCGTCGGCGTCCTTCAGTCGATACAGGCCCGTTCCGTCCGGCCCGTCGCCGATGCAGTAGAACGTCGTCGCATCCCACGCCAACAGGCCCTGGCAGTTCTTCACCTTGTCGCTGTATTCTTTCGCCTTGTCGAACTTCCCGTCGCCGTCGTCGTCGATGAGCGTGAAGATCGCCCCGCGCTCACGCGAGACTACCGGCCGGCCTTTGGCGTCGAACGTCATGTTTACGACCGACCCGATGAGTTCGTGATCGGCCACCTGGTCGATCGCGAAACCCTCCTTGACCGTGAACCTGCTGGCGTCGGCCTTGCCGTTCCACGTGACGCCGGCCCAGCGGTCGGGTCGGACAAACTCGCTGAGCACCTTGGGGCTTGTCCATTTTGAGTCGTCGAAGTTCGCCTCGCGCCAGCCGTCGGCCGCCTCCTTCGCGCACTTCCACGTTCCGTCCGTGGACACGGTGTAGTGGTTGCCCGGCTTGGTGAGCCGCACGAGCCAGGCGACCATCCCAGCCGGTCCGCCTTCGTTCGTCGCTCGCACCGCGACCACGTTCTTGCCGCGCACGAGGTGCGACTTGACGTCGAACACCTTGCCGTCCTTCCACTCGTTGCCGCGGCCGACCTCCTTGCCGTTGACGTAGAGCACGAACGCGTTGTCGCAGGTGATGTGGATGTTGGCCTCTTGCAGTTCATAAGGCTCGTCGAACGTCTTGCGAAAATAGATCGTGCCGCTCGGCGCCTCGCGCAGCGGGTTGCCCTCGTCGAACCAAATCCAGTTCGCCTTGGGCGCAACCTGTTCGGCGCCCGATCGGCCGACGGCGAAGAACGAGGTCAAGATCGCAAGCGTCGCAACAAGGGCGGCAGAACGTCGCAGCATGTTTGGTTTCTCCGGAAAGCAGTGTTTCGCTGCCTGTCGAGCGCGGTGGGTCCGACAAGTGGCAGGCTGGAAGCCCCACGGCCGATCAAACGGTACCAGTGTTGAGCGAAACGGTCCGCGGGGCAAGGCATTTTTTGGGGTGTCCAGATCGAGACCACCGCCGTTTTCTGAACATGGGCGGCGTCCGGTGCGTAACACAGCCACACGCAGGACCTACGCCCGCTCGTCTCGACGCGGCGACACGATCGCGACGGTTCCTGTACAAGGCGAGTGGTGGCCAGAGTCTCTGGCAGCGACGCGAAAGCGACCATGCACTGCGTGTTGCGGCGAATCTACCGGCGGCCACAGGTTCTGGCCCTCAAGATGCATGGTGGAATGGCGGTCACTCCGAGTTCGGACCGGACTCAATGGTTCATTCAGTTCTCTGGGAAAAGGAGTGACCGATGACGCGAGGAAGTCGTTCGGCGTTCACGCTGATCGAGTTGATGGTCGTTGTGTTCATCGTGGGCCTCGTAGTTGTCGTCTACCTGGCCGCGCAGCCGCACGGCTGAGCACGAGGGGTGAACCGTCGCGGACAGTGCAAGAACAACCTCAAGCAACTGGGGTTGGCCATGCACAATTATCACGACGCGTGGAAGTGCTACCCGCCAGGTCTGGTGGATGACGACGGCAACCCAAGCGACGGGCAGTACACCGGCTTTGTACTGTTGCTGCCGTTTGTGGAAGAGACGGCCCTGTACAACGCATACAACCTCAAGGTCGGAAGTCAATCCGGCACCGACGACGCCCTCACACCGCGGAGTGGTTGGATGCACCCGACGAACTCGACGGTCGTCTCGAAACAGCTCAGCCAGTTCTACTGTCCCTCGAATCGATCCGAGGGCGTGGTGGCGTTGGGCAGGAGCGGCTGGGTGGCTGGTGCCACTGACTACGCCATGGCCAGCGGTGCCGCGCCGCTCTTGTGTTCCGACCGCGTGTCGAACGAGAACGTCGCGAAGCTCCGCGGCTACTTCGGCATCAACGCGAGCGTCCGGGTCAGCGACGTGAAGGATGGCACCTCGCAGACCGTGGCGATGGGCGAGGTGTCTGGCGGCGAAACGTGGCTTGGCACGACGAACATGGCCGGCGCGTCAGTCAAACCGGCCGATGCGCTGGGAGCGCGGCCATCCGACCCCACGCTCTGGTTCGTCGATCAGGGTTGGGCCGTTGCCCGCATCGACGGCCGCACGCCTCACTGGCCGCGTGGGTCTGTCCTGTTCGCGGCGTATCAGCATTTGGGCGCGGACAACAACCTAGACAGCGGCCCCGACAAACTGGCGGCGCGGATGAACACACAACCGTTGGTAGTTTCCGCCGTCGGGCAACGGCCCGGCGACGCGCCCTGCGGCAGCCGCGACGACCGGCTCTCGCCCGTCCGCAGCGCCCACGAGGGCGGAGCGCAGTTCCTGTTCGGCGATGGCACCGTGCGGTTCATTTCGGAAAACGTGGACCAGCGGGTCTACGCCGCCATCTTCACGATCGCCGGTGGCGAGGTGGTCGACGAAGACGATTTTTGAGACAAGCAGAAACTCGGCGCGCCGTTACCGAAACGCCTCGAACTCTTTGCCCAGCACGGCGGCGGCGATCTTGAGTTGCAGGATTTCGTCGGTGCCCTCGTAGATGCGGCACACACGAACGTCCTGCAGATGACGGGCAGGACGATACAACTCGGAGTATCCGCGGCCGCCGAACACCTGCACGGCCCGGTCGGCGGCGTCCCACGCCGCGTTCGACGCAAAGAACTTGGCCTGGGCGCAGGCGAGATCGGCGGCCGACTGCAGCGCGGCGCTCGCCGGATCGGCGTCGCTGGCCGACTTCGCCGCCGCGGCCTTCAGGACGAGCGCCTCGGTCGCCGCGCGGTCCACTTCGATCCGCGCGATGTGCTGTTGCACGAGCTGGTGCTTGGCGATCGGCTTACCGTGCTGGCAACGCTGCTTGGCGTACTCAGCCGCCTCAGTGAGGCAATCTTCGATCACGCCGAGGCACCCGGCTGCGACGCTCAGCCGGCCGGCCACCAGCGTGTGCATCGCGATGCGGAACCCGTTGCCCTCCTGGCCGAGCAGATTCTCGACCGGCACCGCGCAATCCTGCATTTCAAACATCGCCGTATTGGCCGTGGGCATTCCCATCTTCGCAGTCAGGTCTTCGCGCACGATGCCGCCGCCGGCGGCCTCGACGACCATCGCGCTCATGCGGCGCGGGCCGTTCTTGGGATACGCGAACGCAATGAACAGGTCGGCGATGCCGCCGTTCGAGATCAGATACTTGACGCCGTTCAGCACGAACCGGTCGCCGCGTCGTTCGTAGGTCGTTTGGAGTTCAAGCGGATTGGAGCCCGCGTCAGGCTCGGTGAGGGCGAACGCACAGATTCGCTCGCCGCGGGCCGTCGCGGGCAGCAGCCGCCGCTTCTGTTCGTCCGTGCCCCAGTACGCGATCGGCAACTGGCCGATCGAGATATGCCCCGAGAACAGCGTGCGCAGGCCGGTGCCCTCGCGCCCGATGCGGGCCAGCGCCCGAGCGTACGTCGCCGCGTCGGCGCCGCGTCCACCGTAGACGGTCGCGATCGGCATCCCCAACAGATCGTGTTTTCGCGCGAGCGGAATCGCCTGGCCGTTGAACCGGTGCTCGACGTAGGCAAGCTCCTCGCTCGGACGCACCTCGACGCAAAACGCCTCGACGTCGTCCAGCAGCCGGGCCTGTTCGGTTGTGTCCATTGCGTCTCCTATCGCGACGGTCGCGGCACTGTACTCTGTCGGACCTACGCAGTAGTCTTTACTTGTGCTGCGTTACTTTGTACTGGTCGAGTGCCGGAATCAACCGAAGACGGGCGGTGCATGAAACGATTGAAGGCAAGGCGAGACGAAGCGGCGGTAGCGGCGGCCGTCGTCGGCGCCGCCGGGGTGGCCGCGGCCGGCGCGAGAACGGGAAGGAGTCGCGTCATCGATCGGCTCGAAGAGATCATCACGCAAGACATTGGCGGCCGCGGACTGGCGATCGACCCGCGCGACAACCTGGTCACGCGCTGCCGCGGCAATCTGGAGCGGGCGGCACGGCACATGGCAAGCGAAGGTCAAGAGGTGGCGATCGTCACCGGATTCTTCGTATCGCGTGCCGAGCGGCCGGCGATCGAGACCGACGGCCCGTGCGGTGCAATCGCGCTGGCGTGGCTGCTCGGCCGGCTGGGCCTGCGTACCACGCTCATCACCGACCCGCTCGGCGAGGCCGTGGTGCGGGCCGGCCTCCGCGCCGCTGACAGTGCGGACACATCGGTCGAGATCGTCGTGTTTCCGTTTGAGAGTGACGACCCCGACGATCCCGATCGCGGCTCGAACGAACCTGCGGCCAGCCGGCGGTCGATCGAGTTCGCCCAGTCGTTCTACCGGCACGGACCCGGCCAGCGGCTCACGCACCTGGTCGCCGTGGAGCGTGCCGGTCCGAGTCACCGCGACGGCGTCGCGAGCGCCACGCCCGGCCATCAGAATCAGGTGCATAACTTCCGCGGCGAGGTCATCACGGCCCAGACCGCCAAGCTGCATTTTCTGTTCGAGTTCATCGGGGACAACAATCTGCCGATCCGCACGATTGGTATCGGCGACGGCGGCAACGAGATTGGGATGGGATCGATTCCGCGCGAGGTCATTCACGCGAACATCCCCAGCGGCCTGGGCGCTCGCGTGGCCTGCCGCATCGCCAGCGACTGGACGATCGCCTGTGGCGTCTCGAACTGGGGCGCGTACGCGCTGGGCACCGCCGTCGCCTGGCTCCGCGGCAGGCCCGGAATCCTCGCGGACTGGAGCGACCAGCGGGAACAGGCGGTGCTATCCGCCCTGGTCGCCCAGGGCGCCGTAGACGGCGTCACAGCGCGGCCCGAACCGACCGTCGACGGCCTGCCGCTCGATCAACACCTGGCAATCTGGCAGCAGATTCGCGATGCGGCGCGGTTGGGGTCCGTCGATCCTCGATTGACTAAGGAGGGGCCAAAATAACTTTCCCTAGTGGTCCGTCCAACCTGAAATGATGGGTGCCGTGCCGTCGGCTTTGCGTCGGCATGCCCACGCCAAGCCGAGGGCATGCCACCCAAACCCGTCAATTCAGGCATTGGGGGGAGCCGGTTGCCCTCGCTTGCGCTCGGGTTTGTGTCTCCCCGAATCGGGAACTTATTTCGGCCACGTCCCTAGGCCAAGCCCTCTAACTGTTCCATGGTCTTTTCGGCTCTCCGCCAAGTTTGGGGCGCAGGCGTCCCGCCTGCGACGTAAGCATTCTCAACGCGGCGATCGAAATGGGCGCGTCGCGCGGCGTCGCGGAGTTGGTCGAGTAGTTTGGGTATTGGGGCGACGAAAACGGGGGCGGCGGATTGGCCGAACACGCTCGAAGCGGCGTTCATGGTGTGGTCTCCCAGCGGCAGTGGATCGACCGATGCTAGTGTAACGGCTAGGATGCGGGATGTGCGGTTTTGTGTTTCCTTTGCGGTCTGGGAGGCAACGCTCGGATTCTTAACAGGAATCTGGCTCTGGCGATGGTCGGACAATGCATCGTCTGTGCAAGTCACTCATGAGGGATCCCAATCATTGACCGCAGTTGAGCGAAGCCATTAGCCCGTTGCCAGTGAAGATAATCATAGCGAAGAAAGTGCGCTTCGATTCATGCTCGAGCCAATGCCGCAATCATGCGAATCCGAGAAAGATTTTGCTGCCTGCTGTGTGTTTAATACTACAGCGCACCTTGCGTAGGGTGGGCTCTGCCCACCGCCACATATGGGGTTGGTGGGCAATGCCCACCCTACCTGTGACCGCGCAGCAATCAAGGGCCGTTGTAGTATTAATGAGAGGAAGGTGGCCCAAGGACGCGAGATGGTGAGCTTTCCCGAAACACGTGCCAGCCTGATTCTGAGAATCGCCGACGCGCGCGATGCCCGAGCGTGGGATGAGTTCGCGCGCGTGTATCAGCCGGTGGTGTATCGGCTGGCGCGGCGGCGGGGGTTCCAGCACGCGGATGCGGAGGAATTGGTTCAAGAGGTGATGATGGCGATCGCGCAGGGGGTCGAGGGCTGGGTGCCGGACCCCGAGCGCGGCCGGTTCCGCGATTGGCTGCATCGTATCGCCCGCAATCTGATGATCAATTCTCTCACGCGACGCAAGCATCAGGTGTGGGGCACCGGACACACGGACATGCCGCGGATGCTCGAAGCGGAGTGCGACCCGGACGCGGCGGCGACGCAGACGTTCGAGATCGAGTATCGCCGCGAGGTGTTCCGCTGGGCGGCCGAGCGGGTGCGAGGCATCGTCAAGCAGAGCACGTGGCAGGCGTTTTGGCTGAGCACGGTCGAGGACCTGCCGGCCGGCGAAGTGGCTCGGCAATTGAGCATGTCCGTGGGCAGCGTGTACATCGCACGCAGTCGCGTGATGGCGCGGCTGCGTGATGAAGTGAAGCGAATTGAAAATGAGGAGTCCGAGTAGCGTGACTGAGCCGCAAACAAGGGGTCAGGCACTCCAAACTTCAAACGGCGGCGGCGAGTTGCCTCTATTGCAAACAGTGCGATGTTCCGCCGCCGTTTGACGTTTGGAGTGCCTGACCCCGGTCTAGATGACCGTTTCGTAAATCCTTGGCCACTCACTCGCACACCGTAGCCCGACGCGCCAGCGAGGGTTCCGGTATCCGGTTTCCTCGCTTGCGCGTCGGGCTACGGTAACTGTCCAAGGACTTACGAAACGGTCATCTAGAAGCGGTCAGAGTGAAGCCTAACGTACGTGACGAGCGAGGGCGTGAACATGAAGGCACCGAAGACAGAAGCGGCTTGTGACAGCGTGCGACTCGACGTGCTGTTGTTCGGCGACGAAGACAGCGCCGAGTTCGGGGAATCTTCTTCGCACGTGGAGTCATGCCCGCGTTGTCAGGATCGCCTGTCGAAGATGGCGGCCGACGACGGCGACTGGGCGGAAGTGCGGAATGTGCTGCGGCCGAGCGATGAGAATGATGAAGTACCCGATTCGGCCGGCAGTCATTCGGCATCAGCCGGATTTCTTCCGTCGAAAGGCGGTACCACGGCACGACGTATCAAGCTGGACTTCCTCGCAGCCCCATCGCACCCGGAACTGCTGGGCCGGCTGGGTCGATACGAGATCGAGCAGGTCATTGGTGCGGGCGGCATGGGCATTGTGCTCAAGGGCTTTGATGCCGAGCTGAATCGGCCGGTGGCGATCAAGGTGCTCGCGCCGCATCTCGCGCACAGCGGTGCGGCGCGGCAGCGGTTCGCGCGCGAGGCGCGTGCCGCGGCCGCCGTCGTACACGAGCACGTGGTGGCGATTCACAACGTCGAGAGCGAGCAGGAAGTGCCGTTTCTCGTCATGCAGTACGTGCCCGGCCGGTCGCTCGAGGATCGCGTGGCGCAGGACGGGCCGCTCGCGGCGGCGGAGATTTTACGGATCGGCATGCAAGCGGCGGCGGGATTGGCCGCGGCCCACGCCCAGGGCCTGATTCATCGCGACGTGAAGCCCGCGAACATCCTGCTGGAGAACGGCGTCGAGCGGGTGCTGCTCACCGATTTCGGGCTGGCCCGCGCCGCGGACGACGCGAGCCTGACGCACTCGGGCATCGTCGCCGGCACGCCGCACTACATGTCGCCCGAGCAAGCGCACGGCGACGCGACGGACGCACGATCCGACTTGTTCAGCCTCGGGGCCGTGCTCTACTTCATGGCGACCGGCCACCCGCCGTTCCGCGCCGAGCGGGCGATGGCCGTGCTCAATCGCATTTGCCACGAGCCGCATCGCCCCGTGGGGCAGACGAACGCGAACATTCCCGACGAACTCGCGGACGTGATCGACCGGCTGCTCGACAAGAAACCGAGCCGCCGATTCGCCACGGCCGGCGCAGTGCAGCAGGCCCTCGCCGACGTGTTGAGCCGCATTCCCTGGGTTTGGAGGACGCCCCGGTGTTATCAACCCCAACGGGGTTGCACAAGGAGTTCATTGCGAGTCCGTTTGTGCAACCCTTTCAGGGTTGAGGACATCTGCCGTTTCCACAGCACCCAGGGTGCGCTCGAAGACTCGCGACCCTGGGCTGTGTTGTTGCACAGCGTGACCGTAGCCCGACGCGCAAGCGAGGCGGTTTGCGGTAGTTCCTCGCTTGCGCGTCGGGCTACGGTGAGCAAAATAGCCCACTACGCGTCGTTGCAAAACTTGTGGGTACGGATCGCGACGCAGTATACTCCCCGCATCCGCCGCGCAGCGGCTTACTTGAACACGCAGTTGCAGGCGACGGCGCTGCGATTTGCCACGCGGCGCGCCTGAACCGCACCGTTCGGCGGTAGACCACCCGACTCGACCCGTGACCGAAAGTGGACGAAACCGCGCCGCGCCTGAACCGTACCGTTTGGCGGTAGACCACCCGACTCGACCCGTGACCGAGAGTGGACGAAACCACGCCGCGTCTGAACCGTACCGTTCGGCGGTCGACATCCAAGGTACAGGAGACAACTATGTCCAGCCGCAAGGCAGACAAGACTTCCAAGCCTACCGTCCGGAAGCCGGCCCAGCGCACGGCGGCACAACATCGCGAGCTTGCCGCAGCCGCAGCGCGACATCGCCGAGAGAGTTGATGCACTGGCCGCCAAGACGCTGCCGGGCCTGCAGCGCTCCGTGAAGTGGGGCATGGCATACTATGGCGTCGGCGACGGCTGGTGTTTCTGTTGCGGCGGTTTCGCGGGACACGTCAAGCTCATGTTCGTGAATGGCGCGACGTTGGTTCCGGTGCCACCGGTGACGCCAATGGCGATGGGGAAGTCGACGCGGGGCGTGGAGCTGACGTCCGTTGATGACATCGACGAACGCCAGATCGCGGCATGGATGACACAGATTACGGCCGTGCCTGGTGTCGGCGGGAAGAAGAAATAGCCCCGTCGTCCGCCTTGCAAGCGGAGGTCGCGTCGGAGTGCATGTCCGGAGCGAGGCCGGCAGCACGCCGAATTCGGCGGTCAACCGGAGCGGCGGGCGTAGCGTTTTCTGTATTCCAAGGTCATTGGCCGCCGCCCGGCTACCTTGCTCGTTCGGCGGCATCAGCGAGAGAAGCAAGCAACATAAGGAAGATCGCATGTCCATCCGGTTGATGCAGGAGATGTTCTACAAGAACGCCAAGACGCCGAAGGATCTCCCCTGGCACCGCGATACTCCCGATGGCTACATACTGGAAGTAGTCGCGACACGGGCCCAACCGGGCCGAGCGCTTGATTTGGGTTGCGGCTCGGGCGTGTTTTCAGCCTGGCTGGCGAAGCAGGGCTACGAGGTGACCGGTCTGGATCTCATCCCGCGGGCCATCGAGATGTCCAAGGAGCGGGCCGCCGCGGAAGGCGTGCAGGTGACCTGGGTCAACGCGAACCTGCTGTCCTGGACCTCCCAGGGGCAGTTCGATGTGATTGTCGATTCCGGTTGTCTGCATTCCCTGATCGGAGGTGACGTGTCCCGGTACAAGGAGCAGCTCCTGCGCTGGCTCGCGCCCGAAGGGGATTACGTCCTGGGCCATTTCGGCAAACGGCATTGGCTCGACTGGCGCCCGATCGGGCCGAAACGCCGGACCCGTGAGCAGTTGGTGCGGCTGTTCGCTCCGGAACTCGACGTCGTCAAGCATCAGCAGAGTGAGATGGCCGTTCCCCTGCCCATCGGCCCAACCGTGCAAGGACACGCCTTCTGGTTCCGCCGCAAAGGCTAGAAGGCCTGACCGGCGTGGCCGAGCGACTGATCGCAGGTACTGAAAGTCGGACCAAGAGGGCAAAGTGAACTGACGTAGCTCAACGCCAAACCAAGCGTTGCACTTGATGGGCCGGCATGACGGTTTTTCGAGGCATCACGTTCCTTGCAGCCGGCCCGCAAGTGAACGCAGTCGTTCGGCCCACGAGGTCCAAATGCGTCCACAGCCTCTAATTTGTGTGTGTGATGTTGAGGCGAGTAGTCGCTGGTATCAGCGGCTTCTGGGCTGCCAGAGTGGTCATGGGGGCGCCCAGTATGAGCAGCTTGTTTCGCGAGGTCAGTTGATCATGCAATTGCACCGCTGGGAGGTGGAGCATCATCACGGGGCCATCGGCAATCCGAACGTGGCGCACGGAAACGGCGTGCTCCTGTGGTTCGAGATCGATGACTTCGATGCCGCAGTGGCCCGCGCCGCCGAGCTCAATGCGGAGATCGTCCTGCCGCGTCATCGCAATCCGCCCGACGGCGACGGCGGTCCGAACCATTGGGAGATATGGCTGCGCGACCCGGACGGCTACGTGGTCGTGCTCGCCAGCCCGTAGCGTCGCCATTTTTCCCGCGCTTCCTCGTCGATTTCGTAATACGCGCGTTCCGGTTTTTGGTACGTCAAACCGGCTTCGCGGAGTCTTCGCCAAACGGTGTCACGCGAAACGGCAACCTGGTACAAGTCGTGAATGACGCCATGCAGACGGCCGACGGTCCACAAGTCCGTTTCGAACCCAAAGGCGGATGCCGGCTGCAACACGATCGCGCACAGATCCTGCTCGTCCAGTTCTTGCAACGTGCGAGGGCGACCGCTGCCGGGTTGCCTCTGCAGGCCGTCATGGCCGTTGTTCCTGTAACGTGTCAACCATCGTTGCAACGTTCTGCGACAAATTCCAAAGGCGTCCGCCGCTTGGCCCACAGGCCACGCACGTTCTACGGCCATTACGGCGCGCAAACGAACATCATAGGTCGAGTATCCTTCCTCGCTCATCGCGAGCGAGTTATTCAATAATCATGAATTTAGGTCGAGATCAATGTGACACTTTTATTGCGACGAGCCATATGGTCGCTGGGCGACCGGTTGCTGGCGCTGCCCGTGGTTGGGCAAGCGACCGGCCACCTGCCAGGCCGGATCGACGATTGGCTGGAGCTGGCACGCCGTGGGCTGTTCGGCTTCGACTGGCAACACTGGTCCGGCCCATACCAGCGGGCCGCCACGCCGAGCGTGCCGGTGGAGGTGGCTACCCTGCCCACCGAGCTGCAACGGCTGGTTCGATTGATCGAGTGGCCGGGCGCCCGGTTCGCCAACCTGCAGTCAGTACGGCCGGAGGAGCTTTGCCCCTGTGGGTAGCCAACACGCCGAACGTATGGAGGATTAGATTGTGCGGCGACGAACCAGACGGGCCAACGCGCGAGGAAGATACTGATCGACCGAAACGGCCGGGCCGGCGCGCAAGACAAGCCACAATCTAATCCATCGTTCAAGTAGCCCGCGCGGCGATGGGATTCATGATGCCCCGCTCCTTGGCGCAGCTCTTGCCATTAGGGGTTTGCTTGCGGTGGCTCGGCTTGCAGCCAGCACGGCACGGTCCGATGGCGCTGCGTGTTTCCCGCGCGAGCAATCAGGTCGTGCACGGTTTCAGTCATCCCGCTGCGTTTCGTAGTCTCTTGGGGTCGCCGCGAGGGTGTGACCAGCACGCTTTTGCGGCCCCGGCGCGGACCGTCACCGCCGGTCGCGTTCGCGCACCGGCGAACGGCCACGTCGCAGGACGACTCCGAGCCAACTTCGCAGCCGGTTCGGTCGGTCAACTGCTGTTGTGCAAGAGGCGACGCCCACCACTCGCGGGAATCACCGAGACGAGTTTCAGGACCCCGCCGCAGTGCGGGCAGGTCGCTCCGTACAGCCTCCGGCCTCCCGCCTCTCTTGGTGCGACACTACGGGTTCGCGCACCTGCGCTCAAGGATCGATCTCGAGTGGCTGAAGACGCTGGTGACGGCGACGCTCAATCTGGTGTACGAGTTGATCGTGGCCCCCAAGCCGCTGCCGGTACGCTAGGCGGCGAGAGGCGCGGGATCTGCAGAGTTCTTGGTGCTTCGAACCAAGTCGCACCATCAGCATCTCTTGCATGCTGGCCGACCACGGTGGCTTCCGCCGAGATCGCTTTTCGCAGGAACAACAGCGTCTGCGCAATTAAGCCCACACCCACGAGAGCAAGAATGCTTCCGCCAGCAATCAGACCTACGGCGACACACACGATACAAGATGCACTCGTGAGTTTCTCCTGCGAACCGAACGCTGCGGCTAACCGGGCGGACGGGCAGTAAGGTCACACGCCCCCGATCAACCGAGGCGCATTGTAAGTAAACAAAACTCACGATCAACCAATAACTGCCAAGTTCAAGGCGTTGATGGCCGAGGCCGGTCTCGTCGCCTTGGGGAAAATCCCGCCGCAGGTGTGGACGAAAAGATGGATCGTGCACTCGAAGGCGGTGGGCGACGGCCGTCGCGCGCTGCGCTACCTGGCGCCGTACGTCTTCCGCGTGGCGATCAGTAACCGTCGCATCGTGAAATGCGAACCGGGGCCGGACGGTTTGGGATGCGTGACGATCAGCTACCGCAAAAGCGGCAGCCGACGCTACCGCACGATGCAACTGACGGCCGAAGAATTCATCCGCCGTTGCCTCACAGGGTTCGGACTTGGTCTCAGCTAGTCCTTAACCTCGCCGCACCCGCCGACGGCCCGGTGCTCAGCGCGTCGCTCGACTCGCGACTGGTCGCGATCAAACGCGGCCGCCGCGCGGCCGAGCGGACGATGCGGCGCGGGCCGCGCCGGTTGTGCGTGCGGATCCGCGACTCACCCGGGCAGCATCGGGCCGAGGTGCGTGTGGCTCGCACTGATCAACACGTGGCTCGCCGGTACGCCGACATGGCGGCCGACCCGCTCGCGCGCGCGGTCGACATGCGGGCTTTGCAGGAACAACAGGTCGCAGGCGACCAGCACGACCTTGATGCGGCCGTCGCTCAGCACCAGCGCGGTCGCCGTCAGCGGGCGCTCGACTCCCTCGGCGACGCATTCCTGGACGGTGTAGCTCATCATGCGGATTCCGACGGGCGGCGTGATGTCCACACGGGCGACGCCGGCCAGCAGGGTCCGTTTCGTGTTCGGTTCAGCGGACATGCGGCACATTGTACAAACGGCGCGGCGTTGTTCCGCCACTTCTTGCGCTGTCTTGCGTTTCTTGCGGCAATCGCCGAAGCTCCCTCCATGAAATACGCACTCGCACTTGCGGCGGCAGCACTCGCGGTGGCGGCCGTTCTCATCGCGGGCCATCCCAACCCCGACGCACGGATGATCGCTAACTGGCCGCTTGCGGGCGACACTCGCGACCGGTCCGGTAATGGGCACGACGCAGTGAACCACGGCGCCGACCTGCAGGCGATCGGGCGCGACGGGCGGGCCGGCGGGGCGGCGGGGTTCAACGGCCGTGGCGCGTTTCTGGAGATCGCCGCGCGGCGGTCGCTCGATCTGGGCACGGGCGACTTCACGCTGACCGCTTGGGTGTTCACCGACCGCGAACTCGACGACGTGCCCGGCGACATCGCCAGCCAGTACGACGCGGCTCGGCGGCGTGGCTTTCGCCTGTCGATCAAGAACAACGCGGGCGTCACGTTCAATCAGGCGAACTACCGCCAACTCCAGTTCGGCATCGACGACAACCGTGCGAGCGATTGGATCGACTGCGGCCGGCCGGGCAAGAACAGCATCCTTGCGTTCGCGCTCGCCGTGCACGACGGCGGCCTGTACGCCGGGACGTGCGAGCCGGGCGCGGGCGAGGTGGGGCGGGTGTACCGCTACGCGGGCGACGCCGAGTGGGTCGATTGCGGATCGCCCGCGCCCTCGAACGCAATCACGTCGATGGCGGCGTACGATGGGAAGCTGTACGTCGGTACGGGCAAGTACCGACTCGGCGGATCGGCGCTCACCGAGTCGGAAAACACGCACCTCGGCGGCCGGGTGTTTCGCTACGACGGTGGGACACGATGGACCGACTGCGGTCAGTTGCCCGCGGCCGAGGCTGTGTCGGGGCTGGTGGTGTACCGCGGCCGGCTGTACGCCGGTTCGCTGTACAAGCCCGCCGGGTTCTTCCGCTACGAGGGCGGGACCAAGTGGGTTGACTGCGGAACGCCCGGCGGCAATCGCGTCGAGGCGCTCGGCGTCTACGACGGATTCCTGTACGCGACCTGTTACGACGGCGGACGCGTCTACCGATTCGACGGCGCCGCGTGGACCGACTGCGGCCAACTCGGCGATCCGCAAATCAACACCCAGACCTACTCGTTGGCCGTACACGCAGGCAGGCTCTACGTCGGCACGTGGCGCAGTGGGCGCGTGTATCGCATGGACGAGACTGCGGACTCCGACGGGCGTGCGACGTTCGCGTGGATCGATGTCGGTCGGCTGGGCGAGGAGTTGGAGGTCATGGGCATGCTCGTACACAACGGGCGGCTCATCGCCGGCACGCTGCCGCTAGCCGAGGTGTATGAGTTCGACGGCCAGGCCGCATGGCGCCGGCTCGCGCGTCTCGATCTGACGCCCGACGTCAAGTACCGCCGAGCGTGGACGATGGCCGAGTTCCAGGGCAAGCTGTTCACGAGCGTGCTGCCGTCGGGACGAGTCTTCGCCCACGAGGTTGGCAAGAACGTCACGAGCGATCGCGAGCTGACCGCCGGTTGGCGCCATGTCGCGGCGGTCAAGTCGGCCGGGCGGCTCGAACTCTTCGTCGACGGCCGGTCGGTCGCGCGGTCCGAATCGTTCAATCCGGACGAGTTCAACCTGACGAGTGACCAGCCGATCCGTTTGGGGTTTGGTGCGAACGACTATTTCCGAGGGCGACTCAGCGACATGAGAATCTATCGCGGGGCCCTGGACGCCGCCGATATCGCCCGGCTGGCAGCCCCGTGATCAGGTCAAACTCCATCCGAGATCGCGAGACCACAGTCGTGGCGGGGCGCTTTCTGGGTGCATACCCGTAATTGCATTCGTCGCTCGTTTAACCCGCAGCCGCAGGCGAGGTCGGCATCGTGCGAATTGCACGACCTCGCCTGCGGCTGCGGGTTAAACGAGCGAGGCGCAGCTACGGAAATACACCCGCGCTTTCTACAGAGCTTGCCCAATACACCCAAAGGTGCTAAATAACGTTCGCCCCCGGCGCGGAAAGGACTCGGCGCGATGAACATCTTGGTGGCTGCCTCTGAGGCCGTTCCGTTTGCGAAGACGGGCGGTCTGGCCGACGTGGCCGGCGCACTCCCACGGGCCATCGAGGCCCTCGGCCACGCTGCAACGGTCGTGATGCCGTGCTACGCCGATGCCCGGCGCGGCCGCGCGATCGCCCCCACCGATTTCCGCGTGCACGTGCCCATCGGCAAGAAACAGGTCGCGGCCGATGTGCATTGCGCGACCCTGCCGGCCAGCGATGTCACGGTCTACCTCATCGATCAGCCGGACTATTTCAATCGCAACGGGCTGTACGGTGAAAAGGGCAAGGACTATCAGGACAACTGCGAGCGGTTCGTGTTCTTCACGCGAGCGGTACTGGAACTTGCCCGCCAGTTGCCGGTCGAATTCGACGTGATCCATGCGAACGATTGGCAGACAGGTCTGTTGCCGGTGTACCTCGACGAGATGTACCGCGGCAGCCGACTGCGGAATACCGCGACGCTGTTCACGATTCATAACCTTGCCTATCAGGGCCGGTTTTGGCACTGGGACATGCTGCTCACCGGCCTCGACTGGCGGCTGTTCAACTGGCGGCAGCTCGAGTTTTTTGGCCACCTGAACATGTTGAAGGGCGGCATCGTGTTCGCCGACGCGATCAGCACGGTGAGCCGTCAGTACGCCAGCGAAATCCAGACGCCCGAGTTTGGCTGCGGGCTCGACGGCGTGCTGCAAGGCCGCAAGGCCGACCTGCGCGGCATCGTCAACGGCATCGACTATTCGGTCTGGAACCCCGACAGCGACCCGCAGATTGCCGCGACCTACAACGACGACACGTTCGTGCGCGGCAAGCCGATCTGCAAGGAGGCGCTGCAGCGCGAGCACCGGCTGCGAGTGACGCCCGAGACGCCGCTCTTTGCCATGGTCACGCGGCTCGACGACCAGAAGGGGCTGGACTTGGTCGCCGCGGTGGCCGAAGAATTCCTCAGTTCGGACGTTCAGTTGGTCGTGCTCGGCACCGGACAGCCGAAGTATCACGCGATGTTCGAGGAGTTCACGCGGCGTTTCGTCGGCAAGGTCGGACTGAGTCTGAAGTTCGACGAAGCCCAGGCTCATCGCATCTACGCGGGCGCCGACATACTGCTGATGCCGAGTCGGTACGAGCCGTGCGGCCTGAATCAACTGATCAGCTTGCGATACGGCACGGTGCCGCTGGTGCGAGCGACCGGCGGGCTGGCCGATACGATTGTGGATTGCACGCCCGATGCGCTGGCTGCCGGCGCCGCGACCGGGTTCGCGTTCGAGCCGTACACGTCGGCGGCGTTGCTCGGATGCGTGCGCCGAGCGCTCGGCTTGTGGCCGCAGCGCGAGAGTTGGCTTCGCCTCGTGCACAACGGCATGCGGCAAGACTGGTCGTGGACGCGCAGCGCGATCGAGTACGTGAAACTCTACGAGCAGCTTCGCTCGCGACGGGCTGAAACGGTGCTAAGTACAGCTCCACATTGAAAGGGGTTCTAATTTGTTTAACCCGCAGCCGCAGGCGAGGCATGGTTGGCGTTTGTTGTGCCTCGCCTGCGGCTGCGGGTTAAACGACCGAAACCGATTTCAGACCCTATTCAATGTGGCACAGTACTAAGCCGTGGGGTGGGCTTCCAGCCTGCCCGGCTGGCCGACATGGGCAGGCTGGAAGCCCGCCCCACAACTGACGACGGACAACTGACGACGAACTATGTCTCAAGTGACACTCGCCCTGGTCTGGCACCAACATCAACCGTACTACCCCGACGACGTCGCCGGTGAGAACGTCATGCCCTGGGTGCGCATGCACGGCGTCAAGGATTATTGGGGCATGGCCATGCACCTAACCGAGTTTCCCGAAGTGCGCTGCACGATCAATCTGGTGCCCAGCCTGCTGGTTCAGTTGCTGGCATACGTCGAGGCGGGGGCCGAGGACAAGCTGCTTCGCGTGTCGCGAGTCCCGGCCGAGGACCTGACCCAGGACGACGCGCTGTATCTTCTGGACAACGGGTTCATGGCCAACATGGAGTACATGATTCGGCCGTATTCGCGATACCACGAGCTGCACTCGTTGCGCGGGTTCGGCGTCGATCCGGCAGATCGAGCGATCAAGCGGTTCAAGGCTCGCGAACTGCGCGATCTCGCCGTGTGGGCGAACCTGACGTGGATCCATCCGATCGCGTTCGAGAAGGACACTCAACTCGTCGAGCTGCGCCAGAAGGGCCGCGGCTTCACCGAACAAGACAAGCAATGGGTGCTCGACAAGCACATTCAACTCCTGAGCGAGGTCGTGCCGCTGCACCGCAAGCTCGCCGAGGCCGGTCAGGTTGAGCTGACGTGTACGCCGTTCTATCACCCGATCTTGCCGCTGTTGTGGGACAAGTCGCTTGCTCGCGAGGCAATGCCCGATGTGCCGATGCCACGGCACCGCGAGTCGTATCCGGAAGACGCGGCGTGGCACATCGAGGAGGCGGTGAAGTACCACGAGCGACTGTTCGGCGTCCGGCCGCGCGGCATGTGGCCGTCCGAAGGATCGGTCTGCCCGCACATGATTCCGAAACTGGCCGAATGCGGCGTGCGCTGGATCGCGACCGACGAGGAGATACTGTCGCACAGCCTGGACGGCCGCGTCGGCCGCGACCACCGCGGATTCGTGCGCAACTGCGAGCTGCTCTATCGCCCCTGGCGGGCCGAGCGCGACGGCTACTCCGTCGACATGATCTTCCGCGACCATGCCCTGTCGGACCTGATCGGCTTCGACTATCAACGCATGGACGCCGGCCACGCGGCCGACGACTTTCTGGGCAAGGTGACCGGCATCGGGCATGCAACGGCTCATGCCGGCCCGGCGCTCGTCAGCGTCATACTCGACGGCGAGAACTGCTGGGAGTACTACCCGAACGGCGGCGTCGACTTCCTGCGCACGCTGTACGGCCGGCTCGCCCGGTCGCCGCAGGTGCGCACCACGCGAGTCGGCGACTACCTCGAAAGCCATCCACCGCGCGAAACGTTGCCGCGCCTGTTCAGCGGCAGTTGGATCAGCCACAACTTCGCGATCTGGATCGGGCACGACGAAGACCGACGCGCCTGGGACCTGCTGCACGAGACGCGCGAGCACCTGAAGCGCCGCGCGGCCCGCGGCGGACTGCCCGCCCAGGCCGTCGACAAGGCGTGGCGCGAACTGCACATCGCCGAAGGCAGCGATTGGTTCTGGTGGTTCGGCGACGATCATTCGAGCGCCCAGGATGCGTTGTTCGACTACCTGTTTCGCAAGCATCTTCAGAACGTCTACACGCTGCTCGGCGACGCTCCGCCGGCGTCGCTCGCCAAACCGATCTCGTCAGGAGCGCAGCGAAAGATCCACTCGGACCCAAACGGCCTCCTGAAAGTCCGCGTCGACGGCCGATCGAGCTACTTTGAGTGGCTAAACGCCGGCGTCTACCTGGCGAGTAGTCAGCGCGGCACCATGGCTCGCGTAACGCAGGGGCCGATCAAGAGCGTTCAGTTCGGGTTCGACCTGGAACGGCTGCTGATCAGAGTCGACCTCGACGGTCGAGCCGGCCCGATGCTGCGCGAACGAGACGTAGACGCCGTGGTCGTCACATTCTTGGCGCCTGCCGGCTGCAAGCTCATGGTCGCCGAGTTGCAGTCGAACGCGCCGGTGTGCCGACTGCTGAAGGGCGAAGAACTTGTCGCGGGCAGCCACACCGAATCCGCCATAGACCGAGTCATTGAAATGGCCGTGCGGTTCGCCGACCTCGGCGTGCAGCCAGGCGACGCGATTCACTTCTTCGCCGAACTGCAGTGCGCCGGCGCGAGCATCGACCGCGCGCCGCGCGAGGGAACCATCGACATGACAGTACCCGCGGCCGATTTCGAACGAGTCATGTGGCAAGTGTAAGGAGACGCCAATGCCGGAACTACGCAAGGACCCGATCGTCGGCCGTTGGGTGATCATCGCCACGGAGCGCGCGCGGCGGCCCGCTGACCTGAAGGGGCCGACCAACCAGCCGTCGCAGGACTACTGCCCGTTCTGCGAGGGGCACGAAGACAAGACGCCGCCGGAGATCATCGCGTATCGCGACCGGAACACCCGGCCAAACACGCCCGGCTGGCGGGTGCGCGTCGTCGCCAACAAGTCGCCCGCGTTGCAGATCGAGGGCAGCCTGGACAAGCGCGGCGAGGGCATCTACGACAAGATGCAGGGCATCGGCGCGCACGAGGTCATCATCGAAACGCCGCGGCACGAAATCACCATGGCCAAACTGTCGCCGCAGGAAATCCGCGAGGTGCTGTGGGTCTATCGCGATCGGCTCGTGGACCTGAAGAAAGACCAGCGCATGGTCTACGGCATGCTCTTCAAGAACGCCGGCGGGTTGGCCGGCGCGACGCTCGACCACACACACTCGCAGCTCATCGTCACGCCGATCGTGCCGATCTCGGTCTGGGAAGAGATGACCGGCGCACTGGAGTTCTACAACTATCGCGGCCGCTGCATCTTCTGCGACATGATCCAGCAGGAACTGGCGACCGAGAGTCGCGTGGTACTCGACACGCCGCACTTCACCGCGTTCTGCCCGTACGCCAGCCGATTCCCGTTCGAGACCTGGATCTTGCCGAAGTCGCATTCGAGCCACTTCGAGAACATCCAGAAAGTGGGCGTCGAAGAACTCGGCTCGGCGCTCAAGATGATCCTGATGAAACTGGAAGAGGCGTTGGACGCGCCGCCGTACAACTACGTCGTCCACACGGCCCCTTTTGACACCCAGGAGTTGCCTCACTATCATTGGCACGTGGAGATTATTCCGCGTCTGACGCGAGTGGCCGGATTCGAATGGGGAACAGGCTTCTACATCAATCCCGTCCCTCCGGAAAGTGCGGCGGCATTCTTGCGTGAGATCGACGTCGAAGCGGCGACGTGAGTTCAGCGGCAGACGAGTGGCGGCGGCAACTGAAGCCTGAATCGCTAGCGAAGGACAGATCCTCGAGGCGAGGGCGCCGATGACAGCCGAGACTTTTGAGCACGATCTTCGCGGGTTCCCACGACGGAAGCCGTTCAAGCCGTTCACGGTGGAGCTGGTAAGCGGCGGCCGTTTCAGTGTGGATCACCCAGAAGCCGTGGCGGTGCTGCGGGGCGGTGTGGCGGTTCACAGTAACCGGCGCGGCGAGATCACGATTCTCGACCGCACGAGCGTGAGCCAGATTCTTGAGGCGACGCGAAACGGCGGCCGCCGCGCGCGACCAGATTAGATCGACGTTGCATCGGCTGGCGGGTTGTTGCGTGTCAAAGCAGAGGCGGATTTGAGCATGATGCTCGCGAGAGGGGAACTATGCACAGTGTGCGGCTCGTTCTAGGATTCCACAACCACCAACCTATCGGGAATTTTGACGGAGTCTTTGAGGCGGTCTACCGCGACAGCTACCTGCCATTCCTGGAACTGATTGAGGCCTACGCGCAGATACCGATCTCGCTGCACACGTCCGGTTGCCTGATGGAGTGGCTCGCCGAGCACCGCCCCGACTACGTCGAGCGACTCAAGCGTCTTGTCGCACGCGGCCAGATCGAGGTCATCGGCGGCGGCTTCTACGAGCCTGTGCTGCCGATGGTCCCGGCCGCCGACCGGCGCGGGCAGATTCGCTCGTACACCGAGTACCTCGAACAACTGCTCGACTGCAAAGTGCGCGGCATGTGGGTGCCCGAGCGAGTCTGGGAACAATCGCTGGTGCGCGACATCGCCGACGCGGGCGTCGAGTACACCGTGCTCGACGACTTCCACTTCAAATGTGCCGGCCTGAGCGACGACGAGCTGCACACGTACTACCTGACCGAAGACGAAGGCCGGTTGCTCAAGGTCTTCCCGAACAGCGAACGCCCGCGCTATCTGACGCCGTGGCGCGACCCGCACGAGACCATCGACTACATGCGCGGGCTGGCCGAACAACGGGCCGATGTAGTTCTGGTCTGCGCCGACGACGGCGAGAAGTTCGGCGGCTGGCCCGAGACGCACAAGCACGTCTTTCAAGACGGCTGGCTGCGCCGCTTCTTCGACGCCCTCTCGGCCAACGCAAACTGGATCAAACTCACGACGTTCAGCCAGGTGCTCGACGAACTGCCGCCAGCCGGCAAGGTCTACCTCCCTGATTCGACTTATCGCGAGATGACCGAATGGGCCTTGCCCGCCGGCCAACTCGCCGAGTACGAGAAACTGTGTCGCGAGATGGAGCACGACCCGCGCTGGCAACGCCTGCGCCGGTTTGTGCGCGGCGGATTCTGGCGCAACTTCAAGGCGAAGTACCCCGAGACCAACGACATGTATTGCCGCATGCTCGAAGTGAGCCGGCGGCTCGAGCAGATCGACGGCGGCGATCTTGACGCGTCCGGTCTCGTCGACGCCGCGGAGCGCACCGAGGCGATCGGCATCGCGCGTCAGGACCTGTATCGCGCGCAGTGCAACTGCAGCTACTGGCACGGAGCGTTCGGCGGGCTGTACCTGCCGCACCTGCGCAACGCCGTGTACTCGCACCTGATCACAGCCGACACGGCGCTCGAACATGCCGCGGGGCGAACGGCGCCGTGGGTCGCCGCCACGGCCGACGACTACAATCTCGACGCTCGCCAAGAGGTGCGACTCGCTAACGACAAGCTCGTCGCGTACCTGGCCCCTGCCGCTGGTGGGCAACTCTATGAACTCGACATCCGCGCCGTGCCCATCAATCTCGGCGCCACGCTGAGCCGCCGGCCCGAGGCCTATCACCAGAAGATCATCGCCGCCGCCGGCAAGTCCACCGAGTCGTTCGTCGGCAGCCCCGACCGTGTTGTGTTCAAGCAACAAGGCCTGGACGAGCGGCTGGTCTACGACCCGCACAGCCGTCGCAGCCTGGTCGATCATTTCTTCAGCCCCGACGTCGCGCTGGCCGACTTGGTCGCTTGCCGAGCGATCGAACAGGGCGACTTCGTCGCGGGCGTGTTCGAGTCGCGCATCCGCTGCAATCCGGGCCGCGTGCAACTGCAGATGACCCGCACCGGCTTCGTCGCCGGCCAGGCGATTCGCATGACCAAGTCGGTGACGCTTGCCCAGGACACATCATCGCTCGTAGTTCGCTACGTGCTCGAAGATGTGCCGCACGATTTCAACTGCTTGTTCGCCGTCGAGCTTGGCTTCGCGGGCATGGCCGGCGATGCGCCCGATCGGTTCTTCTACACGGCTGCCGACAAGAATATCGGCGTGCTCCAGTCGGAACTGCAAATCGACAACACCGACGTCATTGGCCTCGTCGACGGCTGGCTCGGCCTCGATGTCGGCGTCCACCTGTCGCAGCCGGCGAAAGTCTGGACGTTCCCGATCCAAACGGTGAGCCTCTCTGAGGGTGGATTCGAGTTGGTCCACCAGAGCAGCACGGTGCTGCCGCTATGGCAAGTCCGTCCCGACGCCGGCGGCCGGTGGGCGGTCGAACTCTCGTTGGCGCTCGACACATCCGCCGCCGAGTCGAAGCACCACGCACCGGCAATGGCGTAGGTATCTGCCAGGCGCGGACGCACGCGGCGGCGATGGCATAGATATAATCACCGCCTGCCGGCCGCCGTGCCGGCTCATGCCGAACGCGGAGGATTGCCATGTCGATGCTGCCCGCCGTGCTGGTCGCCGCCCTAGTCCCGCTCTCCGACGCTATCACTATCTACACTTCTCCCTCTCCCGGGGCGCCGCAACCCGATGTCGACGGCCAGCCGCTCGCCGCAAATGTGCGTCGAGTTGTTCAAGCCCTCGACCTCTTGGGCTCGCCGATGTCTGAAAAGTCGGCGGCCGAGATCGAAGATGCCGCGACGAAGCGCGACGCCGGCCGACTGCAGCAACTCGTCGACCCAAACGTGCTGTTCGTCGTCACGATCAACCCCGAGTCGCGGGTGAAGGTCGCTCGCGGTGCGGCCAGGCCAGTGATCCAGCAGGCTGGCTTTGCGCCGGCGCTCGTCAAGATCGTAAACGCGAGCACCGTGACCAAGCGGCTGCGCATTTCGAGTCCGCAGGCCGGGCCGGTGTACGCGGGCGTGGCCGAGTTGAGTATGAAGCGGCAACAACAGGAGCCGCTGCGAGAGAATGAAAACGTGCGGGGCGACCCAGACCGGTTCCTTCACGTCGAGATGTTCAGTCAGCCGCCGATGACGGCGGAATTGAGTGGCCTGGAGGTCGAGTACGCGATCGCCCTCGTCTACTCGAGCGAGGCCGGCCGACGTGAGGCCACGATCGGATTCGACGTGGGCCAGGGGAGCCAAGACCTCGGTTTCCGCGGCGAAACGCCGGTGCTGTTCGATGTGCGCCCGGCCGTGCCGGTGCAGCTCAGAGTCCGCGATCACGACGGCCGCCCGACGACCGCTCGCCTGGTGTTCCGCGACAAGGCTGGCCACGTGTTTCCGCCGCAGCCGAAGCGACTCGCGCCCGACTTCTTCTTTCAGCAGCAGGTCTACCGGCACGACGGCGAGATAGTCCTTCTGCCGCCCGGTCGACTCAAGATGCAGTTCAGTCGTGGCCCCGAGTACCGCGTGATCGAGCGAGACGTCGAGGTCGCCGACAAGCCCACAGCGCGAATCGACGTGGCACTCGAACGTTGGGTGAATCCGATGGAGTTCGGTTTCTATGGCGGCGACCATCACATCCACGGCGCCGGATGCGCCCACTACACGAGCCCGACCGAGGGCGTCGCACCGGCCGACATGTTTCGCCAGGTGAAGGGCGAAGGACTGAACGTCGGTTGCGTGCTCACCTGGGGTCCGTGCTTCGAGTTCCAACGGCAGTATTTTTCCCCCACACCCGCCGGAATCAGCGAGCCGCTGACGCTCGTGAAGTACGACCTCGAGATCAGCGGCTTCGGGTCGCAGGCGCTGGGACATGTTTGCCTGTTGAACCTGCGCGACCAGACCTACCCCGACTCCGGCGGCACGAAAACCAAGGGCTGGCCGACGTGGACCACGCCGCTGATGCGCTGGGCGAAAGGGCAGGGGGCGGTCACCGGCTACGCGCATTCGGCGAGCGGCCTGGAGATTCAGCCGACCAGCGCCGCCAAGCGATTGCTCGCAGCAATGGACGCAAATCACGACGGCCGAGTCGGCCGCGACGAATCGCCCCGCGGCCTGCTGCCCGAGCCGTTCGCGACGATCGATGCCGACCGCGACGGCACGCTGGACGAGCGCGAGTTGACCCAGAGCCACGATCGAGTCGCCGAGCGGTTGCCTAACTTGGCCGTGCCGGAGATGAACGGAGTCGGCGCGATGGAGGTCTGCGTGACCACCGCCCAGGGCCTGTGCGATTTCATCAGTGCGATGGACACGCCGCGCATTGCCGAGTGGAACATGTGGTACCACATCCTAAACTGCGGCTTTCCGCTGAAGGTGAGCGGCGAGACGGATTTTCCGTGCATGAGCAGCACGCGCGTCGGTCAAGGCAGGGTCTACGTGCAACTCGGCAAGGTCGAGTCGGTCGACTTTGCAGCGTGGTGCGAGGCGCTGCGTCGCGGCCGCTCGTACGTCTCGGACGGTTTCGCCCACACGCTGGAGTTCACCGTGAACGGGAAACCGCCGGGATTCGGCGACGTGGAACTTGACGGGCCGAGCCGGATCGAGGTCCGCGCCAAGGTCGCATTCGCCGCGGAGATGCCGCTGGCCGTGGCCCAGGGCAGCATGACTCCGCCGGCTGGCCGGCGCGTGTTGGGCGACACCGTGCTGCTGCACGGCCCGCGATCCGAGGCGGTCGCCAAGGGAGGCTCGCGGCGAGTCGAACTCGTCGTCAACGGCATCGCCGTTGCGAGCAAAGACGTTCCCGCGGACGGCCAGGCCCATGACCTGACGTTTTCGACCTCGGTGGAACGCAGCAGTTGGGTCGCGTTGCGCCAGTTTCCGCAGATGCACACCAACCCGGTGAATGTGCTGGTGGGCGGCAAACCGATTCGCGCATCGCGAGCCAGCGCGCTGTGGTGCGTCGAGACGATCCATCAACTGTGGCGCGCCCGCAGCAAGTCAATCGCCGCCGGCGAGCGCGACGAAGCGCAACGAACGTTCGACGACGCCGTTCGGGTCTACCGCCGCATCGCCGACGAATCTTCCGACGCGGCTACCGGTTCGCCTCAAGATACGCGGTGAGCAACTGGGGCAGCGATGCGGCCAGACGGCTACGCGGCATGACCTCGGTGCACCCGGCGGCCGACGCTGCGGCCAGCCGCTCGGCGTCTACGTGCGAACCGAACGCCACGACCGGGCGACCCGCCGCGGCGCCGACCACGCCGTGGATCGCGTCGGGCGTGAGTCCCGGTGTGGACAAGTCGACGATGACGCAACGCGCAGGTGAGTTGACCAGACGGTCCACTGCCGCAACGGCCGACGCGACGACGGCCATCTCCATGCCCATAGCTCGCGCGGTGCCTGCGATCTTCGTCGAGAAGATCAGGTCGCCGGTGATCAGAAGCCCCGTGGCAGGATCGCGTGCGGTTGAGTCCATGCGTGTCAGATCGCCTCCGGGCCGCGTTCGCCCGTGCGAATGCGAACGGCATCTTCGAGCGGCAAGATAAAAATCTTGCCATCGCCGATCTTGCCTTCGGATCCGCTGCGGCCTGCTTGCAGAATGGCGTTCACAGTCGGCGCCACAAAATCCTCGTTCACCGCAATCTGCAGTTCGATCTTGCGCAACAGGTTGGTGGTGAACTCGTGTCCGCGGTACAACTCCGAATGACCTTTCTGGCGGCCGAACCCCTGGCAGTCGAGCACAGTGAGACGAAACACCTCGACCTTGCTGAGCGCCTCCTTGACCGCCTCGAGCTTGTTCGGCTGAATGATCGCGATGATCAGTTTCATGGCCCTGTTGTAACGCGAGACGATCGTCCCGGCCAGTGATGAAGCGTTTTACAAGCGGCAATTCAGACGACAGGTAGGATCACCACGGCGATTGTCGCCGTGGGGCAGTGTTTGGAAAACCAGACCGGGCCTCGTCTGGCTGGGCCGCTCGACTCAACAAGCCCGTCTCACCGCACGTGCTACGCCATTCGTTTGCGACCGACTTGCTCCGCGATCACTACGATATCCGCACCGCGCAGGAACTGCTGGGCCACAAGGACGTGGCCACGACACAGATTGGGCAACTCCGGGTGAAAATCTTACCCGGTGGCCGGACTGATTCGCACCGAGTATTTGGGTAGCGCGGCGTCGCGTTGCAGGCGTTGGGCGATGGAGCGGAACGCCTTTTTGGCCACGCGAACGCCTTTGTCGTAGGCTCTCTCCAGCAGTTGAACGACCGGCCGCAGGCCCTTCCAGGTCATCGTCGCGGCCCAGTGCAGTGCCGTCGTCGCACTGTCGATCAGCGTCCCGTTCCAGTGCCGCTCCAGAATGCCCCAGCAACGCTCGATCGGATTGTATTTGCTGTGGTACGGTGGATCGTACACCAGCACGATTTCCAGCCCCGTACGATCCGCGAACTCCACCATCCGCTGCATGAACTGCGTGCGGAAGCTCGAATTCTCCGGGCCGTTGTCCAGGTTGATCACCAGTTGCCGCACGTGCGCGTAACGCGCGCGGTTCGCCTCCCACCATTGCGCCAGGCAATCGGCGATGAAATCGCTCGTCTCGCGCGACGTGCCGAAGATGATCGTCAGCAGTCCCCCGAGCACATCGAGAATCCCGAAGGGCACGAGTTTTTTTTAGCCTGCGTGTCATGGTCGACAGCCGATCCGAAACACCTCGGCGCCAAGATCGGGTTGCTCATGCTGTTGCACACGTTTTGAAAAAGGGGTCAGGTACATTTTGCCGGAACGGCCCGAAGGGTGCTGCGCACAAAATGTACCTGACCCCTTTTTCAAAACCTCCAGCATTCGGTACACCGTGCCGCCAAAGATCAGCGGTACGAATGCGGCGAGGAAGATGACGAAGCCAAGCAACTTGACGAGCTGCGTCTCTGACAGAACCACGCCGAGTACCGGGACCGAGCCGTCGCCCGGCAGGTGCCCGATAATCATGGCGGCGAGCGGTACGGCCGCGTTGGCCGAGTTGTACGGGAAGATGCTGTTGCCGAGGTCGAGGACGGCGTACCAGACTGTCCATGCGGCTGGGCCGGGCCAGGTGCGAAAGCCTCCGACGGGCACAGGCTCGCCGCAATACAACGTGTATCGCATCATGAGCAGATTGCAAAACACCTGCGCCACGATGCTGAAAGTGGCCAGCCACAGAAGCGTGCCGCCAGCTGAGCGCTGACCGCCGGCCCGAACAGCCTGCCAACAGCACCCCCGGCCCGAGCAGCCCTGCCCACAGTCGCCAGCCCCCGCCCGGCGGCTCGGGCAGTTCGCCGACGCGCCACGGCGCGAGCATGCCCGCGGCTACCGAGTTATCGCTGAACTGAGCGGGCTGTGCCATGCAACTCCAGTGGCATCTGCCGACGCAGCAGCCAAACTAGCGTTGTTTCGAACGGCCAGGATCTCAACGGGTTCGAATCGGGCGAGGTCGCACATCGTCGCACGCCGTTCAAGAATCATCGGCAAGTACAGCATTTCTCGATGGCGGTAAGGGTATCCATTACCCCCGCCAGGATTCGAACCTGGGACCTGCGGTTTAGGAAACCGCCGCTCTATCCACCTGAGCTACGAGGGCCATGAGGACTTACGTCAATGATTCCTACGATTGAACACCCGACATGACACGCGATTGTCCTAGCGTGGCCGAATCGCTTGTATCACCCGGCCACGCTCACTGTGAGCGAGACCGATTCTAACGTTGTGCCGGCACAAAAGAAACCCGCCAAGCCTCTTCCCGAGCTTCCAGGCATTGCTCATGTGACGCGACGCTGGGCGGTGTTGAATGTGCTTGCTCGCGTGTTATGCTCTACGGCGCAATACCAACCTGGGAGTGAGCTGGATGGCCGCGAAGCACTTTGCCCCGTTCGTTGCAGGAACCGACGGCGAGTGGAACGCGCGCACCGCGGGTCACCTTTTGCGTCGCGCGGGGTTTGGGGCCACGCGAGCGGAAATCGAAGCGGCGGTGGATCAGGGTCTGGAGGAAACCGTTGAGGCGTTGTTCGATGACTCGGCCGATGAGCAGGCCGTGTATCAGGACACGTTCCAGCGGATCAGCGGATCGTTCATCGACTTTGGCAATGCGGCGTGGTTGCAGGCGTGGTGGGCCTACCGCATGGTCTCGACGCGCACGCCACTGCGCGAAAAGCTCACACTCTTCTGGCACGGCCACTTCGCGACGAGCTATTACAAGGTCGAGGACATGTACCTCATGCACCGCCAGAACGAAACGCTGCGCGCGCTCGCGTGGGGCAACTTTCGCGACCTTGTGTTTGCGATCGCCCGCGACCCGGCCATGCTTGTCTACCTCGACGGCGAGACGAACACCAAGGAACACCCGAACGAGAACTTCGCTCGCGAGCTGATGGAGTTGTTCACGTGCGGCATCGGCAACTACACGGAAGCCGATGTGCTGGAGGCCGCCCGGGCGTTCACCGGCTGGCATCGTGGCCCGACGGGCACGGAGTTCCAGTTCAACGCGGACGCCCACGACTTCGGCCGCAAGACGTTCCTCGGCCGATCGGGCAAGTTCGACGGCGGCGACATCATCGACATCCTGATGCAGCACGAGGCGACGCCGCGGTTCGTCGCCCGCAAGCTGTTACGCTTCTTTGCCGCGCCCGAACCTGGCGACGACGTGCTCGCCGAGGCGGCCGCCGTGCTCGTTCGCACGCAACTCAACATCAAATGGTTTCTGCGCGAGCTGTTCCTGTCCAAGTACTTCTACTCGGACGAGTGCATTCGCAAGCGGATCAGCAGCCCGGCGGAATTCGTCATCGGCACGATCCGCTCGCTGGGCATTCGGCTGAACGCGGCCGAATTCAAGGACCACATCACGGCGGCGGGACAGGAACTGTTTGCTCCGCCGAACGTGAAGGGCTGGGACGGCGAACAGAAGTGGATCAACTCGACGAACCTCGCCGCACGGGCGAACTTCGCGAGCTACCTGACCGGCTTCTTCAGCGCGACTGAGTTTGGCTCGCACATGGACGTTGCCGCCGTCGTCGCTCCGGACGTGGCCGACCCAGAGACTGCGGTCGACCAACTCGTCGCCCACTTGCTTGGCGGTGAGTTGCCGGCCGACTCGCGAGCCGAACTTGTGCGGTTCGTGATCTCGAACGACGAGGGACCTCAGCCCGATACATTTCGCACCGACCCCGGCTTCCGCGACGGGCAACTACGCCAGACGATCGGATTGATTCTGAGTCTGCCGGAGTATCAGACCTGCTGACAAGGAGACCAACGATGCTCACTCGACGTGGTTTTCTCGGCCGGACGGCGGCGGGGGCCTCGTTCCTGTCGCTGTCGGGCGCGGCGCCGGGGCTGTTCGCGCGGGCGGCCGAGTCGGCCAAGACAGCGGACCGCAATGATCACGTGCTCGTCGTCGTCGAACTGGCCGGCGGCAACGACGGTCTGAATACGGTGATTCCGTTCGAGGACGACCTGTATTACAAGAACCGGCCGACGCTCGGCATTCCGAAGGGCGAGACGCTGAAACTGAACGACCAAGTCGGGCTGCACCCGGCCATGCCGCTCGCCCAGGAGTTGTTCAAGGACGGCAAGCTCGCGATCGTGCAGGGCGTCGGGTACCCGGAACCGAACCGATCGCACTTTCGTTCCATGGAAATCTGGCACACGGCCAGCACAGCCGCGAGGACTCCGACGACCGGCTGGCTCGGCCGCGCGCTCGACGCGCGGTTTGATCCGGACGAGGCGGACGGGCTGCGGGCGTTGGCGTTCACCGGCGGGTTGCCTCAGGCGATGCAGGCCGACAAGTGGTCGGTGCCCGTGATCCAGCAGTTGGAAGCGTTCGCGGGCGGGACAGAACCGAGTGCACGCGACAAGACGTTGCGCAAGCTGAGCAGGCACGGCAACACCGACGACGTGGCGATTCGGTTTGTACGCCGGCAGGCCGACGCGGTGTTTCGCGCGGCCGAGAAGCTGCGCGACGCGGCGGCCAAGTATCAGTCGGACGTGCAGTATCCGCCGGGACTGGGCGACCAGTTGCGTCGCGCCGCTCAGGTCATCACCGCCGACCTCGGCGTAAGACTGCTGTTCGTCTCGCAAGGCGGTTACGACACGCACAGCGGGCAGGCCGGCGCGCACCAGGCCCTGCTCGGCGAACTCAGCGGATCGCTCGCCGCGTTTCAACACGACCTGGAAAAGCACAGCGTCGCCGACAAGCTGCTGGTCATGGTCTTCTCCGAGTTCGGTCGTCGCGTCGATGAGAACGGCAGCCAAGGCACCGACCACGGCGCCGGGTCGTGCATGTTCCTGGCGGGCGCGAAGGTGCAGGGCGGCGTTACCGGCTCGCATCCGAGCCTGGCGAAACTTGGCGACGGCGACCTCGTGCACACCGTCGATTTCCGCAGTGTGTACGCGACGGTGCTCGACAAGTGGCTGGGCTGCCCCGCCGAGAAGCTGCTCGGTCAGCGGTTCGCGCCGCTCGACCTAATCCGGGCATGAGCGGGCCGACTACACCTCGGCCCAGCCCTCCTGGCCGATCAACTTGACGAACACGCAGCCGCACAGGTCGTCCGAGACCGGCTGGCCCGCGTACTTGTGCACGAGCTGCAGCGACTGACGCTCGCCGCGACTGATCGGGATGACCATGCGTCCGCCTTCGCGGAGTTGAGCGAACAGCGAACGAGGGACGTCGGGGGCCACGGCGGCGACGATCACGCGATCAAACGGCGCGGCTTCGGGCCAGCCGACCGTGCCGTCGCCGGTGTGGAAATGAACGCGATCGTAGCCAAGCCCATCGAGCACGGCTCGCGCTCGCAACGACAGCGCGGGGATGCGTTCGATCGAGAAGACCTCGGCATCCATCTCGGCCAGTATTGCGGTCTGATAGCCGCTGCCCGTGCCGATCTCGAGCACGCGGTGATCGGACCTCACGTCGAGCGCCTGAGTGCTCAGGGCGACGATGTACGGTTGGCTGATGGTCTGATCGGCCCCGATCGGCAGCGCGGAATCGGCGTAGGCTCGTTCGCGGATTTCCGGCGGCACAAACCACTCACGCGGCACTCGACCCATCGCGGCCAGCACTCGCTCGTCGCTGATGCCGCGCTGCCGCAACTGACACTCCACCATCTGCTCACGCTGCAGTCGATAACTCGACATGGAACGACACAGCCTCTCTGCCCCCGCCAAGGTTGAAACGAACGCGGTTCGGCCTGTGGCGTGCCGTGCTCCTCACCGCAGGCTGAGCGACCCATGATCGCGCCCAAGTCGACCGAGTCCAGGATACCAGATCGGCGCAGGAATCAAGCCGTCTGTGGGTTCGGCGGCTTCGAGCCGGCGTTGGACTCGGATTTCTCGCTTGATTTTTGGTCGCCGGGCGGCAAGCAGGGACGAAAGTCCTTGATGTGCAGGTCGACGCGCGTCAGACCCTGGTAGGTGTTGAGCTGCGGGCTGAAGACGATGTCGTAGCGGCGCCCCGACACCAGTTCAGTGGCTCGCTCGGCCATGCCGAAGGCGACGGCCCTCACAGCCGCGGCCCCATTCTGGCGGATGCGAAACGACAGGTGGCGATCGCCGCCGCCCATCACCTGCGGCGGGCCGGTCAACTCGACCGACGCGGCCATCAGCAGCGGCCGACGATTGCCGGCGCCAAAGGGCGCCAATCGCTCAATGGCGCCGACCAGTCGCGGGTTCACATCGCCCAGCGACACTTCGGCGTCGATGCGGATGTGCTCGACGAGGTCCTGAGGGCTGAGCCGAGCGGCGGCGTACTCGCACATGGCCGCGCGGAACCGAACCATATTCTCGGGCCGAATCTTCACGCCCGCGGCCATCGCGTGCCCGCCATAGCCTTCGAGCCACTCGCCGCAGGCGTGCAGCGCCTCGTGCAAGTTGAACCCGGGAATCGATCGGCCGGAACCCTGGGCCGGCTCGCCGTCGAGCGAAACCAGCACGACCGGACGCCAGAAACGCTCGACCATGCGCCCGGCGACGATGCCGATTACGCCGGCATGCCACTCGCGCTTGCCCAGCACGATCACGCGGTCGCGCTCGAGGTCGTGTTCGGCATCGAGCAGTTCCTTGGCCTCCTTGAAGATTCGCCGTTCGAGCGTCTGACGCTGCTCGTTCTGACCGTTCAGGTATTGCGCGATCTCTCGCGCGCGAGTCTCGTTGCGGGTAGTGAGTAGTTCGACCGCCAGGCGGGCCTGACCCAACCGTCCCGCGGCGTTGATGCGCGGCGCCAGTCGAAAAGCGATGTGCTCGGCATCCAACTGCGCGGCGTCAGCCAGTTCGGCTGCGGCGATCAGCGCGCGCAGTCCGATCGACGGGCGTTCCTTGAGGCTGACCAGTCCGTGGCGCACGAGCACTCGGTTTTCTCCGCAGAGCGGCACCACGTCGGCGACCGCGCCGAGCGCGGCCAGACTCACGGCCTGAAGCAGGAACTCGCGGAACTGCGGTGAGACGCGCGTGGCGCCCTCAAGCTGCTGAGCGATGGCCCACGCCAGTTTGAACGCGACGCCGGCGCCCGACAGTTCCCCAAACGGATACGCGCCGCCCGGCAGCCGGGGGTGCACCAGGCAATCGGCTGCCGGGAGCCGCTCGGTGAATTCGTGGTGATCGGTGACGATCAGCTCGACGCCCAGCGTCCGGGCCGCGTCGGCCTCGGCCACGCTGGCGATGCCGCAATCGACCGTGACGACCATGTCCGCATGCTCGTCGCGGCGAATCGTCTCGAGCGCCGTCGCGTTCAGGCCGTAACCCTCTTCGAGTCGGTGCGGGACATAGAACCGCACGTCGGCGCCGGCGAGTTTCAGGCACTCGAGCAGGATCGCTGAGCCGGTCACGCCGTCCACGTCGTAGTCGCCGTAGATCACGATGCGGCGTCGGTCGCGGATTGCCTGAACGATTCGCCGAGCCGCGTCGGTCGCGCCAGGCAGCGTCGCCGGGTCGTGCAGTCCTTTGAGCGACGCATCGAGAAAGTCTCTGGCGCCGGCCGGTTCGGTGATGCCGCGGTTGAGCAGCAACTGCGCCAGCACGGCCGGCACTTTCAAATCGTTGGCCACCGTGGCGATCTTCGCCGCGTCGTGCAGCGGCAGCTTCCAAACTTTGGCCATGCCCGCCTCCCTACGAGTTCAATCATCCGCACCGTTCTTGATCGCCGAGCACTTCCAGGAGATCGCATCGTGCGTCAAGATATGTCCACATCATGGTCGGAATAATAACGCGCGCGCCCGCCGCCGAGAAGCGCGGCGGCGGAAGGCCCGACTTCGGAGACGGTCGATGACGATTTTGCCCAGGTCGAACGGCGGTTCGCTCAGCCTGCTCACCGACCTGTATCAGCTCACGATGGCCTACGGCTACTGGAAGTCGGGGCAGGCGAACGCCGAGGCGGTGTTCCACTTGCACTTCCGGCAGAACCCGTTTGGCGGCGGCTTCGCGATTGCCTGCGGACTCGCCTACGCGATCGAGTTCCTGCAAAGGTTTCAGTTCGACGATGGCGACCTCGCGTATCTCGCAACGCTCAACGGCAACGACGGCAAGCCGCTGTTCGACGCGGAGTTTCTCGACTACCTGCGGCGGTTGGTATTCTCGTGCGACCTCGACGCAATGCCCGAGGGCACAGTGGCGTTTCCGCACGAGCCGCTGGTTCGCGTCCAAGGCCCAATCATTCAAGCCCAGATTGTGGAAACGCCGCTCTTGAACATGATCAACTTCCAGACGTTGATCGCGACCAAGGCGGCGCGGGTGTGTGCGGCCGCGGGCGGTGATGCGGTGCTGGAGTTCGGACTGCGGCGGGCACAGGGAATCGACGGCGGCCTCGCGGCCAGTCGGGCCGCGTTCGTGGGCGGGTGCGCCGCGACATCGAATCTGCTCGCGGGGAAACTGTTCGGGATTCCGGTGCGCGGCACGCACGCGCACAGTTGGGTGATGTGTTTTGATTCGGAACTCGAGTCGTTCGAGACGTACGCGGCGGCCATGCCCAACAACTGTGTGTTCCTGGTGGACACGTACGGCACAGTCGAAGGCGTACGCCGGGCGGTGGCGGTGGGCGAACGGCTACGCGAGCGCGGCCACAAGATGGTCGGCGTGCGACTCGACTCGGGCGACCTGACGGCGCTGAGCATCGAGGCCCGCAAGATCTTGGACGCGGGCGGTTTTCGCGACGCCGCAATCGTCGCGTCCAACGACCTCGACGAACACCTGATCGCGGAGCTGAAACGACAGGGCGCGACCATCGGCGTTTGGGGAGTCGGCACACGGCTCGCGACCGCCTACGACCAACCGGCGCTCGGCGGCGTGTACAAGCTGTCGGCGGTGCGATCCGCCGGCGGCCGCTGGCAATACAAAGTGAAGCTGTCGGAGCAGTCGATCAAGACATCGTGCCCGGGCATCCAGCAAGTGCGCCGCTACTTTGGCCCGGTCGGCGCAATGGCCGACGTCATCTACGACGCGCCGATGGGTATCGCCGAGCCGTACACAGTCGCGGACCTTGCCGACGACTCGCGCGGCTGCTCGATTGCCGCTGGCGCTGCGAGCGCGTCGCGCGATCTGCTCGTGGGCGTGTTCCGCGCGGGCCGCCTGGTGTACGCCGCTCCGTCGGTCGCCGAATGCCGACAAACCGCACGCAACCAGCTCGCTGAGTTCCCGAGCGGCCTAATGCATCTGACCAAGCCCGACCGTTACCTCGTCGGGCTTGAACCGCGGCTCGCCGAGCTGAGGAACAGGCTGATCCAACAAGCGAAGTCCTAGCGCGAGCAGCGCCCGCAACCCAACGTGGCCGACGCTGCCAGCGTCCGGTGCCGACGCTGACAGCGTCGGCCACGAACATGCGCGCATGGTACCGAGTAAGACTCTAGCGCCGGCATCAATGGCTACGCCATCTCTTTGAGCCGCTTGAGCGGACGAACCTTCACTACGTTCCGCGCGGGCTTGGCCTTGAAGATGGTTGGCTCGCCGGTGAATGGATTTGTACCCGCTCGCTCTGGCGTTGCAGGCTTGTGCTGCACCGTGATCTTGGCCAGTCCGGGTATCACGAACACGCCCGGTCCCTTCTTGCCGACGCCCCTGGCGACGCACTCGGTCAGAGCGTCGAATACTGAACTGACCTGTTTGCGCGTCAGGCCGGTCTTGGCGGCAATCGTCGCGAACGTTTCGGACTTGCTCGCCGGCTTCTTCGCTTGCAGAGTCTCGGTGGCCATAGTTTCCCTCCTTGCTAGAGAAATGGGCAAATGGAACGCAAACACTGGCACGCAGGATAGGCAGCCGCGCGGCCCGAAGTCAATCGTCGAGTTTCGCGAAGCCACGGCCGACTGTAGAATCGTCGGCAGAGCAACAGCCTTGAGTGAGCCGATGCCGTGACGACGCCCATTGAAACGTTCGCCAACCAGTATCCCGGTCGCGCCTACGAGATCGACATCCGCTGTCCCGAGTTCACGTCGGTGTGTCCCAAGACCGGGCAGCCAGACTACGGCGAAGTTCGGATCACGTACACGCCGGCCGAGCGGTGCATCGAACTGAAGTCGCTGAAACTGTATTTGCAGGCCTACCGCAACCAGGGCATTTTCTACGAACACGTGGTGAACAAGATTCTCGACGACGTCGTGGCGAGTTGCCAGCCGGCGCGGTGCCGGGTGATCGGCAGCTTCACGCCGCGCGGCGGCATCACCACGTCGGTGACGGCGACCTTTCCTGCGGACAAATGAAAACCTCCACGGCCGTCAGGCGACAAACGAAACGTTCGGTGGGAGCGGCGCCGCCGACGCTGCTGTTCGTCGATTCGACCGGCGCGATCCTCGACGCGCCGGGAACCACCGCGGCGGCGCGCACCGGCCGGATGATCCGACCGGTCGACGCGGGCGAGTTGATCCCGCTGCCGCGCAGAAGCGAGTTGTATCTGCTACCCGAGCGCGACCCCATGGGGTTCGATGCCGCAGGCGGCGACGCGCGAGTCATCGGCGAGGGCAGGGCGGTGGCCGCGTTCCTGCCGCCCGGGTACGTGGCGTCGGCGCTGGCGGCCTACGAGCGACAGTCCCAGGCCGCGCCGCTGCCGCTCTTCGCGTATGCAGCCGCGTGCTGGTATCGCGGCAGGTTCCACGTCGCCGGCATGCGAGTCGAACGCGACGTGAAGCACGACCCGTCGCAGTTTTCCGAGCGAGCGTTGGCCGCGCACGTGCGGCGACTGACCGCGAAGCACCCGACCAATCGACTGGTCCGCCACCTCGCGGAAAACTGCGCGATCAAGTACGGCTGTGCAAACGCTCGCAACCTGTTTTATGGCCGATGGGAATGCCCTATTCCGGTCGCTTCGGTGTGCAACGCGGCGTGCATCGGTTGCATCTCGGCCCAGCCCGACGCGCCGATTTCGTCGCCGCAGGATCGGCTCACGTTCCAGCCGACCGTCGCCGAGGCGATCGAGTTTGCCGTGCCGCACCTGAAATCGGCCGCGCGGGCGATGGTCAGCTTCGGCCAAGGGTGCGAGGGTGAGCCGCTCGTGCAGGGTGAACTAATCGCCGAGATGATCCGTGCGATCCGACGCCGCACCGACCGGGGCACGATTCACCTGAACACGAATGGCAGTCGGCCCGACGTCGTTGCGCAGCTCTGCGACGCCGGGCTAGACAGCATCCGAGTCAGCTTGAACAGCGCGCGACCCGCCGTCTACACTCGCTACTACCGGCCGCGGAACTACTCGTTTGAGCAGGTCGTCGAATCGCTTCGCCTCGCCCGCGCGCGAGGCATATTCACCAGCATCAACTATCTGTCGTTTCCCGGCGTCACGGACAGCGCGGCCGAGATCGACGCGCTTGATGGTCTGATCCGCTGGCCGGGAGTCGACATGATTCAATGGCGAAACCTCAACATCGATCCGGATGTCTATGCCGACGCAATCGCGCTCGACGCCGACGAACCCGCGATCGGCATGAGGCGATTGATCGACCGGCTGCGGCGATTGTTTCCGTCGGTACGGCACGGTTACGTGAACCCGCCGCGCGAGACGTGGGGACGGCGCGACTGAACGTGGCGGCGTCAGTTCGCGCTGAAGTCGGGCGGGCGGGCGTCCGGGCCGACCTTGCGTTCGATCGCCTTCAGCAGCGCCTGCATCCACGCCATCAACGTATCGAGCCGGCGTGCCACGCGCGGCTCGCTGAGCAGCGATTGCTTGACCGCGACGTCGAGACCGAGACAGTGGGCCGCCGTGTCGCACAGCCGGCCGGCGTCGACCGCATCGTGCAGCGGGAGTGCGCTGTCCAGTTCGGGTCGACCCATGAGCTTCAGGAACGCCCGCATCGAGTCGGTGACTGCGCCCAATTGCCGGGCCAGACTTGCCGCGCCGGCCGCGGGGTACTCGTCCTCGAGCAACGTCACCCGAGCGGACCGATACAGCCGATCGGTGGCAGGCTCGGAATCGATCCGCACCCGTGCGAGACCCTGGAGAATCAGGTTCGATCGCCCGTCGGCGAGCGAGCGATGTTCGATGATCCGCCCGATGCAGCCGACGTCGTGGATCGCGGGCGCGCCTTCGTAGTCGGGCTCGAAGCCGGGCTTCAGCAACACCATCGCGATCAGCCGGTCGGAGCTCACCGCGTCGGCAACCAACTGGCGATAGCGCGGCTCGAAGATGTGCAGCGGCAACAGCCCGCCTGGGAACAGCACAACGTTCGGCAGCGGGAACAGTCGTGCGACGCCGCTGAAATCGGCGAGCGGGTCGGCGTTGTCAAACTCAAAACCGTTCGACTCATCGGCCACGGGTCACTCCTTGGCCGCCGGCGCTGGATCGATCGCGATGTCGGGGATCAGGGCCTCGTCGAGCCGAGCGCCGCGCGCCGGCTCGTCGGCCGCCGCGAGGTCCGCGAAACACCGCTGCATCTGCGCGAGGAATCCCTGAACGTCCAGCCCGAGGTGCCTTGGCACGTAGGGGGTCAGGTACTGCACGCAGCTTGCGATCACTTTGCGGGCGCCGCGCAGGTTGCCGTTGCCAAAGTGGTGCAGCGCGACCGCCGCGTGGATCAGCCCTTTGTAGAACAGCCGATCGTGGCCAGTCGTGCGGACCCACACGGCCTCCCACGCCTCGTGGGCCTCAAAGAAATCGCGCGCGTTGAAGTGCCGGATGCCCTCAGCATATTCAGGCTCGTACGCCGTGCTGTGCATGCCGCAGTTCCGTCACGCGCTCACCGTCACGCAATCACCCGGCTTCAATCTTTGCAGCAGCGCGAGTACTTGCGGCATCAACGGCCGCGTGTCCACCAACCGGTTAGATGGTGCCTGCAGAATCACGACTGCCAGGTTGCGCTTTGTCAGATCCTGTTGGTAGGGCAGATTCGCATCCATCGTCACGAGCACGTCGAATGGTTGCTCCGCACGAGCCAGTAATTCGCCGTTCTTCACACCCGCCCAACCTATTCTGGCAACGGACTCGACACTGTGACCGGGCAGATCGCGCTCGAGCCGCCAATCCAAGTGTTCATCAAGGAGGATTCTCAATTCATGCCGTCTGCAAAAGGTGGTGCTTGGATTCTTCCAAGAGCGCGATCACCTGTTCTCGTCGCACGCTCGGGAACCCATCCAAGAACTCGTCGATGGAATCGCCGGCTTCCAGATGATCGAACAAGCTCTGGACGGGTACCCTTGTACCTGTGAACACGGGCGTTCCCATCATTATTTCAGGATCGGAGTGAAACACGTTGCAGAGATTCTTCGGGTTCATGCGTTGAATTCTACAAACCACCGGTCATTCCGTGAAGTAGTAGGGGCTCTCGGCATATTCACGGATCAAGGCCGTTCGCTCGCACATCGACTGTCTGCGGTTCCGTCGGGTGCCTTCGCGGACCGCTTGGGCGGCGGGACGGCGACGCCCGACAGGCCGCCGGTGACGGGCAGTACCTGACCGGTGATCCACGCGGCTTGGTCGGAACATAGCCAGGCTACGGCACGAGCGATGTCGGCCGGCTCGCCCCAGCGACCGAGCGGAACGGCCGCACGAACGCGCTCGACCATCTGCTGCTCGGTCACGCCCAAGTAGTCGGCTCGCTGCTGCATCACTCTGCGATTGAAGTCCGTGTACACCGGCCCGGGCGCAACCGCGTTCACTCGCACGCCGTAGGGGGCAAGTTCCAAAGCGAGTGTGTGGGTCAGTGAGATCACGCCCGCCTTGGCTGCGTTGTACGCCGCAACCAGCGGGGCGGCGGCCAGTCCGTTGAGCGATGAGATGTTCACGACGACGCCCGATTCGCGAACCATCATCGACCGGCACACCCACTTGCAGCAAAGAAACGTGCCCGTCAGATTCGTCGCCAGCACCCGATCGAACTCCTCGCGAGCCAACTCCACAAGCTGCCCGATCGCCTGGCCGACTCCAGCGTTGTTCACCAGAATGTCGATGCGGCTGTGCCGCGCGAGCACCGCGTCCACGGCGGATCGCACGGCTTGCTCGTTCGTGACATCGGCGACTGCGGGCTCGGCCGATCCGCCGGACTCGCGAATCGATCGCACGGTCTGGTCGGCCGTTTCAGCGTTCACATCGGCAACCACGACGTGTGCGCCAGCGCCCGCGAGTTCCTGGGCGATCGCTCGGCCCAGCCCTTGGCCCGCGCCGGTGACGATCCCGACTTTGGCATCGAACGACATGGCACGCTTCCTCCCTCGAGAATGAGCCGTTACAATACCCGTGGCCGCCGGGCCGCCGCGACGCTTGCTCGGTGGAATGTAGGGTCAGCGACGTCGGAGTTCGCCCATGTCCCAGTTCCCCCGTCACTCGCTCCTCGTCGGCATCGTCATCACCGCAGCGTCGTGCGGCCCCAATGCTACCAAGTCCGGCGGCGCGAAGCTTCAGGCAGTGCTGGACAACGTCGCATCGTGCTTTCACGTTGCCGTCGGTCTGTTGCAGCGTGAGCCTGACGAGCTGCCGTTGGCCACGTTCCTCGCCGAGGCGAAAGAGAAGTATGAGGAGCCGCCCGCGGGAAGTCGAACAAACAGGGCGGACTTTTCCGCGCTGCGATTCGATGAATCGAGAAAGAAGCTACTCAGCGCAGGCCGAGAGATCCATCATCAACGCGGCGATGTAGAGTGGGCACATTGCTCCGGCGGCGGGGCGGAGGCCCGTGTCATATACCGGTTCATCTGCGATGGGTTCGCCGAGCAATCCCAGACCACGATCGTCCACGCGATGGGCGGGGGCCTGCGCCGAGAGTCGGACTGACTGAGCGACTCGTACAGCTACGCCCACCACATCTTGCCCCTGGGCCGATCGATCAGGCAATCCTTCAAGAATGCAATCGCCTTGACGAGCCCTTCTTCGCCGGCCAGCAGGCTGTCTTCGTGCTCGATTGAGACGACGCCGTCGAAGCCGACCATGCGGAGCGTGCTGAAAATGTCTTTCCAAACGTCGGCGTCGTGGCCGTAGCCGATCGTGCGAAAGATCCAACTGCGGTTCGCCTCGTCCGAGTACGGTTTGGTGTCGAGCACGCCGAAGACGCTGCAGTTCTGCGGGTAGATGCGCGTGTCTTTGGCGTGCATGTGACGGATCATGCCGCCGAGCCGCCTGATCGCGTCGCTCGGGTTGATTGCCTGCCAGAACAAGTGGCTCGCGTCGAAGTTGCAGCCGACGGTCTCGCCGAGCGCGTCGCGCATTTGAAGCAGCCGATCGGGACAGTAACCTGAACGATCCGGCCAAGCCGCCGGCGCGGTGCTACGACGAAGATTTGGAACTGGTCGTCCGGTGCGAAGAGCTGGGCTTCGACGAGTTCTGGGTGGGCGAGCACCACTCGTCCACGTACGAGAACATCGTGATGCCCGAGATCTTCGTGCCCAAGGCGCTCGGCGTCACCCGTCGCATCCGGTCGGTCCGGCGTGAATTCCGTCGCGTTCTCACCCGACGGCCGCACGCCCGCAGGCGGCGGCGACCGCACCATCAAGTTGTGGCGAGTGAAGTAGTTGGTAGGGTCTGCTATTGCGGACGGCGGTTTGGTCCGTGCGAGTAGACCCTACTGCAGTTCACTTCACATTGGCGAACTGCTTCTGGAAAAACTCCAGCATCTCGGCGGCGACGTTGCGGCCTTTAGCATCGGGCGTGTAGACGTAGGTATTCTCGATGCCCAGCGAGTCCATTTTCTTTTTGAGTTGCCTGCCGAAGTTGGGGTGATGGATGCCCTGACCCGGTCGGGCGTCGGCGGCGAGCGGGCCGTCGGCTTCGTTGTAGACCATGTAGAGCGGCGGGTCGTCTTTAGTCAGGTGTGTGATCGCCGCGCACTCGTCGTAGAGCTTCTGCATGGCGGGCGTCGGGTGCAGCGCCTCGTCGGCAGAGTCGACGCCGTAGACCTTGAAGATGGACGGATGCTCCCACGCCCGGCCGCCGATCAGGTTCTTGATCGCGATCGGGTCGTAGGTCCCCTGGCCGCCGAACGTGCCGACGGCCGCAATGCGCGTGGACTGGCGCAGCACCGGATCATCGCTCGTTGGGTCGGCGAGGTCGTCGTGGAAGCCGATCCACATCGAGATGCCCGCGCCTGCCGAGCCGCCGAAGCAGGCGACTCGCTTCGAGTCGATGTTCCACTCCTTTGCCTTGCTGCGCAGAAACTGCACCGCGCGAGCACCGTCATGCTGCGGCGCGGGGAAGATCGTCGTCTTGCCGTCCACGAAACGGTAGTGGATCGAGGCGAAGCTGATGCCGGCGTCGAGTCCCGCGCGGAGCATGGCCGGGTTGATGCTGTTCTTGTTTCCGCCGACGAAGCCGCCGCCGTGGATGTAGACGACCAGCGGCGTCGGCTGGTCCGACTTGGCCGCGTAGAAATCGAGCACGTTTCGATCGGCCGGCCCGTACTTCACCTCGGCGTGCGTCGGCCGCGGCAAGTCCGCCGACTGGTCTCGCTTCTTGGCTTGCTGAAGGGCTACGACGCTGAGCAGCAGACACAGGACTGGTCGCACGAGTGTGTTCACGTGAGTCTCCTTATGTCGCCGAGCCTAGTGGTCCGTCCACCCTGAAATGACGGGTGCCATGCCGTCGGCTTTGCGTCGGCATGCCCACGCCGATCCGAGGGCATGCCACCCAAACCCTTCCAGACGCACGCGGGCCGCGTGCGCCACAATGAGGTTAGCTTCCCGGCGTCCAGAGTTTCGGTTTCTCTCCGATGGCGGCGGGCTGGGCCTGACCGGGCGACCAGACCGGCGGCGCGGCGGCCGGTCCGCCGGCGTCGGGCGTCCAGATCTTGCCCGACTGATCCGCCGTCACCGGCGTCAGGTCGAGCGCGCCCGGTTGACGCCGCCCATATTGCACCATCAGGTATTCGAGCGGGCGCCAGTCCATCAGGACCTCGGACGGCTTCGATGGATCTTGGACGGGCCGAACCAGCCCCAACCGCAGCAAGATTCGGATCAGTGTCTGCAGAGTCTCTTGGTGACCGGCGTACTTCTTGAGCATGTCGGCGAGCGGTGGGACCCAGACTGCCGGCGGGTCGAAGTCCAACGACAGTTCCCACTCGGCGACCTCCCACACCGGCCGGTTGCCGCCGGCGCCGAGGGCGGCGTCGGACTCACGGGCCTTACGGATCCACTCGGCGGCGGCGGCGCGATCGGCCCGCGCCCGCTCGGACACGATGAGGGCCTGGTACGCCCGTTCTCGCTCCGTCAGATCAGTACCGGGTCGCGCGACCAAGCAGCGCGCGGCCTCACCGAAAACGTTGAGCTGACCGTAGGCGGCCGATCGTTCGTAGAGCTTGAGCAGTTTCGCCGTGGACAAGCTGTCGGGTCGAACGCGCCGCAAGCTCGCCAGCGGCAGGCGACCGATATCCAGGTCGTCGCCTTCCAGCGTCGGCTCCGGGTCAATGCCCAGGCTGGCTCGCTGTGGGCCGAAATCGTGATCGAGGAACATGACCTCGCTCGAGTGTTCGGCGATGAGCATGGCCGCGCGCAGGCTGGTCTTGAGTTCCGGCACGGCCGCCGCCTCGCGCGGCGTCTTGTTCTCGAGCCAGCCGAGCGGCGTGTTGGGCCAAACATCGCGGTAGAGTTGGTCGTGCGCCATGCGCCGAACAAGGTAAGTACTTCGCGGGTCGGCGTTGGGCGGCAGGCCCCACATGCGACGCGCCCGCACCAGGCTGACCGGCAGCGTGCCCGCCACAGTTCGCTCGCCGTTCGAGTCGATCGCGTCGCCTGCCGCGTCGATCGTCACCTGCGGCCTCCAGTCGTCAGGCGCTGGATCGGGAAACTCAAGCTCCAGGTGCGTTTGGCGAGTCCGCAGAAAGCCGGCGACGACGGGAACCTGTTCCAGCGACAAGTTGTCGAGATTCTTCAGTGCATCCTTGTCGAGCAGATAGAACTCGTCCTTCACGCCCTCGGGCGCCTCGCCCTCTTTCGCATCCAGAACATGCACTTGCACTCGTGGGTGATCCTTGAGCCGCTGGACCAACCGCGCGTGGTCACGAATCGGGTAGCTGATGCGCACGACGTCCACTGTTTGGGCCGACTCGCGCGGCGAAATCGTCTGAGCCAGTGCCTCGATGTGCACAGCCGTTTCCGCGTCGGCCGCCGCCATGGCGGCGCGATGCAACGCTGTGGCGGCGGCTTCTTCGTCGGCCGACCAGCCGCGGCAGAGTCCGAGGTTCAACAGCAGGTCGGCATGGGCGGGCTGGTCGGCGACGAGCGAATCAAAGATGTCGCCCGCCCGCTTCCACCGACCCAATTTGGCCTCGTCGATCGCCTCGGTCCATCTGCGGCTCAGCTCGCCCTCGGCCGGCGCGGCGCGCAACTCCCACGTGTCCTTCAGCCAAGGCGCCACCTCGGGGCTCGTCTCGATGCCGACCTCAACGCGAATCGCGTGCTCCATCAGATCTTCGCGGGCTGCCGCGAAACGGGCATGCTGGATGGCAGCGAAGTAGTAATGGTGTTCGCGCAGCGGCCGGGCCGCCGCCAGCATCCACGGAACAATGTCACTCGCGTCGCTTGCCGGTACGCTCTCGAGCATGCACTGAATCGTCGCGACCGCCTGCGGCGCCATGCCGTGCGCCAGTTCGTCTTCGACCCGAACCTCCAGCGCGGGCACATAGCCAGGATTCTCCGCTAGCAACTCGTCGACGATCCGGTAGCCCGGCTCATGGTCGTGCAGATCGAGCAGGATGCCGGCTTTGACCGTGCGGAGCCAAAGGCTCTTGGGATCAACGGCCAGGCCCTCGTCGAGCGCCAGCAGCGCGCCGGCAACCTGGTCGTTGTTCAGGAGTTGTTCGCACTTGTCGACGTACTTGGCGAGCTTGTGGCAGCACCACTTGAGTTTCTTGCCGCTGCCGCACGGGCAATTCTGATACGGATCGATGGTCATTCGCCAATTCCTTTCTGTGCAACCGCACCGCAAGGTAACAGCCGCGCCCGCCGAATTCCAGACCACTGCGAGACGACTTCCCCTGTGAGCAGTCGTTCGTTACTGTGCTCCGCAACCAGCAACCTACCAAGGAGGAATCATCCAATGGCCAAGCCCTGCCCGATTAGCCGCAGCACATTTCGCGAGAAGGCGCACCCCGTGAAGGTCGAGATCAACCGCAACTCGATGCTGGCGGAAGTCAAAGAATTTTCCACCGGCTCGTTCGGCTGGTACTTGAACGGCAAGACCGTGATTGACGTAGATGGAGTCGCCGTCAACGTTCAGATCGGCATGAATCTGACGGTCGTGGGCAGCAAGGAAGCGCCTCAGTAGTGGGGACACAAAGAAACCAGCCCGCCTGGCCGCAGCGTGGTCGATTCTACCGTAGTTGCATCAGCAGTCCGCGAGCGATCAATTGGGCACGGCTGACGCCGAGTCGCTTGGCGAGCGCGTCGGTGCGCTTCAGCAGACCCTTCTCGATGCTGACGGCGACGACCTTGTGTCCGAGTCCCTGGCGCGGCCGCCCACGTTTGCGCTGGGATCGTTCCCACTTGGCTCGTTCCTTTGGTGTCGGTTCGCGGAACGAATCGACCACCATCTCGCGGTCGAATTCCTTGGTCGCTTCCGCAAGTTCCTGGGTGTTCATTTCCCAATAGGGTTTGGCGGGTTTTCTGGTTTTCATCGGTCGAAACTCCGAAATCGTCGTTTCTCGCGGTCGGTCAACGGTCGGGCATGGATTACGAACACGGCGCCGTCTTCGTCAAGCACGTGGATGACTTGGACTTGCCGCCCGCCATTCCCGCGTCCGCACACAATCCACTTGCCGTCGCCGTGGTATCGCGGAAAGGGCCGTTTGGCGTTTCGAACCACCAGTTCCGCTTCGTCGGGATTGACGCCGTGCTTGGCGATGTGTTCGACGTTCCATGCGTTCCAGCGGAATTCCATTGCATTACTTATATAGCGAACTCTGGGACGCTGTTCAACCCTGCGGACAAAGCACGGAAGTGCAAGTGTCAACATCAGCGTCGTCGAAAGACGGCGCTATCAAGCGTTCGGCTTGGTTTTGGAGAATGGGCGGTAAAGGATTTGAACCTTTGACCCCCAGCGTGTCGAGCTGGTGCTCTAGCCAACTGAGCTAACCGCCCTATCGAGGATCGCCCTCAGCGATCGAGGGCAACCATAATGGCGGGTGCGCGGGGCGTCAAGATCAGGGCCCCTGATCGGCCGGACGCGACGATCGAGTTTCGGCTTGAGGCTTGTTATCATACTGCCGCCTCGCCGCCGTCCGTGGTTGAAACTCGATCTGGGATCGTCGCCTGGCCATGAACCCACCGCCACGCATCGCGTCGCTCGATCAGTTCCGCGGCTACACGGTGCTTGGGATGTTCTTCGTGAACTTCGTCGGCGGCTTTCAAGCGATCCCCGCGATCTTCAAGCACCACAACACCTACTGCAGCTATGCGGACACGATTATGCCGCACTTCTTCTTCGCGGTCGGGTTCGCCTACCGCATGACGCTGCTCAGGCGGCTGGCGAGCGACGGACCGGCGACGGCGTACGGCAAGGTGGTTCGGCGATGTCTCGGCCTCGTGCTGATCGGCGCGGTGATCTATCACCTCGACGGCGGCGTCAAGAACTGGACTGAGCTCGAGACGCTCGGCGTGGCGGGGTTCCTGAAGCAGTCGTTTCAGCGAAACCTCTTTCAGACGCTGGTGCATATCGGCGTGACGAGCCTATGGGTAATGCCTGTGATGGCCGCGCGGCCGGCGGTGCTGACGGCGTTTGCCGCCGGATCGGCCGTGCTGCACGTTGTGCTGTCGCACTGGTTCTATTACGAGTTCGCGATGAACCGGCCGGTCATCGACGGCGGGCCGTTGGGTTTTCTCACGTGGACCGTGCCGCTCGCGGCGGGTGCACTCGCCCACGACCTCCTGAAGCTGCGGCCCGGAGCATGGCAACAACTCTTGGGCTGGGGCGGCGTGCTGATGCTCGCGGGTTACTCGCTCTCGTGCCTGAACGCAGTGACCTCGCCGGCGGGCCTGAAGCTTGGCCCCCAGCCGTCGGCGTCGGACGCGGCGAGCCGGTCGCTGCTGATTGAGCCTCCGTTTGTGCCGCCGTCGCGGCCGATCAACCTGTGGACCATGAGCCAGCGGGCCGGCAGCGTGTCGTATCTCGTGTTCGGCGCGGGATGTTCGCTTGCCGTGTTTGCCGGGTTCGTGTGGGCTTGCGACGTGCGGACGGTCCGCGTCGGGATCTTCGGAACACTCGGCGCCAACGCGCTGGCCGGTTATATCATCCACGACCTCGTGGCCGAGGCGATCAAGCCGTACGCGCCGAAGGACTCGCCGCTCTGGTTCGCTCTTGCGGCGTTCGGCTTGTTTTTGGCGATCACCTATCTACTGGTTCGGTACCTCGAAAAGAACAACATCTTCATTCGACTATGATGGGCGCGACTATGATGGGCGCGGACGCCAAACGAGACACCTTTGCCGGGAGTTGTGCCATGGAAAACGAACCGATCGATCGTCGCGGATTCTTGCACCGAGCGTCGGCGGCCGGCGTGGCGGCGTCGCTCACCACAACGGCGTCGCACGCGCAACAGCCGCGCGGCGGCGGCGCCGACGGTCCGCTCGCCGTGCTCGGCGGCAAGCCGCTGCGCACGAAACCGTTTCCCGGCTGGCCGGTCGTGAAACAGGACGACGCCGACGGCTGGCGCAAGGTGCTCGACGAGGGCCGTTGGTGCCGGCTCGATGGCAACCACGCCAATGCGTTCGAGGCGGCCTACGCCAAGCTGACCGGCACGAAGCACTGCCTGGCGACGGCGAACGGGACCAGCGCCCTCGTCACATCGCTCAGCGCGCTCGGCGTCGGGCCGGGCGACGAGGTCATCGTGCCGCCGTACACGTTCGTCGCGACCATCAACGTCGTGCTGCTGAACTATGCGCTGCCGGTCTTCGTCGATACCGATCGTGCGACGATGCAGATCGACGCGCGGAAGATTGAGGCCGCGATCACGCCGCGCACGCGGTGCGTTATCCCGGTCCACCTCGGCGGCAACGCGGCCGACCTCGACGCGATTCTGGCGATTGGCAAGAAGCACTCGATCGCCGTGCTCGAAGACGCCTGCCAGGCTCATCTCGGCCAGTGGCGCGGCCGCAAGCTCGGCGCGTGGGGCGCGGCCGGTTGCTTCAGCTTTCAGGCGTCGAAGAACCTGAACTCCGGCGAAGGGGGCGCGATTATCAGCGACGACGCAGATTTCATCGAGCGCTGCTTCGCCTTCCACAATAACGGCCGCGGCCGGCGCAGCACCGGCTTTCGGTACACAGGCGGCGGCGCGAACCTGCGCATGACCGAGTTTCAGGCCGCTCTGCTGCTACAACAAATGACTCGCGTCGAGGAGCAGTCGCGCACTCGCGACGAGAACGCGAAGTACCTCACGCCGCAACTCAGCGAGATCGAGGGCATCGAACCTGCCAAGCAGTACGACGGCTGCACGCGAAACGCCTACCACCTGTACATGTTTCGCTACGACACGGCCGCGTTCGGCGGTGCGTCGCGCGACCAGTTCATGAAGGCCCTTCGCGCCGAGGGCGTCCCGTGTTCGGGCGGCTACTCGCCATTGAACAAGGAAGCGTTCCTCAAGCAGGTCATCGGTTCGCCGGCTTACCGACGGTTGTACCCCGCGGAACGACTCGCGTCGTACTGGTCGAGCAACCAATGCCCCGAGAACGATCGCCTGTGCAGCGAGGCGGTGTGGCTGACACAGAACATGCTGCTGGGCAGCCGGAGCGACATGGATGAGATTGCCGCGGCCGTTAGGAAGATCCAACGCAACGGAGCAGCGCTGGCACGACTGTAAGCCGCGCCGCCCATCGCGTTGCCCGTGGAAGCCCGGCCACGGGATGTCGCGAGAACCGCGCCGGCTCACGGCATGATGTGCTCACGCTCTGAAGACGATCAGCCTGATCTTGTGGTGTGCCTTGGTCCCGGCGCAGGCCGGCGACGAGCGGACCGGCGCCGCACCGAGCCGCGACCCCAGTCGCTGGGCATTCCAGCCCGCGGCCCCTCACCCCAACCCTCTCCCCAAAGGGGCATTGGTATCTACACAACTTAGTACCGCTCCACATTGAAAGGGGTCCGAATTCGTTTAACCCGCAGCCGCAGGCGAGGCACAACAAGCGCCAGCCATGCCTCGCCTGCGGCTGCGGGTTAAACGACCGAGGCCGATTTCAGACCCTATTCAATGCGGCACTGTACTTAGGATTTGGCTCAGAATAACTTCCTCGCTTAACGGCAAGCCGAAGGCGACGGCGATCGGCCAAGTCCGCGCGACCCACCGTCGCCTTCGGCTTGCCGTTAAGCAACGGGACCGAAATAACTTCCCGCGTTGGGGCGGACAGTAGCCCGACGCGCGAGCGAGGAATCGGCAAGAAGATCACCTCGCTTGCGCGTCGGACTACTGTGAGTGAACGGGAAGTTATTTCGGCCCCGTTCCTAAACAAGTGAAATCGGGAACTAATTCCTGACCAAGTACTTAGTCCCGAAGGGACGTGAGTCGATAGCCAGGGGCGTTAGCCCCTGGGGATGAGGCAGGGACAACGTACGAGCCCCGAAGGGGCGGCACGGGATGTTGCGCCCCTTTGGGGCTTGCCGAACAATCCCGGACCTGTAACCAGGGGCTCGCGCCCCTGGCTATCGACTCGCGCCGCTTCGCGGCTGGCCCTGTTTCGGACTTGTGTAGATACCAATGCCAAGGCGCATTGGTATCTACACAAGTCGGGATTGACGCCGAAGGCGTCGCACAACCACAGCCCAGGGTCGCGAGTCTGCGAGCGCACCCTGGGTACCAGAGCGTTCGAGACCCGGCACCCTGAAAGGGTGCAACCCAAAGCCGGATGGGTTGTGGAACCCCTACGGGGTTCGACCGGTGCAACTCCCCAGAAACCCAGGGTGCGCTCGCAGACTCGCGACCCTGGGCTGGGGTCTGAAACCCCTTCGGGGTAGCTGCGTAGCCGGACCTGTGTAGATACCAACGCCTTGGGGGGAGGGATGGGGCGAGGGGTATTCGCAAATTTCACGCACGGTCATCTAGCTTTGCGCCAGACTCGTTAGCCGCCGCAGCGCTGTGACCGCCACCTCGGCCACTTGGTTGGTGGGCAGTTGCCAGAGCGTCGGGTTCATGAGTTCGACCGAAACGGCCCGTGCGTACCCGATGGAGCGCAGGTGGTCGAGAATCGGCACGAGCTGAAAATCGCCGTCGCCGGGCAGGATGCGGTCCGAGTCGGCGGCCAGTTCACGCGGTACGCCGGCGAGGTCGCTGAGTTGCACGTGCAGCACCTTGGCCGGCGCGACGAGTGCGAGATCTTCCAGTTTGCTCGGGCCGGTGTAGTAGTGATACACGTCGAGGCAGACGCCCACGTTCGGTTCGTCACAGTGCTCGGCCAGCGACGCCGCTGTGCAGAGATTGTTGCAGAAACTTGCCCGCGACTGAAACTCGAGAGCGATCGAGACTCCGCGTCGCGCCGCCGACTGGCCGGCCTGTTTCAGCGAGACCACGGCCCGATCGTAGTCGGCCGCGGCCGGCGGCTCTGCGAAGTCGGCGACGACCACCAGAGTCGGAATGTCTAAGCGCCGGCACAGATCCAGCCTGCGTTCGAGCAGTGCGAAGCTTTCGCGACGCGCGTCGCCTTGGCTCAGCAAGATGCCGCCGTGAACAGACGCTGCTTGCAGCGCAACGCCGCGCTCGGCGATCAGCCGCGCGACGTCGTCCATCGAATGGCCGTCCAAGTAAGTCTCGAGCTTCGTGAGCCACACCTCGATCGCCGTGCAGCCTACTTCACTGTACGCGCAAACGTCGCTGGCGAAGTCGCTCGGCAGGGTCGTCACTTGGCTGATGCAAGGAATCATCGAGGTGCGGAGCGTAGAGCGTTGAATGCGTTGATCATTGGAGCCATCAGGCCGACGACGCAGTCCATCACGGCGGATCGAATCCGCCGGCCGAGTACGGATGACATCGGGCCAGCCGCCCCAGTCCCTTCAGTGTGCCGCGGACCGCGCCGTACTTGCGAATCGCGTCGATGAAGTACTGGCTGCACGAGGGATGAAACCGGCAGATCGGGCCGAGCAACGGCGAGAACAATCGTTGATACGCACGGGCCATGCCGATCAACACCAGACCAGGAATCTGCGACACACGGATGAGCCAGGTCATGGGCGTGCTCCTCGTCGGAGCTTGCGGTCCACCGCGCGGGCGAGCGTCGGCAGCGACCGGCGCAGCCCGTCGAGCGTGACGGCAACAGGAGAACGCGGGATCAGCACGAAGTCCAATCCAGTCGGCAGCTCGGTCCGGCACAGGCGAAACGCCTCGCGCAGCAGTCGCTTCAGGCGATTGCGCTGGACCGCGCCGCCGAGCTTGCGGCTGACCGACACGCCGATTCGACTGTGGGGCAACCCGTTCTCGCAGCCGTAGACAACCAACATCGCGTCGCTTGCCGAGCAGCGTCGATCGTAGGCCCGGCGAAACTCGGCCGGCCGTTGCACTCGGTCCAGCGGTCGCAAACGAAGCCGGGTCACTGAGCGTTACTTCATGCCGGCGACGGCGCTCGACTGGTCGCGACAGATGTCGAAGTACTCATCGAGCTTGGCGATGCGGAACATGTCCATCGCTTCGCTGGTGATTTCACAGAGCTTCAACTTGCCGCCCACCTGGTCGACCTTGCGCCGCAGGGTGATCAGTTTTCCGAGCGCGGCGCTCGACAGGTATTTCACACCAGTGAAATCGACCACCAGCTTGATGCCAGGCTTGCTCTGGACGAGGTCGCGCAATTCGCCGCCGAGTTGTTGGATGACGCGGTCCTCAAGTATCTTCGACTCGCGGAACTGCACCACCACGGCGCCGTCTTTCTCGGTGACACTGATCTGTTTCGCCGCGTCAGCCACGCGTGATCCCCCTCAAAGTTACCTCAGGTCCGTTTCGGCTCGGCATCTCAAGAATCGGCAGCTCAGGGCTGAGTCGTGGCGACACTACGTCGCCTCGCAAGTGATCGGCCGCGGCCGCGGTCGCAACGACCTGAACCAAGTCGTACTCCATGGCCCCACCCGACATTTGTACGGTGACGTAGCGACACGCGGTGCCTCGTGCTGCCACGTTGCCGTCAGCGAGCCGCTCGACAAGCACCTCCAGGCGCCGCCCGACTAGGGACTGATGATAACGTTCGGCGAGTCGCGATTCCAGCGCCTGCAACTGAGTTTTGCGCGCGAGCACGACGTGTTCGGGAATTTGGGCATCCATCGAAGCAGCGACGGTGCCGCGGCGCGGGCTGAAAGGGAACACGTGGACCTTGGAGAAACCGACTCGTTGGCACACGTCGACGGTCGCTTCGAAGTCGTGATCGGACTCGCCGGGGAATCCGACGATGACGTCGGTCGTCAGCGCGGGCTGCTCGAGACGTCGGCGGATCGCATCGATTCGTCGCAGGAAGCCAGCGACGCGATAGCGGCGGTCCATCGCCGACAGGACGCGGTCGGACCCGCTCTGCAAGCAGATGTGGAGATGCGGACAGACGCGAGGTTCGGTGGCAACGGCGGCGATCAGGTCGTCGGTAACCTCGGCGGCGTCGAGGCTGGAAAGGCGCAGTCGCCAGCGGCCGGGAATCTGCGTCAGCCGGCGGACCAGGTCGGCCAAGCGACACCAATCGGCTCGCGGGCGGCCGGCGCTGAACTCGATGCCGTAGTGGCCTAGGTGAATGCCGGTCAGCACGATCTCGCGAAAGCCGGCCGCAACGAGCCGCTCGACTTCCGCTTCGATCTCCTCCGGCGGTCGGCTGCGCAGCGACGGGCGGACCTGCGGGATGATGCAGAACGTACATTTGAGCAGGCAGCCGTCTTGAACCTTGACGAAGGCACGGTGGTGACCGTCGAAGCGAGCGATGCCGCGCGGCAGTCGTTCGACGCCGAAACGGCGCAGCACATCGCCGAGTTGATCGCGATGGGCGACCACCGCGGATACGCCCGGCAGATGGGTCACTTCGTCGGGGTCGCGAGCGGCGTAGCAACCCATCACCAAGACCTCCGCGCCGGGGTTGCGCCGGAGCAACTTGCGGATTTCGTAACGACCCTGAGCGTCGGCCTGTTGCGTGACGGTACACGTGTTGACGACGCATAGGTCGGCAGGTTCGTCGCCGGCGACCTCGCGAAAGCCCACGTTGAAAAGCGCCTCGCGCACCAGTTGCGTGTCGTACTGGTTCACCTTGCAACCCAAGGTGACGAAACGACAGGTTCGTTGGTGCATCGGTTCCTCGCCAGTATGTTGCCTGACGGCACCATGTTGCGGAAAGGCGGCACTCGCCGCAAGTCGAACAGCCGCCGAGGATTGAAGGGGTGATGGACCGCCAGATGTGGCCTCGGTACGACGCAGTCCGCATCCGCCCAGTTTTGCATACGCTCAGCCTCGGCTTGCAACCTGTTCTATACTTTGGAGATGGATTGCCTGCCGAGCGTTCCTCCATGCGGCCCCAGTCGGCCACTCCATGTGCTCTCCCCGAACGTCTGCCCTGTGTAGCGTCACGCGCGCGAGACCACTTTCAATTTAGGAGTTGCATGCGATGAGTGCGTTTGCTCAACGACTAGGACGTGTCTGGCGAAACGATGATGGGTTCATTGTTTCGGCCGAACTTGTGTTGATCGCAACGATCGTCGTCCTGGCCCTCGTTGTCGGGCTGTCGGCAGTGCGGACTTCGATCGTCTCCGAGTTGGTCGACATCGCCAACGCGTTCGGTCACGCGAATCAGTCGCACGATGCCCACGGGCACGGCTATCGCGATGGCATCGAGAACCAGGCGGTGGACTTGTTCGTTCCGTCTGGCGGCGAATGATCGGCCGATCGGTGCGCCGCACGTTTCGGTTCGGGTTTCGTGCCTCACGTTTGTCATAATGTTTGTGGCCGACTGGCCACGTTGGGAACAGAGCATGAGCACATCGGCACCCGCCAGCGAGGGAATCCCACTGGAGGGCCTGGGAGCCCCCGCCGACACGCTGCCACCGTGGATCAAGATCACTCGGCGTCAGATGGCGTCGGTGCTCGTGATGGCCGCGGTGTTCTGGTACCTGACGTGGATTCCACTTTGGCACACCGATATCTTTGGCCACCTTCACTGGGGTCAGTGGATTTGGCAGAACAAATCGATCCCAAACAGTCCGCTGTTCATGCCTCTGTCGGAAGGCGTGTCGTGTATTGACTACCCCTGGCTCGCTCAGCTCGTTTTTTTTGGCGCGTACACGGCCCTGGGCTACGAGGGCCTATCGCTGCTGTACGCGCTGACGCTCATCGGCGTCTTGGGCCTGTTGTTTGCGGCGTTGTTCCGAGCGACGGGTCGGTTGTGGGTGGCCGTGCCTGCTCTGGCGGCGTTGTACCCCATCCTGTGGCCGAACCTGATGGCGATCCGACCCCAGATGTTCGGGGCGCTGGGGTTTGTGATGTTGTTGCATTTGGCCTTGTTGCGGTCGTGGCGTGCGGCGAACTGGCTGCTCGTGCCGTTGTTGTTCGCGGCGTGGGCGAACATGCACAGCTCGTTCGTGATGGGTGCGGCCGTGCTTGTCTGTCGCGTGGTGGGTGCGGCGATCGATGCGTGGCGCGCCGAGCGGCGATTCTGGGCCATCTTCGCCGACGACGATACGCGACGTTGGTTCTTGGTTTCCGAACTCGCCCTCATGGCATGCCTGGCCAACCCGAATGGGCTCGACCTGATGCGTGACGTGCTGGCGTTTGCCGGCTCGCCGAACCTGCGCGACGTAAATGAATGGCAACCGCTGAACGTGCGCATGCTAGACGGAATCAGTTTCGCCGCGTCGATTGTGGCGTTGGTGTGCCTGTTGCGTCTCAGCCGACGACCGGTGCGCGGCGCCGAGGCGTTGATGATGCTGGTGTTTGGCGTTGCCGCACTGCCGTATGATACGTGCGGTTTGTCCAATGGTGGGGACTGTTGCTGCCGTATGTGGTCATGCCGCATGCCGGAGAAATACTAGACCGACTTCGTGGAGGTCGATTCGCGGCGCTCGTGCCGAGTTTCAAGAACACGGTGATCGCGGCGACCGTTGCCTGGATTTGCGTCGCGCTGTCTGCACCGGGTTTTGCTTTCTTGCGCCGGCACCCGCGCAAGCTCACGAGCGTACTCAGCCGGCTCACGCCGATTGATGCGGCCGCCTACCTGCGCGAGCATCCGTCCGAAGGGCTGGTGTACGCCCCAATCGAGTGGTGCGACTGGCTCACCTGGGCGGGCGACGTGCGCTGTGTGGTCACATCGCACATTCACCTGATCCCAAACGACGTCTGGCGAGCATATCACCGGATCAGCGACGCGCACGAAGGTTGGGAGAACACGGTCGGTGGACTTGGCGTTCGCAGGGTGGTGATCGACAAGGAGCGGCAGAGTTCGCTGCTGCGCGAGGTCCGCAGTTCGCCGCATTGGAAGATCGTTCACGAAGACAAGCTGGCGGTGGTGGCCGACCGGGTTGGACATCGCGCGGATGAATCGCACGAGTGCGGAACCGAGGAGGCGTCGGCGGCTGGTCAACCAACGGGAGAGACATCGTCATGAGTGCGACTCGGTGGACGTTTCCGGCCGTACAATTGGCGTTAGTCGTGGCGCTGGTGGGTTCGCACGTGTACGCTCGCCAGCGACGGCCACAGGCGCCTGCCGCAGCGATCCGCGAAACGGCATGGCTGCCGACGCCGTTGTACGACCGTCCGGACCTGGTCAGCGACGAACAGCTCCGGGCCACGCTGCTTCGGCTGCAACCGAAGTTTGAGAAGGGAAAACAGCGGGTCAACTTTGTGGAACATGCCCTGCGTGTATGGGGCGCCGACGCTCAGTTCGACGACGCGGCGTCTATGTCGGGCGCGGAGATGGTGCGGTTCCTGACTGATCACTCGCGATTCATCAACGTGTACGGCGAGGCCACTCCGGGCCTAATCGTGGACACGCCTGAAAGGCTGGATATTCGATGGGTGGGCCGCGGCGGCGATTTTCCCGATGCGGCGTCGCGTCACCACGACCATTGGCTCGCATGCCTGATCGAGGGCGGCGTGCGGCTCGACCACATCGTAAACACTCCGCGCCGGCAGGTTCCGCTTCGCGAGCTTCTTGACGCCGCGGTTGACGACTTCCACGTAGATGAACGCGAGTACGAGTGGTCGGCGATGGTGTTCGCGTACTACGTGGACGCGACGAACGGCTGGCGAAGCGGCGAGCCGCGGCTTGTTACGTTCGACCTCGTGGCCAAGCGGCTGCTGCGGGCCGATGACATCCTGGGCGTTTGCACCGGCACCCACCGCCTGTACGCCCTGGCGACGCTGCTGCGCCGACACGCCGAATCGCCAATCCTCTCACCAGACATCCACGAACAGGTGAGCAGCCGGCTTCGCACCATCAGCGAGACGCTCGGCAAGTCTCAGGAGCCGAGCGGTCTGTGGAACCGGCGCTGGCCCGAGGGTGCGGACGCGCTCGACGGCAAGGACACGAGTTCACTCACCGACAAGGTGCTTGTGACGGGGCATCATCTGGAGTGGCTTTCTATCAGTCCGGAGGAGATCCTGCCGCCCGAGCAGCATTTGATTCGCGCGGGGCAAGGACTGGTCAAGGCAGTTGCCGACTCGAGCGACGCTACTATTGCGAGCCAGTACACTTTCTACAGCCATGTCGTCGGCGCGCTGGCCAACTGGCGCCGCACGCGGGCGATACAGGTTCTCACGCAGTAAGCCCATCGGCGTTGTAAGCCCACCTTAGCGCCATTGGCGCAAGCGCTGTAAACCCATCAGGACAAGATAGGGCCGGGGCCGGGTTTTCCCAAATGATGGCCCGTCCATCTAACCGGCTTAGTGGATCCGCTAACCCCCTAAGGCGATTGGAGGTTACGGCTGTGCCGATGATCCGTCATCGGCTTCGCCGCACTTTGCGGCACACCGAATGCAATCATGTCGGCCAACTTAGGTTGAACCCCCAGGAATGGCTCAGTGGCTGCGCGCTCCACCGAGGCATTCACCAGTCACCGGCAAATGGTGAAGGGGTAGGAACGGACGGAGTAGAGGTGCGAGGTCCGGACTTGGATTCTGGGCAGAGAAGGGCTGTGGCGACAGCGTTGGTGTCTCTGGGCAACACAGTTACTCTCAGAATCGAAGGAACCTTGTACCATGAAAAAGATGCTGCTTGGTCTGTGGACGGAAGAGGCTGGCGCCGTTGTGACGGCTGATTTGGTTTTGGTCCTGACCGTTGCCGTTCTCGGCACGATCGCCGGTGTGGGCGCGCTGTCGGCCGCCATCAACACCGAACTGGAAGACCTTGCCGAGGCGATCGGCGCTCTGAACCAGGGCTACGAAGTCGGCGCAATCGAAACCTGCCATGCGTCGTTCTCCTCTCAGGCGAACACCGACGATCAGGATGCCTGCGATTGCGACGCGATGGAGCTGTGCAATCAGGTCGACGCTGGTCTCCCGAAGAGCGAGTAGTGCTAGCTTGACATGACGCTCGGGGCGCGCGGGAAGACCGCGCGCCCCGAAGATTGTCTGGATACGAGGCGTAGGTTCTGAACGGAGAAGGGCTGTGGCGACAGAGCGGAGGCAGCGTTGGTGTCTCTGGGCAACACAGTTAAGTTTCAGAATCGAAGGAACCTTGTACCATGAAAAAGATGCTGCTTGGTCTGTGGACGGAAGAGGCTGGCGCCGTTGTGACGGCTGACTTGGTTTTGGTCCTGACCGTTGCCGTTCTCGGCACGATCGCCGGTGTGGGCGCGCTGTCGGCCGCCATCAACACCGAGCTGGAAGACCTTGCCGAGGCGATCGGCGCTCTGAACCAGGGCTACGAAGTCGGCGCAATCGAAACCTGCCATGCGTCGTTCTCCTCTCAGGCGAACAACGACGATCAGGATGCCTGCGATTGCGACGCGATGGAGCTGTGCAACCACGTCGACGCTGGTCTCACGAAGAGCGAGTAGTCTCAACAGCTTGACCTGAAATCTCCGGGGTGCGGGTTCGCCGTACCCCGGAGATTCTATCTTCTTTTTGGGGGAGACCTCGGATGTTGCGCACCATTCCACGCGGGCGTTTCATATCAGCGTGTCTGTCGGCCGTGCTGCTGCCTACGGTTGCCGGAGCGGCCATCACGTTTACCTCGGCCTGGACGGAGTTCCTGAATAACCAAGTCGGTGGTGCGTCTGCGCCGGTTGTAAGCTCTGCCGACGGGGCCGATAGCACCGAACTAACGATCGACATGGGAACGGGCATGGCTGGCGATCGAAGCTACATCGGGCTTCGTCGTGATTTCACGATTGGTCTGGGTGGGCAGAGGGTCGAACTCCGCCACATGTTCCAATCAACACTGGAGAATCGTGGCGCAGTCTCGGGACGCGTCCAAGTCCGCCCGATTCGAATTCGAGGACAGCGAACGGAATCGTTGACCAGCGGCCGGTTCAGCGCAGGAGCCGGAGCTACGGGCGTACCCACGGTACGGTTTGTCGATCATGACTCTACCAAAGTCGTGACCCTCCGGCCCGGCAAGTACCGGGTTGAGTTTCGACTGGCATATTCTGCTCCAACGAACACGGGCGCTTGGGACAACAGTTCGCCCCACAAACTGACACTCACTGGATTGTAAGTCGTCAGCTCCTGGCGCGGTGTGGGCGTGTGTCGGTCTGGGGCTGGTTTTCTATCTCCACGGGCGAGTCTTTCGCGATTGGGGCGAGGCCTTTATGGTGGTCGTCCTGCTCGCCGCCCTGCCGACACACATCGCCTACTCGCGTGTCGGGGCCTGGGAACCGAGTTTCCTTCCGCTGGTGTCGGCGCCCGCCTTGTACCTGGCGCTCGCGCTGGCCGAAGGACGCAGCCTGATCAAAGGCGTGGCAGGTCTGGCCATCGGCGTGGTGTTGTGCGTCTGGGTCCATCTGGCGGCCGCGGTCTACGTTGTGTTGTTGCTGCTCGCCCTGTTGTGGGTCGTACGAAATCCGCTGGCTGCCTGGCTCGCTTCGCGTCTTGGACTCGCCAACACGCGTGGCGTGTTGACAGCCGGCGTTGCCGCGGCAGCCGCCTTCGTTCCGGTTGCATTCTGGGTCCTTTGTCGCGTTGGAGGTCACTCCAGTCAGGGCATTCTGATCAAGGCTGTACGCGATGCCTTGCTGCTGTTGATGCATCCTATCGACGCGATCTGGTATCTGACGACGCTCGGCGAGATCGTCTGGGGCACGCGGGTCTATGAGTACTTCGTGGGCGAACCTCCGGCACCGTGGCTTGGCGCTGTCCACGTCGCCGTCCTGCTGGTGATGCTGATTGCGACCATTCGATTGTGCCGCTCCACACGCGCCGCCGACCGGCTGTTGGCTGCACTGTGGTTTCTGACCCCGATCGGCCTAGTCGCCGCGATCGGGCTGATCGCGATTCATCAGGTGAGCAACGAACGCTATGTGCTTTGGGTCTTGCCGGCCGCGAGCGTGCTATTGGTCCGGTCGCTACGTGCGACCGACAGAGCCCGAATGCCCGTGTGCTACAGCGGGCCCATCGTGGTCTGTGTCTCAGCCTTTTTCCTGTTCCAGTTCTGGGGCCACTACTTCGCGCCGTTGCGCAAGGGGACTTTCGCGGAGACCCTGCACCCAACGTTCAAAACCGGGCCGACCGAGCCGAAGGCGGAAGCAGCACGATTTATCAGCCAGTCGCCGGCATTGGCGCCGGTGGAGGTCGTGACGCAAGACTGGTGGGTGCAGCACCCGGTCGATTACCTGTTGCGAGGCGACTATCGAGTGGTCCTGCAGAAGAACTCGCGCGACGCGGCTGCGCCGACCGACGCGACCCGATTTGTTGTTGGCTTCACCGGCAGTGCCTTCATACAGCGGGTGCAAGCCCACCTCGCTGCCGCGGGCGCCGAGTCCCGACAGTTCGACATGATGGGCGGCGACGGCCGGCCGGTGGTCACGGTGCTTCGTCTCGAGCCTCGGACGCCTGCTGCCGCAGCTTCAGATAGTACCGCTGAACTTCCGGCACGCAGCACTGTCCGTCGGCGGCCATGATGGCGCAACGGGCCTCGGGCGATTTCGATCGGTTCACGATGTCGCGGCAGCGCGTCACGACACCCTCGCGCAGGTCCTGTTCGATGTCGTCGCGAGTCAGGCCAAAGCAGGCGCAGATCGCGGCCGTGCGATCCTTGGGATACACCGGCCGAAGCAGCGCATCGCGACAGACTATGCGGCCGAACTGATCGAAGTACGCCACATCGCAGTCGGGCCAGCGGCAAAAGTACGCCGACTCGGCCAGCGTCCGCACCGCGTCGTCGGCCAGGTGCGCGGCAAGCGTCTCGCGCCCGACCGCCGTGGCGAGCGCCCCACACTTCGGGCAGTGCTGGTCCGTCGGCGCGTCCAGTTCCTTCAGAAAAGCCTTGTTCATAGGGCCCAGGTCACAGCGACAGCTTCTTGTACCGAATCCGGTGCGGCCGATCGGCGGCGGCGCCGAGACGCTGCTTGCGAAGCGTCTCGTAGCCCTCGTAGTTCCCTTCGTGCCAGACCACCTTGCTGTCGCCTTCGAACGCCAGGATGTGAGTGGCCACGCGGTCGAGGAACCAGCGATCGTGACTGATCACGACGGCACACCCGCCGAAGTTCAGCAGCCCCTCTTCGAGCGCTCGTAGGGTGTCCACGTCGAGGTCGTTGGTCGGCTCGTCGAGCAGCAACAGGTTGCCGCCCTTGGTCAGCACCTTGGCGAGCAACAGGCGGTTTCGTTCGCCGCCCGAGAGTTCCTTGACCAGCTTCTGTTGATCGGAGCCTTTGAAATTGAACCGTGCGACGTAGCCGCGCGAGGCGATCTTGCGGTTGCCGAACAGGAGCTGGTCGGCGCCGCCGGTGATTTCTTGAAAGACGGTTTTCTCTCCGTCGAGCGTCTCGCGGTTCTGGTCGACGTAGGCGACCTTCACGGTCTCACCGACGAGCAAGCGGCCGGCGTCGGGCCGCTCGTCGCCGATGATCATGCGAAACAACGTGGTCTTGCCCGCCCCGTTCGGACCGATCACGCCGACGATGCCGCCGCGAGGCAGATGAAAGTTCAGGTCCTCCATCAGCAGCATGTCGCCGAAGCCTTTGCGCACGTTCTCGGCGGTGACGACGGTGTCGCCCAGTCGCGGGCCGGGCGGAATCTGCAACTCGATCGTGTCCTCGCGCTCGTCGTACTCCTGAGCGGCCAGTTTTTCGTAGGCGGCGAGCCGCGCCTTGTTCTTCGCCTGCCGCGCGCGGGGCGCCATGCGGACCCAGTCGAGCTCGTGTTGCAGCGTGCGCTGCCGCGCCGACACCTGCTTTTCCTCGTGGCGCAGCCGCTCCTGCTTCTGTTCGAGCCACGACGAGTAGTTGCCCTTCCAGGGTATGCCGCGCCCGCGGTCCAGTTCCAGAATCCACTGCGCGACGTTGTCGAGGAAGTACCGGTCGTGCGTGACGGCGACGACGGTGCCCGGGTACTCTTGCAGCGTCCGCTCCAGCCATGCGACCGACTCAGCGTCGAGGTGATTGGTCGGCTCGTCGAGCAGCAGCATGTCCGGCTTCTGCAGCAACATCTTGCACAGAGCCACGCGCCGACGCTCGCCGCCCGACAACGACGCCACCGCGGCGTCGGGCGGAGGCAGCCGCATGGCGTCCATGGCGATCTCCAGTTCCCGCTCGAGTTCCCAAGCCTTGGTCCGTTCGATCTCGTCCTGCACCCGCGTGTGCTCGGCGACGACCTTGTCCATGTCGTCGGGCGACAGGTCCTCGGCAAACTTGGCGTTGAGTTCCTCGTAACGTTGCAACAGAGCACGCTTGTGCGCCACCGCATCTTGCAGGTTGCCCCACACATCTTTGGCTGCATCGAGCCGCGGCTCCTGTGGAACCAGCCCGCGAGTGAACCCCGCCGTCAGTCTGGCCGCGCCGATGAAATCGGCGTCCTCGCCCGCCATGATGCGAAGCAACGTGCTCTTGCCCGCACCGTTGCCGCCCAGCACGCCGATCTTGGCGCCCGGATAGAACGCCAGCCAGATGCCTGCCAGAACCTCGCGCTTGGCGTAGAACTTGTGGAGGTCTTCGATCGTGAAGATGTACTGTTCGCCCATTGACTGCCCGTGGCTTGAAGATGTGCGTGAAGACTATTGCGAAGTCGTGCTACTTGCGAGCGGCCCCTTCCAACTCGCCGGCGGCAACCTTCGGCTCGCAGCGACCGCGTTGTTTTTCCATCGCCTCCAACAGGCTCCGCGCCGATGGCCGACGTAACTCGAAGATAGCCTCGAACGCGTATTCCTCGGAACTCAGCAGTTGGCCGGTTGATGTATCGAACGTGCTGGCCGCCACGTGCAATCGGCCGTCGCTCTCGAAGTACCGGCCGGTACACACGACGTCAGCGCCGACACGTCGGCCCACGCCGATCGCGTCGGCGGAGTTGTCCAGGCAGATATCGCCCAGCACACCGGATCGAATCAGACTCTGCGTTGCCGACTGCAGTCGCGCCGACTGTGGGTGACGCTCCTCACTCTGAAGCGAAACGCCCTGCATCAGGATCTCGCCGAAGAAACCGAGTCGCTCGTCGCCCGTCTGGTTGCGAAACGGTAGTACGACGACGCTGGCATGGCCGCGCGGCGGAGAGTTCGACCCGGTCGACTTCTCGTTGCCATCGTCTTGTGCAGCGTCGGTTCGTCGCAAGGCGAAGAACCGACTGCGGCAGGCCGAACAGCGGTACGGGCACAGACCCACCCAGCTCAGCGGCGCCTCGTACCACCGCACGCGCGAGCGCCGACAGCGGTGCGAGCCACAGTACCTACAGTTCATCGCGATCCCCCCAGTCGAGTACCCGGCACGAAGGTCCGCACGTCGGGCGCCAGTCGACGACACAACGTAACCCGTCGCGCGGAGATATGCAATAACCCGACCAGCGACGCAGCGTACCACGTGGCGCCTCATCCGCTCGGCCGCGGATTCGACAGGCTCGCTTGATCGTCCTTCCACAGCTTGTATTCGATGCTGTCGACCAGAGCGAGCCAACTGGCCTCGATGATGTTCTCGCTTACGCCGACGGTGCCCCACACGTCGTCGTGGTCGCGACTCTCGATGACCACGCGAACGCGCGCGGCCGTGCCAGCTCGCGAGTTGATCACACGGACCTTGAAATCGACCAGTTGCATCTCGGCCAGGCGTGGGAAGTACGGAGTCAGGGCCTTGCGCAGCGCTCCGTCGAGTGCATTGACGGGGCCGTCGCCCTCGGCGACTTCGTGCCGAATCGCATCGCCCACGCGCAGCTTCACCGTCGCCTCGCTCGTGGTCGTGATCGAGCGGGCGTTGGGGGTCACGGTCTCCACCGATACGTGATACGACAGACGCTCGAAGCGAGGCCGGTGCGCCCCCATGATCTTGAGCACGAGCAGGTCGAACGACGCTTCGGCCGCCTCGAACTGCCAACCCTCGTTTTCCAACTCGTTGACACGTTGCAAGATTCGGGCGTTGAGTTCGCGGTCGTTTTCGATGCGATGCTTGGCCGTCTTGGCCAGGATGTTCGACTGGCCCGAAAGCTCCGACACCAGGATGCGCCGCTGATTGCCGACCCGCGCCGGGTCGATGTGTTCATAGCTCGCGGTCGTGCGCGCGACGGCGTGTGCGTGCATGCCGCCCTTGTGCGCGAACGCGCTCGCGCCGACGAACGGCTGGTTGTTTCGGAAGTTCATGTTGGCCGTCTCGTAGACGTAACGCGACACCTCGGTGAGCTTGTTCAGGCTGTCCGGTCCGAGCACTTCGTAGCCGCGTTTCTTGACGGCGAGGTTGGCGATCACGCTGCACAGGTCGACGTTGCCGCACCGCTCTCCGACGCCGTTGATCGTGCCCTGCACCTGGGTCGCCCCGCGGTCCACGGCCATCAGGGTGTTGGCCACCGCGACGTCGCAATCGTTGTGGCAGTGGATGCCGAGCGGGACGCGCAGCAACTCGCGGGCCGCCGCGACGATCTCGCCGACTTCATCGGGCAGCGAGCCGCCGTTCGTATCGCACAAGATGATCACTTCGGCGCCGGCGTCCTGCGCCGCGCGGACCGTCTCGATCGCGTACGCCGGGTTGTGCTTGAATCCGTCGAAGTAATGCTCGGCATCGTAGAACACGCGCCGGCCGGCCGCTCGGCAGAACTCCACCGAGTCGCGGATCATCGCCAAATTCTCATCGCGGCTGACTCGCAACACGTCGTCCACGTGCATGTCCCAGGTCTTGCCCACGATCGTGATCACGGGGGCCTGCGACGCGACGAGTTTCTTCATGCCCGGGTCGTCTTCGGGTCCGGTTCCGCGGCGCCGCGTCATGCCGAACGCCACGACTCTGGCGTGGCGCAGCGAAAGATCGCGCGCCCGAACGAAGTACTCCTCATCCTTCGGATTCGACAGTGGGTAGCCGCCCTCGATGTAGTCGATGCCCAACTCATCGAGCTTGCGCGTGATGAGCAGTTTGTCCTGGAGCGAACAACTCACTCCCTCGCCCTGCGTTCCGTCGCGCAGGGTTGTGTCGTAGAGCTCGATGCGAGTCATAATCGGTCGTCCCAATCACAAGGCGCGGTCAAACAAAAAAGCCCTGAGGCTCTCGACCTCAGGGCTGAACTTCTTGAAAAGTGGTCGCTGTTACCCTGAGACCGCGGGCTGTGACATCGCCGCCGCGATAAGCGGCCGCGATGTGCCAGCAATCTGAGTAATCGACGCCACGCAGTACATCAAGGATCCTCACCACTTGAGATCCCGGCTCTCACGCCGAGGCCGCTGCGGTTGCGGCGAACCAAGTCTAGGTTGCTGAGCAGTGTCGGTCAACAGGGGCGCGACGATAGGGGACCACGACGCACTTTGCGCAGGCGCTTCGTTTAACGCCGAGCCGAAGGCGACGGCACTAGCTGGACAACTGCCTGCCGTCGCCTTCGGCTCGGCGTTAAACGACTTGCGCACGCCAAATCGCAAACCGCGTCGTGCACCCCGACGATAGTCCGAATTGGAACGACCTGTGGTTCACAGGACCTCGCCAAGAGCGCGATGCGGTACGAACCGCGGCCGAACGGTAAAGTGACCCCGACGGGATTTGAACCCGTGTCGCGGGCTTGAAAAGCCCGTGTCCTAGGCCTGGCTAGACGACGGGGCCAAGGAGCGGAGACTATAGCCAAGCGATTGCCGGAGCGTCAATCGGTGGTTCTGGTCTGATCGGCGGTCTGGTCAGGCCGCGGCCTGCGAGTCGCAGGCTGAGCCTTGGATCAGTTCGAGAATGCGCTCGAAGTCGTCGTTCGATCCGAAGTGGATGACGATCTGCCCGCGGTCCTTGCTCGCGAGCCGGATTTCGACCTGCGCCGCCAGGCGTTCGCGCAGCATCCCTTCCAATTCGGCGACGTAACTCGTCCGATGTGAGCCGCTCCGCTGCGTCGACTTCGATTTTGCCGGTCTCTCGGCGGCCACCAGTTGTTCGGTCTGACGCACCGAGAGGCCGTCGTTCACGATGCGGCGAGCGAGCTCATGTTGCCGCGAAGTGTCGCCCACGACGAGCAATGCTCGCGCATGACCCTGCGACAGCTTTCCCGCCTGAACGGTCTGTTGAATCGCCGGCGGCAGCTCCAGCAGGCGAATGAAATTGCTCACCGTTGACCGGTCGAGTCCGAGCCGCGTTGCCAGTTCGTCCTGCGTCGCGCCGAACCGCGCGATGTAGTCGTGAAACGCCCGCGCCTTTTCGATCGGATTCAGGTCGGTGCGTTGCAGGTTTTCGACGATCGCCAACTCGAACACCTGCTGATCGTCGGCCTCGACGATTCGGGCCGGCACGTCGACCAGGCCCGCCTGCTGAGCCGCCCGCAATCGTCGCTCGCCGGCGACAAGCTGATATCGCTCGCCGATGCGACGAACCACCACGGGCTGCAGTACGCCGTGTTGGTGAATGCTGTCGACCAGCCCGGCGAGTTCCAAGGGATCGAACGTCTGCCGCGGCTGGAACGGATTGGATTCGATCTCACTGGCGCGAATGCGGATGAGTTCGGCCGTGGCGTCGCCCGGTCGCGAGCCGGGGTCGGTTGTGACGGGCGCTGCCACGTCGTCGAATTCGTAGGAACCGCCCAAGAGCGCGTCGAGGCCGCGACCGAGCCGCCGTTTCGTCGTAGACATGCCCAAGGTCCCTCCGTGGTTCGACCGAGCGGCGAGATTCTACGCGCGCGACGGAATCGAACAAGCCGAAGTCCACATCCGCTCAGGATCGGATCGATGTTAGCCTAGCGACTTTCCGCGTGGGTCCTTTCAACGCGAAGCTCGCCGCGAGTGAAATCCGTTCCATTGGTTGGGCCTCCTTTCATGATGAGCCGGACACCCAGTGTAATCCACCGTCCACCCGAAGCCCGACGAACCATTCAAGGCCGACCCGATGCCAGACGCGACCGACCTACTGCCAAGTGCCTTGTGGTACCATCAAGCCGGAGATCTCGGTCGTGCCGAACGATTGTGCCTCGAACTTCTCGACGGTCAACCTGACCATCCCGACGCTTTGTTCTGCTTGGCATGGTATGCACGCGAACGAACCGGCAGCCGGCGGCAGTCGAGCACTTTGGGCATGTGGTCCGAATAAGGCTCGACTACGGAGCAGCTCATGCCAACCTGGGTGTGGCGCTCGCCGGGACGGGTCGGCTGGACGAGGCGATAGACAGTTTAGCACCGCAATTGGCTTGGCACCCCAGGAGCCTGACGCGTACTGCAATCTTGGGGCTGTCCTCGCGCGTGCCGGTCGTTTCGACGAGGCGATCTCGGTGTTGAGTGAAGCCCTCCGCTTGCGGCCCGACTTCGTCGATGCCCTCACGAATCTAAATGGCTTTGCGTGATCCTGGGAGTCCGCAGGGACAGTAGCCCGACGCGCCAGCGAGGGGCCGGGCCTGATTTCTTGTGATTTCGCCATGTGCTCCCTCGCTGGCGCGTCGGCCTACTGTCCCAGAATCGTGCAAGGCTATTTAGGCGCCGCGCTGGCCGAGCTCGGAGGTTTCGACGAGGCCACTGCCCAGTACAAGCGGGCGTTGGAGCTGCAACCCAACCAGCCGTACAAGTACGCGGATGCGCTGCCGCCGCCGGAACCCGAGGAGATGGCCGGGGCTGTCCGCGTCATGCGGACTCATCGCAACCGGCTCGCTCGCCCCGTTCGGCGGACGTCGAACCGGATTCGTGCTTCACGTACCCATCGGCCGACGCTCCGAGTACAGTACGCTCGACTGCAACTGGAGGTCTGCGAATGAACCAACCGCTACCCCTATTCCCGACCACCGTGATCGGCAGCATGCCCCGGCCGCAATACGTCAAGGACCTGCTGCGTGCTGGGTCGAGGACCGGCGACCACGACGCCGCGTGGCAGCGGCGCATGGACGACGCCGTGCGCTACGTGATCGGCATGCAGGAGCGGGCCGGCATCGACATCATCTCGGACGGCGAGTGGCGTCGTGAGAGCTACGTCGACGTGATCGCCGAGATCATGCACGGCTTTCGCTGGGTCGAGCGCGAGCAGTTCGCTTACCATCAGGTCGTCGTCGAGCCGATGCGATTGCGGCGTCAGGGCGTCGTCGCCGACGAGGTTCGGTTCCTTCGCGACAACACCGACCGCCGCGTCAAGGTATGTCTGCCATCGCCTTATCTGATCGGCCAGCGCATGTGGGAGCCAGCTTACTCGACGGTCGCATATCCGACGCGCGAGGCGTTTTGCGAGCAGCTCGTGCCGATCTTGCGAGCAGAGTTGTTGGCGATTCGCGACGTGGGCGTGGACGTCATTCAACTCGACGAGCCGCACCTTTGTGTGCTGGTCGACCCGGCGGTGCGGGCGAAGTTTGCCGACCCCGATGCGGAAATGCGACGGGCCGTCGACTGGATCAATCGCATCGTCGCGGGCGTTCGCGGCGTTACCCTGGCGGTACACCTCTGCCGGCGCAACTGGGGCCGGCGGGGTTGGGGTGCGGCCGGCGGCTACGAGGCAATCTTGCCTCATGTGCAGCGGCTCGCGGTCGAGCAACTCATGCTCGAGTTCTCGATCCCCGTGGCCGGCGACCTGGCCGTGCTGCGTGAGTTGCCGGCTCACGTCAAGATCGGGCTGGGCTGCGTCGACGTGCGATTCCCGGATATTGACACGCCGGAACAGATCACCGATCGCGTGGAAAACGCACTGAAACACGTCGCGCCCGACCGCATTACGCTGAACCCAGACTGCGGCTTCGCACCCGGCAAGGACCACGACATTCCGCTCGAAGAGGCGTACGCCAAACTCAAGAACCAGGTCATCGCCGCGCGTCGACTTCGCGAGTTGCACGCCGATTGTGCGTAGAATTGCCGCCAAAAACCGGCCGATCGCCGCCCTCACCCGCGCCGAAGAAATTCTGGCGACGACGCGGAAATTGACTAAAGTTTCTCTTGACCGGTTCCGGAAGCCGGGATATTTACCCGCCACACTTCTCCCTTTCCCTAACCATCCCTCGGACGGGGGAATCGCTGCCTTTGGATCAGTCGGACGCGCCTTGGCCGAGAAATCCAGCACGCGGCGCGAGTCGGTTTCTTAAGAAGGTTCTTCCGGGTCTGGAGTGGCTGATTGATCGCGGTTGGTGTGTGCGGAGGAGGTTTTCTGAGGCATGGGAGAAGGTGTTCAAAGTGCCCCAGAGAAGAAGTCTCCTCTGGGGCCGGCGCTTTGACGCACCTCTGGCCGGGTTATCCCTTGTCGGGTTGCTCCTCGACGCCGCCAACAATCCTGCACAAGCCCCCCGGAGGGCCCGGAGGGGGCTATTGCAGTGGAGTACGAGCGGCGCTTGAACATGGGCACGGAGTGCAAAGACGTGCCGAACCAGCGAAAGCTCCAGATGCAGACGAGTCGCGTGCAGCGCCAGATCAGATTCTGGGAATTCGCTCACCGTGGTGGACTGGACCTCAAGCCCAGCCACTGAGAACCCAGAAGAACGCTTAAGAAAGACATCTCACTGCAAACGCAGGTCGTGTCGGGGCGAGGCTCGGAACCGTCGCCCGGTGCGATGTTCGGAACGTGAAAGGAGGCAGCGTGGCCAGGTCTCTTACGCTCGCCATCGGAATCGGCGTCGGTGTCTGCACTCTCGGTTTCGCGGCCGCCAGCGGTTCGCTGCTGCCCACCGCAATCGTCCTGCTCGGATTCGAGGACGGCCAGCCCGCCTCGGCCCAGCAACTGATGCGCAAGGGCATCGAAGAATATCGCTGGGGCAACTACGAAGCCGCCCACCGCGCGCTCGAAGAAGCCGCCAAGCTGCCCGGCCTGAGCGAACGCGAACAAGAGCTGCTCGTCAAGTACCGCGCCATGATGGTCGGCGTGAACAAGGGCCGGCAAGACGCCGCCGACAAGCTCGACGCCGCCAAGAGGGCCTATGAGCAAGGCGACCGCAAGCAGGCCGAATCGCTCGCCTCGGCCGTCGCCGTCAATGCCTATGCGTCTCCCGACGCCCAGGCGGAAGCCAAGGCCCTGATGGCGCAGATCCAGGGACCTGAGTCAAATGGCTCGGTCGCGGCGCAAGGGACCACTAACCGGCGGCTCGCCCAGCAACTGATCGCCCGAGCACGGCAGCAGCTTCGCGACGGCAACACCGACGAGGCCGAAACGTTCGCACGTCAGGCCGAGGCGCTCGGCGCTTCCTACGGCCGCTTTGACGACACGCCCGCCAAGGTGCTGCGAGACATCGCCGACGCTCGCGGCGGCAAGGTCGCAACGCCCGTCGCCGACTCGAAGCCAGTGAACCCGAAGACCAAAGCCAAGGCGCTGGTCGCGCAGGCCCAGTCGCACCTGAAGCGGAACGAACTGGACAAGGCCGAGGCGCTGGCGCTCGAAGCCAAAGAACTCAAAGCGAAGTTCTACATGCTTGAAACCAGCCCCGACGAAGTGCTCGCGTCGGTCGCTCGCGCTCGTAGAAGCCCCAGCGCCGCGCCCGGCAACCAAACGCCGTCGACCACCACAGAACCTGTCAATCCACCCAGTGACACCTCAAACGTAGCCGCTGCCGCACCCGCCGCGACGGAAGTTGTGCCCGTCGGTGATCCGATGACTGCCGACGAACCTGTCGCAGTGGTGCAGGAACCAGCCGCTGCGGACACGCCGCCGGCTACCGAGCCCGCGGCGACAACTCCGACCAACGCTAGGGATCACGCCCGCTCGCTGGTCGCTCAGGCTCAATCGCACCTCAAGAAGAACGAACTGGACCAGGCCGAAGAACTCGCCCGTCAGGCCAAAGCTCTGAAGGCGAGGTTCTACATGCTCGAAACCAGTCCGGACGACGTGCTGGCGTCCGTCGCCCGTGCGCGACGACATCAAATCGCCGCGTCCAAGACCGCGCCCAGCATGCCGGCTCAATCCGGTGACTTGACGCAAGATGTGATGCCGTCGACCGAGGCCTCGCCACCGACCACCACCCACGAAATGGTCGCCGCCGACCAGCAACCCACGGTCGAACAGCCCGAGCCGGTTGCCGAGCAACCGGTCGCCGCAACCGAACCGCCCGCGGCCGAATCCACCCCGACGCCTACGCCGACGAGCCTCAAGTCGTTGGCTCGCGCACTCGTCGCCCAAGCCCAAACACACTTGAAGAACAATCGGCTCGACAAGGCCGAGGAATTCGCGCAACAGGCCAAGGGACTGAATGCGAAGTTCTACGCGATCGAAACCAGCCCCGACGACGTGCTGGCCGACGTGGCCCGGGCGCGGCGACGTCAGGCGGTAGCAGCGAATTCATCGCGGCGACCAACGGCATCCGCCGAAGGGCCGCAGCACGCCGTCGAACCGCAAGCGCAGACCAACCCCGCACCGGCGGAGTCGGACATGCGTCCGGTCGCGGTCGAGCAGGCATCGACCTCTGAGACCCCAACACACGCGACACCCCACGAGACCGAGGCCCCATCGAACGAGTCGAAGCAAGCCGAAGCGCGACAGGCTGTGGCCCAAGCGCGGAAGCTGATCGAGTCGGGCCACCTCGACGAAGCCGAGGCACTGATCGCCCAGGCCCAGACCTATCCGGTCGATTGGGCTCAGTTGGGCAACCCGCTCGACGAACTGCACCGGCAGTTGACCGTCGCACGCAATCAGGCATCCACGACCGAGCCCATGCCGGCCGCGAGCGGCGTGGCAGCCGCGGCGCCCGCCGCACGCGGTGCAACGCCCGACGTGCGACATCAAGCACTCGAGTTGCTGCGTCAAGCCCGCGCCGAACTGCACGCGGGCAACACAGACGCCGCCGAACATGCAGCCCTGGCCGCCCGCGATCTCAAGGCGCGCTACAGACTGTTCGACGACACGCCCAACCGCGTGCTGGCCGACGTGGCTCGTGCTCGATCCACGCCGAAACCGGCCGCCGTCGCTGAACCTGCCGCGACCGAAGTCGTCGCGGCGGAGACCGTCGAGCCTACGACGGCGCGGCCCGGCCGCTTTGACGACACGCCCGCCAAGGTGCTGCGAGACATCGCCGACGCTCGCGGCGGCAAGGTCGCAACGCCCGTCGCCGACTCGAAGCCAGTGAACCCGAAGACCAAAGCCAAGGCGCTGGTCGCGCAGGCCCAGTCGCACCTGAAGCGGAACGAACTGGACAAGGCCGAGGCGCTGGCGCTCGAAGCCAAAGAACTCAAAGCGAAGTTCTACATGCTTGAAACCAGCCCCGACGAAGTGCTCGCGTCGGTCGCTCGCGCTCGTAGAAGCCCCAGCGCCGCGCCCGGCAACCAAACGCCGTCGACCACCACAGAACCTGTCAATCCACCCAGTGACACCTCAAACGTAGCCGCTGCCGCACCCGCCGCGACGGAAGTTGTGCCCGTCGGTGATCCGATGACTGCCGACGAACCTGTCGCAGTGGTGCAGGAACCAGCCGCTGCGGACACGCCGCCGGCTACCGAGCCCGCGGCGACAACTCCGACCAACGCTAGGGATCACGCCCGCTCGCTGGTCGCTCAGGCTCAATCGCACCTCAAGAAGAACGAACTGGACCAGGCCGAAGAACTCGCCCGTCAGGCCAAAGCTCTGAAGGCGAGGTTCTACATGCTCGAAACCAGTCCGGACGACGTGCTGGCGTCCGTCGCCCGTGCGCGACGACATCAAATCGCCGCGTCCAAGACCGCGCCCAGCATGCCGGCTCAATCCGGTGACTTGACGCAAGATGTGATGCCGTCGACCGAGGCCTCGCCACCGACCACCACCCACGAAATGGTCGCCGCCGACCAGCAACCCACGGTCGAACAGCCCGAGCCGGTTGCCGAGCAACCGGTCGCCGCAACCGAACCGCCCGCGGCCGAATCCACCCCGACGCCTACGCCGACGAGCCTCAAGTCGTTGGCTCGCGCACTCGTCGCCCAAGCCCAAACACACTTGAAGAACAATCGGCTCGACAAGGCCGAGGAATTCGCGCAACAGGCCAAGGGACTGAATGCGAAGTTCTACGCGATCGAAACCAGCCCCGACGACGTGCTGGCCGACGTGGCCCGGGCGCGGCGACGTCAGGCGGTAGCAGCGAATTCATCGCGGCGACCAACGGCATCCGCCGAAGGGCCGCAGCACGCCGTCGAACCGCAAGCGCAGACCAACCCCGCACCGGCGGAGTCGGACATGCGTCCGGTCGCGGTCGAGCAGGCATCGACCTCTGAGACCCCAACACACGCGACACCCCACGAGACCGAGGCCCCATCGAACGAGTCGAAGCAAGCCGAAGCGCGACAGGCTGTGGCCCAAGCGCGGAAGCTGATCGAGTCGGGCCACCTCGACGAAGCCGAGGCACTGATCGCCCAGGCCCAGACCTATCCGGTCGATTGGGCTCAGTTGGGCAACCCGCTCGACGAACTGCACCGGCAGTTGACCGTCGCACGCAATCAGGCATCCACGACCGAGCCCATGCCGGCCGCGAGCGGCGTGGCAGCCGCGGCGCCCGCCGCACGCGGTGCAACGCCCGACGTGCGACATCAAGCACTCGAGTTGCTGCGTCAAGCCCGCGCCGAACTGCACGCGGGCAACACAGACGCCGCCGAACATGCAGCCCTGGCCGCCCGCGATCTCAAGGCGCGCTACAGACTGTTCGACGACACGCCCAACCGCGTGCTGGCCGACGTGGCTCGTGCTCGATCCACGCCGAAACCGGCCGCCGTCGCTGAACCTGCCGCGACCGAAGTCGTCGCGGCGGAGACCGTCGAGCCTACGACGGCGCGGCCCGAGGGATCTGCCAAGGAAGTCAGCCAGCAGGCCCAGATCATGCTCAAGAAGGCACGCGAGCACATGAACCACGGCGACTACGACAGCGCGATCGAAATCGCCCGGCAGGTGAATGGCTGGGGCGCGAGCTACAACATCTTGTGGGACGACACGCCGGCCAAGGTCATCGACGCCGCCAACGCGCTGAAACGGCGCTCCGTGGCCAACGCAACTCGCGAACAGTCGGCCAAGGACAAGACCATCGCCGCCAGCCTGGTCGCCGAGGCACGCTCGCTCGCCAAGGAAGGCAAGCTCGACGAGGCCGAAGAGAAGGCCCGTCAGGCTCAGGAACTGAAGGTGAACTTCGGCTGGTTCGCCGACAAGCCGGAATCGGTGCTGGCCGACATCCAACGTGCGCGCCGCGGCACGGGCCACGACGAGCGAGTCGCGCCGCAACCGGCCGAAACGCCGTCCGACGCAGTCCGCGTGGCCGGCGGCCACGAACAGGTTCCGCCTGTAGCGATGGAGCCGCCCACGACCGACGAGGGACATGTCGTTGCGACTACTTCGCCCGCGATCACCGCGCCGAAGTCGATGCAGCCGCCGCAGCAAGTCGTCGAGGAGTTGAGCGGTGTGTACTCGCGCAACGACGTGCCGAAGCGTACGACCGAACTGCCGCGCGACACCACGCCGCGTCGTGATCCCGAAGAGTCTCCGTTCGCGATCGCACCGCCGACGCCGGTCGAGCCGCACAAGCAATCGCCGCGGAGCAACGACCCACTCATCACCATTCTGCCGCCTAGTCCGACCACGCGGCCGACTCACGACCCGATGGAACAACCGGAACCGGTGGTCGCGCAACACGGTGCGATCAATCCACCCGACGAGGCGGTGAAGTACCTCGAAGGCGTCGGTTCCACAAGGCTAACCGTGCCCGGTCCGAGCCAGCGAGGCCCGCGTGGGCTGCAGCACAGCTCGGAGCCGAACGTCGCATCCGGCGCCGAATCGACTGAGCCACGGGCCGCGATCAGCCCCGACGCGCAGAAACTCGAATTCGCCCGCCGCCTGTTTGAGCAGGGCAACTACCGTCGCTCCCGGGAAACCGCGATGGAACTGCACGGGGCCAACCCGACCGTCCGGTCGAACGCCGAAGACCTGCTCGCTCGCATCAACGTGGCCGAGCAATCGGCAGTCTTGCAGCTCTACCAGGCGGGCGTCGATGCCGCCAAGAAGCAGGAATACGCGCGGGCGCTCAGCTTCTTCCAGCAAGTGTTGGCCAGCCAGGTTCCGCTGGACCCGGCGACCGAACAGCAACTGCGCAGCTACCTGCGCGACCTGCCCGGCCGCGTGAACGCCACGGCCGCCGCTCCGGCGGGGCCCGGCGTGGCCACGGTCGCCGACGGCGCCGTGCAGTCGGCCACACTGATGTCTCCCACGCGCCAGGACCAGACCGACCTCGGACAGCGCGAACGCATCCGCTTCCAGCAGCTCGTCGGCGAAACGAACCAGAAGATCCAGTCGGCGAAGAACCTACTCGGAAGCAATCCGGCGCAGGCGATCAACGAACTGGAACTGGCTCGCGAACGCGTGCGGTCGAGCGGACTCGATGACGGCATGACCGCGGCGCTGGTGCGGCGGCTCGACGTCGCCATCCGACACGCCAACCAAGAGAAACAGCGAGTCGACTTTGAGCACCTGCAGGACCAGGCCCGCGAGGCGACCAAGGCCCAGTCCGAACGCGAACTGTCCGTCGGCCGCCAGAGGAACGAGGAACTGCAGCAGCTCGTCGAGCGCGGCAACGCCCTGATGAAAGAAGGCCGCTACGCCGACGCAGACGTGATCGCTCGCCGCGCCATGGAGATCGACCCCGACAACCAAGCCGCCATCGCCCTGGGCTTCAAGGCCCGAATCGAAGAACAGAACCAGATTCAGCGCGAGATGCGCGAGCTGAAGGAAGACAGGATCCTGGGCACGTTCAAGGGCATCGACAGCGCTGCGATGCCGTGGGGCGACGACACGGCAATCGCCATCCGCTATCCCGACGCTCGCGATTGGGATGCACTTGGCGATCGACGTTCGAAGCAACTTCGCGAACTCCAGGAGCGCGGGCGTAGCGTCAAGGAGTTGGAGATCGAGCGCAAGATGTCGCAGCCGATCAGCGTGAACTTCGTCGAAACGCCGCTGGCCGACGTGGTCTCGTTCCTGCAAGACGCCACCGGTGTGAACATCGTGCTCGACAACCTGTCGCTGTCGGCCGACGGCATCTCGTCCGACCGGCCGATCAGCATGAAGCTCGACAGCGTGTCACTCAAGTCGGCGTTGCGTCTGATCCTCGGCCAGATGGACCTTGAGTACATGATCGAAAACGACGTGCTGATGATCACCACGTCGCTGAAGACGCAGGGCAAGATGTACCATGTAACCTACCCGGTCGGTGATCTAGTCGTTCCTGTGGCGAACTTTGCGGGCAGCACGGCAATGCCGCGAGCCGGCCAGCAGGGTGCGATCGGCATCGGCTCGGCTACCGTGCCCGGCGGCGCCGGCGGCAACGCCATGAACGCGGCGCTGCCGAGCGTCGGGTTGGGTCAGTTCGGGTCGGGACTCGGCGGCACTCCGCCGCTTGGTTCGAGCGGCAGCCCGATCAGTCCAGGCGTCGGTGGAGCGCCCGGTACGAACGCTCCGAACTTCCCCGGCACCGGCCAGGTCGTCGACTTCGACTCGCTCATCCAACTGATCGAGAGCACGATCTCGCCGAACAGTTGGTCGTCGGTCGGTGGTGCGGGCACGATCGAGGAGTTCCAACCGAACTTGAGCCTCGTCGTGAACCAGACTCAGAACGTACACGATCAGATCGCCGACCTGCTGGCGCAGCTACGCCGGTTGAACGATCTGCAGGTGACCGTCGAAGTGAAGTTCGTATCGCTCAGTGAAGACTTCTTCGAGCGCATCGGCGTCGACTTCGACGTGAGCATCCACAGCGACCAGCAAGGACCGCTCCACCATTTTGGCTCGGTGATCGTGCCGGAAACGGTAACGGGAGGCGCCGGTGGCGGCGGCGGCGGCCAGACACTCACCACGGTGACTCCCGCCGTCTTGAACCTGAACTATCTGGAGCACGAAGACGACTTCACGGTCGGCGTGGTCGGCCCGGAACGGCAGATTTCGCCGGACCTCAAGATTCCGATTCGCACCGGCGGCTTCGGCTTGGGTCGGCCGTCAGGCTTCAACCCGGGCGACGGCCTGGCCTTTGGTCTGGCGTTCCTGAGCGACATCGAGGTTTACCTGTTCCTCGAGGCCGCACAACAGAACAACCGCGGCAACGTGCTGCAGGCGCCGAAGGTCACGCTGTTCAACGGTGCGTTTGCCTCGGTGTTCTCAGGCAGCCTCGAACCGTTCGTCACAGCGTTGAACCCGGTCGTCGCCAACGGCGCGGTGGCGTTCGATCCGCAGATCACGCAGTTCTTCAACGGCGCCGGCATGTCGGTGCAGGCCGTGATCTCGGCCGATCGGCGCTACGTGCGATTGAACCTGTTCCCGTTCTTTAACAGCATCGCCGGCGAACGACGATTCGCGGTGAGCGGCGGTGCGGGCGGCATCGGCGGCGGCGGCATCGGCGGCGGCGGCGGTGGCCTTGGCGGCGGTGGTGGGGGCGGTGGCGGCGGCGGCGCTCAAGGTGGCGTTAACGCCCAAGCGGAACTGGTCGTCCCAATCATCTCGACGAACTTCGTCTTCACCGCGGTGACCGTGCCCGATGGCGGCACCGTGCTTATGGGCGGCCTCAAGACGAAGACCGAAATCCGCAACGAGTTCGGCGTGCCGATCCTGAACAAGCTGCCCTACGTGCAGCGATTGTTCTCGAACACGGGCGTCAGCAGCGTCAGCCGCAGCCTACTCCTGATGGTTACGCCCCGCATTATCATTCTTGAAGAGGAAGAGGAACTGCTGGGCAAGACCCTGGCGTTCTAACGCGGGGACGGAAACCGGGCCAGAACAAGGCCGGCCACGAACCTGTGGTCGGCCTTTTCCTTTCTTGCGACGGGAAAAAAAAATCCGGCACCCACCTGCTTCGATGAGCAGGTTGGGTGTCGGAGTACATTTCATCTCGCGTGCCGCACGCGCAGGCGACGGGTTAGTACATGTCGCCGTAGCCGCCGTGGCCGCCGCCGGCCGGTTTCTCTTCCTTCTTGGGCATGTCGGCAACCAGTGCATCGGAGGTCAACAGCAACGTGGCCACGCTGGCCGCGTTCTGCAGGGCCGAGCGCACCACCTTGGTTGGGTCGATGATACCGGCCTTGACCATGTCGACATACTTGTCGTTTCGGGCGTCGTAGCCCATGTGGCCTTCCAACTCGCCGACCTTGTTGGCCACTACGCCGCCGTCGACGCCGGCGTTCTCGGAAATCTGCGTCACCGGCGCCCAGCACGACCGAAGTACGATCTGGTAGCCGGCCGCCGCGTCGGCGGGGAAGTCGTCGCTTTCCTTCGGCGTCTTGAGCGCCTTGCCCGCCCGCAGCAGCGCGACTCCGCCGCCCGGCAGGATGCCTTCCTCGACGGCCGCACGGGTTGCGTGCAGTGCGTCTTCTACGCGGGCCTTCTTCTCTTTCATCTCGCTCTCGGTCGCGGCCCCGACGTTGATCTTGGCCACGCCGCCGGCCAACTTCGCCAGCCGCTCTTCGAGCTTCTCGCGGTCATAATCCGATGTCGTGTTGCCGATCTCGCGGCGAATCTGCTCGATGCGGCCCTTGATGTCGTCCGTCTTGCCGGCGCCTTCGATGATCGTCGTGTTGTCTTTGTCCAGCTTCACCTGCTTCGCCCGACCCAGGTCGCCAAGCTGCACGTTTTCCAGCTTGATGCCCAGGTCCTCGAACAGCACGCGGCCGCCCGACAGAATCGCGATGTCTTCCATCATCGCCTTGCGACGGTCGCCGTAGCCGGGGGCCTTGCACGCGGCACACTTGAACGTGCCACGCAGCTTGTTAATCACGAGCGTCGCCAGCGCCTCGCCCTCGACCTCCTCGGCGATGATCAGAAGCGGACGACCGGTGTTGGCCACGCGCTCGAGCACGGGCACCAGGTCCTTCACGTTCGAGATCTTCTTTTCGTGCAGCAGGATGTAGGGGTCCTCCAGCACGGCTTCCATCTTGTTCGGGTCGGTGATGAAGTAGGGCGACAGGTAGCCGCGGTCGAACTGCATGCCCTCGACCCACTCGACTTCGGTCTTCAGCGTCTTACCTTCCTCGACCGTGATGACGCCGTCCTTGCCGACCTTTTCCATCGCACCGGCGATCTGATCGCCGATCTCTTCGTCGCCGTTCGACGCGATCGTCGCCACCTGGGCCATTTCCTTGCGCGCTTTGATGGCAATCGACGCCTTTCGCAACTTCTCAGTGATGTCTTCGACAGCCTTCTCGATGCCCCTCTTCATGAGCATCGGATTCACGCCGGAGACGATAGCCTTGAGGCCCTCGTTGTAGATCGCTTCGGCCAGCACGGTAGCGGTCGTGGTGCCGTCGCCGGCGACGTCCGAGGTCTTGGAGGCCACTTCCTTCACCATCTTGGCCCCCATGTTCTCGTACTTGTCTTCCAACTCGATTTCCTTGGCCACCGTAACGCCGTCCTTGGTGACGGTCGGCGAGCCAAAGCTCTTTTGCAAGATTACGTTGCGGCCCTTGGGGCCGAGAGTGACTCGCACGGTCTTTGCGAGTTTGGAAACGCCACGGCGAATCGCCTCACGCGCTTCCTGATCGAATGCGATCATCTTGGCTGCCATCGCGGATATCCTCCCAATGAGTGCTAGTGGTTTCGTCCGGTTACTCGATCACGGCCAGGATGTCCTCTTCGCGCATGAGGAGCAGTTCCTTGCTGTCGGTCTTGAACTCGTCGCCTGCGTAGGAGGTGAACAACACCTCGTCGCCCTTCTTCACCTCGAGCGGTTGCAGGCCGCCATCTTTCAGGCGACGGCCGGTGCCGACCGCAATGACCTTGCCGCGCTTGGGCTTTTCCTTGGCGGTGTCGGGCAAGACGATGCCGCCGGCTGTCTTCTCTTCCGCACTGATCCGTTCCACAACAACGCGGTCACCAAGTGGCTGAAGCTTCATGGTTCTCGTCTCCTGTGATCTCCATTTCGGGCATGGTTCAAAAGGTGTCAGGCACCGTTGTGCGAAGCACCCTTCGGGCCGTTCCGGCAACGGTGCCTGACACCTTTTGAACCATGCCCCATTTCGGTTGGTCTATCGGTAGGCGTCCGGCAGCTTGTTCGGCTAGAACTTGACGATCGTCATTGCAACCACCGTTCCACACGCTAAGAACGATCGCAACTCTATAGGCCGCCGGTTGATGCGGACGAGGCGCGAGATCGACGGGACCATCTGTCACACTGCCAAGTTGGCCACGTGGATTTCCGGACGGGATTGGTTGCTGCCAGATCGGCAGCAACGAGGGTTATCATTGATCCCAGCGACCTATGTGAAGCTGAGGGATCCATTCTGATTCGGACCGTGGGTTAGGCTTCCAGCCTGACTCTCAGCTCCGGCTGGAAGCCTAAGCCACCTCAGCACAACTCGTCGATCGGACTGCCGCTGGGCAGGACCGGCATCGGCCGGCCAGCGGCGTTCAGGTAGTGAACGTGTGGATCGACGCCGAGGTGCCGGTACATGGTGGCGAGCACGTCTTGAGGCGTCTTGGGATTGGATTTCGGGAAGGCCCCTTTGGCATCGGACTGGCCAACGACAAGGCCGCCGCGGATCGGGCCGCCCGCCAGCGCGGCGCTGAAGACGTTGGGATAATGATCGCGGCCGGCATCGTTGTTCACTCGCGGCGTTCGGCCAAACTCGCCCCACGCGATCACAAGCGTCGAATCCAGCAGGCCGCGCTGGTCCAGGTCGTCGATCAGTGCCGAATACGCGCGGTCGAACCGCGGCAGGAATCCCCGCCGCAGCGAGTCGAACCCCAACACGTGCGTGTCCCACCATCGCAGGTCCACGGTCACCAGTCGCACGCCCGCCTCGACCAGCCGCCGCGCAAGCAGCATGCGCTGACTCCATGCCGGCGCGCCGCAGCGGTTGGCCGCACCGGGATCGAACGCCGGCATGAACCCGTACCGTTCCCGAACCGCCATCGGCTCGCGGTCGAGATCGAACGCATCGCGCGCCGCCGGCGACGTCACCATCTGCCACGCCTGCTGATTGAATCGGTCCATCGCGTCCATCTGGCCCGACAGGTCCATTTCGCGCTGAATCTGATCGAAGCTCGCGAGCAGCGACCGGCGATCGCCCATTCGTTCCAGTGTGACGCCTTCGGGCGGGGCGAAGTTAGGCACGCGGAACGGCCCGGCCGCCGCCGGATCGGCCCCGGTTTCAAACGGCTTGTGGGCCACACCGAGATGCGCCGAGTTCGCGCCTGGCAACAGACGCGGAATCATCACGTACGCCGGGACCTGAGGCGTCAGATGGCCGAGCTGTTTCGAGACGATCGAGCCGCAACTCGGCATCACGTTTTCGTCGGGGCTGGGTCCGGCGGGATAGCCGGTGAAGCAAATCTGGTCGCCCGACGAGTGGCCTGCGTCGTGATGATGCAGGCTGCGGATGATGGACCACTTGTGCATGATCCGGGCGGACATCGGCAGCATGTCGGTGAGCGTGATGCCGGTGACGCTGGTCGAGATCGTGCCGAACTCGCCGCGGTACTCGGCTGGCGCTTCGGGCTTGGGGTCCCACATGTCGATGTGGCTAGGTCCGCCGCGCATCCAGAGGATAATCACCGACGGCGTTCGTGAAGTCGCCAGGGCGGCCGGCTTCGTCGTTTCCGCACGGAGCAGTTCCGAGAAGCTCAGCCCCGTCGCGCCTAGTACCCCGGCTCGCAGAAAGCTGCGCCGCGTCGACGACATAGTGCGTCGAAACTCGTCGCAACCGCGCGGAGTACGTTCGGTCATTGAGTCGCTCCGGAGGAAACCCGATCAAATTATCGGCACATGTTAATATGTCAGTCCAGGCACGCCAACCGGAATCTGGGCTACTGGCCCATCTTGAGGTCGGCGAACCAGAGCAGCCGCGGTCCACGACCACCAGGCGCACCTGATCTTTCTTCTCTGAGCGGGCCTTGGCGATGATCTCGCCGAACTCCGCGGGCGAGTTGATCGGTTCGCCGTCGGCCGACTGGATCAGCTCGAACGCATTGATTCGCGCACGGCCGGCAGGAGCGCCCGACTCGACCCACGCCACCACCACGCCCGGATCGTCCGCTTTCAGTCGCAGCGCGGCGCGGACCTCGTACGTCACCTCCTTCACCGTCAGCCCAATCTCTTCGTCCTTGAACTGCTCGGCCGAGTCTTGACCGGCGGCGCCTGCGTGACGCGCGCGTCTACCTGTTCGAGTTTCCCGCCGCGCCAGACGCTCAGCTTCACCGGAGCGTCCGCACCGACGATATCGAGCAGCGTCGTCAGGTAGTTCTCCTGCGACGGCCACGGTGCGCGCGACGGCCCGGAGCGCGGGCCGTCGCCTTGCGGCATGAGCTGCGACAGGTCGGGCGTGGCCGATCCGCGCCGGCCCGGCACGAGGTCGATCGTCGACGCCGAGGCGCGGCGCGGCGATCAGGTCGGCGGCCCGCCACGGCGGCGTCGCTGATCCGGCGTGGATGCGATCGGCCAGCACGGCCCCCAGCAGTTCGCCGCGGCTGGTGAAGGCAAGTTTCACCGCACTCGCCCGCGGACCGCCGCCGAGCAGCGCCTCGGTGCTCACCGAGCCGCCGCTTGTGCCGAGGTTCCAAAACGCGCTCTTGTCGGGCGGCAGAGCGGTCTCGCTCGACCAGCGAGCGACGGCGCGCAGCGACGACATGCCCATCACCCATTCGCCGTCGACACGTTGCGGCGACAGCACGGTGAGCGTGCTCGACTCGTCTACCTTGGCGTCGGCGAACTGCGGCGGCTGCCACGCGGCCGCGGCGTCGATCGGTTCGAGCACGACGCCCGGTGCGTCCATCAGGATGCCCGTGCGACGGGCGGGCGTGCGTCGCCCGGCCTTAGTCGATGACTTCCCAGCGGTCGAGCCGACGCGGGTCGATGCCGGTGTCGGGCACGACGACCTCGCGCGGCGAAAGGACCAGGCCCATCAGCTCGATGGATTTCTTGTCTCGCGCGACCTGCTCCTGCTGGCGTTCCTGCAGTTGGCCGGCGATGGTCTCGCCGGCGCCGCCCGGACCGGTCTCGTCGTCGTCGGCCGGAAGTTTGAGAAAGAGCTCCACGTCGACGAGGGCGGGCCGGGCCTGCGACAGCACCTTGGCGCGCAGATCGTTTTGGTTCGGCTCCTGCGCCGACGCCAAACCAATCGTCGCAGTCCTATGATTTTTATGGCTCTCATAGTAGGTGCTTTATCTATATCGAAAGCACCACCTGGCGTGTCGTGGCGTATTCCTTCTTCAGCAACCCAAGGTCTTGCTGACGCGCCGCCAGCATGCATTGATAACGCTGCAAGTAATCCTCGATCGCGTCCTCCGACAACGCGATCGCATAGCTGTCCAACAACTCGGCACGCAGTTGCGGCACCGACCAATGCCGAGCAAACCGTCGATGACCCAGCCAACAGAAAACGTCCCAGCCGATCAGCCAGCGCGGCAGGGCCAAGGTTAACTCCTGTTCTGGGCCGGTCCGACAGTGGTTCGGACAGGCGCTGTCTGAACAGTGATCATTGGCGCGACATAACAAACCAGCCCTTTCAAGGTATAAACCCGCCGGCGACGATGCCTCTTCACGTGCATGCGCCTACTGCACACGGAACACAACGTTCCTCATGTTCCAAAACGACTTCTGTCCACGCCAAATCCTTTGGCAACCGGCGAGCCATCCCTTTGCCTCCCTGCAAACGGTCTGAGAGGCACTACCTCACGTTGGCCGACTTCCTATACCAACGGCAAATCCCCCCTCATTGAAGCGGGTGATTGAAAACAATGCGTTTCTTGCGCCGCCCCGCACCGTGGCAGGCGATTTGCGACGCCGTCCAGGTCCGCGAACTGGCCGATCGTGGTTCGGCCGTCGTCACCCGTCGGGATGACGCGCCCACGCAGGACATGCGAGGCGAGTTTGGGCCCGACCAATCGAAGCGAGCGGGCTTCGCCATCGGCGTCCCAGACGAATTCCATCAGGCTGGCATCGACGAGGTCCGCGAACCGGTCGAGATCGGCGAGTGCGCCGTTGGGTGTAAGCGACACGATCACAATGTCGCCGTCGCGGTCGGTGTAGCGCACGCGGTCGTGCCACACGCCGCCGTCGGCGATGTGATTGCCGCCCGGCAGGCCGTCGGCGTCGCCGTCGAGCGCGACGCCTTGCCGGTCGAGCACGGCGTCGTGCACGGTCAGTCGAAACCGGCGGTTGGGCGGCAGCGGCCGCCGCAGGTCGAGCCGCACGGTGTGGGCGTCCGAGTCGTACGAGGCACCACGAAGGCGCGCGGTCCCATTTCGCCGCGTGACGAAGTTTCCGCGCCGGCCGGGCAGCGCGATCGTGTAGTTGTTCACATCTTCGGCGGTCGCGCGGTCGAGTTCGCCGTCGAACGAGACGACGACCGCCGTCACGCGCTGCCGGCGGTTCGTGACCAGCCGCACGTCGGTCACGCGAGTTGGCTCTGCGCCTTGCGCGTCGGTGTCCACGACGGCGAAGTTCCTGAACGTGATCGGCGCGAAGCCCTCGACTTGAACCGTGTTGCCGACGATCGTGGTCGCAGCGCCGGAGGTATTGACGCGCAGGTGATTGACGCCGGGACCGCCGTCGAAGGTGAGCGGCACGGCGAGCGGCACGACTTCGAGCCGGTCGTCGCCGTCATCCGCGTTGACCGTGATCGAACCGGTCGGCGTGGGGAAGCTGGTGACCTCGAACGTGCGCGGCGTGCTGGGCCGCTCGCCGATCTGCAACACGCCATCGGCCGGGTCGCCGATAGGCGCGAGTACCGCATCGTCGGCACCTTCGGGCAAAGTCAGTTCGATCTCACCGATCTCCTCGGAGCGAATCTCCAGCGGGTTCAGGCCGGTAAAATGGATCGACTTTTCGGCAACGGCGTCGCGAAATACTTCCTCGCCGTCATGACCGTTCGTGGCGGGATTGCTCGCGCCGAAGTGGATCACGCTGGTTCGCGGGAAGCTCCCCTCGCCGGCCGTGATCAGTTGGTCGCCGAGGCCGGGGGACTGAGCGCCGGCGTCGAAGAATAGATCCGCGGGCATAGGTACGAACGTCAGGCCGCCGATGTCCTTCTTCGCGTGAACGATCAACCGGTCACTGTCGCGGGTTCCTGTTAGCCGAAAGCTCGTGCAATCCGATTGGCTCAACGTTCGCACGACTACGTCGTTGACCACCACCTCGATCTCAGCCGCGAGGATATTGCCGATCGGGACGAACGGCTGAGCGCCCTTCACTCGGAACTCGATTTGGTTGGTTAGGCCATCTTCGCCGCCGGGAACGTCGGCCAGGTTGAACGCACATGGCTGGTCATCGTTCTTGATCGTGAATTGGAATTGGCGGCGATCCAGGTCTTCGCCGTTCGGTCCGACGATCAACGAGCCCAGCCCCTCCAATTCGATCAGAAAGTCCTCATCGGATTCCACCTTGATGTCGCTGAGCACGACGACCGCGGTCGTCGCCGTCTCGGTTTGACCGGCGGGAATTGTGACGAATCCGGGTTCGCGTGGGGAGAAGTCGCCGTCGGCGAATGTCGCGGCGCCGTCTCGCACGGTGAGCCTAACGGTCACCGGAACTTCGCGCGGCTCGTCGATCTTGACGACGGCATTGACGAACGTGCGTCCCGTATTCAGTTCCTTCAGTTGCGCGTTCGACTGGGGATCGAAGTTGAACTCGACGAGTACGCGCGGAATCTCGGGCTGCGGCACCGAGAACTCCGACGTGCCGCCGAACGAGCCGTCCGACCTGATTGCGGTTGTGGTGAGCGACACGTTGGAATGGAAATCGCCGGGGATCGTCAGTCGGATTGAAGTGGCGCCTGTGTCGCTCGTGTTTACCTGCGTTTCGCCGATCAACGCAAACGCGGCATTCAGGAGTTCCTCAGAAAAAACCTGAACCAGTGCTTTGGGAAACAAGGCGGTCTGTGCAAAGCGATCCAATACAGCTTCTACCTCCGTGCTCCCCTCCCGAACTCGCAGCACGACGGGGAAGTTGAGTCGGTCGTTGGCCCCCGTGTCCAAATCGAACTCGTCGTTCGGGTTCGGCCCGTCGGGGGCGAGGTCGATGGGCAGGCCGGTGTTGCCAATGTACTGGTTGGTGAGGATGGCGTTGTCCTGGCTGGTCTCGTCCACGAACACGCCGTCGCCGCCGTTGAACGCGAGCACGTTGCACGGGGACGTGCACTGGGTCGGCGGGCCGCCGATCAGGTTGCCGTCGGAATTGATGATCGCGACACCGTGATTGCTGTTGCCCAGCCCGCTAGCGTTGGCCAAGTTGGTGCCGATGATGTTCATCTCGATTCGGTTGCCGCCGCCGTCGCGAAGCACGATGCCGCTGCCCGTGAACCGGTTGATAATCAGGCCCCGGACGATGCTGGAACCGCCGGTAATTTCGAGTCCATCTGCTAAGGGACCCGCGCCGGAGCCGTCGAGTTCGACCTTGCCCACACCAGGCTGAGTCGTTGCGTCGATCGTCAGTGGTTCGCTGATAGTCGGCAACCCGCCGAGGGAGGGCTGGATCGTAGGCACTCCGGCACCAGGGATGTCGAAGTTGATGTTGTTCCGGCCCGGCAGTGCGTTGGTCTCTTGAATGGCGGCCTGCAGCGTACACTCCGGCTCGTCGGTGCCACTGCGGTTGACCGTGTTGCCGGTATCGCAGAGTGCGTCGCCGGGATTGTTGTCGGGGCGGTCGCCGGTCGAGTTGACAAACATCGGCGGCACGGCAATCGCCTCGACCGCGTCGAGCACGACGGTGCTGGCGGCGTCGCTGAAGACCTGGACGATGGTGTGCTTGGCGGCGGGCGGACCCAGCTCGCTCTCGAGTGCCGTCATCTCCACGGTGATCGTCTGCGCAGCCCCGGGTGCCAGCACTTGCGTTTGGAAGCCGTTGGCACTGAGAATCGCATCCGTGATGAGGTTGTTGCCCTCTTTGTACGCAACGTTCCAGCGGGCAACGGCGTCCTCCACAGCCTTGACGATGTAGCTGCTGGCGTCGGCGCCGTCGTTCTGGACCCGCACCTGGAAGCGATGCGCGGCCCCGAGCGGCCGGGCCAGCCCCTTGATCTGGCCGCCGGCGGGTACCTGCTGGCGGACGTCGTTCAGCTCGAACTCGGCGTCGCTCTCGTCGTCGGTCTTGATCAGCAGGTCGGGCCTGATGATGCAGGAGGGGTTGCGAACAATCCCGCCAGGGATATTTGCTTCCGCCAGACGCCTTATTTCCGTGCCGAGCGTGATTGCTCGTCCCTGGGCAAGGCCGCCGCGAACCGATAGACGCGGACGAGATACTGCACGAGATCACTCCAAAAGGTCAGGTTTTTCGGATTCCGCATGAATGTGCTCCTGTGTGGGGTTGGTGTTGAGCTTTGCTTTTATGTAATCGGCTTACGGCTATCGGCTACCGGCTTTCGGCCGCCGGCTACCGGCTTTCGGCCGCCAGCTTTCGGCTACCGGCTTTCGGCCGCCCGCTTTCGGCTACCGGCTTTCGGCCGATCGCCGACAGCCGATCGCCGATCGCCGAATTGAATTTTCGACGATTCCGTAACGCCGCATCTTCATCCGTCCCGTTGCGTTCGCCGCCGCGAATAAGATACGCTGCCGCCTCGTCCCCCGATACTCACTCAATCAAATTCCATGAACTACGAACGACTGACCGATTTTCTCGAAGAACTGGAACGCGACGGCGAACTCGTCCGCATTCGCTGCGAGGTGGACCCGGAGCTGGAGATCACCGAGATCACTGACCGCATGTCGAAGTCGCGATTTGACAAGTGGGGTCTGGGTGGGCCGGCACTCTTGTTCGAGAAGGTGAAAGGCTCGCGAATGCCGCTCGTCATCAACCTGCTCGGCTCCGAGCGGCGCATGGCGCGGGCGCTGCGAGTAAGACACGTCGATGAGATCGCCGAACGGATCGCCTCGCTGATGAAACCCGACGTGCCGGAAGGCGGACTGGTCGAGAAGCTGAAGATGCTGCCCGACCTCGCCCGCATGGCAAAAACGCTCGGCTCGCTGCCGCCCAAGATCGTCGCCAGCGGACCGTGCCAGGAAGTCGTGAACACCGGCGATCAGATCGACCTCGGCGAACTGCCCGTCATCAAATGCTGGCCGCTCGACGCGGGAAAGTTCATCACGTTCGGCCAGGTGTTCACTCGGAACCCGGAGTCGGATGAACGAAACGTCGGCGTCTATCGTCTGCAAGTCATCGACAAAAAAACCACCGCCATGCACTGGCACATGCACCACGACGGCGCCCAGAATTACCTCCGCTACAAACGGCGCGGCGAACGAATGCCGATCGCCGTCTCCCTCGGCGGCGATCCGGTCTACCCGTTCATGGGCATCGCCCCGATGCCGCCCGACACCGACGAATGTCTGTTCGGCGGCTTCCTCCGCGGCCGGCCCGTCGAACTCGTGAAGTGCAAGACGATCAACATGGAAGTCCCCGCCGACGCGGAGATCGTCCTCGAAGGATACGTCGACACGTCAGAGCCGCTCGTCACCGAAGGCCCATTCGGCGACCACACCGGCTGGTACTCGCTGGCCGACCAGTTCCCGCTCTTCCACGTCACCGCGATCACGCACCGCTCGAACCCGATCTACCTCACGACCATCGTCGGCAAGCCGCCGCAAGAGGACTACCACATGGGCAAGGCGGTCGAGCGCATCTTCCTGCCGCTCGTCCGCATGATGATCCCCGAACTCGTGGACTACGACCTGCCGACCTTCGGCGTGTTCCACAACTTCGCGTTCGTCTCGATCAAAAAAACCTACCCGCAACAAGCCCGCAAAGTCATGTCCGCGATCTGGGGCCTCGGCCAGCTCATGTTCACCAAGATCATCGTCGTCGTGGACTCCGACGTAAACGTCCACGACTACGATCGCGTCTGGTTCCACGTCGGTTCCAACGTCCACCCCGGCCGCGACGTGATCTTCCATCAAGGCCCCACCGACATCCTCGACCACGCCGCCCCCATCTGCGGCTGCGGCCACAAAATGGGCATCGACGCCACCCGCAAACTCCCCGAAGAAGGCCACCCCCGCCCCTGGCCGCCCGAGATGCTCACCACGCGCGAAACCCGCGACCTCGTGATGCGCCGCTGGGCGGAGTACAGCATCGGGCCGAATCCGGGTGAGACGTGGTGAGTCAACGCAGCCAGTGAAATCAGGAGATGCCTGTGGCCAAACAGCGAGCGAACCTGCCGGCTCCGACAATCCCGCCGTGCATGCTGTTCTGTGATGGAATCATCGTCGAACAGGGTACGGGCAAGACAACACTGATCGGCACATTTTCCGGCGTCGCGGCCGAGCAGTTCCCGTCGCCCGCGAAAGACTTGCACGTTTACGCCCAACTGAGCAGTCTTGTGGGCGATATGAGCATCAAGCTGACGTGCCTTCGATTGGACACCGCCGAAGCGGAGGAGGCTTATTCCACCGAGCACGTTATCCGCTTTCATAGTAAACTGATTGTCGAACAGGTTCACTTCATGTGGAACCAGTTCCAGTTTCCGAGTCCCGGCGAGTATCTGTTTCAGCTTTGGGCCTAAGGTGAATGCATAGCCGAACGGCGATTGACCGCGCGACAGAAAGGAAGTGGGTGATGAAACGCAGAACTCCGAAAGCAAAGCCGCTTGCCGTCACCGAAACATACGGCGGCGACTACCACCGCCTAGAGAGCACATTCCGGCTGCCCGACCGATTCCGCACGCACGCGAAACCTACCGGATCACGCCAGACGCCCGCAAAACCCGGACGCCCCGCATCGAGGGCAAAGTAGTGACTAAATAGCTTTGCGTGATTCTGGGAGTCCGCAGGGACAGTAGCCCGACGCGCCAGCGAGGGACCGGGCCTGATTTCTTGTGATTTCGCCATGTGCTCCCTCGCTGGCGCGTCGGGCTACTGTCCCAGAATCG